>Ga0209367_1000089_pt1 | contig 59020 bp, 40 predicted proteins | sample WorMetLIZISLAND2_FD_187412 | JGI IMG/M metagenome (GOLD analysis project Ga0209367, IMG submission 187412) | Marine gutless worms symbiont microbial communities from Max Planck institute for Marine Microbiology, Germany - Olavius geniculatus... ...
GTTTTTGTTTGCTGCTGCGCTTTTATGTTTTAGTTCCATTCCCTAGACAATAGCCATTCACTGTATATCGTTGTTCATCTTGCTTTAATATAAATTTTACCAAACTGTATGCAAGTGCAATCTAAGCCTCACAAGCAAAAACGTAGCATCACATATGCTTTTTGTAAACAGTGCTTAACTAAGCTCAGTCATCACAATGCATAACACTTAGAAATAAAAATATGATAGATGTCTGATTTTGGCTGAGTTTGTGTGGTGGTGGTGGTTTTGTGAAGTCGTTAATGCGTTGGTGTACGAGGGTCATCCCAAAAGTTTCCAGTCTCGACATATTAGACAACAATATTTTCCACAATCTATACATCAGTGAAACGTACATTTTTTACTGACTTATATGAGTCTGCTGCTGATATGATGTCATTGTAATTTACGACGTCATAGAGCATTAAATAGAAACGATTTTTAGCATTAACGAAAGAGGCTTGAGTCATTCGTCATCGTGGATAGCAGACACCACCATGATCAAATTTCAGATTTCAAAATAAATAATAGTCGCTGGGGGTCAGGTCATTATTCTATGCATAGTGGTCTTAGTGTACTAAGTCACAGTCATGAACAACCAAATGGGTAACTGTAGACTTTGGACTAAGTTGCAGTGCAGAAATTAGGGGACTACGACATTGGGCTTGCTCCCAACCCCCTGCCTATCAGGGTCCCACATAATTAGTCACAAATCTTGATTGTCCTTCTGTTTACACAACCAATATAATTAACAGTAATATTTTCAATAAAATCTTTTTGATACTGTTAAATATTGGCGTTGCATCGTAATTGTCTGAAATGCTGTTATTTGCAGCCACCACAGGTTAGACTACAAGGGGCGTTCAAAAAGTTTTGCAAGTCGATATGTTAACCTAAAAAGACTTTTTAAAATTATACACCAATAAAACGTATATTTCTTCCGAACACGTATGAGGTTAAAATGAATGTGATGCCATTATAATGTATGACAGCCAGATTTTTTAATATGAGGCCGTGGGACATGTGATTTTTTGTGAGAGCCCTGACAATTACGTCCATGAATTCCTTATTTGTAATTATAAATATTTAGTAGCTGAAATCTGTGCTGGTTGTAAATAAGAACGCTTCTAATTGTTACGATGCCACATCAGGATTTGACCTTGTCAGAAAAATTTACTAAAGGTTAACAGTTAGTGATATCCATCATCTTTGTCAAAGGTTAAGCAAAGTTTGCAACACATGACCTTAGGAGCCCTGGTGTACGGGGGCCTGGGAGCAAGCCCCAAAGATTTCACCCTAAATCCGGCACTGCAATCCAGTCTCCAAGTTACAGTTACCCAGCTGGCTGTTCGTGACTCTGGCTTCGTACAATAAGATCACCCTACATACTGTAGAGACCTCACTTCTAGCAACTATTATATTTTTCTAAATTTGAAAAATTTACTCTGTGGTGTCCACTATCCAAACAATGAATGACTTAAGTCTGTGGTGGGCGCATGGCTGGAAGGACAGACAAAACGTTTTATGACGTCATAAGTCACAATGACATTACATCCGCTTTAAGCTTACATGAGTTCGTGAGAAATATGCGTTTTATCTTTGTATAGATTTTGAAAAGTTTTTCAGTCTAACATATCGACTTGCAAAACTTTTTGAACGCCTCTTGTGTAGTATAATCACAGATGCAAATAAGAAATTCGTGAATGTATTTGGCAGGGCTTTCGTAAAATCAGATGCCATGGAGCCGCAGGTTGGTAAATCCAGCTACAGACTGAAAAAGTTTCATGCACCTACCAGCCTGATTCATATGCTGCTTGCGTTAGTGCTATAAATTGTTTCAGCTTAATGCTTTATGACGTCATTAAGTACAATGACATCACTTCCACGAGCTGCTCACACGAATGTGCAAGGATGGTACGTTTTACTGATGTATAGACAATAAAAAAGTTTTTTGTGTAATATATTGACACTTAAAAATCTTTGACCACCCCTCATTTTTGCATGAAACTATAATTTACTGAAATGCTTTTATTTGCGGCCAGCACAAATTTAAGCTATTATATATTCACATACGCAAATGAAAAATTCATATGCGTATTCGTCAGGGTTTTCACAAAATTAGATTTCACGGGGCCCACTTTTACAAATCCAGCTACATACTGAGAAATAATCATGCAACAGTGAGCCTGATTTTATGCTGTTTGCGTTAGTGCTTTAATTCATTTCCGTTTAGTCCTTTATGACGTTATAAATTACAATGATGTTATATCCGCAACAGACTTGTATGACTCAGTAAAGGATTTACGTTTCACTGATGTATAGATTGTGGAAAATATTATTGTCTAATATGTCGAGGCCGGAAACCTTTGGGATGACCCTCGTAGATTAATGAACTTGCTCTATACCAGGTTTAGATGGATGTGTGACATTCTGTGGATGGGTAGACCATCCCGTTTTATAGCCAACTGCCCAGATCAACTCAGCCTTCTATCTCTCCTGGGTAGTTAATCGACTACTGGCCTACTTGACTGGGGTTAAGATAGGCACATTTTGTGTTGGGTGGCAGGTATCACTGTTTGATCCCATATGGCAGGTGATGCTTCGGACGCTGCAGCTTTGAAATATATGCATCTTTAACCTTTTCGTGTATGAATTTGATTTATTTAGTTGTTTGACACTGACAACCATGTGAACCGTCACGCGGTCAACTACATCTTCAACACTGAGGGGCACCTGTTTCCCATCTCGGCTTTCCTGCGCCAGCCCCAACTTAGTGAGGACGACAACTTAGGACATTCACAGCAGCTCGGTGGTGGTGCTAACGATGATGGCGACGTAAGACATTCACGACGGAAAGATGTCGAGACGCCATTGGAGAGCGGAGACAGTGCGGATATGAAAGTAGTCTTAGAATTGCCCCGACTCAACAATCTCACCTTTGCCAACGTCAGTTTATATCATGTTTATAGTTGTAGCTTGTTCGATGAGATACAGTGAAGAGATGATAGTAGTTTTAACATTGCCCCTACTCTACCATCTTACAGCTGCTGCCATTGTCACTTTATGCTAATTTACCTACATACTGTATTCACTAGTTGGAGTCCTAGTGGTTTGATTTTCTGCTGGCATTGTGACAACAGTAATTATAATGTTAGTGACAATTAAACATGTTGGCACAATATGTGTGTGGCTGCCCACTTAGTTGCCGAGGCTTGTAAGCTCACGTAGTGAACTATACTTATATTACTTAATGAATGTTAGGCTCTAGTGTGCAGTGACTATGAAGATATTTTGTTGCTTGTGCAAAAAGATTTTGTGCTTTCAGTTGTCGTCTATCATCAGAAAAACCTGCATTCCTAACATTTTTTATTGAACCTTCAGAAATAATAGTGTGGTTTAGGTTTGCTTTCAAAGTTTTCTGAAAAAACTGATGGTTTTTATGTTTACTATTTGGTGCGTCAGTTTGTTTTTTTTGTTGTGAGTTTTATGTCATGGCATAAAATACAAGTAAAAAATCCCCCCGTTTTGATTTTTTTGCCAGAAGCAATCTTTAGCACCGACCTTTTATTTCGGTTATTTTACCCATGTGTTGGGGTGTAGTGTGATGCGGTGCCTGACGAGCGGCGTTATCAACTACCGCTTCATTCACGCTACTTACAACAACTGCGGCACTTTGTCGGCTTGGAATGATTCTTAGCTCTGCATCATTCACGGGTGGTCTCGAATAGCTGGTTTTGCTGGCTGCGCGTTTGGTGGTCTTGTGTATCTTTGGTGGCCTGCAGCGTGGTGGTTTAATAGTGTGTTTTTAAGCAATCAGCATACATAGTGTTGTTTATCTTTGATTTATTTCCTGCAGGCTTTTTGTAAGGTTAAAAGGTTGAAGGTCGTGATACTGCTCCGGATGGGAAGCCACCTGCTGTATGGGATCACACATTGTTACCTGCCACCCGACACAGGTAAATGCGCCTCGCGTTAACTCCAGTCAAACATTCTGCTAGTCGATTTACCTACCCTGGAGGGATGGAAGGCTGAGTTGACCTAGGCAGCTGATTACAATACTGAGATGGTTTACCTGCCCGCAGGCAGTCACCTGTCTGAGTACTAACCCGGCCTGGCATAGAGTAACTTCGTTGATCAGACGAAACACGTTACCGCTACGCCAAGCCACCAACATAAGTTGGTGTGTTATTCATGATAAGCTATCGGGTAACTGTGCCTATGTAAAAGGCCCCATTTCTTTTTGTATGATCTTTTACCTCGGCCAACGAAAGACGGTTATGTTTTTTAACTTTTTACATAGGTGTCTGTCTTTCCACGAGCTTACTCAGAACTAAATTTAACTAGTTTTTTTCCAGTCGTTTGGGACATTTAAGCGTAGAATGAGTTTATTAGGTGGTCAAAATCCGATGACCCTTTTTTTCTATTTACCCCAACCTTTCATTCCTGTAATGTGCAGTATCTGGACTATAATGTTAATGCATTTTGTAATGCGAGTAAATTTTTACTTCAACACACTGAAATAGAACAGAGATCTTGGTGGAGGTTTGCTTCTACACTGTGTCTCAAAAAAATGTCACATTTTGTTATTTCTATATTTTCACAAAATATTAACCAATTTTCTAAATTCTTTCATATCACACTCCCTGGTCAATTGGCAATAAAGTGTTTATTGAATATTCCACCACACTTTGACTGTGTTGATACACTACTTTGTAAAATATAAATGTAAGAAAAACTAGCAATAGTCAACAATCGCATTGGTAAATGAACAAGACACTTCAGATTAAGATTGCAGTGAATGATCTGTACGATGCTACACTGTTCTTGAACCATGTCTTTTGGTATCTGGTGTGTTAAAAGATACGTTTGTTTCTGGTTTTTTGTGTCTTACTGGGTCTAGCAGTTCATCTACCGTGGTCTCGTTCTCTTATAAAATGCACGTGTTTTGGTCTGCAGACTCATGCCTTTGGTCAGTGCTTCGCATTTCTCCAATCTTTTTACTAAAATGCCCAATCTTTCCCTTTTCCAGTTTGTAATTGAAAATTCCGTCAGTATCCTCTGCAAACCGTATTTTTTGAACTGGTATAAATTTTTAATCACTGCCTTGTCTTTGTTGCTAAATGGCATGTTACAATGCCGGTATTTTGTCACAGCATTAAAAACCATTATTCACAATCACATCTTTTATTTTTGTTTACAAACGCTGGCTGTGTATCAAAAACTAAACATAATGTAATTTCAGTATGCAAATTAATGGAAAATTGTTTCAAAATATAAATTTTTGTGACGTATTTATTTTGATTATACTGATTTTTGAATACAAGGTAGTGTAGCAACACAGTTAAAGTGTGCTGAGATATATTATACCTACTTTGTTGCAAATTGTCCACAGAGTGTGCCAGTAAAAAAATTGTAAAATCTGTTAATATTTGATGAAGATATGGATAAATAACAAAGTGTGACTTTTTTTATTGAGACACAGTGTAGTTTTTAAGTAGCTCATTTCTTTGCTAATTGCATGTTCTATGTCTTGGATAGCAGATGTTTATTAAAATGCGAACATCAATCAGTATTTATAATTATGCAGTGGAATAAGTACACCATGTCAGGAAAAAAGAGCCTACAGTTTTTTTTCAACATATCCTTGTCAAACCTTAACCTATTTTCATAATTTTGGCATGAGTCGTCCTGAGTATTCACTTTATTAAACTGTTAAAATATTTTCTCTTTACATTGCCATGTCACTACGTAGAGCTGACGTAATTATGACGTCATCAAAAAGCCGTTTTTATTGTATTTGAGGTGAAAATGCTAACACTCTTTCAGTTAATAACTGTAACAAATTTAAAAATATGTTCATAATTGTTTGTAGGCAACATTAAGAAAGCAACGTGCAACTGGCAGTATACTGATAGACCACTTCGCCCAAATACTGACGCCACTTTACCATGTGAAATAAAACATTCTTCGTATTCTTATTTTACTCAACACCAAAATAAACAGAAATGTAGAAAAATAGGCTTTTTAGCCTGTAGCTGCTTTATTTGTCAACAACAGTGACAAAAATTGCTATCAATCAACTTTTGAGTCATCAACTTTATTACAAATGTGCACTACCGCGACGCTAACGCATGCTGCAGAAATGACGCTGCGCGCTGATAACGGCTGCTGCACAACGACGTTCCCGTACTGCACGCGATGGCCACGCGTTAACACTGCTAAAAGCAAGAGTAGGTTAAAAATTTTGATACAAAAAATAATTTATTTCTATGCCAACAATCTCCGAAGTTTTTTTACTGCAATTTTCTTTCATCAGTTTTCCTGTTTTCATATTGCAGAGGTTCATCTAGACGTTATCTTTCCGCAAAAATGAGATTTTCAACGATGTCACGATTAAATTAGCTATATTTAGTGAGAAGTAAATTTTGAAGACAAGTTTTAGATGCTTTTAGTAAAGCGTATCATTGTGATAACGTGTGCCAAAAATTGTAAAATTAAGTTTAAATTTGTTGAAGTTATTCAGGAAAAAGTGTAGGCTTTTTTTCCGGACACGGTGTATAATGCTCCTATTGCTTTCTTTTGAGTATAACACAAAAAGATGGACTACAGGGCACTTTGACAGCTGATAATAATTTATAAGTAATGTTGGGCGTTCTGTTCTGTGGCGAAATCTCGGGCAACAGGGGCAGATTTGGAATTATGTGGTGTGCAGTAGTAGAGTTTGCAAACGGGTACACATTGGGAACTATCTTAGTCAGATGCAGTAGGTAGAATTGGTAATACAGTTTACGTGATGGGGAGGAATTGAGAACTGGAAATGGAATGTTTTTTGGTACTTGGTTGCAGTTCAGTGTTTTTGAGCCCTTATTAGCGGCATTAGGCACATTGTTCGGAAAGTTGTTACTGATATCATTTGCTGGTCCTGATCTCTGGTGCCTTGTATTCGGTTACAGCTGTTCGATGTCCACCGAATGTGTATGCTACATTTTCCCGCTGTCTGTGTGTCCGTCCGTCCGTCCGTCTATATGTCTGCACGTTACCTCTGTCACTGCAACGCCTGCTGTGTTTTGTTCTTGGTTTATTTATTTTGATCAGCTGTTTTTTCAGCTGTCGGCGTCGTGGGGGCATGAAGTTGTACTTTTTCTGAGACACAGCTGCAAATTTTTGACAGATGAAAATATTGGTGCTCAACGTTTCAATTTTGCCACGATGTTTCCCCAAAATAGATTATTTTCAGCCCTAAATTTCGTTTTTTTTTCTGACAAGCTGAAATGTAATGGGGCAGTTGCCAATTGCTTCCATGCCTTCTTCCCTGCCGTCCTACCACCACGTCATTGTCTCGTGCTAGATCGCCGACTGTGCCTTCTGCATTAGCTGGTCTTGTATCAGGGACGTTGCCTTGCTATTTCTGGAATTTTGTTTCTGGTGAGGCTGCACAGCTTTTTCATCTGCCAATTATATTTTGTAGTAATTACTTCGTAACTGCAGAAATAATCGTGTTAAAGCACCAATAGGAGTAGTGATGAAATTGAAAAATTAGTAACATGCATATAAACAACGCAATTAAATTTTGTAATTGTGACGTTTAATGTGATCGTGATATATTTTTTTTGCTGGATTGTGCATCATAATTGGTAGTTTGCTGGATGGTTTTCATGATGATAATAATTAAAAGAATGATTGTGCTGTACAGCTATCAGACGTCTTTCACTTGCGGCCGTCCCGATGGGCTGTGTTAGAGGTCCTGACTGTCCGTCCGTTTGTCTGCCTGTCTGGAAAAACTAAAATTTACCTGAACATTCCACAGTGCAGAAGTAACTGGTGTTCCTATGTTCAGTTCAATAGACAGCATTATGAGATTGATGATGACTGTCTGGATAATAACAGGGAAGATTATTAGAACTGCCATTATCGTTAAATATGCACAATTATAATTGGCAGTTCTTGCAGTTTTAGGTTTAGGTCATTTTTTGTGTTTTGTGTTTCATAAAGGTTAAGCTTTCTGTAAAGGTTAAACTTTTTGTTTCGTTATTATGTGTATGTGCAATTTTATCTGCAAAGGCCGTCCTCAAAATGACCTATGCTGTGTCGGGCGGGACGTTAAACCCTACTCACTCACTCACTCAGTTCACAAAGTCTGGGTTGAGGGGTGTAGCTCTGTAGGCAGACAGTCGCATATTATGTCGCCACTTGGCCGACATTTTTCTACTTTTACTTGCTTTGTTAGACTTATTGATTGGCTGGGAAAATTAAAATTACACTTATGCCTAATACACGCACTGTCTTAACGTGTATTTTGCGTGCCAATCTCTCGTCTTCCGTAACGTTGAGCTTGAATACAGTGTTCGATTTGGTTATGCAGAATTAACTCATCCTGGTGTTTTTATTTTCTGTTACATTAAAATTTTTGGTGAAAATTCATCTTTTCTGTCAGTTTATTCATTTGGCATTTTATAAAGTACTTCAGAGTGTAGCTGAAAGTCAGCTCGACAAAAAGCTGGAAAAGAGTCAGGACATCGAGTCTTAGTACCAAATTACATTGTCGTGAGATAGACGCTATTCAGCAGGATAATTTGAATTTGAAGACCAGTAAAATTTGTCAAATGTGCAGGCCTTTGAATTGAGTCATTATTCGCTAGTGTATTCTTATATCCCACGCTGCACTGACTGGCTGTGTTGTATATTTGTCGTTTTCTTGTCATAATTCAGAATGACTGTGATTGAACTATAATTTCACAACCCATGTTGCTATGTTCGACCAAAACACGACGCTATTTGGCGGAATTTAATTATATATAAACTATAAAATATACACAGATTATCTCTTTTTAATGTGTTATTTGGTTGTATTTTAGGAACTTGTTGCATATTGCTTTACATCAGTCATCGTCGTCGTCCTTTTTGTGCAGCGTGTCCAGGCTCGTCGAGAGCCACAGCGGGGCTTGGGGAGACATTCTGGCGGGGCCTCCAACAGTGGCGGTTTTAGGCCAGGGCCGGGGGCTGCCCCCAGTTTTGCTCCAGCCCCTCTCCCCAGTTTCGTGGCCACCCATGATTTTTTGCAAAGATAACACAAATATCTGATTTCTTTGCGTTACCAAATTTGTAAAAAGTGGGCATATTTTCAGCTTCCATTGAATGCTCAAAAACCAGAAGTGCCTATGCTTCAGGCGGCTTCGCCCCCTGACCCCCCACCAGGAGCTCTGCGCCTGGACCCTGCTGTGGGCTCCGCCCCATATCCCCGTTATAGGCTCGCGCTACCGCGCTCGCCATGGGGCCGTGCCCCCAGATACTGAGGGCTAGAACCTCCACTGGCCACCAAACGTTTTCACGGGGCTTCTCTGGTGAGAAAATTTTTGAATTTTTTTCAAAATGGTGCATTCTGCTGTATTTTGTATTTCTGAGCGACGGCGGGGCCCCCAAACGTCGCGGGGCCCGGGGTAGCTAACCCCCTACCCCACCCTCTCGACGGCCCTGAGCGTGTCATTCACAGTTTTCGCGTTCAGTGTACAATGTATGCGTTGCCCAAAACAGTATGCAGCCTAACTTTCTAATCAGCCTATTTTTCAGATCAGCAGTCGTTTCATTTTGCCTTTAGTAAACGGGCTGTTTTACGTTAAGTAATAAATTACAGATGTTAATTTTAATCGGAATACGGTATTAATTTTGTGCCGTTTTCTTTCGACGCTGGTGATCACTGATAATATGTGCCGTTAAAGGTGTAATTAATATTTACGAAAGTTGAATAGACGCCACGCTGGTAAAACAGTTTTCCGTTTGTGGATTTTTTTCTGCAGTTCTTGTCAGTGCCTGCGTTGTCTTTATAGATGCAGCGGAATAAAAAAATAAGTCAAAAAATAATTCGCTGCATGACGCGAATAAATAAATAGATAAAAACATTCGATTATTCATTGACGTCTTCAATCTTATTGCTAAGCAACAGCAGCATCCCGTAGCTAGACTTAGTCTGACGTGCAAGTGTCCATTTCGTGAGTGATGGATTCTCTATTGCAATCGCGTATCCAGATATGTGAATTGGGGGGTTCTCTTCCCTTCCCCTTCCCGTACCTTTTTCGTTCTTTCCCTCCCTTTTCCTTCCCACCTTACTTTTTCCCTCATTTCCCATTTTCTTTCCTCTTTCCTTTCCTTGCCTTCTCTTAGAATTAGGAGCCCTAAAATCTAGCTAGGGACTCTGGGGAGTGTTGTGAGCTCCCCCGGCCGAAATCAAATTTGGTGCATTATAGTTTTAAAAATGAGATCTGGTGACAACGTATTTAATTATTTTCTCGAGAATCAACTGACCAAGTCGGCAAATGTAGTGCAGTTCAAACTTGGGGTGTACATAGCCCCCTGGACGTGGAGCCCCTGTCTACGCGACTGGTTCGTTGATCAACGCGATGCACTCGTCCAGGCTTAATCACCACTCAACCAATGCCCAAAGGACTCGCACTGCATGCCGGATTTAACCTCCACCGTCGTGTCGTCTGCCCGCCGTCTTCCGCAAGAAGTCGGGGAATTTTCGGCCAGTTTTGGGCGGCATCGCTGATTCCGGCTATTGCGGCAAATGCTACCTTAGCGCGGTCTGTCCGTCTGTCACACTACTGTCCTGTGCTAAAACCGTTGGACGGAACGGGATGCCGTTTGACTGTTTGACACGGACACACCTGCGGCCCGAAGTCTTAGACGCGGTCCGCGGTCTTTCTACGAGAAGCTGAGATTCGGGTATCGGAACTCTCAGTCAAAATTTGCATTACAAGTTGCCGGCATATCGTGCAACTGACAGTATACTGGCAGACCACTTCGCCAAAATACTGACACCACTTTGCCGTGTAAAATAAAACACTCTTCTTATTCTTACTTTACTCCACACCAAAATAAACAGAAATGCAGAAAAAGAGGCTTTTTAGCCTGTAGCTGCCTTATTTGTAATCAACAGGGACAAAACTTGCTATCAACCAACTGCACGATATGCCGGCAACTTGCAATGCAAATTTTAACTGAGAGTTCCGATACCCAAATCTCAGCGGAATGCTTTCTGTAGAGTATAAACGTTAGACAGCGCACCCCGAACCCCCTACATCTTCCCCTCTCCCAAAATAACGGGTTTCCAATGCTGCCGCCTATAGCCAAACTACTTTGGTCCTTGGTGTTGGCATACTTTCTGAGCATTCGTTCCTCCTGTCTCTGCACTCAGTGTCAGATGGGCAGCCTGAGCTGGCTGGTCGGCGGCATGAGCAGGTTCTGCTGCAGCTGTGTCGGCTGCTGCTGCTGCTGCTGGCCGGAGATGTGCAGGAGGCTGGCGCCCTGCTCCGTCGTCAAGGCAACCGACGACGCATCACTGCCGCGCAGTGAGCGATAGCTCGGTGCCAACGACGACACACGTCACGCCTGTGATACTACAACTCACACTACTACTACTACTACTACTACTACTACTACTAGTACTAGTGCGTTGACAGAGCAATGGTTCACAGTTCTGGTCTACATGGACAGTGTATATATAGTAGTAGTAATTTACACTGATAGTTACTTCGCTGGCTCAGCTGATCCCGACTGTCGCTCTATCATCGGCTATACTATTCACACTACTACTGTGAGCACAGACAACGACGACACGCAGGTGACGTTGCTGAACCGACGGTCGTCCTCGCTCGTCTGTAGGCTGGCTGACCGCTGTCCCAGGTAGCTGGACCCCACGTCAGTCGACGGCTCACCCACTATGCTAGGTCGCGGGTCCGAGATGGAGGGTACCCTGCTGACGGTGATGAGGGGACGGCGTAGAGCCTGCTGGGCTTCGCGTGTTCTCGGATCTGCCTCGGGAGACGACGGCTGGTCCGATACACACAGACACTGTAAACACACGTACAAGACCATAGCGTATTATGGTGTCGATCGGCCCGCCATTCCAAAGGTTCGCTACTCCGAAACGCCGCCACGATTAGGGAATAGGGATAAGGTTATAAATAGGGTTAGGAATTGGGTTAGGGTTAGGGTCAGTGTTAGAGTATAGTTTAGCGTTTAATATATGCGTTTCGTTGTCTCCCATCGGAATGGCGATCCCAAATCTGTATTATGACCAACAAGTTACAGAACTTACACAAATTACTGCGTAAAACAACTATAGCTTTTTTGAGGGCTATCTTACGGATCGGAAAAATTCTGACGCCAGAAAAATTTCGCCCAGTCTACGATTTTTTTCAGTTTTTGTTTAAAGTGGAAAAATTTAAGCCACTTTGAGCTGAAAATCTGCACTACATTTTACAAAGTTTTCGGGAAAAATTTGAGAAAAGAAACTCAGAAGATCAAACAGGTCGAGCGTGTTCCAGCCCGAACTGAGAACCGCAGATGTTATCTAAAATTGTCAGCAAAATTTCAGAAAAACAAGCAAAGTCATTCGAGCCTACTACCGCCATGTACAGCGGCCGCCCGTCTAGTTTCCGACGGTCTTAGGATGCAAACCAAACGACCCAACAATGAAATGCCTACAGGGTGCGGCAAAATAAGTGGACCTCTAAATTTTTTTGCCGTTTTCTCAGCAACCGTTTGGAATTTTAATACGAAATTTTACACATTTATTTACTAAAACCATCTACATTTAAATGAAAAGTAAAATTTGATTCCGTTAAAAAACGACGAAGTTGCAGACTTTTTAACATGACCGCCTATTAATTTTTCAGCATTCAAAAATGTTCCGGCTACGACACCAATTTAATAACATCGTTGAACAACACAGTTAAATAATGATCAAATGCCAAAATTTCATTGTCAGTGCGAATGTTCAGAGTGTTCACCACCAGCTCCAAGCAACAACACCAGCAGCCTCCAGTCGCCTTATTTGAGAAATCTTTTACAGCCTTGTCGATCGGTCCCTGTGGCAGGTTGCCCCAGATAACCTGAAGCGCTTCCTTGAGTTCGGCGCTTGTTTTCAGCTTTGTTTTAAACTTGCAGTAAGCCTCCAACATTGCACCCCATACGTGATAGTCCATTGGGTTTATATTCGACGAATTTAGAGGCCACTGGTCTTTTGTGATGATATCTGGACAGCTGGCCCGCAGCCAGTTCTGTGCGCTGCGCGGCGTTGCGCGCTGTGTGTGATGACGCGCCCGGCGCGCCGTCGTGCTGGAAGATGAATCCGGTGGGCAGCCGGCTATTGCTTTAAAGGAACGATAACTTAGTGATAATTTCTAAACAATATAAATGTGTATTGCTGTTTATCAAAACGTCACTGTGACGTCATCGACAGTAACGTGTGACCAGTTTTTAACAATTAAATAGCATTTTGAGCACGAACATTTTTGAATGCCGAAAAATCGGTCATGTTAAAAAGTCTATAACTTCGTTGCGTTTTAACAGAATCATATTTTACTTGGCAGTTAGATGTAGAAAGTTGCAATGAATAAAACTGGAAAATTTCATATTAAAATCCCAAACGGTTGCTGAGAAAACGGCAAAAAATTAGGGATCCACTTTTTTCTGCCTTCTGTAGTTTCACACAGTACTGGAGTCACCTGACATGCCTGAGCCAGCTGACTGGCGCGTGATCTGCCAGAAGCTCACATAGGTCTACGTTATACATGCGTCAATCTGGAGGTCTTTTGACGTCCGATGACCTTGGTCTTACACCGTTTGAACTGAAAAATGGCATACCACTTTCTCCTGCATGAAAAAAGTTTGTACCAATTTTTGCACGCGTTTGTGTTTTCAAATAAGAAAGAAGCCCGTACGAGAGGGACGGGCAAATGGACGGACGGACGGGCAAGATGCGTAATACGGCTGCATAACAGATTTAAGCTTAAAGCAAATTCGACTACGACAGCACTACGACGGCAACGCGGAACGATTTTTCAGCGACGCAATATCATATCATCATGCATTCACAAGTATTTCTTATAATGGTTAGGTCTATTTTACTGTCGGCGCTGGAAACATAAAGATTACCTTGCAGCATCTGGAAGTCTTGTTTGAAGCAGTGGAAGCTTGGCGCTGAAGACTGGGCGGCACGCGAATTGTCGTCGATGTCAGACCGGCCAGAATCGAGTTTCTGCTCCTTCCTCTTAAAATACTACTACATGGAATACTACTACTACTACTACTAGGATACTACTTCTATTACCGGCAGTATTAGAGCAAGAATAGAGTTTCTGCTGGCGCTCCTGGATCTGCGACGTTTCAGTTCTCTAAGAGGCTCCGACTTCGGGTCAACAAACTCGCGACCCTATATAGATGCAAAATCATGTCAGTAATAGTAGTCGTAGTCGTCGTCGTTGTTGTCGTAGTACCTTGTATAGATGCAAATGAAGCTCATGCAAACATTGCAATCTACGACCGTGATGCACGCGGTTTCGCCGAAGCTCCACTTATTCGACTTTTGCGTATTTGTCACATACTTCTTCATTGTTGTAGAATTGCCGTAGACTTGGATTTTATGTGGAATTGTCGTGTACGCAGATTGCTGTGCAGCACGTTGCTGTGCAGCACTTTGTACACACAGAAATCCAACTTAGGAGAGCTTTGGCGTGTACCGACATCGACAGTAATGACGCAGTAACGGTATAATGTGTAGCATAAAAAAGAACATTTGCGAGTGCTGTGAGTAGGAGACAGTGTTTAAATTGCCGGGTGGTTGGGGGGGGGGTTAAACCCTCCAACTGTTTTCTCAACCCCTTAAACACACTGTCAAATTATGTACAGGGGGTTAGCTACGGACGGTATACATACGATTTACATCACAATTTTGTTCGGTCTCCGATCGTCGAAAAATTCAACCCCCAGCTAATTTTTCATAACTCAAACACTGGTAGTAGATTTAAGTCAAAAAACATGCAGTCGACAGTGTGAGGCCTACAACGTGCTTATCATGATTTCGTGACAAAAGCAAATGCTCATAATTGTCTGTCCAACGCTATGCATAGCATTGGACAGAGTACAAAATCACCTTTGTGTCCATGCGTGCGTCCGTGCGTCCAACATTTCTTAAGCTAACTTCCTTCCACGTTCCCTATCCCTTCCCCTTTCCCTTCCCCTTCTCCTTTTCCTTCCCTTTCTCCTTCTCCTTTCCCCTTTCCTTTCCTTTTTCCCCTTTCCCATTTTCCTTCCCTTTCCCTTTGAAAAAACGAAAAGACAAAAGAAAGCAGCAGTAGTAATATTAATAGTAAAACACAAGAAAGTGGAGGGATCGTAATCTGAAAAAGAAGACAAACAAAATACGGCCTAATACGCCCAGTGCCGAACTAGCACGACCTCCATAATACTGGGCAGTTTATGATAGGCCTACTTCTAGGCTGAATTTGGATCAAATTGTCCCTGCGGTAAGACAGAGTAGAGTATCATTGACTGGCATTTCAGAAAACCGCGCCTCTCCAAAACGACGAGAGACTGGATTCCAGTTCCAGCAGGCGCACACAAAGTGACGTTCTTCGCCAAGTCGCCATACCGGCATAATCGTAAAGTCGCTCCATAAACACTGTCTACAGTTAGGCGTCAGTCTGCGCCATTTCGCTAATGGTGGCGACTCCGTCCGGGCTTCTTCGCGCCTATATCTGTCTGTTACCAAGAAGTGACAGAAATCCCTAGCGACTCACTGATTCCAATCATTCCAATAACTCGTTGCTTCTGCGAAGACCTGCAGTCCACGCGCGGAGAAAAGAGACAGATGCTTTTTTACGATGGACATGCTTTTCAGTTCCCTAGCTTGTTAACGCCGTAATGTTAACGGTCGAAATATCGGTCAGCAAAAGACAGTTTGGGTAGAACGTGACACTGCGAAACCCAGAAAAAAGTGTCGGCCCGTCATTCCAAAGTGCTGCAAACATTCAGGATTAGGGTTAGGGGTTAGGGACAGACATAAAGCGCAAGCCAAATAGTGCACTGAAAATGAAAGCTGAATAGCAAAAAGCAATATCAATAACTGTTCCCTGCATCGACCACAAATGGCGGCCACTCGAAATGACAGCCTCTTGGAATGGCGGACTCACAGAACATACACATTAAAATATTAGTTTTCCAAGATGCACGAGTGACGAGTTTGGCGAATATGCATAAATGCACTTCGCAGTTACGGACGCATAGCCTAAACGGCATAGACATGTGGGAGGTAAAAACCGCTGTAGAAAACTATGTCGAACCAGTGTCGTCTTACTGTGCGACCGTCCGTTTGACCTTTGGCTTCTTGAGTTGAAAATAAGCACAGCGGTTACTCCTACCCTAGTAAACGTTCACTTAAATTATTCGTATTTTTAAAATTTTCTGCGCCGTTAGTTTTCGAGTTAGGAGCGATAAGATCCGTAGTGCAGCATAGTACGATGGCCACACAATAATGTCGGCCTACGTGGCACCGACTATCGGTGAAAAGGTGTAATAAAACAAACGTAAGCGAAAAAGAGAAAAAGATTAAAATGCAGCACCAGATAAAATCCGAATTTGCACTTAATTTGTATGCCTTCAGGTTCACTTCCTTGTGGTAATTGTTTTCTGCTTTTTATTACGTTTCGTGTCACATGTCGTTCTGCCAGCATTTGCTGCAGCCTGAAAATGCTCAAGCACATCTTATTCACGCAGACTTAATTGTTTCTTAACTGTTAAATTGGTGCTGTCAGTTTGAACGAAAAATACCGGTAAAGTGACTTGGTGGTGTAACGGTTAGGACGCAAAGTTGTTAGTTTGACTCCTGGTCGGACGCCATTAAGTAAGTAACTAGACTAATTACCACTTGGATGAACGACTGTTTGCGAACAGGCCCTCGGTATATAACCAACTGGCAAGATCAACTCAGCCTTCCATCCCTCCGGGTTAGGTAAATCAAGTACCAGCCTGTCTCGCTTGGGTTAAGGTGGAGCACGTTCACCTGTGTCGGGTGGCAGAAAATACTGTGTGATCCCATATGGCAGGTGATGCTCCGTAGTTTTTAGATGTGTTTATACCGCGTAACCATTTAACCAAACGGATACGGATAGATGAGAGACTCACGGTAGTGTGTTCGAGACAAGTGAGCAGATGATGATGCTGCAGTTGGAACAGATCGATCTCTGGCGTGCAGCGGACGTCAGTGTGATGCGGCGCGTCAACGCAAACCTCGCCTCCTGCTCCTTCTCCAGCCTCTCCCGCAGCAGCAGCAGCAGCAGCAGCAGCCGCCATCTTGTACTCATACAGCTCCGTTCGCTTCTTGCTGTCCATGAAAGCGTTACACGAAGCCGCCTTCACTTGCCGGATGCGAGCCAGTCGAGACACCTGAAACGAACGATCGGCTAAGACGGTGCATGCATGTGCGACAAAACGTTGCATCCGACCACGAGGTGGAGCTACATACAGTGCAGCTGTCAATCAACTTGGATGTGGCAGCGCCATCGCACGCGTCTCGGGCAATGGCGCTGCTCGTGCGATAGCGCTGCCAAACCCGAGTTGATCGATTGACATCTGCACTGTACTTAGACCAGCTTTGTTTTCGTCGCATGCGACAGTTTGTAGGCACCCTTTAGGTCTACCCAAGTATTTTGCACTATCGCGTGCCACATAATAGCTGTAACATTTACGTTGCGTAGATCGAACATTCAGTCCAACACTTTTGGAAACGATCATCTTCGATCCATTGGAGTGAATAGCGGTCACGTTAAACACACTCTTCAAGTATCTAACGTGACACCTCTCCGAGGCTAATCGTTTCCTAAACTCCGATTGTTCGACCGACGTAAAGCACGTATGTGCAGTGCACTTTTTATGCGCCAGCCTTCACATGCATCGATTGCACGATTACAGTAAAGGCGCTAATAGAGCGAACGAAATCAACTAAACTATAGTGAACCGAATTTAACTGAAATGAACTGAATTGAAACTACAGAACTATGCTATATCATTTAATGCTATAGCATTCTAGTTCTTTTTATTTCGTTTGCTGTGTACGCGACTTGTAATATCACACAAATTGTGCAAAACATCAGTAGGCCTAGAATTGCGCACACGTTGAAGACAGACTGCGGTTTGTCCGAAAAGTTAGTGCGACATTTTTCTGTTTTACATGTAAGCTTAATCAGAGAAAAAGTAATGATCCTGCAATTACAACAACTGCAACAACAACGACGACAATGATGACAACGTTTACTGATTGTCATACGATATGTCCTGTCTTCAGACGCAGTGAAAACCTAGCCGTAGATCAGTAGCATATTTTTTAAATCTGGGCCCATTTCTTGCTTGCTATATGCCTATGGGTATCATGCGCATCAGACAAACGCTGGAACGGGAAAAAATCTCGAGCAAAACTCACTGTTACAGTGTTATTGTTCTTACCATGCACTATCATTATCCTATCAAACGGAATAGTTTGTGGTTTGCGGTGCGCTTGCTACTTTGCGTCGCCAGCTTCATCTCTTTGCTGATATTAACACCTCACTGGAGATGCATTGCAATAATCGTCATGAAGAGAAGTGCGCGTTATCGGATAGTTGACGCGCGGTGTGTTGCGTCAGATGTCGAAAATAAACCTCCGGTGGTCAAAAATTCTTTTGACGAAAGCCCGCCATTGACATGAAGCCCTAATAAATGTGCATTGACGGATCGAGTAAAAACTTATGTGCGGGCGGGCTTTTGTTTGAGGAAGAGCGGCTGTCCCGGAGGAACTTTTGTATGGGAAGCGTAGGCCTATACAATTATACAACTGTTTCACGTTGAGCCACTTCTGCAAATCTTCATCTCAGAAGCCTTCGATAACTTACAACAAGAAATCTGAGCTAATGCTCATGAGACGCGGGGGAGAGCCCATGGCAGTTCCTGTTCGCAGATAATCTTGGTCTGTCTCCATCCATTTCGTCGCAATTCACTCTTTTGCAGCCACAAGTTGCTAAAAATCACTTAAAATTAATATTTTTGGGGTTCAAGGTCATTCAAAGTCATCGATGTTGACATTTCTAAAAAGCTTGTTGCCAGTGCTTGTTATGATAAGCAGCATGTCTGTGCCTATCTGCAACCATTTTCACGTTAGACGAGCCAATAGCGGTAGAATAACGTCTTTTTAGGAGGGGTGCCCCTCTTTCGCCCCCTCGTTCATGGAGACCCCTTTCACCCAGTGGCATGAATTTTTGTCACAAAATACTAGAGACACTACGCTATCATATAATGAAAACTCGCTTTCTCTCTCTACTGGTTTTGAAACGGTACCGGGTTGTGACTGACGAACGAACAGACGGACAGAATTACCATAGCTAATACGCGCTATAGCTAGCTAGCTAGCTCTGGCGCGTAAAAACAATACAAGTTTCCCAGTGCTGGTCTAACCAATAACCATGACGCACTGCAGTAGAGGTTAACTGTTTAGCGTTATGCGCTATATAAATTTACTTATTTATTTACTGCACTGCTAGTCTCCAGAGATCGGCATGCAAGTGGTTGACTGCAGTTCTCCGAACGGTGCCGATCCATCCATTAAATACGACAGTGTCTGTGATGACACGTCTATGAGACTGCACAGACTAAGTGTCATGTCAATGTGACAACGTACTATCTGTAATGGTGCTTTATTGGCTTGCCAAAGTGTCAGCACTCAGCAAGGACAGTAAATTGGACGCGTGTCGCTTACAGTTCGAAGTTAGAAAGTGTCGCTTTTTCGGTCGACGAAAACAACAACGAAAATCGCAGTCAGCACTGACTTTATTTATTTCGACCGGGTGTAGTGGAACTTCGAATGGCGCATAGCATGGCTGCCATATAATCACACCTCACACGATAGTGTGAGTGTTGTTAAGGACGACCTTTAAAGTCTATGGGAAAAGGCAAACTTTGACCTTCAGCCAACCAAAAACCCCTGAACCGATCGCCACCAAATCTGAATGGTGTGATTACGTCGTGGACCCTACCACCAAAAAAATTTGGGCTCAATCCGTTCAGGGGTTTTTGCTCCCCATAGAGGTGAAATATACACCCTCCTGTTCGAAATTTACTACACTTTTTTGGTTCTTGAACTCGCCTACAGGCGAGTCCGTTAGACCGATTTTTACGCTTAATACGTCAAATGACGCGGTTCTGCACAAAAAAGTGCCTTTTTAATGTTACAAAATAAAAATTTAATTTTTGACTTATTTATTCTAAAAATTCGAGAAAAAAATTACAATGGCGCATTGGAAAAAATTTAAAAATTCTTTAAGCTGTCATAACTTACGTTGTGTGCAAGATAGAGTCGTAATTTTTGGTGTAGGATATGGTTTTCGGGGTCGGCCTAATTAACGGCGACATTTATATTTACTCCCGGTTGACCCCCGTTGCCATAGCAACGAAATTTGGGACAAACTTGGCTATGACTCGGCTTGTGTAAGAGATTTTTGTGCCTACAAGGGGTTTTCGGGGATGGGCCATCGAATGCTGCCAATTGCATTTTCTCCGACCGACCCCCGTTGCCATGGCAACGAAATTTGGAACATAATTGACTATAACTCGACTTGTGTAAGAGAATTTTGCGAGATTTTTTGCACTGATAGGGGGTTTACAGAGATGAGCCATCGAATGCTGCCAATCGCATTTCCCTCGACCGACCCCCGTTGCCATGACAACGAAATTCGTGACAAAATTGGCTATAACTCGGCTTGTGTAAGAGATATCTTCGAGATTTTTTTTGCATCTGTGGGGGAGTTTTCAGAAAGAAGCCATCAAATGCTGCTAACTGAATTTTACTCTGATCGACCCTTAATGATTTTTGCTGTTTTAGAGGACTGATATTATCACATCGTCCTTACACACAGTTGTAAACTGGTAAGTTTTTTTTACATATATCCACATTAAACCCATGTAGGCCTATCCGTTGCAGCTAGAGTAGACTGGGAATTAAAAGTAGGCCTATTTACATCAAAGGCAAACAGCTGCAACGTTCAGATTCACAAGTGGGCTCAAGTAGCCTACCGCGAAATCATTTCTGAAGCAATCTTCAATACGCGGAGCGCTGTGATCCTGTCGACTTTGGTTACAGCCGATTATGCCACGACGTTCGGTGCGTTAATATTCTCGAAATTATCAATGACACCGCGGTTTAGATTACGCAGCAAAATCCACGGGAACCGCAGACAATTTGGAAAACACAATCACAGTTGCAGTTATAGCTGCCACCCAAGGGTTTACTTCACACAGAAAAATTCGCAAACACCTCATTAGGTCTAAAATCGAGTCCAGTCAAAAAAATTACCGCGGATCCACCACCGCGCAACAAATATAGCCCCCTATAGCTTAACTAAGTAAGTAATATCAGTTTATACAGCGCGTAATCACTAAGGAAGCCACTTAGATGTTCCGCGTATGCTGCACATTATGTAAAAATAATGTCGACAATGCCATAAACGTCGAAAAGTAGCAGCTCATGTCCCGATAGCAAGTTCCACGTCGTCAAACCGACTGGCAACAAAGATAAACCGAGTTAGCCTAAGCTAATATTTGGAAATTTTTTTGGCAAATGTTTGTGTCCAAAAGTTAAATTTTAAAAAATGCAAATGCTTTGATCTGACTATAATAATGTAAAATGACAAGAGCAAAACGATTTTGCAAATGCTTTGAATTTTTATATTTATCACGGCCTAATGACACGCGAAGAGGCAAGCCAAGCCCAAGAACCGAGATTTTTAAAAAGTGGTAAATTAACCTGTTGCGCTTTTCGTTTGTCTGAGCGTTGACTCTGGTGGTAGATGCGGCTAAAATTGGAGACAATAACCGGCACGGGCAGAGCAATGACGAGCACTCCACTCAGTGAACAGAGACCACCCACGATCTTACCGGCGATAGTATGCGGCACCATATCACCGTACCTATACGCACACAACCCAATCTTTATGAAACAAAATAAGCACAAATGTTAATTATCACAGAAAATTCATGAAAATACAACTTGTATACTTTTTATACTTTTGTATTTTGCTGCTTTTTGTTGACTTCTCGACAACTGCTGCTGTCTTCCTCTGTACGACTGTCGAACTTATATGAGTCTATTCATTCGAAGTCAAGCACGGATGTGGCCAGACTTTGTGCCAACATGCATATGCCGTCCGTTCAGTTATGCACTGTGCCCGGTGTGCGGTGGGCAAAGCCGCCGCCGACGCTTGAGCCGCGGTGCATGATCTGAGTCATTGTTTTATCTCCAGAGAAATGATACTTAATGAGTCAGGCACTAACATGTATATGGCACACGGAAATACTATTCTACTCAGACAATAATAAATTGATCGAATATCCGTCATCGCATATGCCTATTGTTAACTCAAGTTTGGTTGGCAATTACATTACACGTGCCAGAAAAGAAAAACGAGAAACTAAAACAAAACAAAAGTCGCACGATGTAGCCAAGAGATCAAATGTGATTATAGGCCTTATGAGTGCTATCCGGATTTTGACGTCTGCGGGTTTTGACACGGCATCATTGCATCAGCTAGTGCCTAATGATGGAGCCATGCGAGTGGAACGGACGGAGAATGCGCGACAACGAAAGCCACCGGAACCGAATGACTTTTGCGCCGCACACGCGCGCGCACACGCCGAGGCAATTTACACCCAACACTCGACGGACTTGCACGACATGCAAGACGAATCAATCTTTCCAGGAAATGGAAACGGCGGACGCTCGCTTCCACTGTTCCACGGATGGAGCAGAGCTCGCTGGCACGCGACATTTCACTAGGTCATCACGGACAGTAGCAAAGCATAACACCTCGTCTTGTCGTCGTATTGTAAGCCCCATGCCACCAACAAAACTAACACCATTCCGGTCGTCCTTGCGATGTTAATTTGGAGTTAGTTTTACGGCCGGCGTCGTCGATAATTGTGGGCGGTCGAAAGTAACTGGATAGTTTACGCGTTCACTGTTGAATTATTGTATGACGTATTATCACTGTATTCACTTCGTACCCCGCGAGCCACTAGAGATACACTGTAAATTATATCACCTCTTCGCCAAATGATGTTCCCCGTAATTTTTATCAGTCCACGACACCTTAAACATGTTTCTACACTACCTTTTAACATATTTGCGTCAAAAAACTTGCCGCGCCAAAAAAATGACGACTGCAGACGTACACATCGTATTAGTAAATTTTTAATATTTTTTACCGCAAGACGATCATATAGCCACTGCTGATGAAACAGTATGGGCAGTTTATGCGATGTAAGTATAGGCGCGGTCCATGAATGTTTAAACACGCTTACGTGACAAAGGCATCGAAATGCCGTTGAATTGATAATATCGTTCACTATTTTACTCACTTCACACACTTGCTGAGAACAATCCGGGTACTCTTAAAGCATTGGGGCTTACTCATGTTTTCCTCTCTCTTGAGAGTAAAAAATGACCAGAAGAGCAAATATAATTCTGAGAAAAGAGCGAGGGACTTGTGCTGCTGTATAGCCTGTGGGCACACATTTCTTTTACACATTTCCAAACTCGCAGCTGCCATGGTATCTAACGAGTATCTCGAGCTCTGGTACCCGGGTACAGGTAGTAAGACGGGTACCGGCAGCTCCAACTCCCTATACTTCCCAAGCATTAATAACGACGTATTCGGCCGTCGGAAGTGTTTGAACAGAGGCGTCGCGTCGCTGTTGCGTCGAGTGCGGCGTGGTTCAGGCGTCGCGAGTGAAAAATTCACGACGGGACAACGACGACGACATGACAAGCACACGACGACAAACGACCAATTACCGACCGCACCGGACACGGACGAACACGACGAACGAGCTAAGCGTCAGTCATCACGTAACTGAACGACGTCGTCATGCAGCTTGTCTCCGGACCCGCGTCCTTCAGGCCACTGACAATAGCCGCGGCCGCAACGATAATGGATACGCTAAACATCTCTTAGTACACTCAACGGTTGAAACTGCCACTAATAAGCTAGATAAGTTCGCCAAATTGCAGCTTTTCTACAAACTAGTTAGTGAAAGTTGTAATTTGTCACAATTTATACAGCTTATTAGACACGTCGAACAGTTTGAAGTTGACACCGCGCTGTCGTTTCTTATTTTTCCGATGTCCTAAGGAACACACGCTGCATACAGGAGAAACACAGGCAAGTATGTAATACCCCGTTTACACGATCCAGCGAACGTCCAGCAAACATCGAGCTGGCTCGTCCATTAAAACATATAGCAGCAAACTTCCAGCAGAAGTCCAGCAAATTTCCAGCAAACGTCGAGCAATTAGCACGTGTATTTTGAATACATTTGCTGCAAGTCTGCTGGACGTTTGCTGGATCGTGTAAACGGGGTATAACTCACGGCCGGAAAACCTTGGCCACGTGCTGCCCGGTCAGCGAAATCTTATAACGTCTTTGATTGACGGCGGGCTCATATATTTCTATAAAGCTGTCAGCCAGCGGGCGCGGCGTGTCAGCATTGCCGACGAAATCGCCGTTTGGCTGACAGATCCGCTGATACAACGACGGACGAAATGTTGTGATTCTAAAACCGGCCTAGAACCGGCTCTGGTTCTATACATGATTACATGACGTAAAACGGAGGATAAGCCTAGAACCGGCATCAGTCTCGGCCCTCCCAGCGGTTCCCCGGGCTGACCGACAGACAGACGGACGGACAAACACCATCTGTAATCGTCAAAGTTGCCCTCGGCGTCCTGTGACATTTACATGGACGGAAGCAAGCGACAGAGGATAGACTGTCCCGCAGTGTCCACAGACAGACGACGAGAGATGGACAAATTGTCCACACATATATGACGATAGATGGTTCGTTATGTATTGTTCTTAGAAATGAACATTTAACATGCTGACTCCAAACAAAGGCTATGACGAGGAATGAACTGGCTATCAACAGTCCCAATACAAATGAACTAGAGATGGACAGATGACAACAAACGTACAAATTGTCCACACAGATAAGACGAATGGCAAACAGGGTCAGGGTACATGGACAGATAAAAGAGATAGCGATGGTGAAATGTAGACAAAATGTCCATAGACCAATGACGAGAGATGGACATATTGTGCATAGAAATATGACAGATGGACAGACTGTCCACAGACAGATGATGACGAATGGACGGAAGACGTATGTGCGAACTCAAGCCCGTCCGCCTGCGGTCAAGCCAAACCCGACTTACTCATATAATTATGTACGCAGCAGTGGCCGAGCATTGACAACGCAAGCTGACGAAAAGCGACATGGAAATGTCAGTTTGGGTCGACTCGAGGCTACGTAATTGTCACCGGAGGTCATCCTTCGCAGTAAAATAAACTTTTATCGTCTTCATAAAGCCAGCGCAATACCTGGAACTGAAAAGAGATTCCGAGACGCGGTATCTCGCGTACGTGCGACGAAAACGAAGTCGAATAATGCGCAGAGTACTCGCATCGCGTCAACCGCTTTAACAGCAAACGGCGATAACTCGACAACAAAAAATAATTCTTACAAAAACGTCAAAATGTAAAAAAAATAATATTTGAACGGTCAAGGTCATTTGCCACGAATGTGACTGGAGGGACCTACCTCGAACGTATAAACATACGAAAGTTCTGGAAGAAAAATTTCGTTCGTCTTCTATTCCGCTGTTTCTTCATGTTTTATGTTTTCCGTTCTGCTGTCGCTGTACTGCTCTTGATCACATACATCTTGTATGCGGACATATGTTTCTACGGATAACGTGTGAACCCGGTAATCCCATAATCCGTGAGTCGGAAATCTTGTTCTTTCAGCGTTCACTGGTTGTCCGTCTAACTGCATAATGCAGATGCTGCAGTTCTTCACTCGACTGAATGCTTTTGCTGCTGTAACCAGCACAACTTCTGCGAATTTGTCACACTTTCTTACTAAAATGAGATCAAAATCGCTTTAAATTCCAGACTTTACATCAAAGCATAAAAAGTTATTTTATTTCTGTTTTCGATCGATAACTCATATCAACTGTGCACACTTTTATAAAATGTAAACTGCACAAATTAACGATTAATGGATCGAAAAATCATTAAAAAATTAATTGATTAAAATTGTACCCCTTTGAAAAAATTAATTGATGACGACGCTAATGACATTTTTAGCCAAAATGACATTAAAAACATTGCGTGTATTATTTTATGCTCCGTTTGATTAGTCTGATTTCGCGTTTTTGTGATTTTGTCTGCTCGTTTTTGTTCTCTTTTTTCCGTGTGCACTCAGTGCAAGAACTGGTATTGAGTAAAAAATAAACATAATGTGGATCTGTACTGCTGCAGGCTGCAGACAATATTTCGCTGTTGGTTAAACGAAAATAAGCCACGAGGAACGCAGCGTTTATGAATCACGGTTACTGGCTGCAGGTGGCGCAACGGTCGTACTATAGGCTCCCCGAGAAGCCTGCAGGTGCGACGCTAAATCAGCTTGAGTCTAGGTAAGGTCCGCCCTGATATTCGATTTTCGCTGCGTTTATGAGGTCGTCGGTCGATTCGCTCGTTTACCAACCGTGCATTATCGCACCGGCATCAGTTTGCCTGCAGCAGCACGACCGCAGACTGTCCCAGACAGACGCCTGCGAGTTACGCACAGCAGCAAACGTTTATCGGCAGCGAAACGAAAGCCCACCGTGACAAGTCGTCGTCGCCGCCACCGGTCCAGTCACGGCCTGACTTGCCTTCGATTGATGACTAACTAAGTAAAGTTCTGCTGATGACTTCGAATACCCGCCAGCTTCGCATAAACGACGTCGACCTCGAAAGTGGACTGTAATTACGCTGTTCGAATTGACAATACCTGCACGTAATAAACCATCGTCCGGCAAACAGTATTCATAAACTAGAAGCGATCGCAGATCTCAAACCTCCGTCGAAAATGCTACTGCCACCTGGCGAAAGCAAAGAAGACTCAGTATTGACTGCTACCTCCTATCCAGCCTAACGTAAAGAATTCTGGACAGTAATAATAAGAATCCACAATCTGGATTGCTATCAAACTTCCATAATTCTTGGCCTAATCATTCCACCAAAATTTCATCAGAATCAGTTAATATTTTTTTCAGTGAACAATCTAGCTGACAGAATCGACTAACCAGTAATTCAGAAAAACGTTAACGTTTTTTTCGTTTCGACGGTATGTAGATGTATGTCTGTATGTTAGATGTAATCTATGATGTGATGGTATGATAGATATCTATGATATAATAGGTAATGCATGATGAAAATTGTTATGTAAAACAAAAAATTCAAGATATAATGATTTGTATACAGTAGGCCTACAGTCGTGCTACATTTGAATATGTCTGAAAAGTTTTGTTGTATTTAAAGTTGACTAATTATTTTACCACGCGCTTAAAAAGCGATCGGATTAGTGCTGTTAAGTTAAGCGCTGTTTTGGCTAGCAAAAATAATTTAGCCTACAGAACCGGTAAATATTTGATGTTAAGAAAAGTCATGGGTTGCTTATTGTAAACCACTTGCTACATAGGTCTAGTTCTACGAATGTCAAAGTCACGGCGACTAACCCGAGCGTCGTCATGGTGACGATGGTGTACCAGAATGCCTCAGGGATGCTGGTAAATTTCGTCCCGGAGACGTTCTTCTCCGCGTAAAACATGATCGTAGCGAAAATGACGATCGCCATCGTCAGCGAGAACAGCAGGAACCCAAGCTCACTGGCGCACGATTTCAAAGTGTAGCCAAGGATCCTCAGACCCTGTGAAATAAGATTTTTAATACTTCAAACCTCAAGGACAAAATGTTTTTAAAAGTTGCTTGATGGTGACAAAACCCTAAGAATAACAAGAACATGGCAAGGCAACTTTGCAGATCTCCAAACCTTAAAAGAAGAATTCCGTATATGCCACGTGAGCTTATGGCTAAGAAGGATTCTCAGACCCTGCGAGTGGCGCGAGAACTTAAAGACGCGGAAGACGCGGAAGACCCTCAGCGTCACAAAAGCGCCGCTCAGGTCTTTGTTGTCTGTGATGCCGAGTCCGATGTAGTAGGGCAGGATGGCGACCACATCGATGACACTCATTGCGCTGGAGATGTAGTGGCAGCGCCGCGGTGCGGCGTACAGGCGCAGCAGGTACTCGATGGTGAATACTGCCACGCTTGCAGTGTCCAGACAGAACAGTTCGATGCCGAAACGTTCGCCGCACGACAGTCTGATTCCACGGCGCTCGTCATGACCACACGGCACCGTCTCGATGATGTTGGCCAGCACGGAGATAGCGATGAAGAAACCGGTGACGTAGTAGAACACGAGCGCGGGAACGTTGGCGTGCGGGTTTTCGAATGCGTGCCACATTCGTTCACGCACGGACGGACTGGGGACTGACGCCGTGGTGGTTAGTGACACTATGGAGTTCTCTAACGGACTGGGGACTAACGCTGCTGCTGCCGCGCCGGCGCCGGCGCCGTCGACCTCCTTACTTCCTGTGAGCTCAGCGTCCGGTCTCTCGCGGTCTTCTGCCGCAGTCTTCTCGGAGTACTCGCTCTGCCGGTCGCGGTACTCCTCGTAGCAGCAGTCGGCGACGCGTTCGGACAGAATGCCGAAGAACTGAAGCTCTGCGTCGAACGCCGCGACGCACTCGTGGCGCGGGTAGTGCACGCGACCAGTCCGATAGAAGGCCAGGATGTAGCGGAACAGATCTGGATCACGATCAAAGAAATATTCACCAGTGTCGGCGTCGAAAAAGAACTCACATACTCAAGCTGTGGTTACATGTAAACCAAAAAACGTTTAGGAACACTTTTGTAGTCCTTGCAACGAATCACTTCAGTATCAAGTACGCGTATTAAAGACAGGACTCTGGTTACATGTAAAATAACACGTTTCCGGTGACGTTTTGTTTCACACGTGACCGCATATCCTGTCTTTCAGATGTGTTCAAAATGCTAGAAATGTTTCGGAAACGTTTCTGCAGATGTTTTATTCCACAGGACGGCGTCGAAGAAGAACTCCTTCTCGTCGGAGCCTAGCAGCGTGTCTGGAAACCGGTCGACCGCGCAGCGCCACGCCTCGAACCGCTGCCGTTGACCAATCACGCGACGGACACCTGCTGCGACGTCACGATGACGTCATCACGACGCCACGCTTCGAAGCGCTGTCCGCTGATGTTGATGCGCAGGCGGGCGTCCGCCGACACCCCAGATAACCCCGTTCGCGCCTCGGGAGCCGCCGGCGCCGACATGGACATAGGGTTGGCGGACAGCGGGACCCAGCCGACCGCCGCCGCTCGAACGAGAGGTAACCACGTCATCATGGACGCCATTTTTGTCACGTGACCGCAGCGACCTCCGGTCACTTACGCAGTGTAATCTCGAATAGCTCGATCTACCTAATCACTATTTTAGTTTATTTCCGTTTATATTTTAAACGAAAAACTTCCGTTACAAAACCATACGAAACGAAGCCTAAATGCAACTGTGACGTCAGCTGAATACTTCTGTCATCTGAGATCAAAATAAGCGTCCGAGAACGTAAAATTTCAACGCCAGCGATGACTGACGGTTTCAACCCTCGTGCGGATTGAAGTCGGTTTCGTTAAGTCTGCGATTCTCTGCGTGTGTTGATTCGTTAGCGGCGTGCAATCGCAGCGGCCGAACGCTCACTCAGTCGATCGTTTAACGAACTAGTCCTATAGACGTCAGTCGCTGTTTGTTATCTGAACGACGCAAGTCGCCGAAGCTGCCACTCCTGTCTCTCGCCGTGCTATGTATCAAAGCACTCGCCGCTTCTATTGCTGCTGCTGCTGCACTTGGCGCCACACCCAACTAACACTCGGCGCAACTGCCAATTACTATTATGCGCCGCCGCCGACTCCGTCAGTTCATTTACCTCTAAATGACAACAAGCGACAATCGTACAAATATTACATGGAAATTCAACAAAAGCGCTGCTGATGAGTAACACAATAAGAAATCCATAACGAATATGCTATACGCGATAATATAGAAACTGTAAGTAAATGGAGCATTTGCAATAGAACTTTTCGATTTGTCGCCGGTTTGTTGTACGACAATTTGTGACACTTGCTGTGAATTTCCTCTGCAGTTCTATTGCTGTATTGGTCTTAAGTCACTATGATGTCATTCAAAGGCATCGTGACACTAATATGATGTTAGGCAAATTCGGACTGTTTTCTTGTAATCATAACGCGAGAATCTGAATGAACGATGTCGACGTTTTCATTTTGCCCCGGGTGTTTGTAAGTCTACGTGCTGTCGTTGTGTAAATTAACTACTGGTCCGCCACTTACACGTTTGAGCAAGACTGTCGCCATTTTTGTTCTGTGTATTCTGTACATGGTGACAGTCAATCAAATCGCATTTGTATAGCGCTCATATGTCGCGTGCATAAGCGACAGCGGATTCGCGTATAAATGCTGTAAGAGCTTCATTTCACACTCACGACGGTCCACAAAAATTTGCCACCAAATTATTGACCATATCTTTACCTATTATTGACCAAATTGCAAAATTCTTTTACAGGCGCATATTGCGGAATATTTGCAATAGCAAATCATTAAATATCCCGCCGGACTTGAATAGTGTTTTTACAAAACGAAACGTTTGTGCTATATGTTTTTTTTCCGGACGGTGTAACGGCTTTTAGCGGGGTGCACGAGCATGACGGACCCGACGAAAAAAACAGAGCACGCTACTGTAACCTCTGTCGCAATAGCTTGCTTGCATCGCTGACGTTAACTTCTTAGCGATGCAGCCGTTTAAAACTCTCATCTCGACGCTTATACAAAGGTAAAGCCAGAGTCCGTCTCCATGTGTGTATACCAATAACGCAATTTATAATTTTCTTGCGATCTCGCTTAGCGATTTGTTCATTCAATGCTGTCGTGTAGACCTACTCGAAGAAGGTTTTGCGATGCGGCAGTCCAATTCTAGTTAATCACGTAACTAATTCGTAGTTGTAGACTGAAACTTTTGCATCTTTGTTAAGGTCTCAAGTTTTCGGTTTGGCCGATCGATCTGAGCTGTTTTCTCTGCAGTTGCTACTTGTTATCAGAATATTGTCGTCGAAAAAAGTCAACAGCGACCCATCACCAAAAGTACACGTACATCCTCGTGTGTTTTATGCATTTCTACGCGCGAAAGCAGCTACTGCTTTTAGCGCGTCTTAGCCATCGCAATTCTGTTCGTCCGTCTGTCCGTCTGTCACACGGGTGGATCAGTCAAAAACGGTGCAAGCTAGAATTACCAAATTTTCATCGTCGGCTGATTGAAAGACCCTAGCTTTAGGAACCGTAAAGCTTTTCCATAAATTCGAAGAGGGTCACCCCGAACGAGGGCGCTAAATGAGAAGGGGTGGGCAAAATTTACGATTTTTGGCCAATAAGTCGCTGTATCTCAGTAACTGTGCGAGATAGGGCCTAGGTTACTATTAATTACTATTAGGAAGTCGTACACTGGCTCTCGATTGGCACCGACTTTAATGACCTTGAATGACCTTGAACGCCAAAATAGGGGGTTTATGGATTTTTTGGCTATTTTGGGCTGCGACACAAGTCGAAATCATTCACAAGGTGGCGCCACGGAACTATCGTTATGCGATTCAGATAGAGAATTTGGTATTTGTAAATCAACTTAGTGTGAACGTCTTAATTTTCAGCTAAACTACTGAACCGGAACTGCTATAGGCATCTCGTGAGCAATAGCTCAAATTTCTTGTTACCCTCAAATAAACGCAACGGAACGGATTGATTGATTGGCTAAGGTTACTAAATGAGTTGTGTAGACGTTGTGTACCGGTGTTTCCGATGACCACTAGTGACCGGTCCGGCTACCGACCACCTAGACACAGTCTGCGTGTGTGTGGTCCCTGGATGACCAACTGATGAATGACTTAAGCTAAGCTGGACTCCCGGCCAAGAACAGATAATCCGTCGTGTGCATGCAGGATGGACCCAAATCCATCAACTGAGAAATATTTCTGCTCAGACCGAAGGTCTGTTGCATAGGAGTCACCCCCTGCCCTTTGCAGAGTTTCGAGCCGGCGAGGATTAAATCTAATTAAGCTAATACACAACCCAACAACCGATGGTCAAGTTCGTTTAAACTACCTCATTTAAACTTACTGTATCCAGGATGACGCTAGCGTTGTCAGCGAAAGCTTTCAGCGTTAGCGCTCCTTCTGTTTGGAACTCACTGACATATAACTGTAGATCTGCAGAACTACTCAGTACTTTCAAGCGTTACTTAAAAACCGAACTGTTTGACGTTGCATATTGCAAACGTAAACATTTATTTTAGACTTCGTCACCCTCCCTGATTCGTTCGCGACACGTGGCGCTATACAAATGTGTTTTGATTGACTGATTGATTGATTGCCCATGTCAGTGTGCCAGCTGTACTGGTCGCGGGGCCTTCCAGAACTCGCCGTTTCTTCCCTATAGCTGTGGCCGTAACCAGTTGCCATTTTGCCTGCTCACGTAGGATGGCTAGGCTGAGTTGGCCTGGGCGGCTTGGTCAAATACCAAAACGGTATACCCGCCAACAGTCACCTATCTCAGTATCCCACTAATCCTGCTATGTAGCCTACTACTGAGAAATTGCAGGCAATCGGGAGCAAGGGAGTCCCATCAGCAAAGTACAGTAACATCGTCAGTACTTTTACGCCTAATAATTACTAGGTCTTTGCTCCTAGAATGGCGTCAAACAATCTGTCCAACACATCGTAATCTTGCTCGCTGCAGCTGTTTGTTCGTAGCGGTTGCTATTGCTGCTACTGCCGCAAGCTACTGAAGTTAGTCCTTTTAGTCTGACGCATAAAAAAATTCATTGCTGCAGTAAACGTTTATAAATGTTCCAGTTTTTTTACAAGAACAACGTGTTTTTACGCGTGACAGCACATAGTGCTAAAACGCGTATACCGGAATTCTGTCGCTGCGTTTGTCTGTCCGTCTCTCCGTCCGTCCGTCTGTCTCAACCCAGTACTGATTCAAGCCCGAGTTAGATAGAAACTTTGGGTTTTCGACATATGATAGCGTAGGGTCTCCAGTTCTTCGTGAAAAAATTATGTGCCGCTGAGTCAAGGGATTCCTTTTGAACGTCAAAGAAAAATATCCCACTACATAATCGTCATTTTATGGCTGTTAACTCTTCTGGCGGCGCGAGAACGGTTGCAAACAGGCAGAGTTCTTGCTCATCATAGCAAGCAATGCTGACGAGCTATTCGGCGGTATTAAGATTGATGACCTTGAACGACCTTGATCCTCAAAAATAGCAGGTTTCGATAAATTGTTTTTCGATTTCAAAATGCTGTTTAATAAGCATTCTCTGCTAGGTGGCGGTGCTATTCTTGATGCGGTTTATACTGCTATCGACTAATGTCTGCTATGAAAAACAATAAATCTAAACTAATGCTCATGAGACGCGCGATAGCTTATAGCAGTTCCTGTTTGAAGTAATCTTGGTCTATCTCTATCCATTTCGTCGCAATTCACTCTTTTGCAGCCAAAAATCGCCAAAAAGTCACTAAAACCAATATTTTTAGGGTTCAAGGTCATTTAAGGTCATCGATGTTCACATTTCTAAGAAGCTCGTCGCTAGTGCTTGTTATCATAAGCAGCATGTCTGTGCATATCTGCAACTATTCTCACGCTAGACAAGCCAACAACGGATAACCACTTTTTAGAAGGGTATCCCTTTTTGATACCTGCTTGCGCAACCGACCTTGAAAGTAGAGGGTTCGGGTTTGGACTGCTAAAATCTACATTCAATGCTGAAAATTTCATACTCAGGTTGTTTTGGTCTATTTCCAGCCATTTTGGCGCAATTCACTCTTGAACTGCTTTCGCAGCCCAAAATCGTGAAAAATTTACTAAAACCCGCTATTTTGGGGGCAAGGTCATTCAAGGTCATCGATGTTAACATTTCTAAGAAGCTCGATGCCAGTACCTGTTATGATAAGCAGCATGTCTGTGCCTATCTGCAACCATTTTTCACGTTAGACGAGTCTATAGCGGTAAAATAACGCTTTTTAAAGGGGTGCCCCTCTTTCGCCCCCTCGTTCGAGAATATCCCCTTTACTCAGCGGCATAAAATTTTGTCGCGAAACACTAGAGACAATAAGCTATCATATGGTGAAAACCGAAGATCTCTATCTCACCAGAGAATGCTTATTAAACAGCATTTTGAAATCGAAAAAAATTCACCGAAACCTGCTGATTTTGAGGATCAAGGTCCATGGTACATGGTTCTGACGGACGGACAGACAGACGGACAGACAGAATTACCGTAGCTAACACGCGCTATAGGTATGCTAGCTCTCGCGCGTAAAATCGATTTTAAAGTACGTCTATTGCGTATCAGGTCTTTCGTTCCAGTGGCTAATGAGCTTTATTTGTAGGTCCCTTTTTCTTTAATTTTTTTTTCACTTTGTACGATCGAATAAGTTGATCGTTTGCAAACAGCCCTGCAGAGACAGCTCGTTCGTAACTTAAGTTAATCGCCCAACTGCTACTATGCCAGTGTCTTCCACCCGCTGTAAGTAAAACCTGCTGTCCATGATTCTTTCCAAAAACTTTTTGCAGGTGTTTTGGTCGTTTGACTTATTCTGCGAAATTGTGCAGTGTTTACTGTACGTAGCCTATAGCTAATAGTTCGAGGGTTCGCCATAAGCCTATACCATTATGCTTGCTGGACAGTGAGCTTAGAAACTTGCAGGACTGGCGTATTTAAAATTTAAAGAAGAGGCCAGGGGTACACTTGGAGCTGATCGTAAACTGATACATAAATTTTGATGTTTCAGCAAGCAAAAGTGTGCCATCAGCGAGGGGACCATGGCAGGTTGCCCCCTCTCCCCAAATAGTCACTGTTAAACACATTTGACCTTTGTCGTCACTCGCAGTTTATCAAGAACGTCAGGCGCGGTGACCTACGAACTTAATACCGATTGTTACTACATCCGGGAGACTGACGGAAACGACCGGAAGCGGGCCGGGCACGTGCTCTGACGTCATACACACGCGGGCCGGGTGACGTCATTACTATTTCATCACGTGACAGCGGCGAGCCCACGACTCTGCGGGCTGAAGACTGCAGCAGAAGTCTCGCGTGAGTTGGTACGTGACAATAAAACCTTTATTCTAGCTAGGAGTCTCTGCATAGTACGTGACAATGTCGACGCCAGCAAGTAAAAGTCATTAGCGCTCGGGGTCTGCTACGAGTGGACAAGCTTCGCACTTCGCAGCCGGATTTACGAGCTTTAGCCACTCTGCCATGGCTGGCTGCGGGGACAGTTTTTATGAAACTCAGTCACAGTACTCACGGTCGGATCACGGAAGCGCTGAATGTTGGAAATAAATCCATCTGCGCCCTACATCCATCCACTCACAAGATAATTATGCCCTCAAGTCGTAAATGTAGCATCCGAGCAACTCTGTCCATCTTTGTTCATCCAAATGTCAGAGTTGTATTGCCTGCTCGGGCAAGTGACGACATAATCATGGACTAGCAAGACGAGATCGCTCATAGTGACAGTAGTAGGCTTATTGCAGCAGAACAAAACATTACAAGAAGCCTAGCTATCGCTGGGATAGCCGACAGTACTGGTTGTCAGCGATCTTCAAGGTCATCCAAGGTCGATAATTTTCGTGTTATTTAAAAGCCAATATGCGACTTTCTATCAATGATTAATAGAAATCTAGACCATATCTCGCACCATTTAGCCATAATAGCGCGTAATGGCCTTCAGAGTCATCCAAGGTGAATGATTTTCATCTAATATTGACAGGGCGTACGCCACTAGTAACCTAGGCCTATCTTTAACCGTTTCTGAAATATATGGCAGTTTTCGGTTGAAAAACGAACATTTTTCTACGCCTTCATTCAAGCCACAATTTGAAAATTTTCCTTTAGAGTAGATGGCTGAAATTTTTGCATGCCTGAGTTTAACACCCATGACTAATCATTCGTATAAAAAGTTTTCCCCTACGCTCTATCCGTTATTTAGCTACAGTACATCCGTTACTGACGAACGGACAGATAGACGGTCGGACGACACCCATGCCAATAGCTTGACCGTTACTTAAGTACGGTCAGCTAAAACCAATCAATCGATCCAATCAATCAACTGATCACTCGATCGATCGATAACAAGTAAGCTATATTAGATGACTGATGGACGTAAATTGGGGAAATAGCGTACGTACTCTGAGGGAAACGGCAAACATTGGGAGTTGGTTTGGAGTCGGTGCTCGCATGGGGTGCAGTGCAACTGTGGTCACTGGTCATCTCTGTCGTATGCCTGGCAGTAGAATTCCTAAACAACTGTCATAGGCTTACATTGTGACCAACTAAACGAGACCCCGGAGGCAAGCGAATGAGAGACACGAATATCAGTTCGTGTCAACTTCAAAGCCTACGCAACATCGCGTTCTCGGAATGGGAAACTGGCAGAGGTCTGGACAGTGATACCCACCAAGAGGGATAAGTGCTAGCGGTAGAATACGTCACTGCAGTGACTGTGAGTATCATCTATCTGCCTAATAAGTCACGCACTTTGCAGTATCTGCAGGGTTGCAGCGCCACCTGTGTGGTGGTCAGTTATTGTTCACTATGGCAATGGCTATAGCATAAGCAGCAATGTCCGGACAGCAGCCAATAGTAAATGCTGTAGTAACAAGTAATTTGAGCAAAGCTCATTAAACGCGCGACAGCCTGAGCAGTTCCCGTTCGCAGATTGTCTTGGTCTATCTCCAGCCGTTTTGTTTCATTTTGCACCATTCAACCGTGAAGTGTGCGCCGCAGCTGAAAATCGCCAAAAAAACACTAAAACTCCCTATCTTGGGGTTTCAAGGTTATTCAAGGTCATCGATGTCAATACCGCTAAACAGCTCGTCACCAGTGCTTGTTATGATAAGCAGCATGTCTACGCCTATCTGCAACTGTTTTCCATCTAGACGCGCCAATATCGGTAAAATAACCAGTTTTAAAGGGGTGCCCCTCTTTGACGCTTGCGTGCGCAGGCCTCCTTGAACGTACGGAATCGGCACGTGGACTGTTAAAATTTGCCTTAATGCTGAAAATTTTATGTGCATGTCATCTTGATTTATTTAAAGTCGTTTCGTTGCAAATAACTCTCAATATGTGCTTTGCAGCCAAAAATTGCGAAAAATTCACTAAACCCCCTATTTTGGGTGTTAAGGTAGTTGAAAGTCATCGATGTTGATAATTCTAAAAAGCCCGTCACCAGTGCTTGTTATGATAAGCAGCATGTTTGTACCTATCTGCAACCGTTTTCACGCTATACGAGCCAATAGTGCCAAAATTACGTCTTTTTAGAGGGTACCCCTCTTTGACCCCCTCGTTCAACCCTTCACCTAGAAGCACAAAATTTTTCATGACAAACTAAAGACCTTGGGACAGCCCACAGTGAAGATTTCGTGATCCTAGCTTGCACCGTTTTGATACGGATCACGAGAGTGACGGACAGACAGACAAACGGACGGACGGACCGACGGACGCCTATACGATGGCAAATACGGGTTAGCATATCTGCTGTTGCGCGTAAAAATCTACCAGTAATCGAGCTTTAACTAGTTTACAATTCACACGAGACTCGGGCCGCGGGAGTGATGTTTTCTGGAGGACTCTGGTTGAATGACTGATGCGTTCATTCACTCGTGATTGCGGAGGAATCATGGGAGGAATCGAGCACTTGACAGCATTCGAAACAACGCCGGACAATGAAGTGTCGATTTCTATTGTCGCGAATCAAGTGCCAGATGTTGTTTTGCTGGAATTCGTTCTTTGGCTAGCTGCTGCAGTCTAAACGACGAAAAATGTTTGCGCGACAGCATACATAAGCTGCCCGCAAAACGTCGTCTGGTCGACAAACTGTTGCAACCGTTTCGTTGGCACTGCTACGATCTCTGAGAAGATGAACTATTTCGCTCTGTTCGTTTGCTGCAGCGCCGCAGCGCTGCTAGCGGCCGTCGACAATGCAGATGCCGGTAATAAACTTGACATAATAATGACAGGCCTGTTTTATTGTGCTGATTTGTGCATGCAACAATCCTACGCTGTATTATTTTTTCATAGTACTTAGTATTATGCTTGATTATGTCTTTATTGTAGTGTGCGTCCGGTGGTTCTGCCTACTACCGTAATAAATAAATACTGAATAGGCTGCAATACGGGGTCTGTCCGTCTCACTGCCTGTCTGTCCCACACGAGCTCTTAATTCAACGCAGGGAGGGGGCATGAACAACGGCTAATCCAGCTAGGTTACGTGGTAAAAGGCGAAAAATTAATATGACGTAAGTGCACATGCGGGTTATTGCACTTTCCATACTTTTCAGAGTGTCTTCAAGCCGCCAGGTGGCATTGTTTGCTCGGAATACTTAGTATTCTCTGTGCGTGTTCTCAGGCACGAGTTACGTGCGCTGGGGCAGAACAAGCTGTGGAGAACGACCAAGCTGCCCAACGAACACGGGACACCCGCGACAAGGCGACGCGATACTTGTCTATAGAGGTTTGTCTGTCTTATAGCTTATATGTGCCATATGCCAGACAATAGTCATCACGAAAACTGTTGACGTTGAATTGGACAGATCGACAAATTCCTATATACACCGTATCCCAAAACCAAGCTCAATTAAAAGTTAAACTGAGATTTTCAGACCCACTTACGTAATTGTGACAACTATATGAAGCCCAACAGTCGCTAGGGTGGACCGACCGCACCGCCTATAACCAAAGGGCATGTCCAACTTTTGGTCGCGGAAAGAAAGATTTCCAAGAGTGACTATAGAGTGACATACACGGTATTGTGACGTTGCTATATCGAACGCTACAGTCAACGCTAAAATATGATACGGTAATTTGATGCACGTTAGTGATGGCTGCAGGCAGAAACATTGCATTCAAAATTGCGGCCAAATCACTGCAGATAGACATGGTACTATTAACAGCTCATCATCGCCCTATCAAACGGTGCCATCGCCAACCCCGTACGATGTACCGTTTAGCCACAACACATACAGACAAAAGACAGACGATCACACCATACATATCCCTATAATTTATTAAGCCACATGTTTAATATTTAACTGCTCTGTACTGTTGCTGCTGTTCAAAGGTTACGCTGCGGGGCCAGTGTGGAACGAAAGTGGCGACGGAAGCAACTTCCTATGTCTGCCCGAAGAGCCGCAGTACAAGACGTACTTCGACGGAACTCACGAGCACAGGTCCACCGGCTTCATCCAGGGCGTGGAATACGGACTGTACTACCATCGGCACTGGATCAACAGCCCGTTCCACACGGACAACACAAATGGGGTCGATCTGCTGAAGCTGCATGTGCGTTCTGCTACGTGGAAGACCGGTCCACGGTGGCCATGATTCCAGCGATGACAGAGTGCCCAGCCGGTTGGACTGCAGAGTACGGCGGATACCTCATGTCTGAAACGCACGGATCCACACATGGAGAGAGAAAACGATCGACCTACCTGTGCTGGGATGAGTCTCCGGAGATTGCAGCCGACGGCGGATCACACCATGACCAGTCGATCGTCTACCCCGTTGAAGTTCAGTGTGGAACGCTGCCTTGCTCCAAGTACATTAGTGGAAGAGAGCTGCCCTGCATGGTCTGCTCCAAATGATAGGTCTAAATGTCATAATGTAGTCCTGTACTCAGTTTGGTACGGAATACGAGGGTCATTCGTAGATCGACATACTTAGGCGAGAGGTATTTGGATCATATTTCGTTACTTTTCAACAGTCCTATGCAACTGAAATGCACTTGGACCAGCATTCGTTCAAAGCTCAGATACCATTGTAGCGAAGTTATTAATCTTGGTCCTTTAGCCAGCAATTTGTAGCGTAGCTATCTTATCATCTTACTATCTTATCATCAGCAAATTTGTGTTTTTGCAGGAATTCTTTCAATTCTGAAAACAAATAATAGTTACTCAGGGCTAAGTCTTGTGAATACAGTGGGTGAGAAAGTTCTTTAAATTCGGCTTTTTGGATAGCAGCCAATCCTTTAAATGACGTGTGAGCAGGTGCGTTGTCTCGCTGGAACAGTATCACGCGACTCAACTTTCGTTTCTCTCCTTCAGTGCCACTTGAGCTGTTTCCATCAAATCAACATAGTAGGTTTCTGTGAATGTGCTGCCATATTCAAGATAGTCAGTCAGTACATTTCTCTCAGCATCCCAGAATACAGTCATCATACCTTTGCTAGCCAACGCGAAAATGCGACACTTTCTGGGAGGTGAAAAAGACATGTTTATAGGCCATACATTGCACTTAGTTCCAGGATTAAAGTGATTAATTTAGGTTTCGTCTAAAGTTAAAAATAGTAAAATAATGTTGTCGGAATGTTTGTTGAACAAACGGAAGGGGCTCATTAATGTCAGATCGATTTGCCTTTGAACTAGAGATGACCGGCAATGGCTTTTTGCATTCCAATTCCCTCCCATTCCCATCCAGTCAATTCCCATTCCCATTCCCGAACAATGGTTGTGGCATAAACAATTTTGGCCTATCGAAGACTGTGCACTGATTGTCGTTGAGTCTAAAACTGATCATGACAGCCAGAATCATGCTTTACTGCATTACTGATTACCACAAACTAAAGAAAATATGCCCAATGGCACTCTACTTTGACTAACTGTTATTTTCTATGCAGAACAAAATTGTCATCAAAACCAGTCGCCGATGGGAATTGATTCCCATGGGAATAAGGGCCATTCCCATGCAGGTTGTTTCCCATTCCTATTCCCAATTTTGTCATCAATTCCCATTCCCACTGGGAATCTCATTCCCATGGTCGTCTGTACTTTGAACGTCAGAAAATATTTGTAGCACCCATCGTGCAGACACCTTTTCATCAACAAAGTTTTCGTTGAGATCGAATGTGTGCTACCAGTAGAGATGCCAACAGACTCAGCGATGAAATAAACCGGCAGTCATCATTCACTTATACCAAGCTTGTTAACTATTTCAACAGTTTCTTCGTTGGCCGTCCACATTGGCGCAAGTCATCACACATCAATCTCCCTAGTTTAAATTCAGCACGCCATTTTGCAACTGTAGAATAAGCAGGAGCAGACTCCCCTGATGTCTTCTTTACATCACAAAAAAATGGCGCTGCTTGCACTTCGTTGTTCTCTATGCTAGCGCTGCTTGCTTAACCTAGCAACAGAAAAAAGCTGGACAAAATTTATAGCCCAATTATAAGTTGTGCAATACTGCAGTGAAGGATGGCAGTAACCAGTGACACAATGTCGGCAACATTCAAAATGTCCATCTATATCAGTCCAAAAACTTTCTGAATGCCCCATGTCATAATTTGTTGAAGAGTGAGTGAGTAGGGTTTAACATCCCAACTGACACAAATTTGTTCAAAAGATTTGTTCTGTTTATTCCACCAAAAACCCAATGACACAGCTCACTGATGTTTAAGCAGCTGTATTTGCATTAAGCAGCTGTACGGCAGCTGTATTTGCTGGGGTGGAGCAGATCGAATGACACCCTGGCACAAAAAATCTTATGCCGTCACAAAATTCAACAAAACAACTGGCAGGAATCTGACTATATTTGTCAGATGTGTACTGCCAATTTTTATGCGCGACAACATGTAATGCTTCGCGCGTCCTAGTCATCATTGAGATGCCTGTCTGTCCATCCATCCTTCACAACTTTGAGCAATATCAAAACGGTGCAAGCTAGTATCACGAAATTTTCACTGTGGGCTGCCTCACGGACGTAGGCTGCCCCACGGACTGTTTTTAGTGACAAAATTTCGTGGCGCTGGGAGAAGGGGTTCCCTTCGAAAGAGGGCGTCAAAGAGGGTATCCTCCACGAAAAAACGTTATTTTGCCGCTATTGGCTCTTATAGTGTGAAAACGGTTGCAGATAGGCGTAGACTAGCTGCATATCATAACAAGCACTGGTGACGGGCTTTTTAGATTTGTCAACATCGATGACCTTGAACCCCCAAAAAAGTTTGGGTGAATTTTTTCGCAATTTTTGGATGGAGTGCACATTTCAACAGTGAACTGCGACGAAATAGCTGGAGATAGACCAAAACAACCTGTGTATGAAATTTTCAGCATTAAACATTTCAGCATTAAACGTAGACTTTAGCAATGCAATAACCCCTAGGTACAAGAAGGCCTGTGGAGGCGGGCGTCAGAAACGGCGACCCCCAATAAGTGGTTATTTTACCGCTATTGGCTCGTGTTCGTGTAACATCAAAACAGTTGCAGATAGGCACAGACTATTGTAACTATAGACTATTGACAATACAACTTGACAAGGTAGTGACAAGCTTTTCAGTGGTGTCAACATCGATGACCTTGAACCCGGAAAATAGGGGCTTTTAGTGTTTCTTTGCAATTTTTGGCCACGGCACAGATTTCAAGAGTGAATTGCAACGAAGTATAGAGATAGACAAAGACAACCTGAGAACAGGAACTGCCAGGCTGTCGCACGTCTCACGAGCTTTGCTCAAATTACTTGTTGTGACTGCAACAGTATTTGCTTTATTATTCTTCACATTGGCCCATATGACACATAGAACCCCATATGAAAACAAATAATAACACACGAATGCTTCTGCTGCCACTCGATTCATCTTGACATCTTGCACGTTAAGAAAACCGATACTAGTAAATCAAACCACCACAAAAGTGTCACCAGAAAGATGCAAAAAGAAAAGCAACTGCAAAAATGATGAGAATGCATGCTACTGGAAACTCTGTTAAAAATAACAAAAAATACTCACTCGGAGTCTGGGATGGATAGTAATGCTGCTAAATGTTTAATACTCAAAGTCAACATAATTATACACAACTAGCAGTGCTTTAATATTGTTAGCTTCAGCAAGTAAAGGCCACTTGGCCTGCAGAATATCAGGCTTTACTATAGTGGAGTCTCCTGTACAGCTATTTAATAATAAAATAAGACCTTAAATGTAATGTAGTGTACACTAGATACAATCATTGCAAAAATTTCAGTTTTAGGAACTAGCCAAAAATTGGAGTAACTGGGGGAAAAACAGAAACTGGGTACAGTTTTATTCTGCATCAAATAAATCTTAACACTTCAAAAAAACATCGGAAGTTCAACAGACGCAAAAATGAAATAGCTTACGACGATGCAAGTCTGTCTCTTATAATCACACAGGAAAGTAAACACTAAAAATTACGGATTAATGTCACACTGATCCATCACCGCACAGTTTGACAGCTGCAAAGCAAACAGGCAACAATATATTAGAACTGTCAGTAAAGACAACCTGTCCTCGATTGGGCGTTATTCAACACACCGAACTGCTTTAAACATGAAATGCATAATATGTCACGAAAAGGTAATATAATTCCAGCACAACTTTAACACAATGCATGCAGAACTTCATGTTCTTATTAATAACAGAACTAAAGGACATACAGCCATCAGTATTTTGCCAGGACAGATTATTTTCATATTGGAACAACGTGCATTTTTCGTAGGCTCAATTATGTTAATTATTTCACTCATTCGGATCATATAAATGTGAGTCGATGTAAAACAACAATAGAAATGGCATAAAATCCAAATGTCTGTGGTATAAATGACATAAAACTGAAAAGACTCAGACCCACTTCAAACCAAATACCCATTACATCATACCACCACCGTACAATGCTGCCGGCCGCCAATCATCTACCATACCACTACAAATAAAGATTGCTAAGCACAAATACAGACAGCAACACACCACGGCAACCCAGGCCGGAAAAAAAACAGAAACTCCACCCAACACTGGCAGATGCAAAATTAAAAACCTGGCACATCACAAAGTTTTAAATCACGACAGCCACAAGATGGATTACTTACATCAGTTCTCAGCGCGACAAATGATACGGTAAAAAGACAGCTTCAGATAGCATATCATACGACAAGGGCTCAAAGCTGAGATATAAAAGCTAACAATTAATGATATCTTCAGAAACCGTTTCTGCAAATATTAGCCTCATCAATGATTGGCTCTCCTAATCATTAACACCATTAGCATCAACAAAAGTATTCAATGTCATGCAGTCATTAAGCCACAGAGTTCTATGACTGATATATTAATCTTAAATTTCAATACTGCACCCCAAAATGTGGCAGATGTAACAAAAGTTTACACATGCAATAATTTTGACAGATGTCACACAATGAAAATGTATCGATCCTATCAGCGTGCTACCACGTCACAACTAGGTAATACTGTTATTCAGATACACTGACAGAAAATGCTGTAAATAGTTAATCAACCATATCCATACAATAACATTTAACATCTAACACCAACTATGAAAGTAAGTAAAATTTCAACACAAAAAAAACCATGCACATGTGATACTGTCTAAAGACCTGAAAGCATATGTCTAAACTGCTGCGTGCTTATGGTTAAAGTTCAAAAAGTGTAGCCAATTGACTCCGTTTTAAACTGAACAATTAGTGACGGGCAAAATCATATGGCCATATATGATTATATCATATGGCCAGTGCAACTGCATGCTCACTATCATGATAACAGGCAAGAAACAGAATCTCGATCTTGAGATTGAGACTGTTTGCGACTAGGCATGATTTAATGATAGTCAGACTCGTAAGCCTGTAGCAGATATGCAATCTAGCTTAGCCAACAGCAATATCAGCTACATACAATGCATAATTCTAAGTAATGATATTGCATCGGTGCATCCAGTGAAAATGGCATTGATATTTAGCCAACAGCTAGTTCAAGTTACACGTACTTAAGAGCAAAAAGCATGACATATATGCCCAGTCATTCATGGGGGGTCCAATACCATCCTCAGGGGAGGGCACACACTTCTGTGAGGTTTCCAAATACATAATGGCGATATTTGTGCCATCTGAGATCACATATATTAATCATTTAATATTGCGGCAATAATGTCGACATCAAAATTAGCAAAATGTGATTATAAACCAGGCAAGTCCATGTCGGATTTGATTTACTGATAAAGCCATTAACAACGTCAACTAATGAAACAATAACAAAGCAGCACTTGTCAGATCAAAACTGTTTGGTGTAAACTGGATTAATAACAGGGTACAATATGGCGCACAGTGTTCATTATGGTGGAAGTGAAAAGAGGAGCGGCAATCAAGTGAACAAATGGGAAAGAAGAACGCGACTGTTCATTAAAAGATGCACCAGTGGCAGCGGGCGGAGCCAAATGACGCCATGCGGGCGCTGCGCTGCAAGCCTTAGAATGCCGTGTAGTTAGGTCCCGGCGCATACATGCAACCGTTGCCGAAACTGTTTCCTGCAACACAAACAGATCTTTATTATTATGATATGTTATACTTTATTTCGCACAAAAGCAAGATACAGCAATACAGTGAACCAGAGGACACACTGAGAAAATAAAGTGATCATAGTATCATACATGGTAACACAAGTTAGATACAACAAGAAATCTGAGCTGATGCTCATGAAACGCGCAGGAGCCTATGACAGTTCCAGTTCACAGGTAATCTTGGTCTATCTCCATCCACTTCATCGCACTTCACTCTTTTGCAACCAAAAATGGCAAGAAAATTACCTAAAATGAATATTTTTAGGGCTCAAGGTCATTAAAGGTCATCGATGTTGACACTTGAGCCAACAGAGGATAAATTTAAAACCACTTTTTAGAGGGGTACTGCTCTTTGACACCCACGTGCACAGGCCTCCTTGAATCTAAAGGGTCTGGACTTGGACTGCTGAAATCTACATTCCATGCTGAAAATTTAATACGCAGGTTGTCTTGGTCTATATTCAGCAATTTTGGCACAATTCACTCTTGAAATGCGTGTCGCAGCCCAAAATCGCGCAAAAAATTCACTAAAACCTACTATTTTGGGGGTAATGGTCATTCAACGTCATCGATATTGACATTTCTAAAAAGGTCGTTGCCAGTGCTTGTTGTTATAAGCAGCATGTCTGTGCCTATCTGCAATCATTTTCATGCTAGGCAAGCCAGTAGCTGCAAAACAACATCTTTTTAGCAATTAATTGCCTCATGTACGGCAAAAATGTGGTGTCTTAACATTTATAATTTTGTCATCATAATATCTACTGGCGATTGAGGAGAAAGTCTTAATTCTAGCATAGACTACGGATAGTAAAACAGTCTGCAGATGCTCAAAATTGCTCAAGTTCGACATTTTATTTACTGCCATGTATAGGCTATACATCGCCGACAGCATAATGACTTAGTTGCACGGTGCACCGTGCGAATGCAATAGCAGTAGAATAACGTCTTTTTAGGAAGGGTGCCCCTCTTTCGCCCCTCATTTGTGGGGACCACTTTCACCCAGCAGCATGAAATTGTCACATAATACTAGAAACACTAAGCTATCATATGCTGAACCCCGAAGTCTCTATCTCAACTGGTCTTGAAACGGTACTGGGTCGTGACGGACAGACAGAATTATCACAGCTAATACATGCTATAGCTAGCTAGCTCTCGCACGTAAAAACTAAAAAACAAAGCTCAAAATCAACCAAGCCTAAAATCTGTTAATAAGTCATTACGACGATTGATGATCAAACGTCTGCAATTGATGCAAAAATTAAATGCAAAAATACCAATAAAGTGGCCAAAGCACATGACACCTAGATGTACTACAGTCGGTAAGCAAAGTGCTAAGAGCATCTCCAACCTCAAAGAAATCTACTGAAACATCCACAGAGCCACTACCAGGCGGTCAATGAACATGTGCTGCCCCAGGTTATTTTGTCATGCTCAATCAACTTGATTTTCACACTCAGCCAGCCAGGACATGATAACCCATCAACTTTTTGGCCCCACCTGATCTGCACGACTAACTCAACATAGAGCAGCAGCTGAATTGCCATTACTATTTCCCAGAAGCCACAAATTCAAGTTCCAGAATATAACTTCTGCAGACAGGCCTAAACTGGAGTAGTAGCTCTGGCAAAGAAGGCCAACTAAAGAAAAACTGAAAGCGGCATATTGCTGCAGCAGAAACAGTTTCATTGCTAACTAGAGAATGCAATGAGTTAAGAAGGCTTTGGCTCACTCACCTCTGAAGCTGCCGGATCTGCCAGATGGTGACGACTTGAGAAACAGTTCAATGTAGCGCTTCTCTGCAACCGCATGACAACCAATTCACTACGGTAAGACCTGTCTCAAATATAAGTACTATACAGGGTGGGCCATAAAAAAGTGGCACTTTACTTTTGTCCATATCTTCACCAATAATTGATTGATTTTCACAATTCTTTCACCGGCACACTGCAGACAATTTGCTATAACGGTTTGAAGTGTTTTTTCGTTTACCTAAAATTTTTGTTATTATCATTAGTTTTTGCTTACATTTATATTTCACAAGGTAGTGTAGACACACATTTACCACATGGTGGGATATATAGGATATTGCAAATTGTCTGCGGAGTGTGCCAGTAAAAAAATTTTGAAAATCGGTCAATAATCGGTGGGAATGCTAGTTAATTCACAAATGTATAGCATCTTGAACGCAAGTAAAAGCCAGGTAATGGCCACATGTGAAATAAATCCTATGCAAAAGGATGTTTTATTTCAGAATATTTAACCATGTCCTATCTTCCGCATGTGTTTATGACACTAACAAGAAATTTGAGCTAATGCTCATGAGACGCACGAAAGCCTATAGCAGTTCCAGTTCAGTAGTTTATCTGCAATTAAGGTGTTCACGCTAAGCTAATATGCAAATACCAAATTCTCTATCTGGATCGCATAACGATGGTTCCATGGAGTCACCTTGTAAATGATATAGACTTATGTCACAGCCCTTGAGATTCAAGGTCATTGAATTCAGCGCCAATCAGAAGCCAGAGTACGACTTCCTATTAGCGACTAATAATAACCTAGGCCCTATCTCGCACCGTTACTGAGATACAGCGACTTAGTGGCCAAAAATCGCAAATTTTGCCCACCCCCTCTCTTTTAGCGCCCTCATTCGGGGTGACCCCTTTCAAATTTATGAAAAAGCTTTACGGTTCCTGAAACTAGAGTCTTCCAGGCAGCAAGAATGAAGATAAGTATAAGATAACTATTACCAATTGACTAGTAATTAGAATCAGGGGCCACATGTCATAAGTGTAACAAGCTGTGACAGCAGAACTCACGCATCAGAGCTCTGTTGCGTCTCATAGCATCCTGAGCCTCCTCGTGACTGGCGAAGTCAACGTCAGCATCGCCTGACGGACGACCGTCATTGTTGTACTGGATAGAGATGTGGACACACAAAAGAGGCAGGAAGAACTAATGTTAACACACAACATAGTAGAAACATTACCAGCAGTCAGCAAACAGCATACACAAATATTAGTACATCACAACTATTACTACACTGTGTCTGGTAAAAAAGTAAACCCTTAGACAATGTACAATAAAAATGTCAAATCTGAACAAATCTGGATAAAATTCTGTACACTTAATCGACAATAAATTGCTGAAACGACCACCAAATTTCGTTGAAAAATATCATTTCTTAGCGGAGTTATTAATTGTTGAATGTCTCCGTTACTAATATGGCGTTATATACTGCAGTTATATACTGCAGTTGCTTGATCGAAAGCGACGTGTGTTTACGCAATCAACGTAAACAATAATGCAAACAATACCAAGATGGTATTTTATGCAGAAGATCGTGTTTTCGAGCTTGCATCCAGAAATGCAGTGGACACTTTGAACACAAACTTTAGGTGTGTGCGATTTGCACTAACACACGAGTAGTTTGACAGTTAGGCCTACGTCCGTGCGGTTGCTCAATATTGGACAATTCAAGTTGTGGGGTGACCTCACAAAAGTCGCTGTGGCTATTGTTTGCATGGGCATATTTAATTGACATATGGCATTTTGATAGCCAATAAATGATGCACAGTTGATGTACAATTTTGACAAAATCAGATGTTATTTGTTGTAGTTATGCAAATTTGCAGAGTGGTTTACTTACGTAATGCTATATTGAATAGCGAAGATATTTTGTTATCAATATTCAACAATTAATAACTTTGCTACAAATTAATATTTTTAAAACAAAAATCAGTGGTCGACTCAGCAATTTATTGGGAATTAAGTACACAATATTTTACTTAAATTTGTTCAGATTTGACATTTCTATTGTACAATGTCTAGAGGTTTACTTCTTCACTGGACACAGTGTAGTACAGAGGCCAAATTAACAAAACATCATACGACAAATATATGACAATGTTACGACATGCGGAAGGTTTACGACAAATGTACGATAAAACGCAATTTACAAAAAATCGTACGACAAATTTACCACAAAAGTTACGACAGCTAACGACAGCTCATTAGCTGTCGTACGACAACATCAGACACGCTAGCAGCAATTATTTCAGTTTTTTATTAGTATATAATTCTCACATACTGCTGTAATACGTGTAAATTTCATTTGCAGTAACTTTGTGCAGTGAAATCGCTGCAAAATCAGTTCACTTGTTATTGTTTACATTGGTAACCTTTGGCAATGGCGGAAGCAAATGATCGGCGTGCAGCGCCGTGCGCCGCCAGCTCAGTGACACTGCATCGCGATTGGTTGACGTCATGGTTGAGATCAACGTAACGGCGGTTGAGTTGCTGGCTAATTTTAGCAACTATGGAGTTACGACAAAATTGTGAGAGAGTTACGAAGTCACAAAGACAGCTCCCAAAATTGGGATATGACATTTCTACGACAATCTTACGACATCCTAACTTGTTGATTTATGACAAAGATATGACAAAGTTGCGAAGATTTTATGACAATTTTACAATTGTCGTACGATGTTTTGTAAATTAGGCCCCAGTACCAGATCTTTGTTGTACTTCATAATACAGATGCTGATGTACATCTAAAGCAGGAAGAACTTTGCATGAACTCAATTTGACACATAAACTACTTAAAAAACAATTACTACTAGTAGCTAACTGTAAGCTGTCAGTCGAGTTGGTTATTTATTAAGCAGTAAAATAGAAGCTTTGGCCTAACAAGAAATAACTTCTGCTCAAATTTAAAAGCAAAAACAACTAAAATAGCAACTTAAGCATTACTGTGCAAAAAACAAACTAAGCACAATAAAGCAAAATAAGAATGATTATGTAAATTATCAGTTACGCACATTAAAGTTTTGGCCAGCCCAGGGCCTTCTTCTTTTCAACTTTTTGATTACAATTAACAATGACATAAAACATAAAGCCAAATCCGTCGATTATAACTAAATAAATATATAACTGGCCGACACTAACAGTAAATAAGCCACATGATAGAGATCACGTAGTAAAGACGTTCGTACTTGAGCAATGTCGTCCTCAGTGGCAGAGTAAGGTAGTCCTCTCATGTGAACACTGTGCCCAGTCTGGCTCTCGAACAAACTCCCCACACCACCAGCACCACTACCGCCACTACGACTGATCACTCCACCGATGAAAGGTCTCTTGCCCCGCGAGCCGCCCTGCCCACCACTGACACCCATACCACCAAATCCACCACCTCGACCGCCTGAGCCGGCACCAGAGCCACCCCTCGACCCAACGTTCCTGTACCCACCACTGCCTGCGGCCTGGCCCCCGTAGGCAAGTCTTCCATAGCTGCCATACCCAACTGGTGGACCGTCACCCGCACCAGGATAGCCTGACTGGTAACTGTCATATCCATTGTTGTAGTAACCACCTAGAGCACATCGACAAGACTGGCAATCAGCTGTGTTTTGCCAATCCAACAACACGCTGTCAGACACCTACAGGAACTATTAACTATCTACTATATTACTAATATACATGTAGCTCTAGACAAGTGTTTTACAGCTGCAGGCCAAGGCTCATGACTATAAAACTGTCTTCCAGTTCATCTGAAACAAACCAACATTTAAGTTTGAACAGTTCAAATGGGTGCTGAAGACGTTTTTGTTCAGGCGCTATTACCATTGTCCTAAGATGCTTTATAAAGACCTGTTGCAGCAATCAGCTTTAATAAATGGAATAACTCCAGAAAAAAACTTTGACCAATCATTATCATTCTTACCATAAAAATACATCCTTGGACTAAACAGCATCTACAAATACAACAATACTTTTTGGTCTGCAGAAGAATTAATTCAGCAAAAAGTGTCAGTGCTGAAAAAAAAACTGAAGTGAGATAAAACTCTGTCTCACCACGACCCATGTTGCCCATACGTCCTCCACCTCTTCCACCAAAGCCCATGCCATTGTAACCAGCTCCCATGCCCATCGGACCCATTCCCATGCCGTAGCGGTCCATCTGTCCAAACGATCGTCCCCGACCGCCATAGCTGACGTTGGGCTGCAGAGGCTGCACTTGCTGCCTCTGGAGCCTCATCACTGCTGACATGAGCTCCTCCAGCGAGCTCTTGAACACCTCAATGTACCTGGCACGTCCAACAATCAACTACTTTCATTATCATCATCATATGAAGGTTAAATGTGGCCTAAATAACAAAAACTATTTCTTCTAGAACCAGATCAAGAAAATGTCAAATAAGTATTGCTATGCACAAACTTTAGAAAACTTTGATGTTGTCGGCTGAATGACAGGGCCCAACGAAATACACTGTATCGCTTTACCCACTGTGATGTTACTATATTACCACACTGATGCTGCCCCAAATGTTAACAATAAACAGTGTTCACAAAGCATTTTTCAACAACACTCTCAGACAGCTGTAAAATTGTCCCCATCTCCCCAATATTTTCTTGTTTTCCAGAAAGGCTGCCATCTTACCATCATGGAGAAGCACACTCATGGTTTTTCAAGTGACCATAGCGGACATCTCTTGATCTCTGAGAATGCTTTCTAGTTGAGTACTGTCAACAGAGTGTACAAAATTAGTAAAAGGTAAACAGGTAGCTAATATTCACTAACTGAAAAACAAACAGCAAAAAAACAGAATTTTGACAGAAATTAAAACTACTTTCATGACAGATAAATTTTCATAACTAAGCTAGAAGAGTCAGATACACAACATTGCCAGGGTAATACCGATGTCCAATCATCTCCTTGTGTTTTTGTAGTGCCTCATTGACAAGCTCCATCGATGCAAACTGCACAAATGCATCGCCCGTCGTGCGACCGAACTGGTCGGTCAGAATCGAAATTCCATTCGGAAGGATCTCCAGCCCTACATTGACAAACAAACTGCATCAATGTCTAGACACAACATTTCACTTAAAAAGTGACGATGATCTAAACACACACTTCAGCAGCACTGATCTCCATTTAGTAAAAACAATTCACAATTCAATACCATGTGTAGGGCAGTTAGTGCATTTACTCTTCAGCTTTTGATGGAACTCACTGGCAAAAAATGCAATGCATTAAACTCATGCAATGCATTAAACTCTGTAACAATTACTTCTCAAAAGACCAAAAATTTACTTGTCACAGATGTCTATCTGTAGTCAACTTGCACAAATTTTTACGCGCATATTAGCTACGGTAATCCTGTCTTTCCGTCCATCCTGGTGTCAGGTCCCGATACCGTTCCAAGCCCAGGTGAGATAGAGACTTCGGGTTTTCACCATATGATAGCCTAGATCATCTAGCATTTCGTGACAAAATTCCATGCCCCTGGGTTAAAGGGGTCCCCACAAATGAGGGGGAAAAACAGGGGCACCCACTTTAAAAATTTTTTATTTTACCGGCATTGGCTCATCTAGTGTGAAAATGGTTGCAGATAGACACAGACATGCTGCCTATAATAACAAGCACTGGCAACAAGCTTCTTGGGAATGTCAACATCGATGATCTTGAATGACCCTGAACCCCCAAAATAAGGGGTTTTGGTGAATTTTTCACGATTTTAGGCGGCGATGTACATTTCAAGAGTGAATTGCACCAAAGTGGTTGGAGATAGACCAAGACAACCTGCAGAGAAATTTTCGCCATTGAATGTAGATTATAGCTAGCCAAGTCCTGACCTCCCTATGTTCAAGGACGTCTGCACAGGCGGGTGTGAAACAGGTGTATCCCTCTAAAAGTGGTTACTTTTCTGCTATTAGCTTGTCCATCGTGAAAATGGTTGCAGATAAGCACGGACATGTTGCTTATCATAACAAATGCTAATGACGCGCTTTTTAATGGTATCAACATTTATGACCTTGAATAACCTTGAACCCTAAAATAAGGGTTTTAGTAATTTTTTGTGCGATTTTTGGCTGCAAAAGAGTGAACTGCGACAAAACAGGTGAAGATAGACCAAGATTACCTGCAAACAGGAACTGCTATAGGCTCTCGTGCATTTTATGAGCATTAGCTCAGATTTCTTGTTCAATACTCCTCATGTGCGTCACAGTGGAAATAGCATCCAACTGAAACTGCAAATCTAAGACAAAAAAGCTGCTTTTCAATATCAAAAAAGACGTTTTAGGTGATGCCATGCAGATAATAGTCAGTGGCACCTTACAACATCAGAAAGACAAGAAGCCCAGCTGTCGCTAGGATGGCCGACTGTACTGCCTGGCAATATGCGAGGTATTATATATAACATACATGTAGGCTCGAACATTAGCAAGGTCGGCCAAAAAGCTTAAGCAACCTAAAACACATGCAAGGATAAGCAGATCTGCATCACTGAGTGATTACCGGAGAAGAAGTTAGCTACTTCTTCCTTGGAGCATCCGTACGGTAGTCCACGAAGTCGTACAATTGCCTCCATCTCCGCCATGACGTCGCGTGGGCCACTGTGTTTTACTGCCCAGTTCATCTCTGCCCGCTTCGCTTTAAACACTGCACAAACGCACAGCCACAAAATAAGAGTTGCAAAAACGTTTTTTTAAAGCCCAGCCCAGTGGGCTTTTTTGGGTTTTGGGCTTTTTTAGAAACAAGCCCGACTTGATGAGCTTTGGAATATAAACAAAATCTGTTGTCCGATATACAAAAAGTCAGCCGACAAAAACGTCGAAGATAGTCGGCCAACAAAATTGGGCAATTTTGAAATGACGCAAGACAGATTTTTGTCGAGCGATTGTGACGGCAGATAAAATCGGCTGATTTTGTTGTTCGTCTGACATCCTCTTAAGAGAAAAAGAAATATATTTTGCAATTGAGTCTTGCTGCCTGGATTAATGCAAGTAAATTCCTGTAGCTACCTTCTCCAAAATGGCTGCTATTGGCCTACATAATAAACTGACAATCATACAAAACAGGTTGGAGAGACATCTGTTTTAGCCAGAATATGTCTGCTGGACAAATGAGACACAGTCTGAACTGTGAATTTCAGGTCATTACATCAATCTGGCTTAGCCTGTTGTGTTGATTTTTTTGGCCTGACCTGTCAAATATCGTACTAATCCTGTTCTCACAAACAATAATATCATTTCTGGCACATCTTATAAACCTGTTTAAGGAACCATAATTACATCTATTGTTTTTTTTGCTCAAACCATACCAACCAGGTTTTTGCAACATTATACCATGCATTTCTTACTGCACTGTTTCCAATACAGGTCGAAAATATCCACAATTTTAGGGCATATTAATTACCATCTATGATCACTAACTGCTTGCTGGCACAACACTTTTAGAAAAAACTACCATCAATATATCGGTGGCCAATGTGGTTCTTGTTCTTATCAAGTGCCTGCTTCACATCCTCAGATGTCATCAGCTCCACGAAAGCTTCCCCAGTCTCCCGCCCATCCGGCCCCAATATAACGTGCACACCATCCTCGCTGCCAACCACCATGCAACCTAGACCCACAAACACCAGCACAATATAGCCCAAGTAACTAAACATCAAAATATACAGTGTCAGGCACATAAGAAAAGACATGTAAATCAGTGAACAAAATATAATCAACATTAGAAATTTAGGGCAAAGCCCAACTTTAGTCCACCCGGCATGCTAAGTCCTATTGTGGAAAAATTTAGGGGGGGTTAAAAGTCCTCTCCTTGCAAAGTCATGTTGCCCAAACTCAACTGCATTAGCATACGTAGAATGTGCAGTGACAACTTAGGGTAGGTTGAAATGAGACAATAAAACTATTTTGTTAGTGGACCAAAGTTCACCAATTTTTTTCCACCCAACAGGAGAGGGACTGCAATAAATTGGTCGAAGTCTAAAATTGTCCGAAATCACAAGCACTGTTGTCTTTAGGTAAGTAAGAATGAGACCACATAACTTTTTTGTTAGTGAACCGAATTTCACAATTTTTTGCGTTTAACAGGGAAGGGGCTGCAGTTGATCACTTGTTGTTCCACTTTTTGACAGCTCGCTTCGTTTCAGAGGTATTCACAGTCAAATTTGAAAGTTGTCCAAAATTGCACCTAATTTTGATAGATTTCTGCCCTCCCAAATTTTAAGCGAGCAGTGTCCCCAGGTTATCACCCCCACCTAGCGGCACGTCACGTGGCAAAGTTTCGATAGGCTACTCCCCCTGGCTCCAAAGATCTCGAGTCTCATATGCTACATTTTAAGCCAATTTTTGACCCCCTTTGGAAAAAATTGTAAGGGGAACCACCATCCCCGGTGGGGTGTGCACTGGCAAGACTTGGTCATTCTGTGTGTTAAAATTTGGGGATGCAGCACCTTCTGAGGGCCAAGATATGGTCTTCCGAACAAAAAGATTTGGGTGGGTATGATTCTACCTCTAGACCCCCGTTGTTAGCGGACCAAAGTTCAAAGCACTTTTCTCGCCAAACGCAAGAAAAAATCGTGGTAGATCAAATACTTGACCGATTTTGAATATCTTTATCCATTCCACAGATATTCGCCATCAAAGTTTGAAGTCATCTGAAATCGGGCCAAATTTTGCATATTTTTGGCCCCCAAAATTTTTTTGGAGAAGGTCCCAAAATTTTGGACCAACACTATACAATACAACCTACTACTGATCAATGTGCAAAATTTCACGCACCTCAGAGATCTTGCGTTCAAATAAAAAAAAATATAAAACATATGCAGTAAAACATAAGTCCGGTCCGAAAGGTATCACTTCCAGCTGGACTAAATATATACAATCTACAACCCCAACGATGAAGAAACACAAAAAAGTGAGAATCTCCTCATCAAAGGACATAATTTAAAACACTAAAGGTAAACTAAAATCTATAATTTCAGTTTAGTGTACATAAAAATACCAATCAATGCTTTAACGAAATCAACAGGCTTGCTGGCTGAAAAAGAAATGACGGCGCTTACTGTAACGATCAAGCGAAGCTGCAACGTCACTGTCGTTGAATATACTTATGAGCTGAAGCAGTAACTTAAGTTAACGTAAGTTCATCAAAATACAATCTTTTTCCAATTACTGTTGATGCTTCGGCTGCCAAAACGTCAACAATAATTGAAAAAACGTTGTATTTTGATGAATTTACATTAACTTATTAAGCGATGTAACTATTCAAAAAATAAATACCTTCTAAAAATTTGACAATTTCCTCAGGCTTTGTCGACCATGGAAGTCCCCGTAACCTCACCACACAGTCCTCCTCTTCCATGTCTGCTAACTACCACCACACCACCTCCACACACAGAACATGCCATCCCCAATACTACACTCGGCATCACAACACACCTTTACTTTACCTTTACCTTCTTCTTCAGCCTTTGAAGTTAGGCCAAGTTGACCTGTTGGCTGTTCACCGGCTGTCGAACAAATATGCCAAAATCCAGACAATAACAACAGTCTTTCCAGTATTTGTCTAATCTTCCTTTAAAACTGTTCAGTGATGGCGCAGATACCACTTCGTTCAGCATATTCCACGAGGTTACCACATGGTAGGAGAAGAATGACGACCTAACATGTGAACGACATTGCCTCTTCAACAACTTGTGGTCATGTCCTCTCAATGCAGTCACTGGTGCTCTTGGCAGAAGTTCACTTGATCTGACTGAGTATGTTCCATGCAGATATTTGAACACCTCGATCATATCACCGCGGTAACGACGATACACTAAGGATGGTAACTTCATCTGCCATAGTCGTGACTCATATGGAAAACTTCGCAAGCTGCACACTAACTTTGTAGCCCACCTCTGCCCTCTGTATATTAATTTAGCGTGAGCACCCCAATTTTCAGCTAATATACTGAACTGGAACTGCTAGTCTTTCGCACGCCTCGTGAGCATTAGCTCAAATTTCTTGTTCGTAATTACGGACTGCATTTCTCACCTCTGACTTGGCAGTATTATGGAATTTCACGTACTCAATGTAGTCCTTGCCATCTCTACTTCTCAAGTACTTATCATAAGCCCTTTTCTTTCTCCTGAGTCCTGAGTGCTGCCAAAGCTCGATCATTCATCCAGACAGGCTTTCTTCTCTGTGATTTCTTGTTTTCATTATACATGACAATGGGAACACACAATCTGACAGCCTCCAGAATACTTTCTTTGATCTCACACCACATCTCTTCTAGTGTCAAGCCATTCAGTTTGTCCTCCAAACCAGCCGTGGATAACAGTTCCCTCATCCCTTCAAAATTAGCTGTTATAACTCATACATCTCAGTAGACAATTTAAGACATTCTGCACACTTCCACGCTTCAGCTGACAAACATCTCTCACACTGCAGGGCCTTTGTATCTTTGGTCACAACGGTATCAGAGCTACCACAAGACAGGATGGAATGTGGTCTCCCACCACCACCACCTGTCTGAGGTCTGCCACTCTGCTGGGATGACTGTGCTCTGGAAGCAGAAGATGACGTAGCTGCATTCTTTCCCGTATTTCTACCAGTGCTACATGGGCGTGAGACTTCATTTTATCCATACCCTGAGTTGGCAAACTAACTTACATTCTAACATGGCACTGGTGGCAACGGACCCTGCACTCACACTTCAATGCTGATAAACTGTTTAACAGTACTTTACTGACAGTGACACTTTTGTCAACGAAGACTACATGTAGCAGATATTACGCAAACGCTATTTACTTCAAAAAATTTTGATAATAACCGATAAAAACACAGTTAAAACGACAAAGTTAAAAGACAGCCATATTCGCTGCCAAGAATATGTATAGTTTTTTTCAGAATACGAAAACAACTTAAAAGCAGCAGCTCGCTTTCCTTCACCACGACTACCTAACTGCGCTTAAGCATATCTCTAATATTCTGTTTGCCTTCATGCCGCATACTGCGTTGCTACCTGTCAATTATTGGTTTATGACTATAAGCAAGGCACTATGCATCGTACCATCTATTGTATAACAGAAACACCAGATCTGCAAATTAACCGTATGTCTTTAAAAAAACAGCTGTAATGTCCTGTTAGAAAAAAACCATAGACAGAAAGAAGACTAAATGTTTAGAATCGCAGAAATCGGCAGGTAACGTGCATCCTGCATTATCGCTCACAAGAATCTCGACATTCATTACGATACTTTCTGCAGAAAATAGATAACAATCGCATCTGCTAGTTACATGCAGCTAAGAGACAACAACATGCGTAGTAACTGTCACTACAAACCAACCTACAGATGACAAACTAATGCAAAAAAGCAATATTTTACCAATATTTTTGTCACCGGCCCAAAATGAAGCCTCCCGTACGCTGGTTCCCCGCCGCTGTTAGGCTGGTGCCCTGCAGGCCCAGTGCTCTACTGACAGACAGTGACCAAGAAAATCAGCTTGAAAATTTTAGGATTCGCTATGACAGCGCGCAAATCACTGAAATATAACTAATTTCGGTTTCAAGTTTAAAGTCGAATGGCATTCGGCACTCCAGCTGTCATCAAACCGTCAAACGTCACTTCTAGGAACTATTCCGACCCAATTACCTGACCCAGTTACATAGTTCATCACGTTTGTTGACAGACAGCCGTGGCCGTGGCTGCTGCAGCTGCTGCAACTGACTGAACTGACAGATGATGGCGGTGATGTTGCTGCTGAGTACGTGAGCACCGCTCATTCTAAGACCCTTGCCGGAGGAGGAGGAGGAGGAAGTGCCGATCTCCTATTATTAGCCGGCGAGTTGAGAGCAGAGCGGCGTCAGCGGCGGCGGCCACCCATCCACCGATGGCCGACGTAACTCTGCGGCTGGCGTGGTACCGTCTGGCGGAGCGCTGCAGCCAGCTCGCCGTTTGGTACGATGACTTCAGTTGGCGCCGGGTCGACGTGTTAGAC
>Ga0209367_1000091_pt1 | contig 58455 bp, 29 predicted proteins | sample WorMetLIZISLAND2_FD_187412 | JGI IMG/M metagenome (GOLD analysis project Ga0209367, IMG submission 187412) | Marine gutless worms symbiont microbial communities from Max Planck institute for Marine Microbiology, Germany - Olavius geniculatus... ...
AAGGACTTGCACATCGAAAACAGCAAAAATTACAAAAGGTGATATTATTCAGCAGCACATTGACACACAGTCAGTGTGATGCAGGCAATATCACCTTTTGTAATTTTTGCTGGTGGGGATCACGGCACCTTCCTTGAGCAAAGTTTGAGAGACCAACAGACCAAGAGGCAGATAGACTGGAACTCTGCCTGCGTGGCGCAGCACTGTGATGCGTGACGCTGAGGTGATGCGGCAGCTGAGCAGCGGGGCGGTACGTGGCGTCACCAGCGAAGTAGTTCTGATACAGATAAACTGGCGAATACGCCTACAGACTCAGTGGCATAACTTGGAGAAATCTTTTTTTTAAAAATCTTTGTAGGTTTTGCAGCCGTTCACCTTAAACTGTAGTCTAATATGCACAATATGCACAAAAACGCAATAAAAATTATTACAATGCATTGCAAATTCCTGTTGCGACTTTGTAATTTTGTCGGCTACAGAAAATAATGTAAAATAAAATAACAAACGATACTTACTACGACGGAGAGAGACTGAGAACAAATTTATCGATGTACACTAAAATGTTCTAAATACAGCTACAAGCTGTCGTACCATCGTAGCTTGCAAATGAAACGGAAAGCCTTTTTTACGCGAAACTGTAGTAAAAAGGTGGGGATCACGGCACCTTCCTGGAAAAAGTAAGGGGCGGGCCCCTCCCCTCACGTCTCTTCCTACTACATCCCCGAGGGCGTACGATGCAGCACAGTAATGTAGTAAGAAAAACCGGCGTCCCGTTGACTGTCGGTTTCCATACACTCGTACACTGTAGCGCGATAAAAGTCAACAGACGCGATTTGAATAGTCAGCGTCTTTACCGTTACGAGATTCTCTCTATACGCCAGGCCTAAACCAAACCAACCTGACGAGCACCGCTGCGTTCGCTGCTCTATCGCAACCGATAACCGCCGAAACGACCTGCGTTTTTGTTGCATACAGCATACGTATAGGCCTACTACACTGTGTCTAAAAACATCCCCGACATTTTTGACTGTAACTTGCAAACCAATTATCAGATTTTGATAATTTTTTGGAACGAATATTTTTGACACAATTTGCTATCAAATGACAGTTTAGTTTCCCATTTCACCCAATGTATGCTTCTGCACTACCTAAGGAAAGAAGATCAAGCGAAATATGTGTTGAAATAAACAGAAAACCCGAAAAAAACATCCCCGACATTATCGATCGTAACTTGAAGAAAAATTTGCAAATTTTAATAATTTTTGGCAGCAATATTTCTGACACCACTGGCTATTGAATAAGTGTTTTAGTTTTCACCTCACCCAAATTTTGCTTTTGCATTACCTGGGGAAATCAAACCAAGCATAATACGTGTTAAAATAAATTAAAAAAACGTCGATAAATTCCATCTATCCTAATCTGTCGGCCTTAACAGCCGGTCTGTTACCAGGTTTGACTGTCATGCAGCAGTGCCTCTACCATATGAAGTTTAGGAATGTTTGTGAAGTCAAGAAGCGACTGGTAGGCCTACAGCCTGGATTGATCTGGAGCAGAACTATCGATACTGCTGTCAATGAATGGAGAAAGCGTCTCCTTGTCTATGTTCGCATAGTGGACCATCTCTTCAAGCAATTTTACTACAGGCAGTTGAAAAATAGACAACTGGATGAATTGTCAGCCAAAGTGTCAGAAATGTGAACAAAATGTGTTTTTACGCATTATGTTAATTAAGCAATCATAGGCTTATCGCATTGGATAAAAAAGTGATATTTCGCTGGTTGTGTTTCCCCAGGTAGTGCAGAAACAAACGTTAGGTGAGGTAGGAAACCGAACGGTCATTTGATGGCAAGTTCTGTCAGAAATATTCTTACAAAAAAGTTATCAAAATCTGATAATTGTTTTTCAAGTTACAGTCAAAAAATGTCGGAGATGTTTTTTGAGACACAACTAGTGTATATAGGTTACTTCAAGTCATTAATCAGTGCAGTTACAGTGCAGCTTGCTTGCTTGTTTACGCGGCTATGCTGTGGTTTTAAAATAGGCCTATCGTATCTTCCTCGAACGGCTGTCGATCATATTTTTATTGCCGCATGCGCCGTGAAACACTGACATTCACTATGTAGGCCTATCTCTGCGATATCTTCAAGTTTTTTTCTACATCCCATACTGTCACTATTGCTCTCGAATTTAAAAAGCTAAAAAAATTCAACACCATTAAGTCACTATGAGTGTTGAGTAAACTTCAAAAATGTCGACCCAGTGCTGACATATTACGCGACCGTCCACCTAGAGCTACGCATATGCAACGCCGATCCTAACCATGACCTTTGAGCTAAAATTGGCACAACAGTTACTACTGATCTGAGAAACGTTTACACCAATTTTAGTTTTTCTAAGTTTATTTTAGTTTTCCAGTTAAAATGCAATGCCGGAGAGACAAACAAATAGACGAACAGACAGGTAACATTAATATTGCGGCCTACTGGGACCGCGCACATTAAAACCAAGAGTAACAGCAAATGGTATATGAAACATGCGCTAAATACGATGCAGTGAAAGTAAGTAAGTAAGTAAATAAGTAAAACGTGAATTTGTATACCGTAGCGCATTCACATTAAAAAGCTTCAAATGCGCTGAAAGTTTCCAGTGGCACAACTGACGCCATCTGCTGAATGAAAACGACTCTGAGCTGCGACGAATTAACCGCACTGAGCACTGACACTCGACGCTGTATCGTGTCTGGGACAAAGCTTGTGTGATGAAATGTTCGTAATGTTTTACTTCCACTTACTAAACAAGTCGCAATGAACGCGCTGTTTTTACATACGACTGTTGAAGACACTGTTAGTGACATATAGCTACGCTATACGCCTTGAGCCATAAAACGTGGCACTTTTATTTTTTCAATAGCCCGTGAAAGATTGGCCGATTTTGATAATTTTTAGCATGCCGCGTAAAGAATAAACTTGACGTAAATGACTAGCATATAGTTTTGCCTGCACTTACCCTAATACTGTCACTACACTAGCCTGTGAAATGCAGAAGTCGTAGTTTGGCCTTCATAATGGGTAGCGCATGTGCCGGCTCAGAAATGATTAACCGAATAGCGACAAACATGACTGGCAATTACTGTCTCGCAAAAGGTCACACGTGTCATATCACATCATCTTTATCACAACACGTGCTCAAAATGTTCTTCTTCAGCACGAATGCAAGCGCGTAGACGTTGACGCAACTTGCCAACAGCACGTTCAATAACTGCATGACTCCGAGCGGTCCACTCGCTGTTGATACGTCATTTCAGTTCGTCGACGTACGATCTTAACATGAAAACAATTAATGTTAAATAAGTAACACGTTTCTTTTGTAGTCTCAGTAATTTTCTCAACCGAAGTATGCGCTGCCCAGCATGAATTTATTGTTATAAACGGCCAAACTACGACTGCTGTATTTCACACGGTAGTGTAACGATATTATTAAAGTGATTTAAGCAAAACTATAATCTTACGATGTTGCGTGCCAATAAAATATTAATATCGGCTAATGTCTGAAGACGGTATTTAAAAAATATAACTGGCACGTTTCTATGGCCCACGGAAGTGCTTAAATATGCAAGTAACAAACTTGTGTAGCCGTTTTATGCATAGCATTTAGTATATTGTTTATTCATTTATTAGCATGATCTATAATTTTTGTCTATTAGTATAAGAACTAAATTATAAAATTGAAAACAGTTACGTACACGTCGTACATACTGAAGCTGATGCTATTTCAATTACCACTTTTAGCGTATAGAACATTAATTGCTGCACGTGCAGTAAACTTATTTTTTTAAATTTTACAACAGTTATGAAGAAAATAATTGGCATTTGTGAACAAACCCGTTTTACTTAAATGCGATAACGCAATAGTATAGAACTACAAAACAAAAGAAACCGAAAGAACGTCAAGTTATTGTTGTGGGCGACAGCGTGCGTAGCAGTTGGTGCGTAGCTTTGCCATAAGCCAACAGTCGTGTCACTGTGATACGACGATTGACAGACTGATTGTTTCAGCGACAGGATATTGCACCACGGCCCTGCGCTACGACTTGCAATGATAGCCTACAGCATCTGCTTTAGTCAGTATTTCTGTGTTTATTTATTACTCAGTAATTTTACACTCTGTACGATTTTAAGACTTCGTTAATAGTTTATCGTTAGTTACGAAAATGTGTACTTTTTCAGAAGTTTGATCTTAACGTTTTACAGAAACACTTCAAAATTTACACTTTTGTGAAGAACTCGTACGACTAATTTTCATAGCCAATGACCGCGTAACATAAGCAAACAAACTATGCAAGTTCTTATTATCTTACCTAATGCATATATGTTCAGTGGCGTATTTAGGATTTGGCAAAGGGGAGCATGGCGAGCGTGCAGAGCGCGATTTTCGTGCAAATATGTGCAACAGTAAACGAATTGTAAACGATAGATAAAATTCAAAATGGCGGCCGCCGCCATCTTGAGTTTTTTATTTTTGTCCATTTTGGTCAAATGGTCTATTTTCGGCGACAGCCGTCTACATTTCTGCAAAATTTCATTCATCTACGTCAATCGGCGGTTGAGTTATTGCTGTTTGTGCAAAAATTCAAGATGGCGGCCGCCGCCATGTTGGATTTTATTTTTGTTTAATATTTTGGCATGCATGTATGTAGGACCTCAAACGTAATATACGTGCCAAATTTTGTGCAAATACGACAATACATGCAATAATAAACAAGTTATGAACGATAAATTACATTTAAAATGGCGGCCGCCGCCATCTTAAATTTATTATTTTTGTTCATTTTGGTCAAACGTCCCATTTCCGGTAGCAGCCGAGATATTGCTGTTTGTGCAAAAATCTAAGATAGCAACCGCCGCCATCTTGGATTTAATTTTTGTTTAATATTTTGGCATACCTGTATCTAAGACCTCCAGGGTGTCAAATTTTGTGCAAATATGTGCAACAGTAAACGAGTTATGAGCGACAGATGAAATTCAAGATTGCGGCTGCCGCCATCTTGAATTATAATTTTGTAATGCTGGACCACCCATGAAATCCATTTGTGCACCTGAAATTTTTCTTTAAATTTCCTGTTGATCGAGTGCGTACTTTTCGAGATATCGCGATTCGAAAATTTCGCAAATTTAGCTTAAAATGCCTATTCAGGCTCACGAAAATCATGTTTTGGGGAGTTTTGACCCCCAAACATTATTTTTTATCATCGAGACCCCAAAAGGTCTTACCTTACGCGGAAACACGCGTTTTGAGCCATAAACGGTCGTGATCGATCTTCTGGTTTGACCTATAGGCGTGGGCAAGAATACAAAAAAGGATAGATTGAACATAAAAAGTAACGGAAAATGCGCTCCCTACGCAGACCCCCTTTCCGTCGTCCCACATTAACCAACTTTTGCAAGTGGGGTCGTATTCCGGATATTTTTCTTGGTTTTAAGTTTCATTAAGATCGGTTGAAAAATGTGGGAGCTGTGGGGGGTCGAATTTTCGGCCCTTCCCATTGTCTGCGTTATTGTTTTCGTGTTTTTGTTTAGTGTCACTCTCCATTCGTTGTATGGCAAATAAGTCTTAAACCCACGTAACCCAACATTGCGTTTTAAAAAAGTCGCAAAATCAGAAATAGTCTCAACTTGTTAATCAGGTTCCGATCATCAGAAATTCAGAATGTCACCATAAGAAAGACGTGCGTTGGACACGCTGGTCCGTATACATAAAACGCTGTTCCGAACTATCTTAAATACAGTTCACACACGTTTTTTGTCTATACTTTGAAACGACATTTCAAATATTTTCATTTCTTGTTTTTTAGTTCAAGCACTTTCTGAACCCGTTCGAAGTTTATTGTTACGGCTAACGTGCCACATACGTTCGGTTTTTTTAAAACTTATTTTTATTTATTTGCTTATTCACTCAAACAGGGCGATCCGCGTATGTCTGGAGCAGCGGTGAGCAGTCGCTGAAACTGGATGATGCGTGTTCAATGGTGCGTGAATGATGATGATAATGATGATGACAAGAAATTGGTCACGCCGACTGACTGTTGTTCTGCTATGTCTTGATGCCATTGTCAAGCTGACTCTGAGCAACGACAACTACAGTGGTGTTCCCAGAAACCACAACGAACAACCGGCGAACTACCGCGGGTTAGTTCAGTTTGAATGAGTGAATGAACGAAAAATGCGTACATTTATACAGCGCCAATACCCGCCCTGATCTCGGAGAATGAAAAACCAGAAAAAAACAATTGTTTGTAGTTAATTTTTATGCAAATACTATTAAAGCCGACTGGCTGACGGGTTTAATTTCGATACAAAAACGCTGCGCTTTAATAATAATGCTGCTAATAATCACATGTCTATAACGCCGTTAAGTCGTGACTTTAGAAGCGCTAGCAGACAGTCATGCGACTCCAGTGTAAGTTATATGCTACTGTGAATGCAGTGCAACTAGAATAGTTGTTATTGCTGCGGTAGGCGTAGTGAGACTGAGATGGATGCGTGGTGGAACAGAAAATACCGGGAAATCGTCGGTTTCCTGTTTCTGTCGAGCAATGCTGGCGTTTCTGCAGCAACGTACATTGTATCCGGTGGCGCTGCGTTCGAGTCGACTGTGCAGCAAACAGTGTGTGGACGTGTGTCTTAGCTTGGCTGTCGTCGTTGTGTTAGGCTATCTATCGCATGCAACGGTCGGTTTCATTAAACCTCAACCACGACGCGCTCCGTTGCGATTACGACTTCGGCGGATATTAACGTCATCACTGGCTACAGTTGCTCGTGTGGCTAGCATCAGCTTGGTCTCGCTTGATTTCGTCAGCACAATAACCCGCCTGCATGCCTCACGTACAGCTCGTTCGCTGTCTTGGCATGGAATGACTGCTGCGATTGCCACGCCAGTTCCACACAGTTAAGGCGGCGTAGATTGACGCCCAAATTCCGCAAAATTTGACTTATTTGACTAGTTGTACCTCACATTTACAACAAATCGAAGCACTGGAGTTCGGGCACCTTTCACCAGTTCCCGTTGATGCGATTATTTGGACATATTCTTCGGCTTTTAGGGCTTAATTTTATCACTTCTCAGTCAGTTACGAAAATGTAAACATAGACAGATGGTCAGGCTGGTTTGGCATGGCTGGCCTAGTCGAAAGCCGCTACTTACAGTCGCGTCCATTTTCTGGAACGCTTGTAACTGATCAGTCTGTTTTCATTACTATTTACAACAGCAATAATTTTTTTTGTTAAATAATTACCTCTGTATTAATGCAAACTGACGGTTAGACCTACGTTTTGAGCCCAGATTTTTGGGGTTAGCGTTAAAGCTCCCTTACTCGACTCAGACCACGCTGAGTGTTTGCGTGTTGTAGACACGCAGTCATCAGAGCGGAACCGCAGAACAGTGCTCATCTTTACCTTCTCTCATCTCTACCTTATCAACAACAGTTCTCCTCCCAGTTAAGTAGCTTCAACTCGGCAGCGTTGCTTGATGCTGCACTTTGTCGTATAATAATAATAATAACAATAAAGCAACAACAGTATAGCTGTTATTTTTCGTTTTTATGCTGTAATGCTACTTTATTAGCCACGAAATGCGTATTTAACGCTTGATTTTTTTAAATTAACAAGTACAACTATTGCAGGACTGAATTTCGCACTCGTAGGTCATTGGCAATAGAATTCGGAAACGTTTGCATGACAGGTTGAACTGTGGAAGGAGCCGTCGGTCGTGCGACGTCATGTTGACATGAGAGTTGGACCAGAGTCCGTGATTTCGCTGCTTCAGACGCTGACTGACGCCGGCATCCCACATCACACCATCGCCCTCGACCTTCACAGGTTCAACCGCGCCTTTGTGGTCATGCAATGCATGCCTCTAGACATTTAACATTGCTTGGTCTTGCAATGGGCAGGTTGAACAGTTGCTAAAGTGCCTTTACAACAATTAGGTCTCCGCGGTTCACACATTTCATTTCTTCTGAAAATGTTAAAATCAACAAATGGTTAAGTTACAAATCGGGTTATATTTAGATCAAAATGTAGTTTCGTTTACGAGAAATGTGTACCTGCTTGCACAGATGACTGTAAATATATCTTAACACTTTTTTATATTTCAAAGTAGAAGTTTTTACTATTTAAATATGATTATGTGTGTAAATCCGTTCCCACTGTGCAAACACTATGGTTTCTCGGCGCATATGTTGTACAGCTGACCATCTATTTCCGCAATTTATTGAAAACTCGTATTTTCTGCCAGTCATTTTGATGGTGGTTCGTAAAGCTTATTCTAGTTACTTTCAGTTTGAAAAAGTGCAAATTTTGTTCTAAAAATTGTAATAAATCAGTAACGGTTCAACTATTACCGGACATTAACGATGTACGTAAACGCATCGCGCGGTCCGTTCGCTACGAGAGTAGAACGTTCTTGTATTACTACGTCTGCGTCCATTTGTCTCAGCTGATTATGACCAATAGAACTAATCATTAGTGATTAGTGTTCGATGCAGCAAGTGATTAGCGTGGTTGGATGCAGCCTGATTGAAGCTGAGCGCGCTGGCTACCGATACGATGACGTCACGCGGTCTCCAGAGCATCTCAACTTATCCCGCTATCACACCTACGACATGGTGCGTCATCAATTGACTTACTAAACGTCTTCTAACTTTTTTCCGACTATACCCGAGTTATGATTTTATATAATTATGCGCCCGTCTTAATAGGCCGTATTGCGGGTCTCGGCTGTGCGTCTGTCTGTCTGTTTGCTTTTCCCATAAAGAATTCTAAGTCGTATACAAAAAAGCGTAGAAAAACTAATATTGGTGTGAACGTTGTCACAGTGTGTCTGCATTTAGGTCAAAAGGTCAAAGGTCAACATTAGGGGCTTAGGGCAATGACGAATAAGTCTACATGTGTCTGTTAGACGGACGACAGCATATCATGTCGGCAATACGCCGGCGTCTTCGCGTGTAGGCGCTATCATTTAATCTACAAAAAAACCCAGCTAACGCAGAGGGGAACGCGCGACAGCGGTGCATGTATGTATGAAAGCCCACTGCGAACCAATCTAAACTGAGATACGGCGACTTATTGGCCAAAATCGCAAATTTTTCTACCCCCCTTATTTAGCGTTCTCGCTCGGTGTGATCTCTGTGGAATTTTTGAAAAAGCTTTACGTATCTTCCAGACAGCTGACGGTGAAGATTTGGTGATTCTAGCTTGCATCGTTTTTAACTAATCCAGCCGTGTGACAAACGGAGAGACGGACAGACAGAATTTGCGATAGCTAAAACGCCTTATAGGAATCGCGCGTAAAAATGAGATAATTCGCTCTGCTGTTATGTGGTGGTTAGATAATGCAGTGGTTAGACTATATGTGTGCATCTCGCAATGAATCGTCCGTGTGTGAAAGTGTCGTCATTGGCAAATCATCAGAACAACGCGATCTCAAAGTCATTAAGGTTAGAAAATGCAAGAACATAAACTACTCGACCAAATCTTACATAGTGCCACCATCTGACGATTTTTCTTGCAATTTTACTCTTTTCATTTTTCAAATCGAAGCGAGGTGTCACCAGATTTAAAATTTAGTTAAATCGAGTAATACGAGTAGTCTATTGCTTGTTTCGAGATTTAATATACGAGTTGTATTTTGTTATGTCGTAGGCTTATTACGCAAATATTTAGCAATTGCACGAACGTTAGTAATCAGAAAATTTATTACAGTGATTTTGTTGTGCAGTGAATAACGAAAACGTGCATATACACTATAAGCAACGATATACACTGTGTCCGAAAAAACATCCCGAACATTATAGATTGTCACTCGAAGATGGGTTGACCAATTTTAATAATTTTTGGCACAGATATTTCTGGTACAACTTGCCATTAAATAACAGGCCATTTTACTACCTCACCTAACGTCTGTTTCTGCACTACCTAAGGAAAACTGAACCAACAAAATATGCGTTGAAATGAAATACGTCAAAAACATGCCATATTCAGCCCAAACATTATCGATTGTAAGTTGAAGAAGGATTGATAGATTTTAATAATTTTTGGTGCAAACATTTCTGACACAACTGTTCATCAAGCGACAGTTTTAGTTCCCACCTCGCCTAGTGTCTGCTTCTGCACTACCTGGAAAAACCAAAATAAGCGACATGTACGTTGAAATGAACAAAAAACCTTAATAAATTTTATATCTTTGGACCTGTGTCCCCTAACAGCCAGTCAGTTACACTGTTTGACTGTCATGCAGCAGCGTGTTTACTAGATGACGTTCAGGAATGTTGATGAATTCCAAAAGTGACTGGTGAAGTCTGGATTGTTCTGGAGCAGAACATTATTGATATTGCTGTCAACGAGAGGAAAAACCATCTCTGTGCCTGTGGTCACGTAATGAGCTGACACTTGGAATATTTTTTACTGTAAGCAGTTAAAAAGGGACAGTTGGACGAACTGTCATCCCAGGTGACAAAAATGTAGAAAAATGTGTTTTATGTCTTATTTTGATTAAGTAATATTTCATAAAGTTCCTTACATTAAAGTTACTTACATAAAGTTACTTCATAAAGTTACATAAAGTTTCTTCAAGTTACAAGTGCTTTCTTGGACACAAATACAATATTTTTATTGGTTTTATTTTCCCCAGGTAGTGCAGAAACAGCCGTTGGGTGCGATGGGAAATTAAACAATCATTTAATGGTCAGTTGTATCAAAAATATTTTTATCAAAAAATTATTAAAATCTGACAATTTGTCTTTAGGCTACAATCAAAAATGTCCAGGATGTTTTTTTCCGGACACGGTGTACTTGCATTACTTGGGCACAACACACTACACACAGAACATATATGTTGACAAAATTAGTGCGACCGCGAGTACACGATCAACGTAGCTTTACCTATGATGACAGAATGAAGACTAAACGCGAGTCATCAAATTTAACTTTACAGCGTTAAACACAATTTTGTACTATAAGAGGCTTACCGTGATACAGAACACAGATGCTTCTCGACTTCACTGTAGGTTTTCGCAGTGCATCATGCGTTAGTTGTGAGAAATTCTTACTGTTTTTGTTTCATTTTTTGCTTGGCTTTGTACGATAAAATAAGTTGAATATATGAATTATACTAGGCTTTATATACTTATATATATTTCTTATATTATTGCTGACATATCATTTTACTATTAAACTAGTACGTGTTAATGTGTCAGAAATTGTTCGATGCAACAGATCGGTGCCAAAGATTTGTCGAAGCCCGCGATCTTCATTGATGCCGGAATGCACGCCCGCGAATGGATCGCTCCAGCCACTGCGCTACATATGATCAACAAAGTTTGTCTGCGTTCGTTTATTTCAGAAATTGACTGACTGTCGCCAAAATGCATGCTTACTTATGTTTTAGTGTTTTACTTTTAAATTTTAAGGATCTGTTAGTACCATCATGTTATATTTGGATAAAGAAAGCAGCAAGCAGGGATAAAGAACATAAGTGAAACGAAGTGTTCTGCAAATGAAAGCCACATAAACATGCTAATACAACGATTGATTATATTATGTGCGACATTAAAGTAAAGTAAACGAGCATTTAAAATTAATGTCCACTGCTAAAATAGCTGTAGATAAGATATTTATTAGATTTTCACTGTTACTATTGCACTTTAAAGTTTTTTTTAATTATTAGGCCTAACGTACAGTAGGCTTATAAGACTAACATCGCACAGTGTGTCATATGGCAGGTGGCGCTCCGTAGCTTTGAAATATATTTTTGCAAAATGCTATACATTATTGATAAGTCAAAGTTGATAGTGTCGATGGTGTGATGATGTGTATAGCTGTTGGATCGTTCAGATGACACTGCACGACGGCTGGTCAGTCAGTATCGCTGGTACATTCTGCCACTCGCCAATCCAGACGGATACGTCTTCACTTGGACCACTGTAACTAACTACGAGTACATCACGTCGTCTGCAACAGCAACTGAGCAGTCCAATCTTTGTTTTATAATAAACTATTTTCAAATAAATTTAGTAAAAGTGAAACAGAATTACTGTAGATATTTCCCGTTTTCGTCGAAACATGTTTGAAATTGACGTTACGCAATAAAACGGCCAATTCTTAAATGAGTTCAATAACATTAGGAAAAAATTATTGCAAATATTTTCCCAGTATTAATAAAATATTGCATCGAAAAAAATGTTGAAATTAATAGTTTTTTATTTTGAAGTTTTAACGAACAAAAATTCTTTTGCGTTTAGCTGTCATGAGCTGCAGGCAACAAAAGTAATCTGTTGATTATTTTCATGAACTTGATCAATTAATAAACTGAGCTTTAAATGCCGGAAATATCATCATCATGACGCAAAGCGTTCAGCCATAGCATCTCACTGTGCGATTTGTTGCCAGAACGATTTTTTCTAGTATACCTAAAATAATAAAATGATACTATAATCTTCTTTTGGTAGGAGGACCTCATTTTATCACAGTATGTTTGACGAATGATGTCACAGGATCGGTTGTGGCGCAAGACGCGCTCGAGACATCCGGACCCTGAGATCACTTGTCGAGGAGTCGACTCTAATCGCAACTGGAACTTTCACTGGAATGGTAGTTATGTCCGCTCAGAAAAGGTTATGTGACATAGGCTGTCTTCGTGAATTTCGGTGGCGATTGGGTTCAGGATTTGGATCCAGCGTTTCTGAAACCAGATCCGCATCCAGAAAGATTTTACCGAGTTGGTGGCTTAGCGTAGCAGTAACGCGTTTCATCCGATCAACGAAGGTACTTTATCCAGGGTCGGGTTAGTACTTTGATAGATGACTGTCTGCGGGCAGGTAAACCATCTCGGTATGTAACCAGCCACCTAGGTCAACTCAGCCTTCCATCCCTTCGGGGTAGGTAAATCGAGTACCAGCCTATTTGGCTAGGGTTAAGACGGGGCGCGTTCACCTGTGTCGGGTGGCAGGTAACACTGTGTGATCCCACACGGCAGGTGACGCTCTGTATCTCTGAGATGCTTCTCATTAAAAGCTATGCCACCACCTTTAACCTTTAACCTATTAATCTGTTCTTAATTTTTAGTCGACCGTACTTAAGTAACGGTCGAGCTTATGATACAATTGTCGTCTGTCGTCGTCCGTCCGTCGTCGTCTGTAACGAATTGTGGCTAAACGGTGCGAGATAGGGCCTAAGTTGCCATTGATCACTGATAGGAAGTGGCATATTGGCTTTTAAATGACATAAAAATCGATGACCTTAGATGATTTTGAAAGGTCATAACGCACTATGGTATGCTAATTGTGCGGAATTGTGGCTAAACGGTAAGTCATAGGAAATCGGCGATGTTACCGTCGGATAGAGCACTGGCGATTGTTTATAGGCTTTCAATAGTATCGATGTCTCCATCTGCAGCGGTCTGGCCACAATTTTCAATAGAATGTTTCAAGCTATAAATGACCGTATCTCGGAAACGGTAAGAGATAGGGCCACTGTTACAATTAATCACTAATATGAAGTGGCATATTTGTTTTCAAGTGACATAAAAGCATTGACTTTGGATGACTTTAAATGTCAGTACGTGCTATTGTGGCTAAACGATGCGAGATAGGGCCAAAGTTGTTATTGATCACTAATAGGAAATCGCTTATGCCCTTTCAAATAAGATGAAAATCTTTGACATTGGATGACCTTAAAAGTCACTGCCAACCAGTACGGTCGACTATCCTAGCAACAGTTAGGCTTCTTGTTTTTATAAAGTAGCAAGTGATATAAAGTGCTAAATGCTGACTATAAAACGGTTTTTTGTATTTAAAGTTTTTGACATTAAACGAGGATTGTTGGAGGTATTTAAAAGTGTATGTGGGGTCTGTAGAGTTAGAAACGATTAGAAATTTTAATAGTTAACTTTAAAAAAAATTGAGTTAATGCTCACGAGACGCGCGAAAGCCTATAGCAATTCCGGTTCAGTAGTTTAGCTGAAAATTGGGGTGTTCACGCTAAGTTAATATACAAATACCAAATTATCTATCTGGATCGTATAACGATAGTAACGTGTAGCCACCTTATGAATGATATAGACTTGTGTCGCAGCCCGAAATCGTCAAAAATCCACAAAACCCCCTATTTTGGCGTTTGAGGTCATTCAAGGTCATTGAATTTGGCGCCAATCGAGAGTTAGTGTACGACTTCCTATTATTGATTAATAGTAATCTAGGTCCTATTTTGCACCGTTACTGAGATACAGCGACTTATTGGCCAAAAATCGCAAATTTTGCCCATCCCCTTTCATTTAGCGCGCTCGTTCGGGGTGACCCTCTTCGAATTTATGGAAAAGCTTTACGGTTTTTAAAACTAGAGTCTTCCAGGCAGCCGACGGTAAAAATTTGGTGATCCTATCTTGCACCGTTTTTGACTGATCCACCCGTGTGACAGACGGACAGAATTGCGATGGCTAAGACGCGCTGAAAGCAGTAGCTGCTTTCGCGCGTAATTAACGCTTAATTAAGCGTTAACTGCGATTAGAAAAAAATAATCGGTGATCATTGTTTAAATGAAGACACGATTCTATTTAGAATCGCTATCAGTTGCTCAGTAGACAGCTATCAGTCACAAATTCAGTAAGTGCTTTTCATCCAGTCCTGTAGGCAGACTGGAATGCTAGCTTTCCGTGTGTGTCACGAAGGACCAGGCAGCAGTCGAGATCCTTGCAGCGAGCAGTACAACGGCTGGCAGGCGTTCTCAGAACCAGAGACTAGAGCTATTGCAGACTTCATCCTGTCGTTGTCCAACAACATTAGTGACAACAACAAGAACAACGATATTGACGACGACTACAACGCTGTGAGCGGTGGACTGCTAATCTACGTCAGTTTTCACGCCTATGGACAACATCTGCTGACGCCTTGGGGCTACACCCGACAACTGCCGACAGACTACGGCGACTTGGTCAGTCGGTTGATCAGCTAACTGGAAAACAAGCGATTGAAAATCAATAGTTAACTTTATACAAAAAATCTTAATCATTGACTTGGATTTGAAGCTAACCGTAGTAAGTGTCGAACACATGTATTTTGTTGACCCCATTATAATTAGGCCTTAGTTTAGTTTAGCCAGCAGCTGTCACAAGTGCACCGACGTAGTTGATAATAATTTTTGTTTTATCCAGTCTTATAGACGAGCAAAAATGTTTAGGACCTACATTTACAAGAGAACTACCAAGTAGGCCAAAATCGAGACGGCTTGGAACTTTAGAAATATTGATCACATCGGCGCCAAATTATGCACACGTTAAAGTCATTTCACTCTTAACGCCAAATTGTAATTTAGTTGAATTAATGTCAGAAAATAAAATGTCGCCATCTAGTGAGTGACAATGGGTGGCGAACGGAAACAGTCTGCGTTCTTTGCATGCATGGCTAGACAGAAGTCGTTTTCATCATTGCAGTGAGCTCGTTAGAACGCCATGGATAGTTCGGAGCTGACGCGTTCTGCAGATTGTTCCAGACACGAGCAGCGACGACCGGAAAAACTCGGTCGCCATCGTGACAGACTGACGATTAGTGATGAAGGCGAGCTGGAACGTAGTCGCTGACGAGCCTTGACATCTGCCACCTGACAAAGCTCGTCGACGAGGTACGAAGGTGCGGATGCGTAAAAACACTTGTACACAAGGACTGCACGTTTATAAGCGATCCGCTCCGGGGCCTTCAGCCAGTGTAGCTGATGCAGGAGGGGAATGATGGGGTGGTGCTTTGACGAAGAAAAGATGAGCCGAGCGACGGCGTTCATCACTGACTGGAGCCGTGACAGAAAATGTGATGGAAAGCCAGCCAGTGTCGCGTTGTTATAGTCTATGCGCGGGAAGCGTGGTTTTGCAGTGTAAGCTGGCGTCTTGCCGAGGCTAAAGGAACGGAGATTAGCGCCGCATTGTAGGCCTTTACGTTTAGTTTACTTTACGGATTGTGGCGTGTGTGACTGTGAGCAGGTGGCGGTCGGTCAGCGGGTTATCAACGCGATACGCAGAAATGGCGGTGAACACTTCACCATCGGGCCGGCGTCACGAACCATGTGTAAATTATACCGCAGTTGTTTCTATATAAATATCGACTGCTAGTAGGCCTAAATTAGCTTGAATTTAGAAGACTACGCGGATGATTTTGTACTTTACTAGCTAAACCTTACTTCGCGAATACTGCAGGATGAAGCGATTCACGTGTGTTTTGTTAAATATGCATGTTACACTTTCAAATTCGCCGTTGCAATGCTTGGTTCGTTTTTATAAAATTCAGTACAAAATTCTGGATAATAATTCGGTTTCTTGAAAAAAACTCCAGATTGCCATTTAAAAATCTAATCATTTTTCCTTCATTACACATCATATATTTTTTTCCTGCGTAATTGTTTCCAGTAAATCAGCTAAAATCAGTAAAGCAGAGAGACCCCGAAACATAACTTCTTTTTTTGGCCTAGACAAATTCGACAGAAATGACTTAAAACTTTACGCATTATTGTGTGCGTAATGTTTCATCGTTTATTTCAAGTTTTACTTTGTTTTGTGATGATTTCCGAAAGTGAACGACGTATGCCGGTTTACCACTTACCTGAGACGCGCTTCGCACTTTTTTCTATGAGAATCTCGCTTCTACGGCTCGCTAGTTCTAGCGAAAAGTGCGAAACGCGTTTCTGGTATTGCGCTGGCGACAACGACGACGCATGCGTGCGACGTGTGCAGATGTGGCTTCTGGTAGTTCAGAGGACTGGGTAAAGGGATTGGCTGGAGTCAAGTACACGTATACGATTGAGCTGCGAGACAACGGAACGTACGGCTTTCTGCTACCGGCCAAGTTCATCGACGTATCTGGTACAGAGATGTTCAATGCGCTCATCACGCTATCAGCGGCCGTGCTTCAGTCGTCGCCGTCAACTTTCAGTCGAGTGACGTCATCACAGCGTCATCGGCTCCTGCAGCTGCTGCAGCTCAAACATTCACCTCCTGCAGTCGGCTGACTTTGCTGTATTTCTGTCTGTTGTACTAGTCGAAATGTGTATATCTTGCGTCTTTGTGTATGACATTTGTTCTGTCTTTCGCGGTAGGAAAATCCCATAAATTTGTTGAAGTTGAATGCAAATGCTGATCAAGTTTCAAGTTCGTCACGCAAACTCGAAGTATCCAGCAGCCAGTCGCAGCAGGCCTACAATGCGCTGGCTAAAATACTATTAGATTTCAGTTCACAATGATCACAGAAACTTTCTGTTCATGTATTTATTATAACATTTTTCCAAGTTTTTTTGACTTAAGTACCATCGGTGTGAAGTTACTGACACTTAGAATCATCAGTCAAATTACGAGTCAGTGACGATCCAACAACAAATTCGTAAAACCAGTCATGATATACCAAGTGTTTCAAACAAGAAATTTGAGCTAATGCTCATAAGACGCGCGAGAGCCCATGGCAGTTTCTTTTCGCAGGTAATTTTGCTCTGTCTCTATCCATTTCGTCACAATTTACTTTTTTGCAGCCACAAATTGCCAAAAATCACTTAAAACTAATATTTTTGGGGTTCAAGGTTATTCAAAGTCATCGATGTTAACATTTCTAAGAAGCTGCAGTGCTTGTTATGATAAGCAGCATGTCTGTGCCTATCTGCAACCATTTTCACGCTAGACAAGACAACAGCGGATTAATAAAAACTTTTTAGAAGGGTACCCTTATTTGACACCCGCATGCGCAGGCCTCTTTGAATCTAGAGGGTCGGAACTTAAACTGCTGAAGTCTACATTTAGTGCTGAAAATTTCATGCGCAGGTTGTCTTGGTCTATCTCCAGCCATTTCGCCGCAATTCACTCTTGAAATCCGTGTCGCAGACAAAATCGCGAAAAATTCACTAAAACCCTCTATTTTGGGAGTTCAAGGTCATTCAAGGTCATCGATGTTGACATTTTTAAGAAGCTCGTTGCCAGTGCTTGTTATGATAAGCAGCATGTCTGTGCCTATCTGCAACAATTTTCACGTTAGACGAGCCAATAGCGGTAGAATAACGTCTTTTTAGGAGGGGTGCCCCTCTTTCACCCCCTCGTTCATAAGGACCCCTTTCACCCAGTGGCATGAAATTTTGTCGCAAAATACTAGAGACACTAAGCTATCATATAATGAAAACTTGAAGTCTCTATCTTTACTGGTTTTGAAACGGTACAGGGTCGTGGCGGACGGACAGACGGACAGAGAGACAGAATTACCATAGCTAATACGCGCTATAGCTAGCTAGCTCTCGCGCGTAAAAACGGGACCCTTGTTTTAATTTTGATAACTCCCGCAAATGTACAGCGATTTTAACCATTTTTCACTGTTACAACGGCACACGTGTAGATGTCCGATGACCTGAGATGTCGACGTCGCACCTCCGTGACGAGTTGACAGTCGTCCGATAAATGCGGCTGGGTAATGAATGCCGTGCCGACTCTTGTGCCATCAGTCATTGTACACTGAAGCCAAATCGCAACATTTCCTGTAGTGTATGGCAAAACCCTCTCCGTTTCAGCGCCTCGCTTCTTAACAATTGCTGCAAATCCTCGCCATCTTGTCGACAACCCGCCCGTCCGCCCGCTTTCCGTGCATTCAGTCCATCCGTTCGTTGCGTTTGTCTGTCTTGCGCTCGCTCTGTCAGACGGTCGGAATGCCGACTTTCCTGGTCGATAAATCAGCGCCGGGTGCTTGTTGCGACCTCACGGCCGCCGACGCCGCGTCCCGCGAGACGGCACACCGGCCGTCGAGCCGCGTGTATGCGGCCGTCCGGCCGGCCCGAACCGTGCGTAATTCGGAGACTGCAGCGGGCGAGGCGACGTCGGTCACACGCCGCCGCCAGCCGGCCAGCCGGCAATTTCGACGACACCGCGTACGTTACCATGGAAATCCGATTACGACGACGGCACGCGCGACGCCGGGTCTCGTAATTAAATCTCTCCTGGCTAAATAATGTTCTCGCATTAACAACGCCACGCAGCGGTCCGGCCGGGCGGCGTCGATCTGATAAAAATTGATGAGTTGATTGAGACTTGGACGCAAGGCACGGCACGCAGTCGACCTCGACCGCAGAGATTTCAGCGCCGCGACGCTACAGAGCTTCGGTGGCGCATCAGAATGCACATTCTCTCAAACTTGAAGTATACTGTCTTGTACGAGCTATGATCAACCACGCACACGACTAAGGGCCGGACAACGAGCGTTTTCATAAGCTGCACCGGCTACGTGGAACAGTATCCGCAATAGCTGTTCAATAGCTTCCTTCCGTCGTAAACTTAAAACATTCTATTTTTTAACGTCTAGCCATGTCTAATGGCCCGCCTCACTCCTTACCTCAGCGCCTTAGATTCAGTGAGTTTCTCGCTGACATTGTGCGCTTTGTAAATTAAATTTACTTACTTACTTACTTACAGTCTGCCACCGTCGCTTCAGTGTAGGCCTACTTGTGACCCTGCGTCTTTTAAACGTCACTCTAAAACATTACTGTTTCAGCGAGCGTTTTATCACTTTTTAGTTTTGAAAAAATGCGTACGTATCTTTAGGTTTTAGGTATATATTGTACATTTCTGGTGATGTCTGTAAGTGGTTATTTTGATTGATTGATTAAATATGAGCTTCTATAACTCCCACGACGAAGTACTTTTACCGTCTCTGGTACCGTCAAAAACGCGCACTTTTGAGTCTACACTGCAGCATCTGTCACCGTGGCAATGATAACTTGACTTCAGCAACGAATAAGAAATAGCAGAAACGTGTGCCCTGGCACCGCATTGGCATTTATTGTTTACTATGTGTTGTAATTAAATAACTCACCGCGTTCACGTGGCAATTTAGCGACGTTTGATGACAGAATGTTGTTAATTTGCATCAATTTGCAACTAATGTCCAGCCAGCATAATGCACGTGACGATTGCGGAGCCTCAAACCCTTATCAGTTTTCCGTCCAGCAGTACCGATTGGACGACACTGGACGGAAAAGTGCCAAGGAATCGTGACTCCGAACGACTGCAAACGCACCGCGTCCAGACTTCACCTGCAAACACAAAACTCCTGACGTTAACTTCAACATCACTGCGTACAGAAAAAAAAACGTTCAGTTCAGTTTAGTAGAATATGTGTTCGCCTACCGTTAAAGCTTTAAGCTATCACGAACATGCTGAGTAAGATAAGTTAACGTTATATAGCCCTGCTGAATTAACAGTTGAGTTTTAAGATGACACGAGCAACAGCAAAGTGATGATGAAAAGTCCCAAACGGCTGTTGGCTGCAAATGAAGAAAGGTACAATTTATTTCGGCAAATCCGACACGCGCAGACAATAAGATCTGATCGTAACATGCAGATAAATAATATGTCAAATTAAAAGTCATTAACAACGCCAACGTGTTATTTTTTATGACGCACGCAAAAAACGCATTCTGATAGTTAATAGCAAGTCGTGCGAAAAGAAAATTCTACTCCCTTCATCATTTAGACGATAAAGAGGTGGAAATACACCGACAGCATAACTGCTGACGCACAAACACCGCCACAGACAGTCACACGATGCCTGAACTTCAGAGTCGCTTAAATCTTGCAGCTCGCGAGCCAATATGCATCTTTGGCGTTATCACCCCGGAACTCATCGGCCAGCGTATATTGATTAAATATGCTCTTGAATGTCAACATGTCAAAATGTCAGATGTTAATAATATGAGCGTCAGATAGCGAATCTTGTTATTCCAATGCGCCGAGATATATACGTCTGCTTTGAGCAATCAATAGCTAATAAAGTAATTTCTGTTTTTCACAAATTATTGTCATACGTAGGCCTATAATATACACGATATTTTTACATCATCCGCGCAGGCCTGGGTTATACCATGTTGGCTACATTCAAAAACATTTTCATTTATACTTTATCTTATTCAATATAGTACTGCAAACGTACACCTTGCTGTCAAAGTTGACACCAGCGAGTTCATTGTACGTAATGTTAGACTAACGGCAAAGCCGTTTTCCTGCTGCTGCGATAAGCTTTCTACTGAGCACAATGCGGTCCGCCAACAAGTTTTTCATTTACGCAGTGCCGTGAGTAAACGACAAATTATTGATCTGGACGATTCTGTTTCGAAAACGGCAGTCTGGGGGCAGTGTAACTGAAATGCCATTTGCCTGAAGTCGTACGAATAGAGCTGACGTTACAATGAACATATAACGACCATGGCAATGATAATAACTTCAATACTAAGCTACTCTAAAATACTGTAATGCATCAAGCCACGCGATGTGCGGGAATTAGGCCTATTGTTAGCAATCAGAAGCCGCATCCGTCTGTCTGTCTGTTTACAGTAGCCTACGACAAAAAGATCTACAAGCACAGCTGGCAAGACATGAGTAACTCGCAGACCCTGCAGTTTGACGTTAAAAACTCACCACAAAATCAGACACAGTGGCTTTTAAATTTAACAATAGAGAAAAGTAAGTCACGGCGTGTTCAGCTGTGAACTCCAAAACAAAGTGACTTGAAGTGCTTAAATTAGATACAAGGATTGCTCGTAGCAAGTGTAACTCGTACTTGTATGGTCTAAACTTCAACGGTCGAAGTGTCTATAGTCTAAAAATTAAGAAACAGATAGTCATGCTTTGCGTTAATCCCGCATCACGATTCTGCAGCTTATCTACTGTCCTTGCAAAATAAGAAATTTGAGCTAATGCTCACGAGACGCGCGAAAGCCTATAACAGTTCCGCTTCAGTGGTTTAGCTGAAAATTAGGGTGTTTTCGCTAAGTTAATATACAAATACCACATTATCTATCTGGATCGCATAACGATAGTTGCGTAGCGCCACCTTGAGAATGATATAGACTTGTGTCGCAGCCCGAAATCGCCAAAAAAATCCATAAAACCCCCTATTTGGCGTTCAAGGTCATTCAAAGTCATTGAATTCGGCGCCAATTGAGAGCCAGTGTACGACTTCCTATTAGTGATTAATAGTAACCTGAGCCATATCTCGCACCGTTACAGAGATACAGCGACTTATTAACCAAAAATCGCAAATTTTGCCCACCCCTATGGAAAAGCTTTACGGTTCCTGAAACTAGAGTCTTCCAGGCAGCCGATGATGAAGATTTGGTAATCTTAGCTTAGACCATTTTTGACTGATCCACCCGTGTGACAGACATACGGACGGACAGACAGACGGATAGACAGAATTGCGATGGTTAAGACGCGCTGAAAGCAGTAGCTGCTTTCGCGCGTAAAAATACACAAAATACGAGACGGATGTTCCGGCAAATTTAAAAAATAACAAGTGTAGGCGGTGTTTAATGAAAAAGGCGCCTTTTCTTTTTTTCATAATTCACTCAAATGATAATCAATGTAAACAAAATTTGTACCAGATGTAGCTGAAGAAATACCAATTCAAAATATTTTGACAAAATATGGCTGCTAGTTACATATTCTTCACTAGTTGCTATGTAAGCTGACGTCATAATGTGCCGCAAATACAAACTGGCATGTCGCAACCGGTGCTGACAGTTGCTGAATAGCTGTCCTACTTCGATAGTTAACTTCATCTGGTTCACTGATGACTAACTGATAAAGTTTTAGCCTATTATTGCAGTCACAAAAAACGCCCAAAATGATCACTTTCGCGCACTCGTGGGGATAGCTTGACTTTTACTCCTTCCAGCGTGACAGTGCACTAGCACACACCGCTTGCGAGATGGTTGGGTTTTTGGATCGCGAGACGCATGATTTCATGTTTCCATGTTGCTTAGTGCTGGTACGATGAACATTTTAATCAGTGAACCAAATAAAGTTCACCATCGAAACGAAGTAGCAACTGACAGCACAATTTGAGCCAAGCAAGCTTGTACTAACGACACATTATGACGTCATAGTTACATCACGACTGGCAAAGAATATTCAACTAACAGCCAAATTTTGTTAAAATATTGTGAATTAGTACTTCTTCAGGTACAGATGGTAAACATTTCATGTAAATCAATTACTATTCGACTGAGTTATAAAAGAAATAAAAAGGCACCTTTTATGAAACACCGTGTACACGTTGGCCTACGCGTGATTTCTTTATCAGTCAAAATATATTAAGTTTATTCACATGTACGCAAAGTGTAATAATATATTACTGTACATACTACAATGTATAGCACCAAAGTGATCACTTACGGCGTCGTTGAATGCCGTCGAGATCATCATCATCAGCAGCAGCAGCAGCAACAACAGCAACAGTAGTGACGTCAACGAAATGACTTGAATCGCGCAAGTCGTCGTGGTAAAGTCGCCGGTCCATGCAACTGTGCAACCGAGAACGCTTCAGTGAGCACAACTGCTAACAGCAGCTGATGACGATGTCTGTCATCTCACTGTCCGTCCGTCTACAGATGCTGCTGCTGCTGCTGACGACGACGACGACGGAATAGTGCTGCTGCGTGCGCGTGTGTCGTCAGCTTGCTGTCTGCCAGTAAGCTGACGTGCGCGCTGACAGCTGAGCTAAGCTGAGACCAGGTGCTCCATGCAGCACAATCGATAGTTACGTTCGTCTATTACGCCGGACCACAGTAGACTGCATGCCAGCCATATGCACCGGCAGCTGCCTGACTCATGCATCGTTCGGCTTTGATGACTGTAGTCTTAGTTATAAGCGCCCACTTTTAGAAATAACCGTGCTGGCAACTCTTCTTTCTACCTGCCTTTCTTCTAGTGCATTTTTCTTCCTTCTCGTCTCTTTTCTCCCTTTCTTTCGCTTCTTTCCCTCTTCTTCCCATGCACTTCTTAAATACAGCTAAGGAGTCTGGAGATTGTTGTAAGTTTTTGCGGTCCAGCAAAAATACAAAGTGTGTCATCGTTCGAGTGAAAAACTGCTTAGTTTTAGCCTCAAATTGTACTTCAACTCTCAAACGATTTATGGTGTAGTTTGAAGCCAAACTTCTAAACAGTTGCAATATGTTTTTGACGGAAAGCCAGACAGTTGTGAATGTGCTAAACTTAAGCCTCATCGACCTACTGACCAGACTCGCAAATAAATGATAAGACGATTTTTATACCTTCAAACTAGACGGTACGTGGGAAACGAGTCCATTAGTCGGCAATAACAGTATCGCCTGTAGCTCATGCACAGGGCTGGTTAAAACCTAGGTTTAAATTAAAAACACTAAAAAAACTTAAAACTGGACTTTTGAAGCTTTTAGGGTTTTGAAAACCCAAAAACTTGGAATGTTGCATTGTGCAACGAATGTTGGACTTTAAAGTTCAAACACGGTGGAAATGTTACCCACTATAAGTGCCACCAACGGACAGAATACACGGCTATAGGCCTAATATCACTGTAAATAACGAAAGCAACATTTTGCTAAGCATTTGACTATTTATAACTAGCTATATGCTATCAAAACAGGAGGCGAATGTAATAAGTAGGAACGACAGAATTGCTTGGAAAATGAACTTTGTGTGCTGCTAACTCATGATGCGGGCATTGCGAAGTTGCTCACGGCTATCAACATGCGACTGCCGCGGACGAAAAGGAATGTTTTAAAGTAAATCATGTTGTCTTTTAGACCACTGGGAGTCATTGATAACTGACATCCGTGAGAACCAACTAAATTAGAAAAAAACGCCCACGCGGACAAAGTACTTACTGGCGCCACTCTGTAGGCTCCCCTAGTGATTTGTTTTTGCTGAAAACTATAAACGTCAACTGCACAGTTTAGTTTTAATAATATACTGACTTAAACCAAAAAAGTTATTAAGTGTTATAGTGACAACGCTAAACATGGTTACTCTGGTTTGGCGCTGTTTTAGCGAAATAATATAACATGGCACGTTTATTGTTACGACCGTAGCAACATGGCAGAACTTTTCTTCGAATTTCACGTCCACAGAAAGCCTAATAGCACGGGCCATTCGTCACAAGAACAGATATCATTACGCGATGCATTGATGAGGCAGCAGCGACATCCTTATTAGCCGCAGCAGCAGCAGCTGCTGCAGCTGCAACAACAGCAGCGGTCGGAGCGCCATACGCAGTCCAATGGCTATAGCAGCGGCGATTCTCGTTGTTTATTAATAAGAAATTTCGGTCGTTTTTCAGCGAGCGAGCGCGGGACGTGACGGCAGCGGCAAGACGTGACGGGCGAGGCGAGGGTCAGACCAAGCCGAGGCATGGGCGCCGAGTTTTGGATATCATCACTGTGGGGGCGACCCACATGCAGCTTTCCCTTTCCTCCCCTTCTCCCTCTTCCATTTTTCTCCGCCCCTCCTTAATATAATTTGAACTTATTTCTTTTTCTGCTTTTTTGCTTCCTAACCTTTACATTCAGTTGCAGCTACATGGTCTGGGAGTTCACTGTAAGTTTCCCCAGTCTAATAACATTATGCGTCTGACCGCCAAACGATTTTTGGTAGGCCTACAGTTTGAGGCGCTTTTGTCAAGTGTACAATAATGCAGCATTGACGTAGCGTAATATTTACGTTTCAGTCGTGACTTGCATTAAATTTGAACCAGACGCCGAGATGCAAAAATTGGCAATTATACAGTTGCAATTTTTTTCCGTGGGAGCTGTCACTCCGTGGAGTCCATGTCTATGGGCTGGGAACGGTGACGGCTCGGGACTCGGCGTCAGCTGAAGGACTCCAGAGTACGCACGCACTGCTGCTATACGCATAGACAAGACGCTGCATCTGTTCATGCGCCGTCTCAGTGACTATCTATCTGCACGTTATTTATTGCTTTCATGGACTAATCCAACCTGACACCGTCTGTCTGCAATGTCTTTGATCGACTGCGCGTCAGTCACACGGTCGCAATCACGGTGTTTCGCTGGCCGGTTAATTAAGATCTACTGATGTGCGCTGTACACCAAGCCAAGAAGTCTATGGATGAAATGATGATCTTCTCAGACGTTTCCTCACAACACAGTTTACGTGTTGTGTGACAGACAAAAATGCCGTATATATATCAGTTATACTCATAAACAAATAATCTGCGCAACGGCAAAAATGCAGCATGTTCAGATAATTTTACAGCAATTATACGTTACGAGGCGGGTACGCGTGACAGAAAACAGTCTTAGCAAATAACGCATGCGACAGAATAACAGAGTATAAACTGAGTCAAGGGCGTCTATGCCCCTTATGTCATTGAAGCAACTTTCCTCTTTTTCATTTCCCTCTTCCTTTTCCTTTTCTTTTTCCTTTTCTTTCCTCGTTTTTCTCCTTTTCCCGTTACCCTTGTGGGACATTTTTCAGAGCATAGGGTATCTGGGAGCGCTGAAAGCTTTTCCAATTTGGTCTCGGGCGCCGCGTGGCTGTCGATTTTGGTGCATTCTGGGCCTGATAGAACGCATTTGATAGCAAACTGAATAAAATTGATATAATTAAAGTCTTACATTACGCCAACAGCTGAAAAACTTTTCCATTTACTCCTACGACGAAGCTTTTGCTCCTATGTTTGTAAGGTGCAGACGCCCCTGACTGCATGGAGTTGAGTCAGTCAATCGGTTTTTGTAATGTTGGATGCATCTACACGTACAATGGGACAGATCAGCTTGACGGCATCGGACAGGTAGTAGAAGCGTTTTGCTGACGGGCTGATTTTGACCGGGCGTCCAGCTGAATTCACGCACCAGCATCTGCGCTCGCACATATATAATACGCATTGACATGGTCTTAAGCAATTAATATAATCCGATGCTCTGAAGCCTATTCGCAGTATCTAAGTGTTATGAATATTAGGCCTATCATGTCTTGCATTTTAGCGAGCAAGGGTGTCGGCCCATTGTCAACATTAAAATATGTTGCCGTCTGCATATATCGCTTTTTGAGCTGAAAATTAGCCAGTGTTGGATAAAGTAGACAAAAATTCTACTTGTAGAAGTAGTGGCCTCAAAATCTACTTAAGTAGAAGTAGAAATTTTTTTACTTAAGTTGAAAGTAGTATATTTTTCAAAAATTAACAGTGTGTTTTAGTGTCAGATCAATAACCTGCGTACTTTATGCCTATTTACCGTATAATGTAGACCTATATGGGAACCTTTCGTAGGAGAGAAGAGCATTTACACAAAATACAAACAAAACTAAAACTTGTACTACTTAAACCACCAGTTTTTTTTACTGCAGCGTAAATTTAAAAAAATATTGACAGTGAACTAACCTGAGGCTTAAAGCTACTAAGTTAAACGATTGTTGACTGTTTTACCCGCGAAAGCAGCTACTGCTTTCAGCGCGTCTTAGCCATCACAATTCTGTACGTCTGTCTGTCTGTCCGTCTGTCCGTCCGTCTGTCACACAGCTGGATCAGTCAAAAACGGTGCAAGCTAGGATCACCAAATCTTTACCGTCGCTGCCCGGAAAACTCTAGTTTCAGGAACAGTAAAGCTTTTCCATCAATTCGAAAGGGGTCACCCCAAACGAAGGCACTAAATGTAAGGGGGTGAGAAAAATTATCTATTTTTAGCCAATAAGTCGCTGTATCTCAACAACGGTGCCAGATAGGGCCTAAGTTATCCTACTATTAATCACTAATAGGAAGTCGTAAAATGGCTCTCGATTGGGCCGAATTCAATGACCTTGAATGACCTTGAACGCCAAAATAGGGGTTTTTATGGATTTTTGGCGATTTCGGACTGCGATACAAGTCTATATCATTCACAAGGTGGCGCCATGCAACTATCATTATGCGATGCAGATAGAGAATTTGGTATTTCTATATTAACTTAGCGTGAACACCCCAATTTTCAGCTAAACTACTGAACAGGAACTGCTATAGGCTTTCGCGCGTCTCGTGAGCATTAGCTCAAATTTCTTGTTTTTCTGGCTGTGAACTAAATGCTTGATTTAAATGGATATCATCTGCCTCTGGAAATTTTCTCTTTTTAGCTGCATTTGTGTAAGTACCATGTTTGTGTCTATATTTTGTCCAAAACACAATTTTACAGTTTAAGTGACACAAAGTGCAGCTTTTAAATTTAAGAAAACGAAAAAAAAACTCAAATTAAAAATAATAAAATAACTACATTAAAATTTTTAATTAAAAAACTCAAAACTATGCTCTACAGAATTTATGCAGCCACTGTATATGCACAATGCAGTTCTCAGAGGGTGAAATACCAAATAACTTGAGCTAATTTTGTGGTTATGATCATGGTTGTGATTAGGCACTTTAGGGTCATACTGATACTGGCCACTTCCCTGTCACTTTACCTCCACTCATCCCCAGTAGGAAAATAAGATCAAACTTTAGTCAGTAGTTTCAATATACTTTAGCGCAAAATTTATATGCTTATATGAAAGAGTCAGAATTTGTGTTGCAGTCTTAAATGTCAAGATGCAACAGAAAAGGGAGACATTATGAATGATGCAACTACTATCATTTAAAGATAAAATATATCCAAAAAATATGTTAACGTTTTTTCTTAGGTTTGACGGAGTATTGTAATATGCTGAGTTAAAAAGTTTTTTTTTAAAAACTTAACATTGATGCTGCATTTTTAACAAATATTAATACTTGTATTGCAGTAGCTGATGAGATAACTACATTGTAAAAATAAAACTAGGCCTTTTTGTAACGAAAAGTAGAAAGTAGCTAAAAAACTACTTAAGTAAAAGTAGAAAGTTGAAACTTCTACTTAAGTATAGAGTAACGAAGTAGAACTACTTCGTTACTGTCCAACACTGAAATTAGCACACCTGCTACTCGTGCCTCGAGAAACGTCCACACCAATTTAGGTTTTATGCTTTTCTGTTCTCGAGTTAACAGCCACGGAGGGAAGGCCAGGCTGAGTCAATCTTAATAGCTGTCGACGGTCAACCATCCATCCAACTATACCGTACTGACATGGCCCGGCATCAATTAAACTGCTTTAATGATCGGACACAATTTGCTAATATAGTGACAATAGAGCTAGAATAATTAACTGATGATTGTACTTAACAAGTAATCTAAGCAAAGCTCGTGATACGCGCGACAGTTTATAGCAATTCCTGTTCGCAAGTTGTCCTGATCTGTCTCCATCCATTTCGTTGCAATTCACTGTTGAAGTGTGTGCTGCAGCCGAAAATTGCAGAAAAATTGCTAAAAGCTCTTATTTTTTTTTTGGGGGGGGGATCAAGGTCGTTCAAGGTCATTGATGTTAAACCATTACAAGTTTGTCAGCAGTTATTGTTACGGCAAGCAACAAGTCTATGTCTATCTGCAAGCGCTAGACGAGCCAACAGCGGCAAAATAAGGACATTTTATAAGGGTGCCCCTCTTTGACGCCCGCGTGCGGAGGCCTCCTTGATCCTAGGGGTCGGGGACTTGAACTGCTAAAATCTACGTTTAATGCTGAAAATTTTCTATGCAAGTTGTCTTGGTTTATCTCAAGTCATTTCGACGCAATTTACTCTTAAAATGTGTGTTGCAGCCCAAAATCGCGAAAAATCACCAAAAACCTCTATTTTAAAGGTTCAAGGTCGTTCAAAGTCGTTGATCTTGATGTCAATCGAAAGGGCGTATGGAATTTCTTATTAGTGCTTAATAGTAGCCTAAGCCCTATCTCGCACCGTTTCTGAGATACTGCGACTTATTGGCTCAAATTGCCAATTTTTTTTACCCCTTCTCATTTAGCGCCCTCGATCGTGGTGACCCCTTTCGAATTTCAGAAAAAGCTTTACGGATCCTAAAACTAAAGTCTTCGTGGCAGTCCACGGTGAAGATTTCGTGATCCTAGCTTGCGCTTCGTTGACACAATATCGGAAGTGACGGACGGACGGGCGGACGGACGGACGCCTCGACAATGGCTAAGACGCGCATAAAACACTCGCAAGACGTAGAACTGAAATGCGAGTCCGTGCGTTACCTCTGTTTATAGCACTGTTTGGAAGTGTAAGTGTCGTCTATGTTGCACGACGGCACGAACGTATGACGCTCATTGAGCATCGCCTGCGTCCAACAACTGTTGAGTATTTCTGGCTCCATCCAAGCTATTGTTGCTGCACAATTCAACCGCATGCAAAATTTTACAGTCATATCGGTTTACTGTCTCATGATGACAAGTTAATTTTCGTCACAGTACAGACACATAGCCATGTATAACAAGCGAAGTGGCCCAGTGACGACATCCTGCAGTGTGCGGCCGTCTGCCTAGCAATGTATAAACACTGTATTACGCCACTGCAGGCCTAATGCTGTGAATACACTGAGCGATCGTCGCGCGTCGAAGATCGCCCCGTGTAGTCACTGCATAACACTAATTATATCATCTCTAATCGTGGCTGACTGAACTGAACATTGGCTCACCGCTTATACGTACTGTAGATGGAAACGTTCACACCAATTTTGGTTTTCTGAGCTTTTGTTTGCCAGTATGTACGGGACAGACAGACAGGAAATACAGACGGACCGATAGCGAGGGACGAGCAAGACCCGTAATGTGGCCTATTAATTTCGACGGCCACATGATAAGCCGGGTTGTCTCCCTGTCGGAAGGCCGACGAAATTTTTGTTAAATAATTTATGACGAACATAATAAACAGCGAAATTACCTTTAGGATGCCGAGCAAGTTTGTTGAAGTCGCGTTGGACATCTTCCTCGAGAGTGTCATTGTCGGTCATCATACTTCGCACGACTTCGCGCTTCGACGCTCTCTCTGTACAATATAATAGGGTGTTGTTTACACGATCCAGCAAACGTTCAGCAAACTTCCAGCAAATGTATTCAAAATACACGTGAATTGCTGGACGTTTGCTGCCATATGTTACAATGGAGCTGAACGTTTGCTGGAAGTTTGCTGGATCCTGTAAACACCCCATAAACCACATATTGCATTGCTTGTCAGCTGTCAGTCAGTTTTCACACAGGGCTCACTGTCACCGATAACAAACAACATTTTTTGCCCTCAACAAAAAGTAAGTCTCAACTAGCTAAAGCAGGCTGTATCCTGCGATAATTTACTTTACACCAAAGCAAAATCACTCTTCGCTTTTTTATCTCTCCCTTTCCTTTTCTTAACTTACCTATAGTCACTCACTACTCACCTCTCACTTCTTGTTTTTTCTTCCTGGTGGCGCACATTGTTCATAGCTGTGTCTAATGGAACGATGTAAGCTATACCCCATATGACTCCGGGTGGAGAACGACCGCAAAGCGGTTATATAGTGGTGCATTTTGAGCTATAAATTGCGCTTCTGCGCGTGATAGCACTTGATGTGAACTTTTGAAGTTAGCTAACTTACATGTAGCTATGAAACAATTAATGGCAATTTCACATCCACCACGCCGACGCGACTCGACTCAACCGCTGAGTCGCGTCGTAGGTGAACTCGAATTGCTGACGCAACTCAACTCAACTGCTCAGTGCTTAGCTAGGCTAGCAAACAACGCGTGATCTGTGCACAGCAGCGTGGCGTCACAATGCTACTGACGGCACTGAGTTGTCGCCCACACTCACAGGTCATGACACTTGAGCTGAGTTGCGACGGCGGCATACAGCGTTAGTTAGTCACATTCACATATTATACGATGACCAACACGACCAGTCATACAATAAAGCTCACAGGCGCGGCGCTGCGCCTATAAGGCCTAGTGTAGGCTACTGTGATGTAGCCAATGCCGTCGTTAGCGACATGACATAGGCCTACCTAGGCTATTTCGACCAACTTCAGTTCTTCGATCAGTTGCGTACCCAGATCAGTTCTGAAGGCGCCCATCTTGTCGAATGGTTCGTAATCCCAGCTCGCGAAACCGTTTACAATCGCTCCTCTTTTAGACCTCCGTCTGCCCTTGTCTCTACCTGATGCAGTCCGATTGACGAACGTCGGTGCTGCACGTAGTCGGTACTGAACATGCTGGGTCTTTCTCCAAGTCCTGATGTCGTCGTTCGAATACGATGGCGGAAGCTGCAGTGGAGCTCCTCGATGGTGGTGACCACGTAAGTTGTGCTCCGAAGTTGCCAAGTTTATCTGACGCCTGCTCAGATCGAGAAAGTCCGGTAACTTCTTAGGCTTTCGTGCCGGTGCAGCTGCAGCACATATAACCGCCGCCAACAGAAACACAGGTACAGAAGCCAATATTCTGCCGAACATCGTTGTGATTATCATAATGTACTGCTACAAAAAAGTGAATGAGCAACAAGGCAACAGAATGACGTCATTATCACGTCAGAATGCAATCAACTTTAAAATCTAAATTTTCTGGTAGCTTGGTTGCAGGCTTCGTTGGTATGTATTGTCAGCCAAATTCTACTTACTTATCGTTAGCGATGACTACGATACCGGAAATAAAAATAAAATGTTACGGATGTAGGTGTTGGTTTTTGTTGATTAAAATGTCGTTTTTGTAACACTTGAACATCTTATTGATTACTACCGAACATTTTTATATACACAGGATCATTTTGCTTAAATCTTGCTACGGTAAATATTAAAAACTCTGTATTTCAATGTATGTCAACTAGTCGGTTTACTGACTAAGTGTAAGTTTTGTTTATGTCTGTCAGTGCTTGGCTAGTTACTGTAAACACAACTAGATAACTACACTGTGTCTCAAAAAACATCCCGGACATTTTCGATTTTAACATGAACAAAAATTATCAGATTCTCGTAATTTTTGGTGTGAATATTCCTGGCACAGCTTGCCATCAAATGACCGTTCAGTTTTTCACCTTACCCATTGTCTGCTTCTGCAGTATCTAAGGAAAGAAAAGCAAGCGAAATATGCATTGAAATATACAAAAAAGGAAGTGTATATTCGCACTTACGTAAGTGCGAATAGGCCACATGTTATTCACACTTACAAATAAAAAAATAGACTTAATGCTTGTAAGGCTCAGCAACGTAAGGCTAGCTATACGTTAGCTAAGCGTTATAGCTATGCTAGCTCTTGCGCGTAAAAATTATTCATTGACCCTGAAGAGCTGTCAAATGTAATTGTTAATAGATAATGTGCTCATAACTGAACGTATTAAATTAGTGATTCATAATTGGTTTTCAGGCAGTCACTGCTAGTCACTAGTTTTTTGTCTTGCGTTGTAGATTGCACTGAATTGTACTTGCTGGTCACTGCCAGTCTGACAATATGCCAATTCATCGAACTTTGAAAAATGTAGTGAAGAACTACACATTTGCCGAGGTGAAGGTACGTGAGGCCACTTCAAATGATCCATGGGGCCCATCGACTACATTGATGTCAGAGATTGCCGACCTCACATACAATGTTATGGCTTTCACGGAAATCATGCAGATGATCTGGAAGCGGTTGAATGACCATGGCAAGAACTGGCGGCATGTTTACAAGTCCCTCGTTCTGCTTGACTACCTGCTGAAGACTGGCAGCGAAAGAGTTGCCCAGCAGTGTCGCGAGAATCTGCTGACCATCCAGACACTGAAAGATTTCCAGTACAATGAAGATGGCAAAGATCATGGACAGAATGTTCGGGAAAAATCAAAAACACTAGTGGCCTTATTGAAGGATGACGAACGGTTTAAAAATGAGCGAACAAAAGCCCTTGCAGCAAAGGAACGATTTGCGCAGAATACAGGAGCTGCTGTAAGTCTGAATTTTGCTTTTTGTATAATTTGTTTTATTTGCACTGTTTCTTGATTTGTTTTGTTCATACAGTTACACTGTTACAGTGCAACAGTAACTGCATAATGCATATCGAATTTCTGATAAAAATGTCATGTAAATGGACAAGGTGTCGGTGTAGACATGTTATTGTCAATTTGTGATGCAGATGAGAAAAGAGTCGACTAAAATGCAGCACTCCACGTCTGATCGTTATCTCTATGGCTCTTCTTCACCAAGTTGGTGTTATTGTGACTGTTGTTTGGGTTATTGGTTATGCTCCAGTGTTTGTTTGCTGATGTGGTAAAAACAGTAATTAACGTTGAAATGATGAACTGGTCAACTTCTTTGGTCATTAGCTGAAAAGCCACTTTGAACAAAAGTCCGTAATAAATGACATTGCTTTAGCAAGTTTGCATGCCATCACCCTGGATCACCCAATAGATCTGTCTAACCTAAACCACGATTGATCAGTGATACTTTCCAGTCATGTAGGACTTAATTTAGTGAACTGTCTTTACAACTTTTTTGTTTTTTTTTGTTCGCATTTTGCTAAAGAATTTTTTATTTATTCATGTCATAATGTATAGTGCTTCTGAGTGTTAAAAGTTTTCAAGATCTGTATACACTGGTTGCGCATAAACTGTTTGAGCTGCAGGCTGCATACACAACCTGCCAAATAGCACAGTTCTAATATTTTCGGCAGCGTATTGACACCCGGTAGCAATTGTAATTGAAACTCACTCAGCTGGTGCAGTCTGCAGCTCTCAGCTGAATTATTTAAATATAGCAAAAACGAAACACACCAGCACATTGTGCTGCATACAGATGCACAAGCAGATATATGCCTGGGTTTTTCTGTGAAGTTTTTGTTTTCAGACATTTTTACTCTTTATTAGTATGGATTGTTTGTTCACACATACACAGTTTGCATCTGCTGATACGTCTTCACCTACAGCATGGCGTTTTACAGCACTGCGCCATTTGCATCGATTGTGTGCTAGCATACGCAGGTTATGTATAGGTTGGTCTTGAAGTCACTGCAGGCCAGGCCAATGTAAAATGCTATATGATAGTTACTAAAAGTAGTATTCACAATTGTCACATATTGTATTATACGTTTTACCAAGGTTCGTTGGTGTTTTTGTGCTGGATATGTCATATATTTAGTGTCTTTTTTTGTCACAGGCGAGGTAACAACCCTTAACCGGCCCAATGCATTTGTGCACCACTGTACATTGGAGTGATGCTGATGCTGTGCTGTGTTTGACTAGCAGCTGGTAGTGCCCCAGCACTGAGCTCGGACTTGGAGGCTGTTCGTCCATCAAGCTACGGTGAAGAGGACCTACAACTGCAGCTGGCGCTGGCAATGAGCAAAGAAGAGCATGATGAAGAAGTAAAAAGACGGAAAGGCGATGAGCTGAAGCTTCAAATGGCACTTGAAGAGAGTCGCAAGACCAAAGATCACGATGTACGTTCACTTTTTATTGGATAAGAGTTTCTGTCTGATAATGTTTGACATTTTAGGTCAATGCTTTCAAGTCCACCTAATAAAGCCAGGCTCGATATCTGTCCGTGTGTCGTAGATATGAGTATTGTCACTGTTCATTTAGCTTTGTGGCATAATGGTTAGGACATTGGACTTTGATCAAGAGCAAGAGGTTGTGGGATCGCAACCTTCAATTATGGCAAGCCGTCTAGTGTACGGTAGTGATGTTGTCTGACCTAAATTAACATTGCCAGCTTGTTACTGGTCATACAAAAAATGCTTCTGTCGGTTTTAAATTTTTTTTAACCATCCATTCTTTAAGTGGAAGTCTGTATGGACCACTGCTCTTGTGCATCAGTAGTCACTCATGATGTCAGTGTGTTAATGTCATTGTTAGTGATGGAGGTCAAAAAACTGTAATAATAGTGTTCTCATGAATAACTTCAATTTTGCATGTATTTTTTACACAAAAAATTGATTATTTGGTAATATGTTAGTTTGTGAAGAATTGTGTGGTGTGAAATTGGAAGTTTGTTGCCACTCTTTTGCACTAAATAATCAACACTTACCTGTACCATAATCTCGCCAATGCAACGTTTAAAGTTTGATTGTTTTTGTGACTTTTTGTTTTATAAGCATTTATCTTTTATCTGTTTTACAGTGACTGGTTTAACTGTAGACTACTTGAATCAAACTCGTGTGTTGCTATGATTTGAGTTTTTTTTTGATTTTGACAGTCTCCAAAGAAAGCTGATCATCTGTTGGAGCTAGAGTCTGGTAATGTCGCTGCGGGTGGGTCAAGCAAGATGCCTTTGTCAGCCACGTGGGATGGTCAGCTGTCAGGTTCTGGAATCGTTGATCCGTGGTCACCAAAGCCGGCAGTGACAGGACATGCAGCTGATCCGTGGGGAATGACTGCACTGGCTGCACAGTCTCAGCTGACGATGCCGTCCCCAGTGTCGACTAATGATCCGTGGTCTGCTGCTGGTGCACCAGTTGCTACAAGTTGGTCACTGCACCATATTATGAGAGGCAGTCAAAAAGTTTTGAACCTCAGTATATTAGACAAAAAACTCTTTGTTATCTATATATCAGTAAAATGTGCTCCCCCTGTCTTCCAATAGACAGCTTTATAACATTGATGACTGTCTGGAGGATAACAGGGAAGATTATGTTAATTACATAATACATATGCATGCATATGATGGAGTTCTTACAATTTTAAGTTAACTTCATTTTTGGGTTTTGTGTTTCTGTGAAGGTTAAACTTTCTGTTTGTTGTAAAGTTTAAACTTACCATTTCATTATTGTTTGTGTGCATTCTGCCTGAAAAAGAGCTGTCCCCGAAATGACCTATACTGTGTCAGGTGGGACGTTAAACCCTACTCACTCACTCACTCAGTAAAATGTGCCCTTTTTGTGCATTTGGATGTTTGTTCTGGAAGCAACATCATTATAATTAATGTAGCATGTAGCTGCAATGATTTGCAGACTGGAGTGCTAATGCAAGCAGCATTTAAATCAGACTGGTAGTTGTATGAAAATTTTTTAGTCAGTAGCTTTATTTACTAAAGTGGGGCATCTTATTTTGTTAAAATCTTTACCAATCTGTTTATGAATATCTCATCTGTGAATATTCAATAGCCTAATCTGTGGTAACTGCAAATAAGAGTATTTCATCCAGTTTTAATGTCATGTTAATATTTGATGATATCGGTGAAAATTTTATTAAAAACGCTCAATCATGCTGAGTGTATGCACACATTATTGTCTGTGTGCGTCTTACAGCAGTTGCAGTGCTTGACAGCAGTTTGTCAATGAAGGCCGGCACAATGACAGCCTCCGCAGCTTCACCATGGGACCCAGTTCTTTCAGTGACCACCACGTCATCTAATGGTGCTCATCCACCAACTGTTGGCGTTGACGATGAATTTGACCTGCTCTCTTCTCGTTCTAAAAGTCCTCCCAACATTTCTGCCACTGCAGCAGGTACAAGTGCCATGCTGTTAATCTACTAAATGCTTGGTTTGTTTTATCTTATGTGCATGTTCTAAAATATCGCGTAATGCTATTTAGTGCTTCCACTGTCTAGGTATGATTTTCAATTTCTGAGCTTGCAAAATGAAGCATAATGGTACCAATGTGATGATAATTATGAATTATTAGCACATCTGTAAAGGTAAAGGTAAATATTGTGAACTTGTATAGTGCATCATCGCGTATACACGCTTTCAATGCGCTTAGAGTCTGCACACTGTATGTAGTGTGCAGACTGTTATACTGTGTTTGCCGCAGTTATTTTCTGGTGTAAAATATCTTCTAATCTTGCTGGTTTTTTTTCTTAGCCCGTGACATTGGAGCTTCTGTGGCCAGTTGCTGCAAAGCTTTGCCTATGGTCATAAATAAGTGTACTGTGCGATACTTTGAAGAAATAGGTCTCAAAATTTACATAGCAAAAGCATACAAAATTTGGCATGTTTTCAGACAGACAACTCTGAAATGGGCCAAGATATCGACATTCAACAATTATAAAAAGATGTTGCAAATACAAAGTGTGATCCCTTCTACATACAATGACAACTAAAGGCAACTGTGGTCTACAGCTGGCAGAAAAAAGAACTGTAGTTAGGACTTACCCTACGAGCCACATACAGATCGATTCAGTGCTGTATTTGCAGCTGGTGGTGGTGCGTCGGCGTGGAACATGTCTGGTTTGGATGCTGCTCTCATCGGCTCCACGGCCGACTCTGACAGTGCAGCTGCTAAGAAGAAAGCAACGACCGCCGAGGAGTTCCTTGGACAGAATGCAAATCTCGTGAACTTGAATGAACTCATCGTTCGACCTCCGCCATCCAGTGAGTGAGAACTGCACTTACTGTAATTATGATGCACGTTTTAAAAATATCTTTGTACTGTATTGTACTACATTAATGATTTGATCAATGTTTTGACACTGTGAAATTTGTCAGTGCTGTTAGTAAGCCATAGGCCTGTAGGTTCCGTGTTATAATAGATAGCGCTGCCATGTGGTAGATGCCATTAAATAGCCAATGTAGCAGAAATAATAAGAGGACTTCTGGAACAAGAAAGAGCAGATCTAAAAACTGAAACACTTTATTAGTTAATTTCATTGTTGCTGCACTGTAATTAACTGGATTTCGTGTATATGATGTGTCCATATGCTGTGGATGATGTGGATGCTCTAGCAAGTATTTTGATATGACATGATATGGCATGATTTGATATAAGTTGAACTTGTAGCAGTTGAACAACTGCAGCGTAACCGTTGCAACTGTTTACAGCAATCATAAATCCATTTGCAATGACGACGGCCCCGGCGGGCAATGCACGCACGCAGTCACCGGCCGCCAACCTGTTTGCAACCCGCGCCCAGCAGGAGGAACAGAGTCGGCGAGTTCCCATCAATCAGCTGGCGCAGTCATCAACGACGTTTACAGCACAACAGTCCGCAGCAGTCTCCACACAACAGCAGCAGCTTCCTACTCCACTGATGCCTGGCGCCACATGGCAGCAGCCTACAGTGCCCATCACCGCCATTCCCACACAGCCAAACCCTTACGCACCGATGGGAGTTGCACCATACCCACAGAGCCAGAACCCATTTTTATGAGGTGTTTGTTAAATGACGAACGACGTGATTAAATGTGACGATTGTGCTGAAGCAACTTCTTCCTGTTTGTTTGATTATCACAAGGTGACTACACGACACATCGACACTGCATTGCATTTTATTCTTGTCTCCACTGTGCAAATAATGTTTGACTCACGACTGTCATTGTAGTTCACGTAGAGTACTAGCCATTTGGTTTGAGAGCATTAATGCTGGCCAGCGGCTGCAGTAGCATGCCCACTAGTGTGCTGCTTTTCTGCATTTTGTGCTCTGAATTGTTTCGTATCTTCGATGAATTATTAAATTGTCGTCAGCGATCAGTTTCGTTCAGCTATGTATTTAGTTGCTTTCGTAAACTTTACCGATTGTTTATTTTTGCACTAGAAGGTAAACCAGCCGTTTAGTTTATGTACTGTTTTTGCACATCGTGCTGAAGTTGTTAGGGAATTGTAAAAAAAATTGGTCATTCAGGCGTGAATCTTTACTGTTTTCCATTCTGCTTTGTATTATAATGTACTGAGCATGGAAGGACGTGTGTTTTAAGGCATTTGCTGGTTTGGTTTTTAAAATATGCCAGTGTGATAGCCGATGTTTATTTTACAGGATATCCACGGGTCATCAAGTTAGATGTTGGTTGTGAAAGTTGCGAAAGTAGACTTGTGAAGTTTTGAATAAAATCAAAGGCAGAGATGCCACAAGTCTTGCTGTGCTGCAGTGGACACTGGACACTAATATCACAGATGTGTGTGCAGTGTTTTAAAGTAATGTTGATATGGTCTAATTTGAGATGCTATAGTTCCTGTTATTTTTAGTTGAGTATGCACCAGTGGCCTAATTTACAAAGCATCGTATGGCAAATATATGACAATGTTACGACACGCGGAAGTTTTATGACATACAATAAAATCCAATTTATAAAAAAATCATACGACAAAGTTACCGCAAAAGTTACGACAAAATGTACAGCACCTCATTAGCTGTTGTACAACAGCATCAAGCACGCGTGCAGTAATTATTTTGATTTTTATTAGTATATAATTCTCACATAGTGCTGTAATACGTATGAATTTCGTTTGCGGTAACTTCAGGCAGCGAAATCACCACAAAATCATTTGTTAATGTTTACAGTGGTAACCATTGGCAACGTCGGAAGCAGATGATTGGCATGCAGCACCACGCGCCACCTAGCTCATTGACTGCGTTGTGATTAGTTGAGGCCGTGGTTGAGGTCATCGTAATGGTGGTTGATTGGCTGGCTATTTTGAGCGACTACACAGTTATGACAAAATTGCGAGAGAGTTACGATGTCGTAAAATCAGCTTTCAAAATTCGGATACAACATTTTTATGACAATCTTACGACATCGTAACTTGTTGATTTACGACAAAGTTGCGAAGAATTTACGACAATTTTAGAATTGTCTTATGATGTTTTGTAAATTTGGCCCCAGGTCCATGTCCTAAAGTTAGTGATAATTTTTGCTGCAGAGACACACAATACAGTTTGTAGTTCATGGATTTCAACGAAATATTAAACACTGCCATACCTATTGTTAACTTCCCCCACTTATTATGAACACATCTTACCGTGTGTGCTTTGTGTGACGTATTGTAAATGTCCCAGCCAGGAAATAATGAACTGGATTCATGCCTTCGAGTTTCTCTCAGTTTTGAGCTTTACTTATAGCTTCGTTAACACAGTGCCACCTTGCAGGCACTGAAGATTTGTTTGATTTAATGGTGTAATGCCAATTAATTGGACTTCTGTTGTGGCATATTATATTCAGCAGACTAAAGATTGCTTTTTTGTAGTGTTGTGCACAGATAATACACCAGCTGTACAGGTTAGTGCACTTCTTTGGCTACTGTGTTAGGTAGACTCTGGTCTGTATATATATGTGTGTGCTGAACATATGAATTGTTAAGCCATATCCAGTGAATACCTGCTGCTAGTTAGTTGGTGACACCACTCTATATCTTGATGCTGATGATAATTTTACTTGTGTATTCAGTTGCTTTTGATAACAAATAATGAGGTGACCAAGTATGATTCTGTGTTTGATATAGTATTGCCTGTGTCCGGTGTCGTTTTACGAAATGTGTGACAAAAATGAGCTTGTGATCTTTTGCTGTTGTCACATGCTGTGCAGAAGAAGTGCAGCGTGTCTGCTGCTTAGTAATTGAGTGCAGTTCACAGAAATTGTTCGTTTGACACTACGCTGCTCTTACTTGTCAGGATCAGCTCTGTTTTTTGATTAAAACCGAATGTCCCATCTGCTTGGTTGTCACAGAATTTGGTTTGGTCACATTTTGTTTGTGGAATGTTATATTCAGACAGGATATTGGCACTGCTTTGTCAATATTTTCCCAATCTTTTTTGGGTTTTGATTTTGCGGAAGATTGAAATTTAAGAAGGAGATGTCATCAACATGGGCTTTGGCCTGTGATGTTACCTGCAGTTTCATGATAGACTGACCGACTGATAATAGCAGTAATGCAGTCACTCAAACTACTACAAATTGTTCTGAAGTAAGCGGATTCGTCCCAGAACATCCGGAGAATTTTTGCAAAAATTTAAAACAATATTTACCCAGTAGAAATAATGGTGGATGTGACATACTTTCGGTCCTTCCAAGTTGTCATCGTATCAAGTTAAACAGTTATCCAATTTGTAGGTCCAACACTTCTGTTTTGTACATGTTTATTGTATCATGCTTCCTGTTTCAACTAATTTGAAAATGTTTTGATTTTTGACTTTTTTTATGTCCTGAACAAAATTTTATACGGTCAAGAGTCCTGAGTAATATTGCACCTGAGTACTGGCTGTTCAGATGACAGAGGCACTTGAGCTTGTGCTTTGTTCACACCGCATCTTCACTGGCTGTTCTGTCTGACAGTTCACTTAAACACAGCTGCTGCAACGTGATATGACTGCGTGTTATCAGCGTGCGAATTGTACGACATATGTCTGTCTGTATGCCGCTTTGCTGCTGTTATTGACGGTTTAAAGGTCCATGGACACCAAAATTAACTTACCATTTTCTTAAAAGAGCACAGTTTTCTCAGAATTTTGACAGTAATATCAGCACCCAGTGTTTCGTCAACACAAAGAAACTTGCATTTAAAATTGACGATCTATGAAAATGATACAGAAAACAAGTCGCCATGATGGCTCCTGGTGACGTCACTAGCCTAGCCCAAAGACATCATGAATATTAATGGCCTGGCTTACGTTGATGATGTCATCGGCTATGCCATTATGCCGTCGTGATGCCTATGAACTAGGTTGATGACATCACCGGGGAAACTGATAAATTAGAATTTTTCACGTAACGTATCGTAATGCCACATTTCGTTTGAAATTGCACATTAATTTCATATATTTATGAAGTTCGAATCGACGTCTTATATATATGTGAGGTTTAATGTCTAATTCAAATCTACTTAAGTTGCACGAGTGAGTTTAACCGTGGCCATGGACCTTTAAACGTTTGTGTGTCAGCTGAACGTGTCTCATGCTGCATTGTTTGTTCCGTCCATGTCACAGTAGAGTATTGTGTTGCCGTCGTAATAGGCCACATTGCATGTTCTGCCCGTCTGTCTGCCTGTCCTCCATGAGCTCCTAACTGAAAAACAAACAGACGTAGAAAAAAAACAAAATTGGTGCGAACGTTTATGGTTTGCCAGTTTCTAGATCATGGCTGGATGGACAGCCGCATAATATGTCAGCGCTTGGTCAATGTATTTTTCTAGTTTGTCTGACGCTGACAGCTGTATGTGGCAGTGAGTGTTATGATGATGTCTGCTGATAGTGCAATGGTGCACGCCTGCCTAAATGCACTTTGTTGCTTGTCTTCGTCAGTTGTTAGTCTGTTGTTACTGCTTGTGCTGTCGTCGACCTGTCATTCGTAGGTATGCCTTGTCGTTGATCGACACTTTTTTGTCTGTGGACATAGTGTGTTGAAACAGTGGCACACAACCTTTCTGAGCCACGGGCCAGACAAATACAAATGCTGTAGTCGGTGATGTGGTCCCGTCTGAAGTTGTAGATATGTGCCACTGGTTAATGCAAGTCTAAAACCAAATACATAATTTGCAAGGCATGTAATTTGTATATCATATTTATAGTAAAAGTAAAGGTAGTGTATCCAGCCAGACAGCCGGTACTCCATTTACCTATCCTGATGGGATAAAGAGCTGAGTTGACCTTGGTGTTGGTTATATGTTTTATCTGTCAGCAGCAGTCACCCATCCGAGTAGTAAGCACTTGATAGCGATGCGATCAGGAGTTGTACTCACAACGTCTCAATCGTAAGTCCAATATCCTGCCATTACACCACAACGCCATAATGTTTATCTCTTGAACGGCTCGGGGTCGGATAACTACCCGTCACGTGCGAGAGGTTGTGTACCACTGCGTTAGAAAAACAACAGTGTTGTAGAGCTGTGGCGGCAACTATACTGAACGCCGCTGCAGTTTTGAACTAAATCTGTCCGCACTTGATAATATGCTGTGAGATATGATTGTCCATTGTCTAACCAGTTTTTTGCTACACCAGATATCTCTTCCCTGATTATGCATTATGTCATTGATCACTTTTGTCTGTTTCCATAGCATCTGTCTTTGATACATCATACATGCATGCCCATTGTCTTTTCTTATCTTTACGTTTGCATTGTTTTAACTGAACTGATTTTCATTGATCGGATGTAACTTAACATTATTTTAGTGTGATTGTAAGTATTACAAATGTTATGTAACTAAATACAAAATTAGATGTTATGATTATCAGTTAAAGAGTGTTAATAGATTATTATTGGGAAATAGATTATTGTTAGCCATGCTCCAAACAGGGGCGCAGCTGATTACCTGCTGGGGTGCACGCACGCACATGTGTGTGTTAACAAATTAACTACAAAAGTGACCAACAGATTTTGTTGAAATTTTTTGCAGAGTAAGCCATCATAAATTCTGGTGGCAACCTGAAATCCAGAGTTACTGGATCTATGTCCATGCTGAAATTTTTAATAATTGTGCAGCAAAGCTAATAAGGTTCTCTGAGAAGCAGCACATTTCTGGTTATATTTTTACTTGGATAACTAGTAGCTTAGGTGATTAGATCTTAATCATTGGACTAAATGAACTTTGTTACTACTGTCCAGGTAAATCTCGCGTTAGCATGTGAGAAGTGCACTAGAAGAGTTTTAAAAATTTGTTAACGTATAATGTAGTTATCATTAAAATTTTGTGGCGTCCCTGTATTTTAACTGCGGATCTGGGGAGCTGAACGAAAAAATGACATACTGGCGACTGCATTCAGACCTTTTAGTGAAGCACAGCAGCAAGGTCTTATTTTCACATTATCACAGCAGTAGCAACAATCAATAACTAACAACAATGTTGTAAAACATACAATCATCTATCTCACTAACGTTCATAAAAGTCAGTGTGGGATTCAGGACTGGAGTATGCTGCAACACAGGCATCCGTAAAACGGGGTTTTAATTTTTGACAACTTTTGCTCATCTGTATAAGACAAAACATGCTACATAATTTAGTTTTATTCCATTACAAAATACTGTAATACCGCTATCAAAAAAAAAACGCCCGATACGCTTTGGAAGCTTTGTAATATGTAAAGTTTTCGGACGAAGAAATGTTCAGAAACTAGTTTTCGTCCAAAGTTTTCAGTTAACAATAGAAGCCATAAATCCAGCATTGTAAAAATTAAGAGAAACTAATTTGATTGACTGGTTTGCATGCTTTATGTAGTTTTACACACAGTATGCATGTGATAAGCAGCAAACACGTAACGACTATTAACAAACGTCTGGTAAAGGCACAGTTCTGCTGATAACTAGTTACAATAACAAGAAAATGCATAACAAAATATTTGCGTCATTAACAAGTAACGCGGGGAATGTCATTAGGCTGCAAAATATATTCTAAAAGTGAGACTAAAGCAGTCTACTGGCCAATAGTGCAGTCCCAATAAAAACGCTAGGCTATATCATAAATGCAGCAAAAAATTGATAAACTAATAGCTAGATTAGTACGTAACGTTTGAATGTGTGATCTACCACAGCTCAACACCTACCAGAATATTACAGGCAAGACAAATAACGGTGTTATATTTTATATCTGTCAAACGGAGAGATTTCTCTCCGGCAGATGTGTAACTAATTGCTGATGTTTTATACGTCAAGTTTCTAGTCGGCATCAGAGCTGTGGCAGCTTAGGCCGAGGAAGTCTGCTAGAAATATATCCCTTGCTAAGAGACAGATGGAGACTGCCAATCAAAAATGTGCGTCATTTAACGACCGCTTGTAACACATTTTTGCAAGTATCAGTATGCCAAATTTTTGCCAATCAAGTAACAAACACAAACAAAAAACCACAATACATGCTAAACATTAAAAAAACATCAATGACGTAGAAAATCGTAACAACATAATTTTGTATCTAACAGTCAGAAGTAGCATGCAAGAGTTATAAAAAAATCACTAGTGGGAACCAGTAACCATGCAGTTGTCTAGTATAGGACGACTGCACATTGCTGTAAAAGAATATCATCATCAGAAACAAAATGTGTTTTGTATTTGTTTTTTAATGCTGCAAACTGTTTTAAATAGGCTTAGTTATGTTTTTATCATAACTGTATCAGATATTGACCTACTTTGAACAAAAAAGCCCAGCTAATGCAAAGGGGAACGCGCAACAGCAGTGCATGTTTGAAAGCCCAGTAAAACAAAACCCAAGCTCACCCATCCTAGCAACAATGTTTTTACAGTCGCCAGAGGGCGCCAGACGACCGGCAGCTAATTATCTATAGTGTTGTACTTGTATTCACCAGAGGGCGCGATCTGTCTGGTAGTGGCTACGGGCCTGATATTCCCAGGTCTAAACGTACAACGCTGCAGCTAACAGCATTTGCCAGCGCATTCTGACATATGAACATCAAGCAAATCGGTTATTATAAGCATTCAACTGTCACAGCCAATGCCATTTCTACCATGACTAAATGTCGCGATCACATACGACACAAATATTATATTTGTATACTAAATGACTGGACTGAAACAGAAATATATCTGCATGAGCTGACACACAGATTTAACTAACAGTTTTACACACTACATGGTGTATCAAACGTCGTTGCAAAAACTGTACAGATAACACGGTAAAAGTACAAAAAAAAACTAGAAAGCTGCGTCAGTGACGATACTGGCATCAACAGTGTGAGATAACAAATGCAGCTACATAAACTTATATTTGATTGGAATCAAGTCATACAAAATTTATCCAACGTAGACACTTAACACAATTATCAGACGTCACTGTCACAATGCTACAATATTTTGAATGATTGCATAGTTCTGTTTCTGGAGATGAACCGGGAAAATAACGTGAATTGAAACAATATGTCGTAGACATTGAGGTGCTGGGAAGCTGTTAAATTAAAGTATCCTCCTATACGGAGACTTAATTAATAATTAGTGACTGTGCAAAATTATTTCATTTACAATCTCACTGGGAAAATGGTGCTGTCTGAAGCCATTTTAGGAAAACGCAGTTCGTACACTTACGGCAAATTACTGGTCTTGCATTTGCACTTTTGACTGCAATATATACTTTAGTCCCTGTCTCAGCATCGTGCGTTATTCTGATATTGACAGTGGACATTCAAGTTATTTTATCAAATGTTCAAAAGCGTGGCTCAGTATGACACGGAGTTGGCGCCAACTTTGAATTACCCGACGTTTATAAAATTCTAAAATAATGCTGCAGAGTAAACAAGTGCCATAAGAGGGTGAAACTCATGCAACATTCAGTAACTTGAAAGAAAGATATGTGACGTTAATTAACGTAAACAATAACAGTAACTGACTGAGAGACTAATTTTTCAGTGTTATCAACGAGATATTTAGCAATGTCCAGAGTAATGGTGTGTGTCACAGTGTGTGTGAAAAAGACATTTGATGGCAATAGCCAACACAATCTAGCGGTGTAACAGACAGACCGAAATGGTATACAATAAACATGCATAACGACGCACAGAAAAAATTAAGTCTGCAAACGCAGTGAACAGCACGAAAATGACATTAGTGATAATGTGTGTCAGAGAATTTCTGTTTTAGTAGACCTAACTGTACTATTACTGCTGTTAATATTTATTACTTTCACATAACATTTTATTTAGTTTGCCATTTTAAACCATGACATTTTAGTTTTTGTTTAGTTTTAGTTCTTACAATCATTTTTGCTTTGAGTCAATTTCGTATTATTTAATAATTTTGTAATTGAAATCATTTTATTTTAAAGTTTTTAACCAAATTATTTAAATTTTAGTTCTTATATTTGTTTATATTTTTGGTTAATTTCATATCACCGTATTCAATAATATATCATCATTCAAAACTAGCCAATATGTTGCAGATTTCATGCAAAAGGAAAATCACGCAAAAAGGCAACCTGCAGGACAAAACAGATAACAAAACTGTCCTGTAATAGCAATAACAAATATCATGCGCAGTGGTGAAGAATCGACGTTGACTATCATCTGATCACAGGTTCCAGCTTTTATCGTTGAATTGCATGCCAAGAAACAGCAGCTGAAGCAAACAGTTTGATGCATATTCAGCCGGTGTCGTCAGTATCCACAATGTCGTCCGGCAAATGTGCAAACTGGTAGACCAACCTCTGTCCGTCGACCTTGTTGAGAATACCACGAGCGTAGTAATACCTATAGACAAGCACATGCAGAGCACCACATCTATTCATCCCGTCCAGCATTGTTCAAGTTTCACTAGATCAAATTAGATGTAAGCCTTCCTTGTCGGAAACTTATCTGCGAGTCTTCAAAAACTTATAACGTAAAAAATGCAGTCCTTCCCCAGTCTTCGTTTCTATAGCCTTCAGCCGGACGTCATCTGCCAGACCACGGATACGGGGTTAGTGCATCGCGCGGTGTGCCTGTTTACACCCCAGCCTTTCGATAGTGCTTATTGCGCCTGCCCACGCAAGGATGGCCAGGCCAAGCTGACTTGGGCGGCTGGTTACATGCGGAGATGGTTTACCCGTGGCTGCTGACAGTGACAGTCACCCATCCAACTAAGCCTATTTACCGGGCCCAACGACGATTAACCTCGTCGATCGAGACCAACGTGTCAAGCACTACAATAAACCACCTTCCGCCACCTAACAAGTTACGAGTCGTATAAGCAGATAAAAATTGACCTCGTGTATGGGACAAGTCGCAGACTTACTTGCTCGCAACTTGATTTTAAGCACGCGTTGAGTCACTTGAGTGGGATAATTAATGGATAAGAAATGGAATTTGGACTAGCTCCCTCTCCCAGTAGTGTGGCTCGGTAGTCTAACGGTAACGTGTCGGACTTGTAATTCTGAGGTAACTCAAAGGCGCAGGTTCGACTCCGCACCGGGATTTTAAGCATCACGGATACGGGGTTAGTGCATCGCGCGGTGTGCCTGTTTACGCCCCAGAAACATTTGACGCTGCATGACAAATCTTAGTTTTTGTCTTAAAAAAGAGCTCGTTTACATCACAGCTAGCTAGTGGTCGTGTACTGATATGTAGCGAGTGAGTGAGTGAAACCTGAGAGCGCGTCCCATGGTCTCATAGTTCATCGCCGGCTTGTTCTTCTGCTGACCCCACAGCCGCGACACGGCCTTGGAGTCGAGCAGCTTGAAGATGCCTCGCTTGCGATCAGTCCACTTGATGTACCGCGGGCAGTAATCACGACTCTGCAACATCATCAGCAGAAACTCCCACAGATACTTGGCGCCCTTGCCTCTTCGTCTCTGGCTAGTAGCACCGCTGCCGCTCATACGCAATGATTTACCGCCGCCGCTGCAACCTGATCGCTTCTTTTCTGCAACATTTCCACAATGCCATGCAATCACAATATATCAAAATGTAATGCGCCATTGTTCTTATGCTACATGCAAATGGCGAACTACAAATTGTTTTGACTTTTGATGATGATGACAACGATGTCAGTGATATGTCAAAACAAAAACGCAGCACAAAATTACGGTTATAAAACATAATAGAAAACGCTACCAAAACTTGAATAAATGGCGACGATACCCAGCACAACCGCGAACCGCTGTAACAGCCTCGACTGCTGCATAAAAGAAATAAGACAGTCTGCTGACAGAGTTCACTGGGCTCACGCGAATTTCTGCTTTGTCTTAAACGCACAAAAATGCAATAAAATTATTAAAGTACATTTAATCATGTTGTAAATTTTGTAATCGTTTTTCCACCAAAGACCATTGTAAAATGAAATTAAAAACAAAGAAAGACAAAAAATTATAGGCCTACATAAAATGGTATATATCATCGTGGCTAGCAGATGAAACTGTCAGCTTTCTTTTTACACGGATTTTGGCGAAATAGACGGCGGGCGCGTTCTTTCCCTGCAAAAAGTGTGTGCGCCATTAGACCCCTAGCAGCCTGGCAGTATAGAGTGACAAGACGAGAGACGAACCCGTGGCGTCAGACAGCTGAGCAGGTGCGCGTTCATCCGGGTCGTCGTATGGGTCAAAGTCGTCACTGGTGCTGCTGACGACTCGCGGTGACGACGTTGTCTTGCTGTTGTTATCGTCTGAACTCGTTGTTAGTGTAGCCTCGGCACCGCCAGGTGTCGCTACCGCCGTCGAGTCACACGACTTTCTTCGTCCTTGCGCCCTCGCGCCGTCCTCAGAAGCGCGCTGTACGCAGAGCTCCGATCGTGGAGGATTTGCAGCTTGTGGGAGATGAGCTGCCAGGTTCGACGGAAACAAACCGGGTCCGAGCAATGGCGGCAGACGCGCAGCGGACAACGCGGAGCGCGCCAGTAAGCTCTGCATCGACAACATACCGCCCGCGGGTTCTGCTGGCGGAGGGAAGGATAGCAGAGGCGGAAACATGCTCGGATGAAATGGTAGACAGAAGAAGTTAAACGGCAGCGGCGGCGGTGGCAATGGCGGTGGAAGAGATGGTTTATCGTACGGAGAACATCTGCTGCCGACAAGAGAACAATTCTGCGCCGGTGGCAACACGCCTACAGGCAACGACGTCAGCGGTAAACGCGGACAAACGTGAAGATCTTTACCCAGAAAAAGTGTGTCGGAAAAAATTCTTGGATCGTGCGATTCGAAGTTTTCTCTGTCGGTATTCCTGGAGTTTGAACGAGACTTGACGGAGAGATCGCAGCAGCCAGAAGGACCAGACTGGTAAGACACGGGCGACCCAGACTGGTAAGGCGAATCAGAATGAAAAGGCACTTGGTGCGAGAAAGACTCTGGATGGAATGGTGAAGCACTTGACGAAATCGACGTCAGCGGCGTCGTCACTTCTCGTTTAATGATGCCACCATGTTCTGTCACATCAGACTTGACAGTAACTGGGCCTGAAACAAACCGGCAGCAGCCATCGTAAACAAGCAAATAATATGTCGCCACACTACCGACATAAAATGCAGCCGTCCGCCCATAGCTATTAGACAGCATTCATTTACATGTATTTCGAATGCCAATTCAATTGAAAGTCCACTTTTACATTGCCAAATTAAGCTGCTGCATCTGGTATGCCTGTGCTGGCACAGACAGACGGAACGGACGGGCAATACACGTAATGTGGCCTATTAGGACAGATACATAATAAACATGAACATGAGTACATTCCGATGTATAGCCCAGAACAGCTGTACGTAACGTGTCAAAAACTGCTATAATGACAAGACGGCATTTGTTGTGACTGGCGGAAGTGTACGAATATGTAGGATTATTTTTACAAGTATTTTTCTGTTATCGAGCTACAATTTAAAGAAACGCATCATAACAGTTTACACATCTGGACTATTCGTGGCCTAACTGTGAAGTAACTACGAAAAATAAGCATGCAATTGCAATAAAAATCACACCCATACACAATACTAAGACATTGAGTGCAGACAAGACGTCAACAAACCAGCCCGTGTTCCGTGTGGTGGGTGATCTTCTACGTCGAGTTTCCACCGTGAGCCGCCGTCACCACCCCCGCCTTCAACGACGTGCTTCTCGTCGGTATCTGACGTCGTTGTTACGTCATCGGCGGACTTGAGAGCGGTAGACGCATCGTGCACTGAACATCATCACACACAGATATCGTATTTATATATATATGAGATATATTTCGCGCGAAAAAGTCAGCGTCTAATCTAATAGGTAAGCTGAGTCTGAAAAACCAAAATTATTTTAAATGGAACCAACATGAGATAAACGAAGCAAGTGCTACTACGTAAAATAACTTTGAGAAAATCAAAAAAATGGACGAACTAGGCTTTAAGTATAAAAAAAACTTTTAAAAGGAAGACATAACGAGAACTGCAATTAAAAAAACTGATCCGGAACACCGCAAGCAAGAGTAATCGATTAGATGATTTGGAGTGACTTATTAGGCAATCTCGAATGAATAGGCCTAACTTTCGCATTGCGACGCGCTCAAAACTTGAAGCAAACGTTTACAACAAAAAGACACACTGGGCGTACATCAGTTGAATATTAAAAGTAGAGACGTAGTCAAACAAGGTTACATTATGACAACAGCGAACCACCGAGATAGTAGGCAGCCTTGACCTATACCACAATGGGCTTGCAGGCGGCCTATTAACCGCTAAACGATAAATGAATTGACCGATCACACCATATACACCAGTGCTAGGCCTACATGTAAATGTACTAGTAGTTTTTCGAATAGCGCTCCATGCAACTTCGATTATCGTACTATTACTACACGTAGGCCTACACTGCTTCTACTGTTATTGTTATTAGTAGGTTATTATCAGTCACTTAGTAATTCAGAATCACATAGCCTACACGTCGAGTTCGATGTAGTTTAGTTTTCACGAACAAACAGAGAAGCATTTCACGCTTTGCAGTTTACTGCACTATGGTTTAAAATAATCCAGTTTTCAGGACGTTTGAAAAAGCAAATGCATATTTTTCATAACACTGTTTTCTCTTTACAAATATGACAGCGAACAAAGCTTTATAACCTTACATGATCAGTTATATCTATCATTGTCATGAACAAACTCACTCCACTCAACAATACGCATTGACTACGAGGGTCGTACAATATGGTGTCTTATCGTAAGCATAGCATATGAATCTGAAATGTGTTCCAGAAACTCCTTTCTCACTTACACTTACTTACTTCATAAATTCTTTTACACGGGAGATACTGCCGGACAAAAAGTTCCCCACGGGACAATTACCCGCTCTCCACCTGCTCCCCCACCACGCAGTGGTCACGTGACTGATAACGCACCTACCCGCCGTCATGTGCAACGGCAATTATCATTCATTTATTCAAACACATCCGGCAAACAGACAACGTGCCTCCATTCCCGGAAGCAAACCGCGGCGACCTGTCTGCTGTCTGCGTGGGTATTTGTGGTTACTGTGATGTATACGCAAGCTGTCCCCGTAAATCAATTCGCTTCACTTGGTACCGGCTTTTTAATCGCACGAATGATAGGGGCCTACATATTCTATAGTACTAACATCCGCACTAGCTGAACGCCGATTTTCGCAGATAGTGTCTAAATCGTATTCAATTTTTCACTCTCATTGCAAAAGTTCGCACCTGTTAAGCAGCTGAAAAGGTTAAGTTGTGTATGGGTCTTCACAGAAACCCATCTCAGAGTTACGGGGCGTCACCTTACATATGAGATCACACACGACACCAGTGAACGTGCCCTGCCAGTACTCGATTTGCCTTACTCGGAGGGATAGAAGGCTGAGTTGACCTAAGTGCTGGTTAACTTGGTTATATAGCGCGATGGTTTACATGTCCGTAGACAGTCAGCCATCGACGTAGTAACCATCTGATAGCGATCCAACTGGAAATCGAACCCATGATGGAAGAATGGCAAGTCCGACGCTCTACAGTTAGGGCTTACGCCAATGATCCGAGACCACACGGGTGTTGGAGGAATGACATCAGTCACGTGACATCGGTCTACCTCAAAGTGTCGCTGTAGCCGGTTTGAATGCACAAAACGCTGGACATGTCACGTGCGAGAGAACACACATAGGCCTACGCATGGTGACGTATGATAATTATGATGACAGAGTTGACAACTGATCAAAGACACGCTGTAGTAAAGGAGCGAGGGTCATTAAAAATAAGCAGTTATGCTATCGACCACTTCTACACTGTGTCCGGTAAAATAGTAAACCCCTAGACATTGTACAATAGAAATGTCAAATATAAACGAATATAAACGAATATAAACAAAATTCCGTGCACTTAATTCGCAATAAATTGCTAAAATGATCACCTAAAAACATTATTTCTTAGCGGAGTTATTAACTGTTGAATATCGATAACGAAATATCTCCGTTGCATACCGCAGTCGGTCGATCGTACTAAGTAACGTTAGTTGACGCAATCAACGTAAACAATAACAAATGGTATTTTCTGCACACGTTTTGACCCACCCTGTAGAATGGTGTTAGGCCGTCGTACAACTCAAGTTGAGCTGCAAGTATTAACAATTGTGTGCGTGTGCGTGTACGCAAGTCGTTACGCTGTTGTGATCAGTTCATAATAATCCGCCGGCAAACTGCGGCCTATACAGGTAAGTACTGGCAGCATGGGGCGTCGCAGCATGAGCTTCAAGCACCTGGCTGTCTCTCTGAGCCAGTCGCTCGCTCGGTCGCTAACTAGAGGCGACTTCCTTATTACGTCTTTCACAAATTCGGCATGCACACAGTGTAGTGCAGCGGCGCGCCGAACGTGCTCAATGTCGCCATGTAGAGCAGACGGCGTCGCAACGCCCCGGCCTGTGTCACTGTGATAAAGGCTTGCTCAACGCCCTCACAACTTCATGCTCCTGGGCCAAGGTCAGTCGGCCCCAGCGCCGCCCCTCACCTCAAGCACCGTTTCCACTCAACACAACGCATGCAACGCAAGACGTTTGCGTACCCTACTTTTCGATGCAAGCGACGCAACGGCCAGAACGCAAGGTCAGAGACGTTCAGACGTTGCGCTAGGTGGAAAGCGGGCTTAAAACCTCATCCACACTCGCAGCAACAAGCAAAAACATATAACTTCATTAACAAGTAAACTTGTCATTCAGAGTTGATGCTGTCAAGTTTCTGGATTTTGCAGTTAACACTGTTTACATATTGTATCTCCATAGCATAGAACGCTCTGCATCAGTTTTACGTTTTAGAAAACATTTATTTACTCACGAATTATATCAGACAGAAAGCTCCAGTGACAGTAACTACAGTCACTTAGAAACCTGCAATAATTTTCACATTGTATAATCATTATTGTTGCACGACGATGCTGTACTGTAGCCATGGCCCAGTGCCACTCAGAAAGTATACTCAAGGCGCCTGGTTCAATTGTTGTCGACGTGAAATGTTAGCTTAGCTGCTTGTCAACGTTCACTGCGGCGTTTGCACTGCGACTTCCGGTGAAAAGCAGATTTACAAACAAACCGGATCTGAGCGCTCGAGTATAGCTTCCTGTCGTTGAACGAGGTACACTGTTACACGCGACGCATGCCTAGATAAGTCAACCGACGGCGACCTCTCGCTAACTACTGCATCCAGTGGTGCAGAAGCCGGGGTTCAGACCGTTCAAAAAGAGGCAACAAAACCTTATAGACTTGCAGCGTAACAAAAATGAGTGAACTGATGGGACTACACATGCGCAGTGCACGTACAAATGTCCACAGTAGAAGAGGTCACATGAAAACACAAGAAGCACTCAATGTACTCTTGGTAGTTGGGGCTTCGCCATAGATCCCTATCGGGGGAGTTTACATCGCTCCCCTGACCCCTTAACTGTCCTTTGGACTTCGAGGTTCGACACTTCGGGCCTCGCAGCTGACAACCCCTAACGTACTGTCGAACCAGGGCCCCATACCATTGTCTACGCCATCGTACTGCATCGTCAACTGACGAAAACCAACAAATAACGTTTGCAGACGCCATAGCTTCAAGTTCCTGCATGCGTAGGCCTACATTCACACTCACTGCATTATCGATAATGTAACAAACAACGTTCCTATATCTATGGCGTCCTCAGCGGATTTTCGACCGCAAAGTCGATTATTTTATGCGCCAAGAGTTTTTTTTGGAGCTTGGTTGACAATGAAACTGGAGCAACGTTTAGACAATAACTCTTCTAATCAAATGTCGACGAATCGCTACTTTAAATCGTTATTCAGAAAAGGCTTCCGTGGCGAATCCACAGGAAAAACTGTGGATTATGGTGCCATTCTAATCTGTTCAAAATCCCTTTTTGACGCGCTACAGCTATGCTGTACGGCGTCTTTGGCATCGTTGTCGTCTGTCTGTCGTCCTTCGTTCGTCGTCTGTGGGTCACGGATGTATTGTGGAGCCTTGAGTCGGAGGGGAAAGCATTTTGCACGAATAATTAGCCCTGTGTCAAAGCTTTCTGCGTGCAACTTGCAAAATTGCAACGACCTAGTGCAAGGGAAAGATGTTCGAAATCGGGGTTAAACAGAGGGAATAGGAAATATGTGCATTTTTCAACGAAAATCTAGCCATATCTCGGAAACAGTGAAAGATATGGCCTAGGTTACTAATTATCACTAATAGGAAGTCGCATGTTGGCTTTCGAATGACATAAAAATCATTGACCTTAGATGACCTTAAAGGTCAGTGCTGCAACAGAAACTGTATATGCTGTAGCTCGTCTTCCCTAGCGACAGCTGGGCTTTCTTGTCTAAATAAGTATCTATGCAGTATTTTTAGTATTTGGTTCTTTTTGCGCTGATGTAAGTTAGCAAGTGTATGGGCCTGACAACTATCGCCACCCGCCTGTATTTTGCAGGCTGTAGGAGGTCGACTACAGCCGCAGTAAGCGATAATTTACGACTATACGACAGTTCACGAGCGTCACGAAAACACGCGCACGCAGCACTGCAGCGACGGACACGCGAGAGCGTATATTGGCCGGCGCAGATCAAGTCGCCTCGAGCTGCGTGGTATCATTGCATTGCATTCCGCTCGGTGCCTAGACGACGACGGACGAGGCAGTCGTACTTCCGCCAGGGTCACTCAAAGCGACTGCAGGCTGCCAATGTCAGAGTAATAGTTGTACGCAGCCAGCATTGCTGCAAGCACTCTACTCTGTTGCGCTGTCATCAATGTAGTGTATAGCTACATCACTGCACTGTGCTGCCATAATCACCCACTACGTGTCATGTAATAACGTTGTTGACTGTGCGGCTAAAAACATCGCCGTGTAAACTGCACAACTCGCCAAACTGGCACCTGTGCAAAGTTCAGCGAAACGTTTTTCTTCGTTTTGCTGGCGTTGTACAGGAATTGCAAGTAAGTTTTTGAAATAGGCCTCATTAAATGACAAAAATTTTTTTAAAAAATGAAATATAAACGTACGAAATATACACCCGAACGTAAAATTAGAATGTCACATAACAAGCAACTAGTTTGCAAGAGAGTAAAGTATCGATGTTCATTGCTGCACGAAAACCAACCGTTCTAAAAGTACAACAGAAACCTCATTCAAACAGTGGCACTTCATTCGCATTTACAGTACATATAGTGTAACTGGTCACATATCAATAGACACAGGTTTCTGGTCAACGTCATGAATATTAATATTCGCTACTATCTACACATGGTAAGACCTTCAGTACTTCATGGCTGCAACTGAAACTGAATAGGCTATATACGTGTTGCTGCGACTGATGACTGCAGCAATGACCATACAAAATCCGTTATAGCGATAGCTGCGCAAAATTGTGTTACTTACTTACCACACAATGCATCGCCACGTAGCCTACTTTACTGCAATTATCAATTTACGATGCGGCTGTCTTAATGGGCTGCATTAGCGGTTTTGCCCGTCCGTCTGTTTGCCGTCCGTCGCACTCGCATATATGGGCTTTTAACGAGCAGATCAGAAGTCGGGGGAGGGCGGCCGCGTAATATGTTGGCACTGGTCCAACATACGTTACTTGATCAGTAGCAGAGTTAGAGTTCCGGCAAAACAGCCTAATGCAAAACGTTAGTTTGTTACATTTTGCAAATTTGCACGCTGCCTGGAAAGCCAAATCATGTGGTACGATACGGCCTACTACTGAGAATCATTAAAAAGCTCTGTAATAACGTCGCAGTGGAACATCATGTAAATTATAACCTGCAGCCAGCACGCCGCGCAAGATTGCACCTTGTCTCGAAGACTTGGAATAAATCTTTCAACCCACTCCAGCTCTCAGTAGCATGAGTAGCATAGCAAACTGTCCACGACGACTTTAGAACATGACAAAGTTTCACAAATAAACCTGCACTAATACGCAACTCAACCGAACGCGCATGCAATAGGTTGATACAAAACACACTCAACAGCGACGTGGGACACATTTTCAAATCACCAGTTAGCACATGCTGACTACAGTACAGGACAGCATGATAGTGCTGTCATGAGTTTCGTTTACTTTACAATATTAGCCTATTAGTTTTCAGCATTAACGCGACACTCACAGTATCTGTGCAGGATGTTCTTCTTGAACGGCACGGCGGCGGCGGAGCAGTGCCGATGGTGATGATGAAGCGTGTCCTCGTCGACATAACTCGGTGCCTCCGACTCACGAAGCGCCGCGCTCGTGTCAGTCTCTGCAGTCGACAACATCCGGAAGTCGATCTCCGCGCCGGCGACTTCCATGCGCCTCGCGCGTATACTCTTCCTGTCGCAGGGCCACGCTGCTGTCGCCGCGCACTAGCTGGCCCGCCGTGTATAGTACGAGTGAGTGAGTGCGGCTGTGTGAACAAGTTAACGAGCTACCGACCGGTAGCAGCCAGACCGAGGCCGAAGCCGCATTGCTTGGCTGTCAGCCCCGCCTGCCTGCGGGGCTCGCCACCGACGCCTCGTCGAGACCAGGGAGCCCTCCTCTCACCCACCGTGCCGCCGGAAGAGAGATTGTCAGTGGTTGATCGACAATTGGGCGCTCAAACTCGCTCGCTAGCTCGCTGCTGTTGAACTCTGATCACTTTGCCGCACGCAGCAGCTCCATTAAATTCTCGTTCGCTGACGCCACTGCAGCATAGCAGCACTGTACGTCCAGCAGTGACGTGACGTGACAGGCTGAACTTTGCAAGACGCATGAATATTGAGTCCGTCTGTCTGCCTGTCTCAGTCGTAAACAGCTCGCTTGTAGTCTGACGACCAGTCGTCGTCACTGATTTTATCTTTATCGCGGAAACTGCCGGCAGACAAGTGCACGAACCCGACTGTTCCCGGGTGTTTATACAGTTTAATAAACAAGAGCAAAGTTTAGCTTTAACTTCAACTTTCATGGGAAAGCCAGTCGGCATTTTTTTTGTACTTATCAGCAGCACCGTCCAATGCATGACCAATATTGTATGCTTACTAGTGGTCTACAATTATTATCACATAAATCTTTCAAAAACGCCAACTGTAACCCAAACCCTATACAGCATACTATTGACGCTAGCGCTATCCTCCTGAATCCCGAGGACTCCATAACTACTCAAACTGTTGGAGATTCAGTTAGATACATTATTTTGCATCAAATAAACACCAAGTGAAGTAATTTTTTTGGCAGCCAACTTTATCTATTCAAAAAACAGTGTCCATTTTAATGGACAACGGGTTTCAATGACAATAACAGGTCAATAGCGATCAGTATTTAATGATATCAGAATTATGCTGT
>Ga0209367_1000092_pt1 | contig 58277 bp, 35 predicted proteins | sample WorMetLIZISLAND2_FD_187412 | JGI IMG/M metagenome (GOLD analysis project Ga0209367, IMG submission 187412) | Marine gutless worms symbiont microbial communities from Max Planck institute for Marine Microbiology, Germany - Olavius geniculatus... ...
GATTTTACACTAACTTATTTGTAGGGGTGCCACTAATTTTGGGTCATGGTGTATATCGGTTGTGTTAACGAAAGGCCAATCAAAATTTGTGACAAGTTACATGGGCCGCTGATGGGCAGGAGGCTGTCTGCGAGCCGAGCCCCACACGCTAGTCCTCTAATTTCAGCACTGCACTCCAGTCTAAAGTCTACAGTTACCCAGCTGTTTGTTCACAAACATGACTTAATACACTAAGACCACTCTACGTACAATAATGACCTCACCCACAGTGATTATTATCTATTTGGAAATCTGAAATTCGATCATGGTGGTGTCTGCTATCAAGCCTCTTTTGTTGATGCTAAAACTCGTTTTTTTTTTTTTTATGACGTCATAAATTACAATGACGTCATATTCACAGCAAACTCATATGAGTCAGTAAAAGATATACGTTTCACTGATGTATAGCTTGTGGAAAATATTGTTGCCCAATATGTCGAGGCCGGAAACTTGGGATGATCCTCCTAAGTAACCTTGTTCAATTTACAGAGTCCAGCATAGTGTAGTTAAGAGGTATTACGTTGAATTTGACTAATATTGTTTCATTATTTAGTAGTTGCCACTACGTTTCTGAGTGCAGATCACTATTGCATATTGTATACTATGTCATGCCAAATGCAATGTGTCATCGTTATTGGCACAACATGACAGATGACAGATATGATTTGCCACTGCCAAGTTCTGAATCTGAGGTCCCCAGCAGATGGGATCAGTCTTTTCGGTGTTGATGGTTGATAAAATGTGTCACATTGTCATCGGAGTCGTGTTTGATTGTTACAGGTTCCTGGTGTCTTTCATTCAGAAAGATCGTCAGTGTGAGAGTCTCGTTGAGAAGCTTTGTCACAGATTCCGTGTTACGAGGTAAAGTTTGCCACCACTGTTAACAAGTTGGTAATGGTTAATAGTAGCACTGCAGATATTGACAGTTAATCACAGAATTACTTTTTAGAAAGTTTTTACCTCTTTAAATTAAATAAAATTTTTACGGTTAAATTCTTTGTTAGTCATGTCTTGGAAAGCATTATAAATTAAATGAAATATATACAACTTTATTCGTCATTCAATGACAGCAAAGAAAAAAAACAAAAACAGACAACAAACAAGAAACGGAAACTAGGCTAAATATAAACAGTGCCAAGCATTTGCAAAATGATAATAATTAGTCAGTCTGCTAGGGTTGATAAAGCAAACACTTTCTAATTGTGCATTTCAGGTGTGAAAGACAATGGCGTGATCTGGCATTTTGTCTTTCTCTGTTGTCATACAACGAACGATCAATTCGCAAGCTGCAGGAGAATTGTAGCTGCTTCGGAGACAAGCTGTCAGAAGAGTTTGTGTATTCGTGTTTTGCAACCATCATCACTGGTGCAAGGAAGTTTGCAAAAACAGAAGCAAAGGTGAATTGTCTTCATCATTACTAGCACTCTTTACCATTTAATACAGTTTTAAGCCACCTCCTTATGATGCGGGCATTTTACTATTGTTTGGATATTAATTTTGTTGGATCTTTTGCTTGAAAATGTGGAGCAAGTCTGTTTTCATTGAGATAATAATTTTTAAAACACAAATGAAAATGCAAGCATCCCAATGAATGCATGCTTTTTTATTTGTGTTTTAGAAATTATTTTAACAATAGCATGTAGCCAATCGGTGATAAACACAGATGGGTTCGAATATTACATTCTGGTGCATGAGTTAGCCTATAGACGTGAAGTTGTCAGTCTTTTTGCTGTCATGGTGAATTGAGTTGTATATGCTTTACACCATGATATTGGTGACCAGTTTCGTAGGAGAAATTATAGCACTTTCCCAGGATTGTAGTGAAGCACTGTGAGGAAAGAGGAAAGGGGGTGAGACGGGAGGTGCAGGTAAGAGAGGCCCTGTTGCAAAATCCTGCTTATAGTATTGCTGACAGTTGCCCCTCCCCCTCCCCCACACTCGTCATGTAACTACATGTTTGATCTGTTAGATTTTACATTGTAGGGACTGGTTTTCGACTGTTTGTGGTCAGGTCGTCATTGATGAGTTTGAGCAGCGCGTTGAAGAGACCCACAGCAAGGGTGTTGCTGATGACGAGGTGATTCAGAAAGCAAGTAAAGCACGCAGTGCAAGAGGACCAAAGTCCGTTAAAACACCCGGTAACTTACTGTCATGTCACTTTATTTCACTGATGTCTGTATGGCAGTGTATGCGTTGAGTTGAGAGCTGGCTGCTATATGTGTCAGATATGGAGAGTTAGGGCCTGTCCAGTGTGCCTGTTTAGGACAAGGATTAGTGCAAACTGATAGTCAGGCGAAATCAATTGCATTTGTGAGAGCTATTTGCTGTGTTGTGGAAAATGACCAGGTTTTGACTTGTCCAAGTAGTGTTTTTTTATGTTTTTTGGACAAGTTTTTTTGCATTTAATAGAGCACTGCTGTAGTCTGTGCAAGAAAGTCATTGTACAACAACTTGTACCAAGATTTGTTACAAGAAAGTTGCAAGTTTTTTAGCTGTGTCGTCAGCATTAACTTAAATGAAAGAGATTGTTTTACCGCAGGAAGAAAGCCAAGACGTAAGAATGACAGTGACGACGATGACGATGATGAAGAGAATATAGACATGAATGAAGTGAAGCCGGACACACAACGTGTTTCCAGCAGACAAACCACACGCAGGAAGCCGGTCCTTCAGTTTAGCTCTGATGATGACGATGACTTCGAACAATCAGCCACTAAAGGTTGTTAGCCAGCGACTGTGCTTTGTCACTAGTTAGATAGACAGACTGACATTTATTAACATTATTATAACGGCTGATTACACATTAGCCATGGATTACTTTAATCAGTGCAAATAAACAAGAAAATCAGTAACAGCTCCCACAATTTTTCGGAATGCAGTATTGTATAACATCACATGCATTATGCATAGTTTTTCCATCGGAAGTGAAAGTGACCGTGGTTGTCTGACTAGGAGACATTGTAATTGGTGGTGATGAGTAATTAAGGTGTTTTGGATCATAAATCTGTCTGAATTTTATGTTGTTTTGATCAAATTTCAGTAGTTTAAAGCCACTGTGCTGTAAATTTTCCAGCATAAGATGCTGCACTGTTAAACTCGAACAAGACAAACTGCAGTATTGACAGCAACTTGCTCCAATTTCTGGTTGTTACTAATGTGGGACTAGATTTAGCTTTGCTTCTGGTTTTGCCCAGGATGGGATTGATTGGTTGGAGTGTAAAATAATCCAGTTTATGTCGACGCTGTTGCTGCGTGTTGTCTTAGTGTAACTAATGCATCATTTTCAGGTGGTCCAGCCGTGGCTGACATCAAAGAAGAGGTTGACAGCGAATCGGATGCATTGCCGCCCATTGGCCTCGTTGTCACCAGAGCCACCAAGTCGGTCTGCACACGCTCCACTGCCACCCGTTCAAAGGCTGGGCGTAGAAAGTAGATGTCATGACTTTGCCTCCATTCTGTATGATGTATTCATTGTTCAGCGGTGTACAAAGATTGCTGCGAAAGCATTTTGTGAACTGTCACTTAGACTTGGAGACATGGAATATGTTGATGAAACAGTTGTGTGCAGTGTGCATGTGTGCTGCTCTAGGCTGTATTACATACTTCCAGTGCCTAATTTGCCTAATTGATTTTATTCGAGTTTTGCAGTAGTTGTTTTTATAGTTCATTTAGATAAGCTGATTTCAGAGTTAGTCAGTTGTTGTTTTCAAAAGCTGGCTTTGCTGGTCAGTCTGATGTCATTTTAAAAAACCTGTGTAGCTGATACATGTATTTTTTTACAGTTTTTACGTGTATTTTTTACCATTTAAATCACAGGCATGGTCCATATCAAATGGGACACAGACACTATTTGTGGTTTCAGGGCAACTGAGGTTGTGCAAAGAATATCTGAAAATTTTTGGCGTATGTCGAAACGCTGTTCAGTGGCCTGCTTACTCAATAGTGCAGTGTTTTTCAACCTTTTTGTTGCCGCGGAACCCTACGCAAGCTACAAAATTCTGACAAATATCTCACAGATTGGAGACTGCAGCTTTTGTTATCATCTGGACCCAGTTTTAACACTTCATGCTCGTACACTTTTGTTGTGCTTGCAAGTTGCTGGATAAACTAATTACTGAATTTTGAGTGTTTTGTACCAGAACAGTTACAATAGTGTGATTCTTGCATATCTTACATGTAATGATAAAACTGATGTTGTTTAATATCTGTATGATGAACTTAACACACTAGTTACTTTAGCTGAGTGTCAGTTAACTGTTGTTAGTATTTACCTCCGCCAAGGAGGTTATGTTTTTGTCGGACTTTGTCTGTTTGTCTGTTTGCCTGTCTGTGTGTGAGCAAGATAACTCGAAAAGTTATGGACGTATCTTTCTGAAATTTTGAGGGTATGTCGGGCATGGCACAAACTACCAGTGATTCAATTTTGGGCGTGATCCGGCAGGAATCCTGGATTCTGGATCACTTTGAAATTTTCGTTACCATTGCATTAAAGGGGGCATAAGTGAACCGCTGGCAAAGCGAAGATGGTGCTTTCTGTAGTATTACTATCATGTTTGTTGCACGGCATTACAGACCCACAGCCAATGGGCAGTTATATGGGCTCGATCGACCCCCCTCTCACCCTGTTAGCCGAAACCAGTAAACGTTGCATATAAAAATAAAAATGTCATCACCAGATGTTCAAATGCTTAAAATGCGTTTGTGGCTGGGAAGTTCACTTCAACCCCACTAGTGGCACTTACAGCACTCCTCAAACCCCGTAGCTGGATCACTGGTAGTCGAACACACTTTTGGCAAAGTCTGACTACAGGCTTGCATTAAATCGTTCTTATCCATCAAAAGTGTCGTGTCTTGCATATATTTTTCCGACAGGAGAGTGGCACTTTCCTTAAATAACATCGAAGCGTGTGGTGCAAGCTGATCTTGCTTTTTCAGTCAGTCCAAGACTTAATATATGGAACGTTTGTTGTTGTTACTACATTGTATCAGTCCATTATGTCGTTTTGAGCTTGGTTTCCATCCAGTGCAACACAGGAAAATAAAAACTGCTCAATGCTTGCATCATCTGCATAAAAAGCAGGTAGGGCCTTTGTGTTGCATTTTGTGTAAACCAGGCATCACACTGTGTCTGGAAAAACAGCGACCCCCTTTCTTTTGTACATGTTCATAACTCCAGCAAATAACCAGGGGCGCCGGAGCCACAGGGGCAGCTACCCCCCCTGCCCTTGTTGCACGGGGGCAGAGAAATGCCCTTTTGGTATGTGATTAAACTTAGACTTACTGAGCTGCGTCCATCTGCATAATTCTGCATAATAAATTAAAGCTTTTCCTTTCTTATAGCACTATTAGATATAGCCTAGGCCTACATTATTGGTTAACTGTTGGGATTTTCATTTCTTTTCTTTTCATTACCAGTGTATTTTGTACACAAATAAGAATTTGTGTGTTCTTTGATTCTTTTTGCACTGAAATTATATTTACTGGTTAAAGTGAACGTTTTTATACTGCAGTAGTTACTAATTCAGTTAACGTATATAGGCGACGTACAGTCTGAAATAGTTTAAACAGAAAGCAGTGCAAAGCACTGAAATGTGAAGACTTCTGTGGCATGGGCGCCGCCAGATGGGGGTAAGGGAGCAGCCGCCCCCCTGTGCCTCTTGCCCCCTGCCCCTATTATCCCAGCATAAATTTTGATGGTGATAAAGTGCCCTCTGGTTAACATAAACATGCTAGTGTGTTGCGTTTTCATATAATTAAAAAACAGGAACATTTGCGGCTTTCATGGAACGTTTAAAAGCTGAAACACTAGCTTTTTGGACACACTGACCAAGGACTTTGGACACCGTTACATCATTCTGATGCGCACAACAACTGAATAAGGTCATAGATGCTCAGAATTTTAATTTTGCTATTAAATTTTTCGAAAATGTTCAGCACCAAATAAACGAATATTTTTTCAACAATATTCAGACAACTTAAAATTTAGGGGTGAGGTGGCAAATGCCCCCTCTGCCCACCCTCGACCACTCCTCCGGTTACTACTCCATTGCCCTCGAGTACGAAGCCGCCTGCTTTTTGTGGTCTTCGGTGCCTCTGCAAATAACATCTGATTACACAAAATTCTAAATCAACAATGCAACATCTAATTGCAAAGTTGGAGTGATGAAATCTGGGTTTTTTGAGTTTAGCTGTTGCGGGCAGGGGCGTTTTTGTCGAAGAGTGAAGAAGTCGCAATGAGTAATGCTATATTGCTGAAACTGAGATACGATATTCAGAATTTTTATAACTCAGCTATGAGATTATATTTTCTAAGAAAATTATGCGTTTACTTTTCAGATTTTGTCGATATCAAGTGTATGAAATTTCATTTGGATCACTGCGGATTTGCCATTTCTATTGAACGTTGTCTAGGGGTTACTTTTTTCCGATAGTGTTCTCTGCATGGGTTTGCATGATAGATACGCGTCGCTAACAGCCCAGAACTGCGTTGAGCAGCGCAGCCGACCATAATTGCTGTAGCTAGCGTATACAACTACGGGAGCCTGTAGATCGAGATTGGACACACGCACACGTTCGGCCGTTTGTAAAACATTATCGTCAGCCTAGCAGTAACATGCTGATCAAGCTGGCCGACCGGCCAATGCTGTGTGGCGGCCGATCGACGCCTCGAGTAGAGTCGCTATCGGCTCAGACCACGCGTGCCAGTTACATCATCGGTAGAGCTCACTGCTCGAACGGCGAGGGGTGACGCCTTACGTTGCTCGTCGGTCGCGCCCACCTCCCGAAAACACTCTGGACGCCGGGCTCGAGCGCTGGCTGTTGCTGGGCTGCTATTTTTTTATCCGGCGAACGCTCGATCGGCGGCGCAGCATTTTTTATGCGTGAACGCTCGACGTAAGATTGGAAAATCGCACGACGACGACGCGCTACTATCGGCTCGGGCCGGCTGCCCATTACTGCCTGCTGCAGTCGGGTGCATATAGATTTTTTAACCGGCAGCAGCTAGACAGCGTTCGCTAGGTCTGTCTGCTCTGCTCTGCTGGCTGGTTGGCCGTGCAGTGTCTCTCTCTCTCTCTCTGGCTGTGTGTACGTCTGCGTCAGTCCACGGCGGCGCACCTTAGTTTCGTTGCTGGTCTATCGCCGGCGTAGAATGCAGAACGTTGAGCGAGTCGAGGCGCTGGTAGATTGTTGCATGGCATGCGGTCTGCTGATAGCCAGTCGCTGCTGCCGTTGTCTTGTGGTGCCTTCGAGGACTCCGAAACGACCAGACACATCGCCGTCGTCGCACGAACACTTGTAACTGTGTTCTCCTAGAACGCGGACAGTCGTCGGAATGTGGGTAAGATATAAACTACACACGTAGTATGATTACGTACCTGTAGACTGTTGCTGTAGCAAGTAGCACTTAATGTTAACGGATCACTGCATGATGAAGCGGCTCACTCTAAGCCTCGGTGAGGCGACCCAGGCACCGAGAAAGAGACGCCACATGTGACATTGAGAAAGAGATAGATGAGCGTCGTGCGTGATCAGCTATCCACTACCCAGCGAGGTCTGAGCCTTGGCGAAAATTGATTTGGTGCATTTTTAACTGGCAGAAAACTTACGATACAACGATGACATCATTATTAATGTAAACCGGTAGATGGATCATCAGATTTTGTCAACGACAATAATGACTCTACCACTCTGCGAATCAGTTAAAATCCAACACCTTGGTTCAGATAGTTGAATTACAGTTTACACACGTCGTTGCATTCACTATGGGAAAATACGGCAGCCGTACAAATGGTCTACAAGCTGCAGGCTGTATTTGTACGGCTGCCGGATAAATAGTCCGCAATAGTCCAGTCAGGAAGTCAAGTGATTGCGTCTAGTAGAGATCTAGTTGATCGGGAAACGAGGTCTGGTGTGGTCGGGAAAATTTTGGTTGAGTTTGGTCAGGAAATTTGGGCGATCGGAATGATCGAGTTGATCTGATCAGCAGTGTGAACGTAGCATTGTTGTTGCAGTTCAGTTTTTGTGACCGATGCGCAGCGCACTTTACAGTACTGTGTTCGGAAAAAAGTAACCCTCTAGACAATATACAATAGAGATGTCAAAGTGGAATGATCCGAATAAAATTTCGGACATTTGATCCGCAATAAATCTGTGAAGTTTCGCCAAATTTCGTTGAAAAGTATTATTAACTTTTAAATATTGGTGGCAAAATATTTTTGATGAAAAATATTATGAAAGATTTGTCGTAGATGTCTTTAAAATCTTTATTGCAGACGTGGTTATGTGTAGCAGTAAATACGCTGAAATATTTTTTAAAGTTTTTACAACATTTTTACTCGCACTTCGTGGTATACCAGTGATCTTGTTTGAAACTTTTTTTTTATTTATCGTACTATGGTAGACCTCTAAGCTGGCTAGCCGTGAATTTCACGGCCGGCTTAGCATTTTCGCGGCTTAGGTCTTGGTTTAATTAGCCGCGATTTTCGCGGCGGTGGCGGCTTAACAAAATCACGGCGCGGCGGCGGCGGATAAGTCGGCGGCTTAGGGGTCTATACAATGGTACGGGACCAGCAAAGCAAAATACACTATACGCGCAGTAACCGTAGTAAGATCAGTTTAATTTGGACGGTGGTTATATGTGAAAGGGCAAAAAATCTGTTTCGCAGATGTTTTTGTTTGAACGTTTTACTCATGTAACCATGGCCTTGGCTATCTTTGGATAGATTAAGGCGTGAATTTTTAGCATGCACTGTCGGATGCTGCTGATCGTTGCGTAGGCCTTTCGTCTTATCTTGTCAGTGCTGTGACGTGGCTGCTGACGTCATTGTGTGGCCTTGTCGATCCAACTCATTCTGTGGGTGGGCGTATGTGTTCGTCTGGGCATGCTGGTCGTGATGTAAAATTGTGTGACGTCATCGAGGTCGAACGCAGCAGCAGCAGCCGTTCAAGTCGATAAGGTAGCACACGGTGGGCTGCGCGTCGTCGTCGGCGGCGTTATTAACACACGGCGCTGAGGCTTGGTGCTGGGAGCTGCAGGTAAAGCGTGGGTGGCTAGCCGCGGCATTTCTATCGACTGCGACCGTGCGTCGTTGTCGCGTGTACGTGCGCGTGGTCACGTAGTCGCCGACGCTGTTAACGACTGTCTGAAGGACACAGCGCAGTCAGTCACAGTCAGTAGTCGACTCTCATTTCCGTCGTATCCGGCTGATAGCGGCTTTACCTGCAGCCGTGTGATGCTGTGTCTGCCTGTCTTCTCATGCATTCGTCGCCGTGTCTCGTCACTCACCGTACATAATGCGCCACTTCCACGCGTTTCACTCAAGGCGTCCGCCGTATCCGCATTATCTTTTCTCCACAAATTACTTGACCCCAGAGTCCCTCCTAATTTTTCGACCAACCAACGCTGGCGGCGATTCTTTGCACATGTGTTGCGTTTCATCACTTTAATTGCGCAGCGAATTTTAATTAATATTCGCAGCGGCATGCACGCGTTGCATTTCAAGCGTAGTAGTAATTTGCTGTGGTTACTGGTTATTCTATCCATAAAGTTTTGTTTACAGACAAACGTGGACCAAATGCCGTGGGTCTGGCGTTTTGGTCGTCATGGCCTTGATCCCTATAGTGTCTCGATGTTTCAAAATATCAGTTCCATTAGGCCTATTACTACTACTTTTCGATCCTCTCGTCGCAAAAGTCTCTGACTGCAGTAAACAGCTAGTTGCTATAGGTGGCTGTTGTGGTTGCCGACTGTCGAGCCTACGTCGTTGCGTCCTTGCGTGGCACAAGTCTGTCGGTCATTGTGAGCGCAACAGGCCTAACGTAAACTTCCTGTCGCCGCGTCGTCGCCGTCGTTCTGTAAACCAAGCTTCATTTAAATTAAGCCTTCTCGTTTCGCTTGCCAGCGACAGTTGTAAAACAAGTTGAATAAATTTCAGTATTATCGACAAATTCGCTTCGGACGAGCTGCTTTTGCTCCACGTCGAATAGAAAATAGTGAAAATATTGCTAGAGTAGGCTTGCCGGTGGTGGCAATTTCCCGTCAGAAATTTAAAGAAGTAGCGAAGAATATATGCCAATTTGGTTTCTTAGTCGAATAGAAATATTTAGTAGCCTACACGATCTGAGTTGGCTATCACACGTTACAGTATGTATTATTAATTTTATCGGGGACTTTGTCCACATGTGGACTAGGGACAAATGAGCACGCTGTTTGCCTGTGTTCACTGACTTGCTGTTGGAGGTCGGACCTCCCAGACTCACTGCAGCAACGGGATGCGTGACAGAATCATGACGCGTAAACAATATGGTTCCCATAGTGACAAGTCTGCTTAAAATTAAAGTACCGGTAGTGTGTTAGCTAGACTTTATTTCGGAAGAGTATTATATTCAGTGTGTGAAGTTTTTCCCGATCCCCGAAAGGTAAAATACGCAGCACTAGATTTAAGACTTAATGAGATAAGCAGCTTTTCGTGCATGATTCAGCGTTAACAACGCTATTTTGAGATCATGTTATCACTGAGTGATAATGAGTGGACTGGAAACCTTGGTGGTCGTTGGGACTCCAGACACAGTCTGACTTTCGGCTGTCTCTCGGGCCCCTATAACTGCTGGTCGATAGGAGCTCGTGGTTCTTGCCATCACTTTCAATTTTCGGACCTTCCCAGGCGGTCTTCAGTCCACTCCTGTCTAATGCTGTGGGTTTTGAAAGCATCTGCATTGCATCATCATCATCGTCATATTCGTTTAGTGAAAGCTGACATAGGCTACGCAACTTCTGACAACGCATACATGAAATACACCCAAAAAATATGCAAACATTTACGAAAAACGTTCAGTGGTCTGTACGAAAGGTAAGCACAACATTACTTTTCTTTCTTTTTGTTGTGCTACCAATGTTGGTGAATAGAAGATTGTCATTACGAGTCTGGACTCAAACTGATTTCCTCTTCCTTCAATTTCAGTAAAGTGCGAGGGAAGTGAAGTGAATGGAAGGTATGTATAACCGTGTGTTGGGTGCATGGTTGATGCGGTTGCGTGATGGTATAGACGAGGTCTCCAGCGAGCGTGTGTTCACCCGCACACAGCGCTGCTGTCGACATTCAGTCTCACATGGAGAAATATTTGGCCGATGCTGCTCCGCCGTCGCTGCGTCAGAGCCGCCCGGCCGACTACAGCTGTGAGACGGCCGCACCGACGGTCGACGACGACAAACACCATCTCAGTGATGGTCGGCTGACGCCAGTTGCGGTACACGTTCACCATGAACTACCGCCGTCACTTCACTCCGGCACTGCCACTTTACCAGACGTCAAGCCGTTCCGCGCCATCAACTCCGACGGTAAGAGCAGGCATACCGCTGTCAAGTCGATTATCTTTTCTGCAGTTTTTTCTAATTCGTCAATATTTATAGTTATTTTGCAGCCGTTTTATAGCCCAAATTACGTCTCTTGCCCGTCCGTCCGTCCGTTCGTCCGTCTGTCTGCTGGCGTAAAACAATCAAAACTATTGCTATTGTGTGTGGCGCCGCTACGTGGCAGCCGCGTGTCCGACGAATTTGTATGAATACTGCGGCCGTACGCGTTTCTGCTTGCTGAAAGTATGACTGCGTTCTAGCCCGTGGTTTCTGGAGTACGAAGGTTCATGTTGTTTTCCAGTTTGCCGAGCCCTCGTGGAATATTTCGCCTGAAAAACCTTAAGTCTAGCTAGACTGTTGGCGTGGTCAGCTGCTGGGGCTATGGTTGCAAGCCGAGTACAGCTTCACTGACGTCGCTCGCCGCCAGGTGTGGTCTGCAAGGCTTGGGCGTGAAAGGTCCAGGCCCCGCGGCCGTTGCGGAGGACAACACCAACTTGCAACCGCCGCCCATCGATGAGCTGATCGACAACTTGACATCGTCTTGCTGCTGTCTGCTGGATGACCTGCGACGTTTGCCTGAGATGCTGTTCAGATGTGGATTGTGTGTGGCGCCGCTACTTCGGCAGCCGCGTTTTCCGCGTGTTTTGGACGTTCGTCAGGCCACCAGACATTGTCGCACATGACACACTGTCATGGTTTCCAGACAGTCATATACAGTTTGTCGTGACTTGTGGTTTTATTTGTGGACCTTGAGGTTTTTTTGCTTAGGCCACGTTAAAAATCGTAATGTAATGTAATATAAAACTAGTTTGAGCGTTTCCCGTATGCCAAAATAATCGGTGTGCCAGTCGTTCGTTCAAAGACTGGAAGGTATGGGTCACCGGACCTCAAAAACTCGAAGTGGAGAAAATGTCGCATATCCGGCGTATGTTTTACTGTGGTTGTGATAAAACTAAAACAAAAAAAACGAAAAAAAACATCGTTAGTTTTTTTTCGCTGTATGTGTGGAGCCACATTGGTGTGTCCACTCGTTCCAGTTGTTGGCCGTCGTCTGAAATGTGCTGCAGCTTGGCTGCTGAACAGACAATATCGACCGATGCCGTGCCGTGCGTCGAGCAGCTTGCGCACATAAATCGTACCCACGGCGTCGGCGGCGGTTCTATGGCTGGCGCTGTGATACGCAGATGGTTCCCGTCTCGTCTCGTCTTTTCTCGTCTGATCGCCTGGTTCTTTGCTTCTTCTCGTTCAACTCGTTGCACTGTAGGCGCTCGTTGCTGGTGGCTGCGGCAGCTGCAGCTTGAATTGCAGCGTTGTGCTGCGTTGGCGAATTGAATCTTTGCGGGGAAATTGCTGCCGCAGCTGCTGCTGCGCAACAGCATTTGATTTTTTTTAAAAAAACGTCCGTTCGTTCGTAGAGGGCGTACGGTGTTTTGTGCGGTTTTTTATACGGCTGCAGTTGCGAGGAGTGTTTTTTTGTTTGCTGTTGTTTACGCGGTTGCGTGAAACAGCTGCTCCAGTGCTGTTTTGCCGTCTGGCTGCACGGTGTTTACTACAGCGCCAGTAGAGCATTTTCTTCCGGATTCCATCCCGACTTCTAATGGACAGTTTTCAACCGTTAGCAGATGCGACATTTTAGAAGTGTTCTTACTTTCTAAGTAGTGTTAATGTACGTCTCGTTAAAATTGTGGGCAAGAGATAGACGTCATGTTTATTCGTGATCCATTTTTAAATGTTTAGTCGTTTTGCCAAAGCGCCATGCTGTTAGCTGGATTTTACTTCCCCTTTTTTAAACTCGCGTAACACAAGGGAATGCATGACGATATACCTGTATAATGTAGTAATTGTGTATTCTGGTAATTTCATATAAAACATGGATAAGCACAGTATAAGCGAATTACTTCTCTCATTTAAAAATTTAACTTTTGCAGAATTCTGCGAGTGTTTCCAGGTTGTATGTCGCTTATGATGGCGTGTAGTGTTGGATCTTCACAAGGATGGAGCTTGCGTGACAAATGCAGACAATTCTTCAAGCCGCGACTCCGTCGGAAGCCCATGTACGTTTATTTCTGCCCTACAGTGTGCAAGAAATGGTGATAGATAATAAACCAGCGGCCAAAGTAATAAACGGTATATATTTTTTCACGATCGCAAATAATCTGTAGCTATCCACAGAGCGGTGCATTTTTTTCTGAGGGTTTGACCCCAAATATCCCCTTTTTGTGCGGAGACCAGGACCATACCACATTAGATAATTGGGAGCCACACGAGTGTGTACAAAATGGCATATTCCTGTTGTTCCAGCTAACGGTATTAGCAGGGTGCTCGTATGTGACATACGGACAGACCACGCTGCAGTAATATTGATCACAATAGTCGGCATCGCTGGGATTCCACTCTATTGACTCTTTTAATTACTGTTTAAAAACATTTGTTTGCTTTTTACTTACCTCGACGTTACAAGGCATTAAGAAATTTTTGTGCCACTGCTTGTCGTGTATTATTGTATTGTATTCATGTATTCATATTTGTATAGGACTCATATTCGTATATTCATCTGATATGAGAGTTAACAAACCGCAACTGTTAACAATAATACAGTAATATAGTGCATACACTTGAACGAGTTAAAAGCAGAGTGAACAAGTGATAGAGTCAGACATCACAATAATGCTGAGAATAGCAAACGGGAGACAAGGATGATAAACTGAAATGTGAACAATTATGTGAACTGTGCAGGGCGTCAGGCGATGCCGCCAAGGGCTCACAATCACAACGGCTTATCATCTTCGTCGTCTGACCCGCTTGACATCACATCACCACCGCCGCTGCCCCTCTCACGAGGTCTCAGTTCATCCTCAATGTCGCGGCATGAATCTCTACCTCCAGCGTCACTTCTCGATCGTTTCCGCCCGCCCGTGACCAGTCTCAGTGGCGAGGACGATCGGTTCTCAGGCCTAGCGGCTGTCAACGGTCTACCGCCGCCGTCAGTAGGCGCCGCAGGGTCCTCCATAGACTGTCCGAGGTCCTCCATGTCCTCCGTGGAGGGCCCTGTGTCGATGACAGCCAGACGTCCAGTGACTGCTCGCAACCATCACCCAGGCTTGATGACGAACAAACCTCACCGCGCTATCAAGTGCTATCACTGCCGTATGTGTGAACAGGTGAGAACCAACCACTGTGCATACACGCTATACCGTTATATTTGTATGACTAGTCATTTTCACGTTAGAGAAGAATAAGATTGTGTGGTTTGTACACAGGGCTGTTAAGCCTGGGGGGCTGAACGTGTGCTGTGGTGTAGCGTGTAGCCAAAGTAGCCACTAGTTAGGATGAATGTCCCAGTCTTTTCGCTAAAGGTCATACTAGGGAGGAAAGGAGAAAAAGACCAAACAGTTTTTTGCTTGCTTGCTACGATATCTTTCTGTGAGGCTAAAAATGCACCAAATTTATTTTTGGCCGCTTGGGAACCCCAGACCTTCTAGTCGGCTGCAGGAAGTGGAAACACTCCCCATTTTCCACCATTGGATTTCTTAATTTCCCAGTCAAATTTTGCTGCTTCTAGCACAAAGTTTCCCTCCGTCACTTCAGAATTTAGTTATTATTGCAGATATTCTCATTGTGGTTCGGATTGGTCACAGACGTGATAACAATTCTAGTTTCAGTCATTATTAACTTGAGAAATCTTTTGACAATCGCAGTTTCTCCACTACGTCCAAACTGCTTGTTCTGTATAATTTGAATTTGCTATCGGCATTGTCTTTAACGGCTGGTGGCAGCATTGACTGCCGTGTGTTGTGTCTGCGACTGCCAGCCAAGTGCCAAGTGCCAACAGGTTGAACGTTTATCTTGCGGCATTGATATTTGCACTGCACAAGCATGACGCTGCATGCAAGCTCACAGTTGACACATGCGACTTGACGTAATAGCAGCACCACTGTGCTTGGAGGCAGCGCTGGTGTGATTTTTTTTTGTTAGACATGTTGCTGTGACTGAAGGCCAGAGTGGCCAGACCTTGAACTTGAACCATTACGTCCGCTCAGCTTGCGCTGTTCTGATAAAGCCAAGCCAACAGTGACTGCAGTACAGATGTCATGGCGTACTGATTAAATTGATTGCACCTAGAGCTGTCGCACGGCTGCATATATGCCGAACAGATTTCAGTACTAGCCACTGAGAGGGAGAGAGAGAACACCTGGTTAATATATGCTTAAATATGCGTATGTTCTTAAAAACAAATTACTTCGGCCAGATAGCAGCAGTAGCTGCCTTAGCTTATGCGAACTCTGCAAGGGATCTCGTTGCATACTGCATCATTCTGACTCCTGTATCTCTAGTATGTCGCAATACAGTATGCCAAGAATTTTATACAATACAAAACGCACCCATGATGCAATTTTTTGCTCGAAAACTCGGATCAATAAGTGAAGCTGTCGCTGTAGACAGTTAATAGTTTACAAACGAGCACGGTGTCTCTGACCTAATGCGAAGTAGTCTGCAGCTAACTAACGAAATGTCTGTGTGGCCGAATGCCGATGACAAATTTGCCGCAACTGTAGAGCAGGAATAACCGGTGTGCTAGTGTTCAGTTTTGAGGTGATACGCTGTAAACTTTACTTCAGATTACAAATTTAGCTTTGTGGTTAAGAAATTTTATATACAATTTTCATGCTCACAGCTTCTCTTTTTTCACTTACTTTTGTCAGGTTCCTCTCTGCAGTAGAGATGGAATAAGGTATAGTAAGTCGTCAGTCAGCTGTTGACCGTATGAGAGGAGTGTGTACTGTGTAAGTGCATTCGGCATCACGAAGTGCTAATAATGATAACTCCGCTCAGTGAGCAGCGTATGGCGGCTGTTAGTGCTGCTGCTGCTGCTGTTGATGACTGATGACGTCGCACCTATAGGCCGCTCCTCACTCTCATTACTGTCTCAGCAGCCAACAGCTAGCCACGGGCGTCTAAACTGTACAGTATACCGGTAAACCTTGGAGCAATGCTCCATCGTAAAAGTAAGGAAAGGTTTTCGCTATTCAAGGGGGAATCTACTATCGGATGTAATTCAGAGTCTAAATTATCTCACTTTTGCTCTCTGCAAATGCCCTAGAGTCAACGGCGGTTGGAGAAAGATATAGGGAAAGCTTTTCCCCTGAAAAAAAAACGGGGAAAGGGGAAAAGACAAGTACAAGGAAGAGGAAAGAGGCGAGAGAAATGAAGAGAAGGACGGGGAAACTTGGTTTACTGTCTCAAGGGGAACAGACGCGCCTGCATGTAGCACTGCTATTTGGCGAGCTGCTCAATTTGCTGTTGGCACGCGCTCGATGTCTGGTCTATGCAGTCTACGTCTACAGACACTATGACGTCAGACACTACTGCTGCTGCTGCTGCGGCTGCTCGGGACAACGTTTGCTCGGCCCACCCACTGTGATAATTCAACTGTCACGAGCACTGTCTGTGTCTGCTGACCGCTCGCCAGCTGCTGCAGGCCTTAGACTGACGGTGCTATATCTCGCCTCTCGCCGTCGTCTTATTGCGCGTTCTAGCCGCTTCTAACCTTGAGTAGGACGGCAAGCTCGGGCGACGCCTGGCTGTGACTGTTATTGTCTAGGCCAAAGCACGAGCGCGATAATATCACACTCTGAAATGTCATGGTTTGATGCTGTCACTGACTTTTCTAATGACGGAGTCTATAGAGCCGTGGGCTGCAGAACGGCGCACATTTGTAACTGGCTGCTGCTGTGAAGCCTCCAGAGTGTATTGCATGACGCACATCTAAGCAGTCTACGTTAGAAAACTTCGGTAAAGCTGGGTGTTTTAGTCATCTAGAAAATAATGTCGGTAGAATGTTGCGTGTCTTCCGGTATCACATAACATTCTTGGCGAAAGTAAAGATTGACAAAGACTGGGTAGAGATGAGTGGCTTATAGCTGCTTTCTGATGGAACGACTGTGTTTGGTTGCTGTTACTGTACAGGAGTTTGCGAACAAGTCGGACATGCAGCGCCATGCGAAGGAGGCACATCGCATGGAAGAGAAAGGACACAAGTGCGGCCAGTGCCTCAAGACGTTCCCGTCGTCTCAGCAGTTGACGCAGCACTCTTTGGTACACAGTAACGTGCGCAAGTATCCGTGCGCCTACTGTGACAAGGCGTTCAAACAACTATCTCACGTTCAGCAGCACCAGCGAATTCATACCGGTCTGCTGATTGCTACAGCCTTATGATGCAGTTCCGTCTAACGATTGCGGGCTTTTCTTAAGCCGTTGTCAGTGTTGCACACGCCTTGCCAAAACTTTTTCAGCATGATGGAGCTGGACCTTGGATGTTTATGTAAAGCATTTTTGCTAAAATTTTGTTTTACTTGTAACCAGTCATAGCTACTGAGTGTTGATGAGCTGTGAATCTTTGCGGTTTGGAAAGTGGATTGTCTGAAGCTTAAAAACCTGCAGTTGGTCTATTACAAAACTAGGTGAGTCACGTAGATATAATTTATGAAGTGTTATAGCAGCATTGGTTTTATGCCTTAGTTCATTTAGCTGAGCATTCATTCAATTGCACATACTTAAGTGAAACGATTAAAAGAGGAAGTTGTATTGTACAGGTGTGTAGTGCTGATTATCGCTGCAGGTGAGAGACCCTATCAGTGTCAAGTTGACGGCTGTTCGAAGGCGTTTCGTCAGCTGTCGAGTCTGCAGCAACATCTGAAAGGTCACAACATCCCGATGCCCAAGTCGTACCCAGTCTGTCGAGCAATGCCTCCGCCGCCGCAGCCGTCATCCACCCTGGCGTCCTCGTCGTCCGGGTCGCCCTCCAGCGCCCACGAGTCGGCCGCTGGAAATAAGGTTGATTGCTGTCGAAACTCTTTAACAGTTTTGTTTTGCGATTCTAAAGGCTGGGCTCGCAAGTTTTGGCAAAGGTTGAAAAAAGATGAGTTTTGATTGTAGAGGCCACCGTTTTTTCCCTGTTACACCTTGAATTACTTAGCAATACTTTTCAGTTCATCTGCTGCTTTATGGGCGTATTCATTTGTGCAGCTGCATCGTTACGCAAATATATGGTAAGATAAGTGATTTGTTTCAAGAACGCAGACATTCTTTTTTAAAAATGCACCAAAATACTTGAATTCCTTACCAGATTGTATACGAGCCTTACCAACTTTTAAAGCATTTAGGTCCTCATTGAAAAGTCATTTACTATCCTTTTATAATACTTGAGTGATTTTCTTCTAGACAATATCTTGCTATGTTTAACATTATTTTTTTCAAATTAATGACTGCCTCATTATAGTTGCTTTGCATATATTGGACTTTGGTTTCAGTGCTATATATTTCTTATATGTTTATTGTTTAGGTAGTAATGTCACTAATGTGTTTAATTGTTGATATCTATGAGACTGTACATTAGCTATCGCATATTATTGTTTTTTAATCATTTGGGTAAAATTAATCATTTGAGTAATATTTGTTTGGTTATAGGGACGAGTCCTAGCATAAGCTATTCTAGCTTTTGACTAGTTCCTGTTGCATAATATTATCTTACATTACTATTATTGTTTGTTGGTGTCGATACATGCAATAAAATACATGATGATGATGACATGCCATCAAAATCAGTTTACTTTCTATGTCTGCCTGCCAGGAGTAACTGTCACAGCCAAATTAGTTTGCATTGTTGTTGTGGTTTGATGATGATGTGTTCAGCTGAACTCGAGTGTTGCTCGTCCACATGACCTGACGTGTCAAGTCTGTGAGAAGCATTGTGTCGACGAGGTGCGTTTCTTCTGCCACATCCACAAGTATCACCCGGACTATTGGCGCGTCTTCTCCGGCGGTCGTCCTCTGTCCGACTTCATCGAGACCACGAGTCCTGACTCGGAGCCGTCGTCGTCGCCTCCACGGCACCCCGCCAGCCCAGGACCACACACCGTGACGTCACAGCCAGGCGGCGGCGTCGGCTCGCGTGAGAAGCGCTTCTCATGTAGCGTCTGTCACAAGCGCTACTGCAACCAGACCGGCTACGTGAAGCACATGGCCGGTCACCCGGCCGGTCTGGTCGCTGACGCTGAGGGCGATGACATGGCTCGCATGGCGCTGTACAACTGCGTCGTCTGCTCGAAACTGTTCACAAAGGAGGCATACCTGCTGCGACACATGGAGATGAAGCTGGACCCTGCGCATGCGGTCGGTCTGGAACAGCTCAAGAAGAGTAGCACCATGTTTCGCACATCCACCGAGACGACCAGCGCGACCGCACAGGTGACGCTAGGGTCATCCCTGGACGCACGCTCTTACGTCGACCAGCAGCAACAACACGTGTCACGCTCGACGTCGCTTGACGACGATGACCCTGCTGTTGTTGCTGCTGTCGCAGCTGCTGCTGCTGATGATGATGAGCGAGGGGGTGCTACTTCATCCCCGGCGGGCGCGGGGTTGACAGGCAATGTCATGTCGGCAAGGTACGTCGAGGACTCGCGAGCCAGCGATCCACTGCGCCGCTCGACGTCCTGCGTGTCGCCACTGTCAACGTCGTCAGCCTCCCCCGTCAGTCCGCCGTCCTTCATGCCGTACACGACGGCGGCCGAGCCAAGGCGAGGTCCACCGGTGGCATTCATCTCTGACGCTGACGTGCTGCGCCGTTACACGCATCCAATAGCCAGTGCCGCCGCCGCAGCTGCTGCCGCTGCCGACTATCATCTACATCGTGGTGGTGGTGTCGTCGACGTGGTCGGCTACTCGCACAGTCCGTCGTCAACCCCGTCGTCTTACCGGGCTACCCAACTCCCTCCGCCCCAGGCGCCGTCATCTCACTCGCCAAGCGTCGATGATGACGCCCAGGTGGACTCGTCACCGGAGGCTGACCACGACGGTCGTGCGTCGTATGTCGGTCCTGAGCGACGCCGACACGACTACTATATCGGTTCGGCGTCATCGTTCAACCGCTTCCAGCCGTACGCGGGTCCGTCGACTGGTGCCACGTTATCGTCTGGTGTGACGGTCGGCCAGCCCTTCAGCTCTGTCAGCTCGTCCCCGTACCATCGTCCTCACTACTCGTTCTACCGGGCCGCCGACGACACGCCGCTACCACCACCGCCACCACATCTGAACGACACCTACCTGCGGCGCTCCAGCACTGATCTGGATGAACGCAGACCTCTTCACGGCTTCCGATGAATGGAACTGTTGGTGACAATCGGTTGCCGTTGTGCGGGTGACTGGGCATCAGTCCACCTGTCAAGTACCCCCCGGTCATATGACCCGCTTATATTGCAGACCCCATTCAAAGACACTTTGTAGGTTAAACATCGCTTTTATCAAAAGCCTTCCCTATTCTGGGGAGTGCATAATGGCTTAGATGTAAAAACGTTAAAAAACACACAGATGTTATGGACTTCTCGTTACTTTTGTTTCTGTGACAAAGCCTCAATACTCAATCCCCATTTTCTTGATTCTGCAGCACACCCTGGACATCCGCACATTGAAGTTCTCGATGTCAGGACTTGTATAACCGACCGCTGATGGAACTTAGCACAAACTCAGACCAAACCCGGACATTAAATATCTTGAGAACGAAGTTCTGGATGTTGTGTTTGTGGTGACTAACTGATGTATTGCTCTACGTTGTTTGAAATACTTCATCTGCAGATACCCGCTACCAGTCACTGTATCGGTAGCGCCGCTATTATTTCGTTGTTTGGCGGCATACGTGACAGGGCGTTTGTTGTACTGGCGTAATAACGAATTGATAATCGTGGCACAGCTACTAGCGTGCATATAGCTGCAGTCTGTCGACAGTATACTCTGCAATATATTCAGACAGTGTGGCGCACGTCGCTGGCTGTTTCCTGTCGGATTCCCGGCCGTTCGTTGCTTGTAAAATGCAGCCGTTTTAACTGCAGTCGATCGCAGACAATCATTCGTTGTGTGCGTGCATGAAATGTTTTAGAACTTGACTTTATGTGCGTGTCACTGCGATGAACCCAACACGCGGACGATTCTGTGCATTATTTCGTGATTTTTGACCAGTTTTACTTGTTTCTGGATGAGTTTTGACCGCACTGCCAAAGCAGCAGCCGTCGCAGTAATGTCATTGCATGCTGCAGAGAAAGGGTAAAGCATAAATCGTCGTTGTGCGTCTTCTCAGAAAGCATTCTTGTTGTTGTGATGCTACTATGTCACTTGATTAATGTGCCTCTAAACACAACAGTTCACCTATCTACAAGGTAGTGGGTACTTGTCCAATTCCCGCGGATAGAACGGAGGATTTATCGATGAGCGTACGGAGTCTGAAAAGGATGTGAAAATCCGTCAACGCAATCACTGTTGAAATCTGTGAATTTTCTATTCTTTTGGCCGTGGTTACGTTACGTATAGCATAAATGTCCAAACAGTCGTTACGTTTAACCACAGTTTGTATGATAACAAACTAATCACATGACCTCTAATCGTATACGTCTTAACAGTATCATGCGTTTTGCTTAGTTGCAGTGGTAAAGTTTTGTTGGTGCTGCTCATATCTGTGCTATTTTGCTGTTAGAAATGGTGTTTATACAATTTGGCTGTCGTATGATGATGCTGTTTAACTATAGACATGAGAACAAGAGTTGTTGAATTGGCTGAATAGCTTTGTTGTTGCAGTATTTCAAGATATGATTTCAGATGCGATACAACTTGGTATTGTTGTAGACTGTACCAAATGCTAATATTTTAGGTTTTGTTCGCTACTTACAGTTTGTTACTTACATATTTTGACTGGCGTACATACTGGCATAATTTTTCACCATAATTGCTGATTATGTATTATTTTATATTTTTTGTCATCTGTTTTTAAACATCGCAGTCAAAGATAGAGAATCAAACTCGTTGTTCAACTACAAGTTAACCATTGACAGAATGTTCAGTAGATTTGTTGCGTCCAGGCTTGCTGTTATCTGTAGTAAAACGATGTCAAGAAGGCAGAAGATGCATGGTGAAATATTAAATTATTAATGTCAGCTTTTAGTATGACGACGCATCTGAGTTGTGTTGCGATCTTTGAATATCACAACTGCATATTTGCTTTTGACACCGCCAACGTAAGATGTTGAAAATTTAACTATATTTTCATGAATTGAGATCGAATTTGTTGGCTCATTTTTTTCGGACCACCCTGCATTGTACATCAAATTAGAACAAAAATATGAACAGCTTTGCAAGTTAAAGTGTTCTTTATGTTCTACGTACTGCTACTACAAGATGCAAGGGTAAAGTTTTTCATCCAATTAGTGTTTTATTTTGTTTTGTACTCGTTAACTGCTGTTGTTGCGTGCATGTTGCCCGGTACAGTGCGCACGATCTGTAATAGTATTTTGTCCCGAGCTTAGCTGGGTTGTGTAGATACGACATTACTTCATCTTGCACAGAGGGTATCGTTTTTGAGCGCAAATCTCAAAGAGATTTCTGATTTCCCGGTATTGCATCTACTGTCACGATGTCGCGTGGGTAAACGTAATTGTTTGTTGTCGATGAGCGAAGTTAGACGTTGTAAGTAGACGCCTTGCGTACAGTATAATACTCTGCATGATGACGTTTTGTTCGTTTCGGTCGCATTGGCCTGAAGTGCATGTGTTGCATTGAATGTTGTCTTTTGGGTAATTTCGCGCATGACAATTTCTTCCGCGCCAGTAGCGGAAAAGGTGTTTTAGGTGACAAGTGACAACCAGCCACATCCCGTCATGGTTTATCACTGTCCTGGAAATTTTAGCTGCTTACCAGCTGTTTGGCTAAGAACTGGCAGGCTGCTGAACTTCTTTTTTTCCTCCGAAAACGATTAAATATTTCGTTTCGGAAATTTCAATATGCGGTCAATTTCAGTCGCCTGTATCTTGCTTGGTTTCCGTGACATTCCAGTGATGTCAGTGATAGGTCGAGTGTCGGATTGGTCGAACGTGAGGCTTAAGACTAGCGCAGTACATCAGATTCATACAGCCACCACCGCCGCGACTTTGCTACTAAACGCAATCGTCCGAGACTATAGACGTTTTACGTAACACTTACGCTTGCTGATTATGTGCTGAGAATTATTCACTATTGATAACGATATATTGTTGTCGACACTGATGAGTAATGCGCATAGCTCTAGTTCGACTGAGTGAGGCGTATAGCTGCAGTATTTTGTATTTTGGGTAAACGCGTACGTGACAATCATCGTGAAAAAGTTATAAAACGATATTTGCGTTTATTTCGTTGTACCAATAACTTTAAAGCTTGCAAATGTGCACTATGGCCTAGGCCTACGTCCGAACACCGTGTTATCTGTTTTTCCAGGTTTACCTAGTTTAGCGGATGGTCTTCCGGAGATCTTAAAAAACCTGGAAAACTGGAGATTTCTGGAATCGCCAGAGCAGTATTTATGTGGCCGTCATGAAGGCCGCATTGCGTGTTTTGCTCGTCGTCCGTCTGTCTGTCTGTCACTGCAGTGAGTGGACAATGCGGTGCCGAAAAAAAGACAAAAAGCAGAAAAGGAGACAGAAAGACTATAATCTGCGATAGATCAGTTTGAACAACACCGTACTTCAACGACACTTATTACATATTGACAGTAAGTAACGACATTATTATCAGTACAAGAAAAATATAACTTCCAGGTGTGTTTACTTATCGTCAATAATTGGCGGTGCTATTATCAATCAAGTTTGACGATTAACAATAGTAAAATAATCAGTGAACAATAGTAACAAAACTAGACACGTCAAGCCTTGCTCAAGGCTAAGTACTGCCCGCGGGTAGCCGCAGTATCATACAGACAAAAAGCCATAAAGCCTTTAGGAGGGAAATTTTGCTTGGGAGAATTACGTCTGGTGGGATTTTACCAAATCTAACTTTTCCTCAAAACTGCAGGCAAATCCATCCGTAACTTTTTTTCCTGTAATCCTGCTAACAAACCTTTTGCCCTATCTCACAATGTTGAAAAAATTCGAAAATATACCCATGTGACCTTGATCTTTGAGCTATGACCTTGAAATTCAATAGGCTTCTGCCGGTTGTCAAGATAAATGTTCGTGCGAAATTTCATCCAGTTGAGTGCAGCGGTTCCGGAGTCATCGTGTTGACAGAAAAAAACAAAAGGACTTATCGACGATGCTGAAAACTATACCACGGACAGTAAAAACGATACCGGGACGTGTCTGGCGTCAATAATTTAACTGCAGTGAAAACATTTACAATCGTTATAATATAATACTGCGCGTCTCAGCAGACGTACATCACAATAATGCAGTTCACGATCTGTTGACCAGTGATAGATCAGTATGTCCCACGTATACGCAGTGTTCTAATATCTAAAAAACTGCCGCTATTCTAATTACAATAATCCTGATCATTTGCACAGCAGAGTAATGAATTAATTATCTACGCATAATAGCGTATCTAGTTGCTCGGTGACATATGAAGAACAAGCGTCGTTGCTTTTCACTTCCCAACATTACAAATAAGTTACTAATCTCGTTGACGACGTAAAAATATGCAAATAAATATCAACTCGAAAGTATGTAACTTGAAGGTCCTAACAGACCCTTGGCACATACAGTCAGAGGGAGTCCTATGTGAATCAGCTCGAGTGCATGCGGTAAACAACAGTGACACGTTGCAAGACTATGAGAAAGGGGACAGAAAGGGAAGTGGACTGGAGTAGCCTACTGATTGTGGATTATCCCATAGCACTGGGGTCACAGAATTCTTCGTGGTAGGCACATTCTTTGCTTTGGCCTCCAAAAAATTTGTATTTGCACCATTCTGACCATGTTGAAAGTAGACTTAACCCGAGGGTGAGGTTTACCATGTTGCATAGTCTCACAAAAACAGCGATGATGAGCAACATGCAGCTACGATTTCCGGGTATTTTCCCCAAAACAGTGTCAGAAAAATGGCAACGGAACAAGTAGGCCTATTGCAACGTGTGTTTCACAATCACAGCAACGTCTCGACAGGACACAGTTTCACAACTCTTTGGAATATAAATCATACAAATTCCAGAGTTTCAACAGAAGAAACTCCAGAACGCGTACGAACAGATTTAAAACCACTTCTCAGAGCAGAATCTACACTGTGTCCCAAAAAACGTCCCACTTTGTTAACCTTCATATCTTCGCCAAATATTAACCGATTTTCAAAATTATTTGACTGGAGTTTCTTCTGCTGAAACTTTGGAATTTGTATGACTTACATTCCACATTATTGTGGACAGTTAGCAATAAAATGGTTGTTAAATATACCACCGCACTTTTGTGTCGCTACACTACCATGTAAAACATAAATTTTAAAAAATCACAAAAATAACTATAATAAATATGCAAAAGATCATCTTTTGAAAGAATTTTTATTAATTTCATACAAAAATTAATTACGTTTAGTTTTATACGTACATTTCTGATGTTTGTAAACGAAAGCAGATGATATTGTCGTAAATAATAATTTTTAACGCACTAATGATATACCGGTGATGCAGTGTGCCTTAATAGTGAAAATAAGGCTCTGATTAAGAACTTGTACCGGTTCAAAAAATACAGTTTTCAGAGAATACTGGCAGAATTTTTGAAGATAAACTGCAACAGGGAAAAAGTGGAAATGTTATTAACAGAGACTTATTAAGAGACATGCAGCACCGACCAAAGGCATGAGACCGGCAGACTGAAGCATATACGTACTGAAGAGAATGTGATCACTGTGGATGAAATGGCAGGCTTGCTAAACCAGAAAGGCAGGGAACAAACATATCGTTCAATACGCCAAATATCCAAAGAAACGGATCTAACAAAGTGTAGCGTCGTACAGATCATTCACTGCATTTTTGGTTGGAAGTGTATTCTGTTCACCAACATGCTTGTTGTATTTTCTTGCATTTATATTTTACAAGGTAGTGTAGCGACACAGTTAAAGTGTGCCGAGATATTCAATAATCAATTTATTGCTAATTGTCTACAGAAAGCACCAGTGAAAGAATTTTGAAACTTGGTCAATATTTGGCGAAGATATAGACAATCACAAAGCGGGACGTTTTTTGGGGACTAAGTGTATAAGGTAGTCCTACATCGCTGACTTTACCTGTTACGATCTATACAGCACGGATAACGCAACGCAGCAGCAGACTTGGTAACCGGACAACGTATAGGCTACTCTCTCGTCCCGTAATTGACTACTAAAATCGTCGATATGAATCAGCCTAAACTATCGACTCTGTGCGGCTACATACGGATCGAACACACAGCGCGATAGATGCAGCCTAGCAGAAAGTGTTGTGTTTGCAGCAGCAACGGTAGCTGAACCTGGATCGACCACACAAGCAGAATAGGTCTACTCATAGACGGCGACAGGCAAGCAAAACGCGGGAAACGTTCAATTCTTCTCGAAGTAGCCCCTGCCTAGATAGTGAAAACAAGAAACTTCACTGACCGTAAATAAGCGTACTTAAGTAATTTTCTGCAGTATAGAAAACCAGATAAAATGATGTCTATATGTTCTGTCCCTGTCTGTCTTTTCCTGTCTTTTGCATTATCTTTTGTGTTCTGCACTTGTTGCGAATAAAGCGTTATTATTATTTTTTAAATAAATTTTTAAAATTGTACATTATTTGGGGCATGTTGTGCTTCCTCCAAATTCAGCCGCATGGGTCATTCTCGTTAGTTGCACTGCGTCGAATAAAAATTGTCGTGCTGATGTGTGCTGATCCGTATTTTCTTGTAGTACCAACTTCGTTCAGGCAACTGTTATATGGACCCTGAATTTTCCTCATCAAAACAATTCCCCCCTGCAAACACTGGATGGAATGGGGGCGCGTCGGACAATCGGTCTCAGCTGGTATCGTCGTTTGTCTGCTGGTCGGCAGGTTTCTCCGAGTCGACCACGACTTCCTGCTGCTTCCAGTACGCATAGTTGGACCGTACCTGCTGCATTATGTCCGCCAGACCGCAGAAGCCTGCAGCAATCCATTCCAGAACTGCAATTATTAAAACAACCGGATTTATTATCCGGCCGTCCTATAGGATGCGTTTATGCGTTTTGTCTGTCCGTCTGTCTGTCTATTTTTCCTTACGAGCTCGTAACTCCAAAACAAAAAGGCACAAAAACACGCCAGTTGTAATCGGGGTGCTAATTTTTAGTTCAAAAAGCAGGGCTGCCGTGGGTATGGGAATTCCCATGGGTTCTGTGGGAATTCTGTGGGAATTTTTGAACAGATCCGAGATTAAGCACAAACGCACTATAGTCTTTCGAGAGCCCAAAGCCGGTGGCCGGTGCGTCGCCGTCGCTGCAGCACGGTGACGCAATCAGAGTAATGTCCAGCCAGCAGCCGTAGCCGGGCACTCTAGGCGTTACTTTTTCGAATTTTTAACACTGTTGTTACAGCAACTGCTGACAACTGCCAGTGTTCTTGTAACTTCTCTGGCTAAGCTGGCTGATTTTCCATTAATAATAAATTCATCGACCAGTGTTTCGCTTTTAACCATAAAACGCAGACCACACAGAAAATGACTTCCTCCCCAACACTGCCGCAACTCATCTGTTTCTGCACCTCACAACATGTGCCGACTTGTGTTAGAAATACGTCGTTCTAATTAAGATTAAACATCTGAGTTGTGTCGATGTTGGGGGAAGCTAATTCAATAATCAGCAGTAGGCGTATAGTCTTGAGCCCACCACGTAGGCTATATGAATAGGCCTATCTTCTACAACGGACAACAAAAAACCACTGCACGTAGAGTATACAGTGTCATGAGAAACAGCAAAAACATGCATCCAGCTAAAAGACGCGAGGTGTGGGGTATAAGTATGGAAGATTTTGGTGTTTATCGGATAGGGAGAGTCTGTGGAAATTCTGTGGGAATTCTATGGAAATTCACACAGATCTTTCTGTGGGTATGGGATGGGTATGGGAATTGAAATCCATTTCCCACGGCAGCCCTGTCAAAAAGTCAGGTCAAAGGTTAAAGTCATTGGACATCAGAAACCTCAAGAATCGCCACAATGGTAAGGTGTAGTATAATGCAGTCAGCACTTGCATGATCAATGTTAACGCCTGAAATGCCAGGCAAGTGGAAGGACGGCCGCAGATCATGTCGGAACTCGGCACCAACATTTGTGCTTGTCATCGTCATCATAGCGAGTACACTGTAGCTTTGACTTACAAAAATGACCACTTTTTTCCAAGGCGCCTTTATCCGTTAACTGGAATATAGACTAAAGGAAGTTTCAAAAATTGCAACAACGAAGACGACGACGACGACGACTATTACTACTACTATTACTATGTTACTACAACCTAATTTTCGGCTTTGTTTAGCTTGAACAGACCACTCAAAGTTACGTTTGGAACGTCTGGTTCGCCAGATATCTAACTGAGGAAATCTTTGACGAGTGCTGGGGGTGGAGTACTCCACGCAGTCAAACGGCAGACATGTGACTCATAGACAAACGGAAATGCTGCTGCACAAGACGTCGCTGTACGCTATTATAGGCTTAATGTCTGTATACGTACTGGTCCAAGCTTCAAACATGTCGTTGATAAAGAACTCGATGAAGCTCGTCTGAGACTTTGGAACGTTGCACGTGCTACTGTCGAAGACCGGCATGACGACGGGTAATCCCCGCGTCTTTTCGTCGTCCGTCTGCAGTTCATCAATACAACCCGTGGCAGTTCACATCTGTTAAGTATTGCGCGGATTTGTGACATAAAATACTAAAACACTGTAATGTTTGGTATTTATTTCGAGTTTGTAAGCACGCAGATTAAAGCTTTTTGTAAAAAATATGCAAATGCCAGCAGTTTTATGTATACAATAGGGCCTAACTACAATAAGCCTAAATCAACATTAGACGACAGACAACTTACGGTGGCAATACCATGCTTTGCACCATGTTCATCACGTGGTAATATCTTCCAAAGACAATCAGCAGCCTAAAGTCCTTTCCGAGCCATAACGCCCATAAGACAGCGCTGATGTTCGTTTTCTTAGCCCTTAGCCAGACACCAGTTTACACTGCGAGACCACGGATAAAGGGCTAATGCATCGCGTTGTGTGCCTGCTTACGTCCCATTCACGGTACTCATTGCGCCTACCCATGAAGGGATGGCTAGGCTGAGTTGACTATGTGACTCGGTGAATATGCATGCTGGTAAAAGTTAATTAGCCTAAAGTTTAACGGCAGCCGTAGTAGTGAAACAGTGAACCGATGTGCGTCCAACCTGTTGGCAGTATTCGCGTGCAATGCGGTTCGCCCACTCGACGCACATTTTGACCGGGCGCGCGGGGTTCGACACGTCGGCGCACTTGATGAGCATTCGCTTGATGAGCGTTTTGTTCTCGGGCAGCGAGAGTCGCGTGGCTATCGCTAGCTGACGGTCGGCGCTAGTCATCAGTCCCGTTCCACTTAACGTCTGCAAACAAGCATGGCGAAGATATCGATTCACACTAGTGCCGACATGCACGCGGCCGTCCGTCCATCTGCCGACGGTCTCGGGCGCCGACAGTAAACTAGACTTAACAATGGCGAAGCCGAATTTGTAGCTCGCGCTAGAGCCGCGCCGACGCGCCTGAGCCACCACGCCGACAAACTATCTGCCACCCACAAAGATATACGCCATTCTCTTGAAGTTTCTAACGTCGGATGATCTTAACCTTGGAGCTTTTGAAGTGAAAATTATTACAATAGCTACTCTCGTCCTCGAGAAACGTTCATATGAATTCTGGTTTTTCTGCGCGTTGATATTGTAGTCTACATCTGTGTACCGTAGCCTAAAGGCCTATGTAATAAATACTGTCAAAAAAAAATAATAATTCTGAATTTTTGGCTAAGAAATTTGTGAACGAAGGATTTATACAAAGCCTAGAAGAAAGCGAGCAAGAAAGCGTGATGGAAACGTGTTGTGGAGCATGTTGTACAACAAATCGACAACAACTCGAAGCAATTGGAGTTCGTGCGTACATCTGCGGCGTCGTCGTCAAGCAGTGGCTGGTTGATGACGCTGACGAAGCGATTGACGTGCTCGAAGTGGCGCGTCATCTCGGTCGCTAGGACCATGTCCACCATCTGCTGTCTGACCGCCCTGTAGTCATCACTGCACACCAAGTACACCACCCACCACACCAGATCATAACTACCAGGCTGCTATTGCGCATCTTAAACCTCAACAGAATATTCACTGGATACCCAAGCCGGATACCGTCGAACTGCAGCACCACAGTAGCAAATTCGGGTAGATCGTCGTGAAAATCGCTGGCACTATAAACTTACGCCAGCTAGTTAGATAGTAAACTAAAACATTTCTGCAATAATCTGTTAAACAGATTTCTGCAATATCTACGATGAGCCACGAATAAAGAACTACAACCAAGGTTTATTTACCGATCGAGAAGCTTAAAGATGTTGGCTTTATCGTCGTGGGTTGTTAGCCGGAACGCGAGCGAGACGTGATGGCTCTCAAGCACGGCTCTACACACAAAGCAATTATCTAGTAAAATACATTATTCCGTATTTTATGGGCCGCATTACGCGTCTTGTCCGTCCGTCTTACCGTCCGTCCCTACGCAATCATGACTTGAAAACAAACAAGCATAAAAAACTGCAATTAGCGTTACTTTAGTTAAAAATGGTCCTAATCGCAACCAAAAACACTTCTGACGCCTAATCATATTTAACTAACACGTATTAATACGAATAACATACGGATGTTTTATTCTGTGCCGACACACGACGTCATCCGTTTGTTTCCTAGTTTCAAAGCGTTCAAAAAATACAACAAAGTATGCTGTGCGTGCCTTTTACGAGTACTATAAAGTATAACAAAACAAACAGCAACTGGCGTGATCTGTCATTTGTAAAAATTGTATTCTTTCACCTGGGAAATATTACCCTCAGGTTTGACCTCAGGTAATTTTTCTAAACAATGGGGAAGCGATTTTCACTAATGACCTCAGCTCCAGTCACCATTAGTCAGTAAAAATTTAGTGAACGTCACATGGCGTGATTTAAACCAATCAGATCCACGCATTCTGCAGTGAGGTATAACGATATAGGGCCCTACAAATGGTGACCAGTCACACTGAGGTCAATATTGAAAATTGTTCTCTCAAAATTGGAAAATATTACCTGAGGTCAAAGATCGAAGTTAATATTCACTAACGCTGTTATTATTGTTATAAACGAAGAAAGTTACTTATGTAAGAAACTAATAATCGTTGCTAGCAATTGGCTTACAGATCGTTGTAGAGCAGAGAGAGTTGTGATCCGCTGTTGACGAGATACGAGTTGGTCTTGCCGGGATGATCCAGATCATGGACAATAGCTGCCAGCAACGCCGCAACCTCGTCCATATCGGTGAATATACCCTGCACCGTTTCACACAATATCTCCAATGACACTTAACATACAACGTTGCAACAGCACTTGAGCCTAACGAAAATTGAACTAAACTATCAACACTGCAACACCATGAAGGTTTACAAGCTGACACAGATTCAAAAAGCTAATTACATTTTAACGAAATCAGCTGTATTGTAATGTAATGTAACGGCATATTACAGTTTGGTTCAGTTCATTTCTGTCGCTTTGTACGTGCCTTTATTTCACACATCTTTTTACAAACTTTACAAGGTTATCTCCTCATAACCAACACCAAGGTCAACTTACGCTTCCATCTCTCTGGAGTAAGTAAATCGAGTACCAGCCTGTACGGCTGGAGTTAAGGCAAGGCGAGTTTACCTGTGTCGGTGACAGGTAACACTCTGTGATCCCATACGGCAGGTGACGCTCCGTAGCTCTGCAACGGGTTTTCCATATAAAGAGTTGTAAACAACTTGTAACCTTTTTATTTGCTGGACACAAAATAATCCTTCATCACTAACGGACATAGCGGCAGTTTTACTATTTAAATTAACACTTCAGCAAAATCCGACTGAGTGACTTGTTGGTTGATTACCTTAAGTTTCTCGCAGGCGAGGAAGTAGGCGGTAGCGTGCATGACGTCGGCGGCGTGGGTCGAGTTGTGGTACGGATTCTCAGCATGATATTTTGACTCGACCAGCTGCAGCCAGTTTATCAACACCTTCTCGTCAACCTGAAGAAAGTCGAGGACCGAAAACCGTTCCAGTGTCTTCAGAGCCAGATGGACCAGCGGACTGCAACAGACCAATGTCAGTCCGCAGATGAACAAGTCTCATTTCATACACCGCTATTAAGTTGTTAATACAATGCAAAACTTGGGTAGGACCTACTTCTAAGATTTAGTTCACACAAGTATGACTGGAATAGCAATAATAATGATAATGTTATCAAACTGTCATTACTACTATTTGTTTATATCTGTTTTTCGAGGTTATTGACACTGTGATTATTTAATATTGTTATCATTAAAACTCTAGAAAATTGTTGAGTGGTGCTATTGCAACGTTTACTGGCCCCAAAAATTCTGCTCACCCTCCTGTACACTATGTAAATGTTGGTTATGTCTGTTGCTATGTATTACACTTGTTTCACGCTCATGCTGAGAAATTCCGATGACAACGTGGATTGGACGGCCGCATGCACGTCGGCACTGGTCAGATATCTGTGTTTACTCTCGTCTGTGTTTACTCTCGACGCACCTTTTCTTTGTGAGTAGCTCCAAGTCAATCACGTTGAAGCCCCATTCTTCTTCCGATTCCAGTAGTTTCTGTAGATCGGGCGACATTTTGGCTAGAGCAGTTGGATTATCTGCACATACATCACGGCTTGTGCAATAGCTACAAGCTGTTGTATAAGCGATGTGCCAAGTCAATGGGAAGGCCGAAATTTCGACCCCCCACAGCTCCCACATTTTTCAACCGATCTTAATGAAACTTGAAACCAAGAAAGATATCTGAGATACGACCCCACAAGCAAAATCTGGTTGATGTGGGACAACGGGAAGGGGGTCTGCGTAAGGAGGGCATTTTCCATTACTTTTTGTGTTCTATTCTTTTTTGTATCCTTGCTCACGCCTACAAATCACACCAGAAGACCGATCACGACCGTTTATGGCACAAAACGCGTGCTTTCGCGTAAGGTAAGGCCTTTTGGGGGTCTCAATGATAAAAAATAGTGTTTGAAAGTCAAAACTCCCCAAAAACATGATTTTGGGGGCCCGAATAGGCATTTTAAGCCAAATTTGCGAAATTTTCGAATCGCGATATCTCGAAAAGTATGCACTCGATCAACACAAAATTTGAAGGGGATGGACTTCGTGGGTGGTCTAGCATTACAAAATTATAATTCAAGATGGCGGCGGCCGCCATCTTGGATTTTTGCACAAACAGCAATATCTCGGCCGCCGATTGACGTAGATGAACGAAATTTTGCAGCCATGTAGAGGGCTGCTACCGGAAATGGGACGTTTGACCAAAATGAACAAAAATAATAAATTCAAGTTGGCGGCGGCCGCCATTTTGAATTTAATTTATCGCTCATAACTTGTTTATTATTGCACGTATTTGCACAAAATTTGGCATGTATATTACGTTTGAGGTCCTACATACATGCATGCCAAAATATTAAACAAAAGTAAAATCCAAGATAGCGGCGGCCGCCATCTTGGATTTTTGCACAAACAGTAATAATTCAGCCTCCGATTGACATAGATTAATAAAATTTTGCAGTTATGTCGTCGGCTGCTATCAGAAGTAGATCGTGTGACCAAAATCGACAAAAATAATAAATTCAAGATGGCGACGGCCGCCATTTTAAATTCCGTTTATCGCTCATAAGGTAGTTGCTATTGCATGTACTTGCACGAAATGTCATATGCGAGCTAAGTTTGACGTTCTACATGTGGTTGTACCGTAAAATCAAACAAAAATAAAATTTAACATGGCGACGGCCACCATTTTGTATTTTAACACAAAGCATAACAAATCAGCTGCCGACCGAAAAAGTTCATAAAATTTTGCAGGAATGTGGTTAGTTGCTACTGGAAATAAATCATGCGACCAGAATCGAGAAAAGTAGTAAATTCAGGATGATGGTGGTCACCATTTTAAATGTCGTTCATCACTTATAACTGCTTTTTCACCCATCTGCATGAAATATGGTATGTAGACTAAATTTGCGGTTCCACATACAGGCTTGCCATTATATTTAACAAATAACAAAATCCAAGATGCTGAAGGTAGTAGTAGTAGTTGTTGTTGTTGTGTACAAAGTAACTGTTCAGTGACCTTTCAAACTTTGATAAAACTGCGAATATTATTTATAAAAAAAACTGCAAGCAATTCATTTAATGTTGTATAAGCACTGATGTAAAACGGCAAAAATTAAAAGTATAAGCACGAACATTATGCATTAGCTTAGACATTTATACCTGGCTACTGAACAGATTAAATGTCTAAGCTAATACATTAGTTCGTGCTTATACTTTTTGAATTTTGCCGTTTTACATCAGCGCTTATACGACATTAAATGAACTGCTTGCAGTTTTTTTTGTATATAATCTTAGTATTCATAGCACAAGTTTTCATCACAACTTGCAGCTTCGAATTGATCGTACACTCCAAAAGTCTCCTACAGCATTACCCCTATTTTTGCATCTCCGAAATTTTTAATCCGCTAAGCACTTCTTTCACATTTTTCAAAAATGTAGTAGTTCTTTGCTTTTTTGTATTTTTACAACTTTGCAAAAGTAACTGTTTGTAAAAATAACACTGTTGAGTTGTCTATAACGCAGTAAGTGAAGTTTACTAACAACATCAGCAGATGACTGCAGACACTGGCTACTTTCTGCAGTTTGAAATCACCTTGCCGTGACATCAAAGCACACTGCGTACACAATTATTCGATCTACTGTAAGTAATTCATGATTATTCAAAAAGACGATTGGCTGTCAGGACTGTGCCGCATTTTGAGCATTTTTCGCGTGGTACGATTTTTTTATTCTTTACGTTTGCTTTATTTTTGAGAATTCGGTCGTAAATAAGAGAAGACATAAGCACTGTGCATGTGGTACGAGATAAAAACGTTCTGTAAAACTGTGAGAGATAAGAACACATACCGGTACGAAATTTATGCGATACTGCTATGCTTCCTGTTTCGGAATTGAGAGAACCATGTTTGATCACAGAGACCTGCAAGCAGCAGACAGAGCCCTGTGAACATCTGATGCACACAAAAATGTCAAAGTTGATGTTAGAACATAAACTAATATTCGTCAAATAAATGCGAAAAATTTTACGTTATTAAAGTAAAAAGTAAAGTAAAATGTGAATTTATATGTCGCATATCGTTAAATAATTGTCTTACATTCCGCCAATGCCCATCATGATGGATGAGATTATGCATCGCTGGGGTTCACCTGAAATTTGAGAGTGATGCAATGAATGACGCTGTCCATGCCAAAACGTGCAGATAAAAAGAAACAAAAACTGCCGTAATACTTCAAACAGTAGTTACGTCTTTATTTGCAACATTAGTACTTAGATGGGTGACTGCTTGTGGGCAGGTAAACCATCTTGGTATGTAACCAGCCACCTAGGTCAACTCAGCCTTCCATCCTTCCGGGGTAGGTAAATCGAGTAATGGCCTATCTGGCTGGGGTTAAGGCGGAGCGCGTTCACCTGTGTCAGGTGGCAGCCAACACTGTGTGATCCCATACGGCAGGTGACGCTCTGTAGCTCTGGAATGGGCTACCATCAAGAGCTATAACACTACCTTTAACCTTTAACCTTTAACCTTTAACCTTTATATTTGCTTGGCATAATTTGCAGCTACAAAACGCAAGCTCACCTTGCGCGTGAGTCTGTGATCTTCGTCTACCTGTAACATACAGAACATCCGTCCATCACATCAGCCACCAACTATCAACCAGTCGCTGCAACCTGCGGCAGCATCTATCTCCCTGTATGTGCGTCATTTACATGCTGCGAGTATACAGACTAACAACGCACTGAAATGCAGCATACATAACTGGCAAGTCAAATTTCCAATAATCCTAATTTTGGCACGTCAAGTTAAAGTAATTATGGCCTATGCATGAAACAGGTGATCACGTGAAATCAGCAAAGCACGTGAAACTGGTGCCAACGATAGATATCTGGCGACAGCGCTTATAGGGTCTAATAATAACAAGTGCCTAAGCTTACTAATTTGTAAGCTAAAACGGAGACAAAACTCTACGATAGAACTAAACGTCTATCTCCCAGCCTGGAGAAAATCCACCGATGTATAAATATTGTAAATATTGCAAAAATGACGTCTCGAATGCGTGGACACTGCACGAACGACATAAAAATATATTTATGACACAGTGGCACAGGAACACAATTTCCCACGAGTGGAGCAAACGCGGGCATGACAAGTAAAGGCATCGATAAAAACGAATCGTCCATGGTAAAGCAGAAACATAAAGAATGGGTGCACTATTCGCCTCCCCAGCCTATCCCACTATGGCCAGATAGAATTTTGAGCATCGGTTTGGGAACGCTTCTGGTAGCATTTTAGGCAGGATGCAATGAACAGTATAACTTAGCAAGAACAAACTTACCATCCCTACGTTCAAGATAATGCCTCCGGCGAAGGCGGAGGCATAAACGAACACAATAAAACAGAAAGACGCAGTTCGGTTAGATTACCAAAAGCTTAAAATAAGTAAATGAGTATAGCACACAGGTAACGACTAAAACACTGCAACGAACTGCCGTACTGCATATTTATAAGTTTGTAGCTAATAGATAGCAACAAGCCGAGAACAGAGCCGCTAATGAATTGCGTGGCGAAATAAAAAAAATAAAGCAAAAACAAAACATAAATAAAACATACATAAAACCAAAATGAATAAATCAGCTTTGTTTCTGTTTTGCGTCCGTTCTAGTTCACAAGTTTAAAAAGCGCGGGGCACAAACCGTCATGAGTCCTTCGACCAAGTCGTTGACGACTTTGTCTTCGCGCACGTGATGCAGTAGATGAGGCGCGTACAGCTCACTAGAACGTAGAGCATCGAGCACGTTCTCCAGCGCTGACGCCACGTTGTTCGGACTGTCGTCGCGTATGCTGCAGATCATGTTTATCACCTGTTTCACATGACGCAGAAACTTTCGATTAACGTCCACAAAGCAAGCCACATCGTACCTTTGACACAATTTAGCTCCACTTAGCTGAGTGAACATTTGTTTAAGCAAAGAAGGAACTTCACAGACAGTGCTACGCTAATGTATGCTAATACTATATGTTGCATTCTTTTCTCACTAAGCCTGTTAACATGTTACACTGTGACTTGACTGAAAATTTGTAACGTGTGCATGTGCAGCTGACATGTGAATTAAACTACTAGTTACTTACAAACAGTAATTACTTACTTACTTACTTACTCACTTACTTACTTACTTACACTACATTTCTTACGCCTCTGGTTCGTTCGCGACATATGGCGCTATAAATCATTCGTATGATGTTTGAAAATTAAATTTTTAGTTTCGTTCAAACGCAGTTTTAAAAACTACCCCAGTTAGCCACGAGTGTAAAGCATGCGGCATAAAAAGTGGAACGCAGCACTGCGCCCATGCAGAATAAGCAGTCCAAAAATTGTTTTTTTTTCTACTACGCTCTGCAATTCTCGCGTAAACTTTGCATTACAACTTACTTACTTACTTAGGAGTTGTAACAAGCACTGGCCGTACAGAGAGACGAAGTTCGGTATTGTCAGAAAGAAACGCACCTTTGTGATGGGCGCTTCGAACGTCATCGACGGTATGCGGGCGACGGACTCTTTGCGCGTCTGAAAGAAGCCGCTCCCTATTGCACATGACAGCATTACAACGATATAGCATAAGCTTACTCCGTGAGTCCTTGCCAGTCGGATATACTGTGGTGTATGCGCAGGAGACTTGGCGTTCAACATCAGTGACAACGATAAATTGGCTTAGAAAAAAATTATAGATCAGTACTATACAAAGGCGCGTAGTGGTTTGTGTGTGCTTCATGCTGTCAAACGCTTGAAAATGCACCAAGACGCCTTAGCAGCAGAACTCCGACTAGAACCACTGGTAAGTTTACAATGCTCCCCAAGACAAGGCTCCCATGCTAAATTACGCACAGAAAAACAAAAGAAAATTGGGAAAAATTGAAAGCAGAATGGAAATTTGATAATCTAATGCTACATTTTGTGTACCCTACTAATCGAGCAGCGTAAGTTTAACAAGTGTGCTATATAATTATATTTCTGACGGTCATAATCGAATTGAACACGCCATCTATAAAAAACCTAAATGTTTAAGGGTTTGGATTCAACTCATTAATTGCACGAAAAAAACTTTCGTTATTAAGCAAAAAAAGATGAATTGAGCACGCTTACCATATAGCTGCAGCACGCCGTTAGACATGTCTGAGCTAGCCCGTGAGTCGACTCCGACAGCATTGCGAACGACCACAAAGTACCGCACTTTGCTGCATAACGCAAAACATTTCACAATCACACCACCACTGAAATTCGGCATTGGCTCATTCATGAAGTATAATGCCAAGATTTTCATCACTTCATCGCAGAATTGGGCCTTTGCTCGAATCAAGCTTAACTGCTGTTAATCTAGAATCAAACGTATCAATCACTTACGCAACCTGCAAATTAATTGACGGGTTAACAACTAAAAATGCCATGTCGACCGCATTTGCATTTCTGACAAAAAACTGTTCACACGTATGTAGGCCTATCCCACAATTATTGTTCTGCGAATTAGTTCCAGAGGTCCATACTGTTGAAGTGGCGTATTTAAGGGGAGAGGGGGCACAGTGCGATGCCCCCCTTTGGCCCGACCATGAAAATTTTTTACAGGCGACTTTATATGAAAAGGTGCGTTTTTTGCCATTTTTCAGCAAGAATTGCAAAATTCAACAATGTTTGATGGTCTTTTGCGTTTCCAAATTTCAGAAAAATGGGCGAATGTGCGGTTTCCATTGAACATTTAGAAGTAAAAAGTGTTTCGGCTTCAGGAGGGCTTCGCCCCCTGATCCCCGACCAGGGGCTCTGCCCCTGGACCCCGTTGGGGGCTCCGCCCCAGACGACCGTTATAGGCTCACGCTCCGCGCGCTCGCCATGCCCCCCATTGCCAAATCCCAAATACGCCACTGTACTGTTCATACCTAATACTGCATGCAAGTTCAAATAAATACAGCTACATTGCAGTCGACATTATACACATCATTGTAATATCGATGCACAGATGTCAAAAAATAATATTTCGCCATTAGTAGCGTCAACTGTGTACATTCTGTATATGGGCTAGATAAAAGATCTAAGATGTAAGTGTTTTAACTCTGAAACGTAAGCCCATCAGCTAGAGTTGTGTCACCATTTTTGTCAGCCACTTATTATATCTATTACATAAAATATGTAGTTTAAATGCCATAAGTCAGCCTGGCAGTGTGGGCCAGAAAACTGGATAATTTTTCTATGTTAATAACACGGCGACAGTTGCTGGCAGAAAAACGCGTGATATGTCAAAAATTTAGAAATATTTTCCAGAAAAAATGTAGAACTTGCACATCTGCGCGTTTAATATTTTTTGCTTAATTTACACGATAATATCACACGCCGCACTGTACTTAGCGCCTTCCAATGCCCACGGTGGTATTTGCCTCTTAGTATCAAAGTCTAATTGAGACTCGTATAACACAATAAAGCAGTTTTGCCATAATATGAAAAAAAAACTTGCCCGTGATGGCCGACGACTGGTATGAAACGACATTTAAGAGTGAAATTTTCTCCGTTTTTACGGCGCATGTGATACGCTCCGTCCCACGGCTGTAAAAGCGCAGCAAACACAGAAAATACAAACAGAAATTCACGGCTGCTGCGTGCATCTTTGGTGCAATACAATACAATACAATAGAGAATTTGCACTCAAAAACTGACAGACAAACTGTCAGTTTAATCTAGCACATAAACAAAAAAAGAACTAAAATGTTTTACAGAAAAAATGAAATGAGAGATACTGAGAATAGTAATACTGTTGAATGAAAAACTTAATGGTAATGTTGATGTGATAAACACTGCTACAGCTTTTTCCAAACTGTTCCTTGAAGGTGTTGTCAGCTGAAACAAAACGCCACTTATTGAAACAGAAACGTTTTCAGTGTTGGCGCTGGTAGCTCGCGTGGTGACTGGCAGCTGGTTCCACAGCTGTGGACCAGTCACATCAAAGGCTTGCACCGGCCAAATCAGTCTGTTGCGACACGCGAGACACGGAGGTCACCGTCAGTGGCAGAATGCAGTCGCTGATGCTGCACAACTTCCGAAGCAGAAACACAGAGTTCTTGTAGGTAAACTGATGCAGTGCCGACGACACAGTCACGGACGACGTAGCACAGCTTTAAAAGCACATTAAGCGACAGAACTTGACTGAAACGAAAGGACACGAAACGCAACGAAATATTTGTTGATATTGCACCAAGATTGTTGAAGCTATTTGAAAATGTAACAGAGGTCCGGTTTTTGAAACAGTGTACTTATAAAATACAATGTAAATAAATTCATTTTGCCCGAAAAAAAGTTGCAAACAAAAAAAACAGCAGAAACACGAACTTCAAGTCTAGTCAAGACACTACAGAAATCATATCAAAATTAGAATTAGAATTAGAAATATTATAATTATTAATACTATCACGGTGATTATTTAGCGACAACAAATGACACCAAATCATATAACTGAAAACAAATCCAGCCGAGTTAAAAACGTGTTCTGCTTGTGAATAGACGGCAACCGTCTGTTTCATGATACATTAATAAGTAATCTTTTTATAACAGCGAATGAATCCAATCACCTGGCCAGCACGCAGGTGCGACTGGATGGAGTTAATGACATCGGGCTTAGTGTAGTCAGACCGCGTCAGATCACAGCTGTTCTTGCCGAAGATCTCGTCTGATTTATAGCCGAATAACTTCTCGAACGCCGAATTCACGTACTGCGCACCAAACATAGACAGAACGCTATCCAGCACATCTGCAGTAAGCTTAAATGATCAGTTAAGTGTTCTTCATATTAAATATTTATAAGCACAAACGAGTAGACATTCATGGATGCGGGATGAATAAAGATCAAAGTCGAGGTCAAAACAGTAACAGATTACTTAGACGCTGTGGTTTTATTGTAAGATTTCGCCTGTATATAATGGACTTGTACTTGTTGTAAATTTGCTGTATACATTCTATATCTGTTGTAAATATGTCGTACAACTTGATGTTGTGCACGGTACGTTGTACAGTAAATTCACGACAAATTGATGCCAAATAAGTTTGCCCAAATTCCGCTACTTCGCTTTGTATGTTGATTTGTTGAATAACAAGTTGTACAACAAGTGTACACCATCTCGACATGCATCAAGATAATGCCAATTTGTTGAGAGCTTTCGACTTTGAATGTCTATTTGCTGTACAACTTGTGGACTTGTTGTACTGTTTGTTGTACAGCATTTCATACAACAAGGCAGCAACAAATCAAAAAACTGGAGTTTAAGTCTAAGTCATAAACGTAAGCAAAGAGTGCAGCAGGTTGATGTGCACTCCCCACAGCACAAGAAATATGCAAATTTGTGCAGTAAAACTAACGTTTTAGGGCTTTTTCGTGATCAAAAAAAACGTTTGCGGCCAGGGCCCCGTTACGGACCCCATTGGGGAACTACAGCGCTCCCCAGACTCCTTAGCTAGTTGTTAGGGGGCTCGCTCCCCTCCTTAAAACCCCAACCCCCGTCCTCTGTCTTTGGCCTCGATTTTCGCAAACCGCTCCTCACAACTCGAATTTCCAGCTACGCCTATAGTCTAAGTGCGCGTGTTGCGAGTGGGCGGGAAAGGTGCGTGAAACTGTGAATTTTGAAAGCACCTGCGTGTGGTGGTTTTCGTCAGTGATCTCGATGGCGTCCGAGGCGTTGTCGACAGCGACGACGAGTGACTGTGCAACACGCAGCCTGCACTGTGCCCGTACTTCGCCGTACTCCAATGACTGCAGCTCCGCCAAGCACACGTCCACGCTCGTGCTCTCCACGAATTGCTGCAAACCAACACACACGCAAGCCAACCGCATATAAACTAAAGGCGTGTACAAAGCGACAGAACTGATAATATCTGACAAAGATAGCACAAAAATAAAAAGGTACCGTTTTGTGGAACATGGTGTAATACATTTTTAAAAAAAATATTTAGATCCATATCCGGTTACAAAAACTTTAGATCCGGATCCGGCTTCAGATTGCTGAGAAGATATTAGCGATTGGTCCCTAGACCAGTTCTTACATTTATAAAAAAACTTCACCAATGCACGTTCATATACTGCAGAGACAATGCAACAGTTTTAGCCTATCTGCTAACGGTAAAGAATCCAGGAAAATGATACAAGATCCACGACGATATTGCACTGCCACAAAAATCTAATTGGCTAGATCCTGGGCCACGACCCACGTGCCATCTGTGCTAGATATTCATCATATTCTGTTCATAACTTTTGCATATACTCGTATATTGCGTTCAGAGGAAATAATCACACGCAGACGGACAGAAAGACAGACGCATGCACCCGAGTAGGCGTCGCATCTGACGAGAACACTAATCGCAAGGTAACGTACTGCACGTCTGCGAGGGTGATGCAATGCGCCAACGTGGGTGGCAATTAGCATCGCTCCACTAATGGAAGTGATGCCAATTCACGACTCACTCAGCAAAAATAAGCACTCCAAGACCAGCCCTCCGTCAGACGGATAGTCCAATATATATATATATATATATATATATATATATATATATTTAGCCTGTTCTAAACCTCCATTTGCAGTAGAAAATTTAGGATCAAAATTAAAATTGTAAACACCCGATATCTTCTCTGTCGGAACTGCAGCTGTCTGTCGGAAAATAGCAACTTTAAGCTCCCACCTATAGCCAAGCCGTCACCAATGCTGGCGAGCGCGTCGGTTCGATCTCGTCACAAGATGCGTCCGTTTCAGTAAGAAAACAACGAGCCAAAAAATGCGAAGGCTTGGACTCCACTGTTCCGATTTAAACATGTTTTACTTCACAACATATTCACAGCAAATTAAATAAGTGTGGTCCAAGCCTGATCGGTGTTAGGTAAAAAGCGGTCAAAAACTGGTCATCATCCGCATCCGCAAGCTACTGCAAAAAGGCAAACTTTGACTTCAAAAAATTTCTCGCCATGCCATATATACTATCGCAGTAGTCTCATACACACGTATTCTTTTGGCTCAGTCTGCTGTCAGTTGAGGTTTTATAGCGCCATAAATCCACACAGACGCCGTCAGTTTCTATGCTAACGGCGGTGGTTCCTGGTTATCCGCGCGTTAGCAGCCCTCGAGGCTGGGATCTGACGTTCGGTTTCGTATGTGCTTTGCCTTGAAATGCCGTCCCCGAAACGACCTATACTGTGTCGGACGAAACGTTAAACCCAACTCACTCACGTACGGTTTCGTAGCCATGCAGCAAAAATCCTGCGGGCGCTCCTACTCTGCCGGCAGCCGGCTTGTCAGCTGTTGTCGACACTCAGACGCCAATAATCCTCGCGAGACCAACACACTTCAACGTGACACGACTACGACGACACGCAACAAAATGTCGGTGACAAGATATGCGGCCGTCCGTCCAGTTGCTGAATGTCTCAGCGTGATGACAAGTCGTTGCGATAAATAGACTTATTCGTACACTACCCGACGGTTTTCTTTCTTTCGTTATTAAAGTTTTCCTTTTTTACGGTATGCACTCCAATCTTCGCTCCAAGCTGCAGCGACAAAAATAATGACGTCGTGTAATTGTTCTAGGCTCATCATATAACCCAAAAAATTCCATGTGCTTCTGGCAAAAAGTAGAGACGGGAGCAAAAATATTAATTTTTATTTTAAGACATGCTGTGCAATATTACACAGCAACTCACAAAAAACTGGCACACTAAATAGTACATTCTCAAAAGAACCAAAGAAATGCAGTTTAGCAATCCGATGCAAAGAGTTTTTTCAGTAAACTTTAAACAGCAAACTAAAAAACACAAAAAAGATTTCTGAGGGTTAAACGAAAAATTTTTGAAACGCAGGGTTTTTAGAGATGGAAGAAAATCGGAAGCACAGAAATTTGTTAGGTTTAATTAATTAATTTTTTTCTCATTTTTATAGCATAAACGCCAATTGTATCTCCAAGCTGCAACAACAGAAAACTAAATCTGCTCTGAAGAATGCTCATACCAATATTGGTTTTGCTGTGCCATTCTGTTTTCCAGGCCGTACGGGCCAGACGGACGGACGAACACGCAAGACATGTAATGCGGCCGCACAATAACGAAGCGAGCGGCTACGAGAAGCACTTTTCGATTCAGCACTACACTTACGCACACCAGCGGTTTTGTGGGTTAGACAAAGTTGGGGGGGGGCAAACAGTTGCAATATTGCAACAGAGAGCTGCAAATTATTTCCGATAGAAAAGTTTATGAATGCTCAAAATTTCAATTTCGCCCAATTTTTAAATAGATTATTTTCAGCTCAAAATTCTTGACATTTTGAACAGAAAATCTTTCGACAGGCTAAATTCAGGGAGCAATATCTCCTGCCACTAACACACGCACGCACACGCAGCCGAGCTGAACAGCCTGCACATCTCGACGTCAGCGCACTAATGCTCAACGTTCCATTATCGTCCGCGTGCTTCGTGTCACCAGCAGCTGTCTGCAAGCCGTCGAGCACCCATCGATCTCAAACCCGTTGCCATGGCCTAACACACGACCAACCTCTTTTAAATCCGCCCAAAATCCGTCACTATCACGTCGCTAACGTCACCCGCTGGCGTCTTCATTCGGACGTAAATGCAGAGCAACAACAAATTGAACGAAAGACGCACACAGGACGATCGTATTGGAGTCACACAGATGTAAATCGATCATCGTCATTGTCATCATCATCATCATGTGCCATCTTCTGTTTCAGGAAGATGTTGTGTCTTCTTTGTATGCGCTTTTTTTTATTAAAAAACTTTATAGACAAACAAACACAAACATCGGCCAACGCAGCACACAGAGCAGTGTTTTTCAACCTTTTTGCTGCAGCGAAACCCTACGAAAAGATGGCGATTACCTACGGAACCCCATGCAATGATCCGTGAGTCCAGCGGCGTAGACGAAGTGGAAGTTTCAGGGTGTCTGGGCCCTGGGGCCGATGTCCCAAACAGAATCAATAAACAGAAAACCTGTGGGATAAAAAGACAAAGCTCCCATAAGCTGATTATAAAGCAACAGAATTGTTTAATTTCACCTTATTAGATAATATTTAGCATTTTTTCCAACCTTACGCTATTGTATTTAAACATAAACACCCAACGAGGCTGTCGTTAACAGCTGTTTAGCCCCCTTATTCCACAAACCGAAAAAAAATCATCATTAGTTTCGGGCTTTTCGCTCGTTAGTTAAGGCTTTCATCTATTTGTGTCATCCTACTGTCACTCTGTCTTACTGTCCGCTGTGTTGTTAATTATGTTTGTGTTGTTTTTTCTTCTTTTTATGTGCTACCATTTCATGGTAAATAAAGTTGAATATATATTAAATTTTTCACGTTTTACGTATATGGATAGACGCCCTTGAGCCGCACAGAAATCTGGATCCCCCAGCCAGCTGCGCTGCTGCATGCATAAGGATTTTTGTTTCTTTCAAGCAGAATGCTTTAAGAATTGAAATCAAACAATCAATAGACACACGATTTCTTAACAATAACACTAATATGTTAGAGTGTACAATGCAAATATGCTGCAAGGTTAACAACAAGGAAAATATTCAGCACTTTGCGCAAAATTTATGGCTAGACGCGCTAATATTGAACTAAAAATCTCGTGTCTATTACTTCTATGACCTGGTCTGAAGTGATTTTGCATGCTAGATTATTATTTTTACTGAGCAGCCGCGGAACCTTTGGAAGATGCTCGCGCAACCCTTGGGTTCTGCGGAACCCCGGTTGAAAATCACTGATATAGAGTAAAAGATAACTTTCCGTGTGAAAGCACAAAACAGTCAGCGCAGGCGAGCGACATAGGCCTAGATTTGGTGACTGACGTCACTTCGATGACATCGACTCGACCGAGTCATTCGCAGTGACAGCTTGTCGTGACGTCTGCTCAGCTACAGCAACCGCACACTGCATGACGAACTGCTGCCGTGAGTGACGCGTCAGCCGTCACCATGGTTACAATCATCGCTCGACGCTGATTGGCCGACCGTCTCGGTCCTAATGCTATGCTCAGCCGACCGTAATAACTAGTTCCACATCAGCTGCCGTCACATGGGTCTCTTCACTCCGACCCGTCAGCGTGCTTTTAATGACTTTCTTTCCCCACGTATAGCAATTCACAACGCCGACGACCAACGACGAACTCGTATATGGCCGTTCTCAGCAGCTAAAATCTAGACGACAATGCCAAAAATATTGCAAAAATATTGCAGAAAGAATGCACATAATACCCTTCACTATAATTTATGAGCAATCACTATCAGCTAACTGGAATTCATAGCAAAACAATGACGAGAACTTCGCGCGCAGAAGCATAAAAGCGACGTATAAATGATCACCGCAAGACGTGACCATATACAGCAGCAGCTGCTGCTGTCTGCGCACCACTGATAACAGCTAAGCCCAAGCACGCCGGTTCCGCATTCACAGGCCGATTTCTGTGTATCAATGAACGACAGAACTGCATTGACAATCAACGGGCGATTCGACTTTGAGTTAAAACTCGGACCTTTCGACTAACGATTTTAGATTTTGGTTTTCTTTGAGTTTTAGTTTTATCACACTGTTGCAGTCCGTTTAAGATATAGATTTACAGTACTAAATCAGAAGATCGTGCGACAATCCGTTGCTCAGTCACAACAGATTTCGTGCGCATGCGAGCCTTACACGACTGTCACCATCCGTTCGGCAGCGAATTACCTTCAAACTGACAATGATGACCTTCAAGTGCCTGTACGGTCTGGCGCCGCCCTACCTACCTGTCGTCGCATGCTGTGTTCTTTTTCGACAAAACGAAGTAATGCGACGCCTACACAAAGCTACAGAACTAAGACGAAACGAAAACAATCTCTCGCGCGATATTAAACGACATTAAACCAAAAAAAACTTAAACAGCGCTGTCTATTTGCACGTGCGAGAATGTTGTTAGAAATGGGCTGGGCTCGGCTACATAAGATGCGGCTGTCATTAATAAGCCTAAACGATTTTAGGTTTTTGTTTTCTTGTAGTTTAGATTTTATCATACATGAAGGCGCCGCCAGAAAATATATATATATGGTTCAAACACAAGTCGTGCAGCGCACTAGGGCTAACTGCCAGTTTCATTATTCTGCAAGACTTCGCAGTGTCGAGTCTGGAGACACGGAACAGTTTTCTCGCGTGAACTATACGGACCGTGTCGCTGTCCATCAACTCGTTTGCGAAACAACTCGCAACACATTATTCGTTCACTGTCAACTTCTCAAAGAGCTCTGTCTAACAAATGTTGTATCAGTCTACGTGTTCATTCTTTCAGTCACTACTTTGCTGACGCTCTGATCCCCAGAGTGCTAGACTAGCTGCGTTTGCCCTCTTCACCAACCACCTTTAATTCGCGCGTTGTAGTGATGACACACTGGACAGTTGTCTGGCGCCAGTTGTCGGTGCCGGATTGAACATATTCAATTTCGTGCCGGTAGCTGGCGCCAGAAACCGGTACCGGACAGAAAACTATCCAGTGTGCCATCACTATCAGACTACAGACGATGTGAACGGAACATAGCTACAAGCTTTTGACCAGACCGACTAATGGAAATTGCCTTTTAAAGAACAGCCGTCGTGGTAATTCGCCGCCCAGCTGCGTATCTCCTCCATTCTCTTGCTGACTGTTTTAGCATTTGCATACCAGTATATATGCGCCAGAAGAATAAATATGATAATGAGCTGTTTCGGTGTTTTGTTTCAGTTTCGACCGCAGACGTTTGCAGACGTCAAAAACAAAAAAAACACTTTTTTTGTTTTATTTTATTTGTTTTTTTTCACGTGTGCTCTCAGCTTTAGTGCAACAAACAGTCGACGGCGACATGCAATGCTGCATCGCACGAAAGTGCTCGTATATCGTGCAGTAACGAGCTCTTTCGGACGACGACGTTTGTTAGACGGCTTCCGACCGACGGACCGATGAAGTCAAGCGCAAAACACAGCTCGTCACGACTTGTACTAACAAGCATCTACCGACAGAGACTCGATCGTGCGTCGACACTTGGGCACGCCTTTCTCTACACTAGTTGAGAGCTTGAGTTGACAACATGCACTGACCATGAAATCTGCGTCGGCACCGCAACGGCGCTTCTATCCTCATTAAGAGACTTTTCGACGTTCGTCATTGAACGACAATCTCAGAGCTGCGTTGAGCTATACACAGTGACAACTATAATTTAAAACTGTCCTTTCGAGGATTCGGATCTTTTTTCAGTATTTTTTTAAAACATCAAAAATGTATTTAACTGACAAGTTGTTAGTTTTCTGTCCATTGTTCAAAAAAACTACTCCGAAAGTTATGAAATTTTTTTTTATTAATTTGTTTGGAGGATTGGGACATGACCATGTAACAAATGGTTAAACACTGACGTGGTTAGATCCAGACCACGATCCAGATACAGCTAGATATGTCCACAGCTCTTCGATTGTTACCAGCCGTATGCTTAGCCACGGTTTGTATTATATGCTATGTATGCCATATTTATTTACTTATTCATTTATTAATGCACTTCATCTAGCTGCCCCCTCGAACGCAAATTGTTTAAAACATTTTCTCACGTGTAAACCCCAGCGGCCTAGCATACGAGTAATACACGCATGTTGATGACACGCAAACATTTTTGTCGTTGTCGACGTATGCACTGAGGCCATTATTAAAGATGGTGAGCAATAACATGCATCTTCCTGTCGCGTACGCCGGATGTATAGCGACGAAATATCCGGATCAGTATGCAATAAAAACGGCCGCCATGACTCGAAACGACCATATAGCTTATACCACACTTTCGCCGCCAGCCATGTCTTGTAGTACACTCTTACAGCCCAAAAATATCGTCTTGTAACTAAATATATCATTTTGTCATACACCACTTTACTTATATAAAATACTCTATTAGCTACGCAGCAAAGAGAAGGTTTTGAGTTTTGGCAGCCAGTCTGGTTGTCGGTGTGCAAAATATTGCAGAAAGTTATATTAAAGGTTAAAATTTTTAGCAAAAAAGTATGTGCTAGGTACATAGTTTTTGGACAAAACCCGAATTCTTTCTTGGTGTCCCGATTATCTTCTACAATTTCTTACATACACAGTGCACGGATTGTTATGAAATGTTTTAAAAGGGTGACCCAAGAAACAATTAATTATACATGTACTCGTATATTTAGGTGGCAATCTGGAATGCGAGCGAATTCAGAAAACTTCTTACAGAATTTTATTTTTCACTGCTATTCTTTTATAAAGCCAAGAAGAACAAACTTGACAACCGTCGGCGGATAGCCACTGCACCGGAAATCCTTCAATCGACCCCTCGAATGCAGAAACTAACTAGAAATTTGGGGCAAAGCCCAACGTTAGTCCACCCGGCGCCCTAACTTCGATTGGGAGAAAATTTCAGGGGTGAAATTCCCCCGGTGGCAAAGTCACGTGGCCCGAACTCAAATGCAGAACGCGCAATGTCGACTAAAAGTAGGTCAACATGAGCGACTATAACTTTTTTGTTGGTGGACCAAAGTTCACCATTTTTTTTCTTCAACGGAGAATGAATTGCAGTTGATAACGCCATTTACGGCTTGTCGATATATCTATGCGTTCCAGAGATATTCGCGGTCAAAGTCGAACGTTTTCCTACATTGCACCGAATTTTGGTCGTTTTTATTGCCCTACAAAATTTTAAGGGGCGGTGCCCCCAAAAGTTGTACCCGCGTTATCACCCCAACCTAGAAGCACGTCAGGTGGCAAAATATCGTGGGGCTATCCCCATAACCCCCCAAGTTATAGGCGCGCATTTGCTGAAATTTAAGCCAATTTTGGATCCCCTTTGAAAAAAATTGTAAAAGGATTCCCGTCCCCGGTGGAGTTGCGCTAGTAAGACTTGGCCATTCTCTAGCACGTGTAAAAATGTAAAGGCGCAGCACCCCTTAGGGGCCAAAATATGGTCTTCCAAAAAAGTCTGTTTAGATGGGTACGATGTCACTACTAGATCTTAGTGATTAGTAGAACAAAAAGTTCACCGAACTTTCTTCGCCCAACGTGGGAGGAATTGCGGTAAAATGTACTTGTCCGATTTTGAATATCTTCATCCGTTCCGGAGATATTCGCCGCCAAAGTTTGAAGTCGTCCGAAATCGGGCCAAATTTTGCATGTTTTTGGCTTCTCAATTTTTTGGGGGGGGAGGGTGGACCCCCGAAATTTTGAACCGGCATTACAAAACCCAGTTAGTTCTGATCAACGTGCAAAATTTCGCGCCGATCGGCCGACGCATCTCGGAGATCTCGCGACTGAAATACAAAAACATCTGCAGTAGAACATAAGTCTGCTCCGAAAGCTATCGCTTCCAGGCGGACAAAAGTTGAACCCGCATTATCACCCCAACCTAGAAGCAGGTCAGGGGGCAAAGTATCTAAGTACAGATATAATGCCTATAGGTACAGTACGGTACTCACCCTGTTGAAGCCAGCTTTCAACAATGTCAGCATCGGCGTGGAATGCTCGTCCTTCTGCTTTGACCTATAGCGATCAGACAATAAACGCAGCTATTAAGATTCTTGTTTAGTTGGCCCTGCAGTTTTTCCGCAATTCTTCCATTTCAGAACGTAGCCGCAAAAATGAAATTATTAAAAACTGTTAAACAAAAAGTTTACAAAACGGGTGTCATTCATGCATGGAATGAGATCGCAAAATAATCGAAAAGTAATAGTTATCAAGACCTACACGTTAAATTGTTTTTTTCAACAAGTGACCACCAATTAAGTGCCTTATAGCGGGTTCAGACTATGCAGGCCTACATCTACCTCGTAATCGACTGTCAACGCCGCATTTAGCTGAACTGACAAGTAGTATCAATAAAAGACTATTTGAATGCAATTCTAATATTAGTTGATTTAAACTATGCAATTCACGGTCGATCAGGTGTATATGGCTTGGTCATAAGTAACAACTGCTTATGCATCGTGTTGTAACGTATATACACTGTGTCTCAATAAAGCATCCCAGTATGTGATTGTCCATATCTTCGTCAAATATTGACCGATTTTCAAATTTTTTTCACTGGCACACTTTGCGAACAAGTAGCAGTAGTGTTATTATTAAACATACCACCACACCTTAATTGCGTCTCTACACTACCATGTGAAACTTTAATCAAAAATGTTGAAAATCCTGGTAATACGTATAACACGCCTTTCTACGGGTAACCGTCGCTGAGTTATCAAAGCTCAAACAGGTCCGGTTTTTTGACCCATCCTGTATATATAATTATATAACATCTAGCTGGTATATTGTTTACGACACAGATGACAATGTAGCCAACTTACGGCATAGACCGAAAGGCCACAAGAACCGAATAATCGTTGTTCGGCGTCGAGCGAAGCAGCCTGCAAAGAAAACAGTAACAAATTTTTATTTCATAAACTTCTTGACTGACTTTGTCTTCCTACCTTTCACCGCTCATAATATCCCTCCAGTCAAACGTGACGACTGAAACTCGTCTTGCGTCTGTATATCGCATGCACGTCGCACGCAGAACACGCCGTTGATCATAGTCATAAAAAGAATGCACTTGAAACACAATTTAAAGTTTATTATGTCTCTTTACACCCTCTTTACACTCTTGACAGTGATAAAATGTTACTTTCTCATCACAAGTACATACATTTTGATTGTCTGTAACAGGAGCAGCAGAAATTCGATAGGTCTACTATACTAATAGTTCATTATACGTTAAATATTCGCTGAAGCTTTGTGATAACATTGGTGGGCGCAACAAATAATAGTTCGCTGCGTCATGTCAAGATAGTGCTGATAGAAGAAATCACTATTAGTGAGCTTACCATAGCAGTATTTAACCGAGCCAACCAGGCTAACTCAGCTTAGCCAACCCTCGGTGAGTACTGGTGACGATTACGGCCACCGCTAGCAAAGTAACGGAAAACTATGTGATCTCAGAACTGCTGACGTACTGACTGAGTCGGTTAATGGTGCTGGCTGTCAGCTATCCAACCGACTTAGTTTGTGTGCTATGCTTAATTGCCCAAAGCGCCTTAAAGCTGATGAGCTCCCGGTTTATGCGAAGCCTTCTCATCTCTACGGCAAACGCCAAAGCTCTTTATATTTAAGTGCGGCCAATATCCGTATGTCGTCAACAGCCTGTTAGGTGATTTTTTTTCCCGACGGTGGGCGAGTGGCACAAATAATTTCAGCAAATAATTGAACAAAATCAGTTTATGCAGTCTACAGACAGGCAATGAGTTTCAAACGTGCGACGACAGTAGGCTGAGACTTTATACGTATAGATGGCGGCTTCATGTAGGCCTATGGTGGTTGACTCAACGAGTTGATCTCGATTAACAAAGCTGCTCGATGCGGGGTCCTGTTACTACCCGACGACTGCCATCGGACAGACATCTGGGTATATAACCAACCACTGTGATGCATATGGCATGTAACGCTCCGTAGCTCTAAGATGAGTTTTGCATAAACGGCAAGTTTATGCAGTTAAGGGTTTAGCCATTTAAAAACGCGGGACATAAAGGCACGGAGAGAGATGTATGCAATGTTTCATCTAAACCGCACGCAACTGTTAAATTGCAAACTGGCGTCTTCGGCGAAAAAGGGGAATTTTCATTTCTGGAGTTGGGGACATTCCACCCCGAAGAAATGCCTAGACGCAATATTTGGGAATGAGGTGTACGAGTGACCTGGCGAATGATTCGGCATCGATGTCGGAGTTGTGACGAGTGTCTACGATGACGACGTCATGTTGTCGTGCGACGAACGACTGCATCGCAGCGTCAGCTGAGCGCGTCACGTCGACGTCATAGCGACCGACCTGTGCGGCAGATTCCAGCGACGAGCACTGGGCATCAGCGCGCGAGAACACCAACAGCACCTGCAACCACGACCACGACCCGCATTCACCACGTTAATTTGCATCGGTATTATCTGCCTATAACTAGCGTACTGTCTCCGGAGGGATAACGTGTCGATAACCTACCGCTGCAGTCATGAGTAATCAAACAAACCGTCAGAATAGCCTAAATAGGCCACAGAACTGACTGTCGGCCAATGGGAAATAAGCATGTTAAACAACTGTCCGGAGTGTAGAAGTTTGTTTTAATACTCACTTATCCCACCCCAGACAGTGGTATTTTACACAGCAACGCTGCAAAGAAACATAAATGCTGCGTACGAACCTCAGCCGCTGCCATTCACCCTTATTGCGTATCATTGTAATGCTGACGATACTGCTGTAAAAATGTTGGCTTCAAAATTCCTAGTAATTACGGAAATAATAATAAAACACTATAATGGCCTTTTGGTGGATGGGCAATATAAAATGGTCAAACGATAATAATAAGATTTTGGACGTGATATAGTGAAATAGCCAGACTCATTTCTGGTCCTGATGCTATAAAATAAACTAATTGCAATAAATTCGCATAAAAATCAAATGCACATAAACAAACTATTGCACATTGAACTATTCTGCGTCAAATGGACGAATGAATGTGCAAGTTGTGTCCCGGGTGTACATTAGCCGTGCACGCGCCATGCAGCTGGCCTACAATTATTAGAATATATCGCCCTGCGCTCTAACGACGTTAAAAAGTTCGCGTTAATGGATTTCACTTGTATTCCTACATACAGGGCTGGAAATGGACGTTTTAACAGGCCCATCGCCAAAGGGGGAAAAGTTTTCTCGGGCCCCACGACGTTTGGGGACTCCGCTGTTGCTCAAAAATATGAAGTAAGCTTACACTCGAATGTGCCGTTCTCAGAAGAAAAATTCAAAAAATTTCTGCGGAAAAAAACACAACCCCGCCAGACATCGCCCCATTAAATGCCCTGCGAGAATGGTTTCTCCGGGCCCTGTTGTGGTTCCCGACGTCTCTATAGAAAACACTGCACTAACACCTAGTATAAGCCTAATGCGAAAGAAGTATTTCATTAGCCTACAACAATTCGCAAAACCATTTTAGCAAACGAGCGCCGAAATAATATATTTAATTCAGCGTGTTTTGTATTAAGAACTTCAACTAGGCTACAATGCCGAACAAAAAAAAATGAAAATCTATTATAGGGTATATACTTCCAAGTTCCAACTGCTATACTTCCAAAAAGCCAGTTGATATTATGTTGCGGACGCGGTTCGGATTTCGAAATAGCGACTTGTAACTGATAGCAGGACGCACACTTTCTTCTTCGAGTCACTTATAAAACATCTGGCCATTTTGCTCCACTTTTGCTCAACTTTTGACTTATCACGCTGCTTTTCTATAGGCCGCATTAAATGTCTTGCCTGTCTGCCTGTCTGTCTGTCAATATATACAGGATCCTGACTCTGGGAGAACAAAGAGCAGGCCTAGGGAAAAAAACGAAATATGTGTGAACGTTCCCCAGAGCAGGACTAACCGGTGCGCATTTTGTCAGCTCAAATCGACAAATCGAGGACTGTACATAATAAAAATATAATGCGTCCCGTTGTACTGGACTGCATTAATTGGCTGTGAATGAAACTAAACAAAATATGACCAGATAAAAATTTAAAAAAAACAATATAAACTGTTTGCGTTGTAACAAAGTAAAATAAAACTGATTTCAAAAAAAAGATAAATTTTAGGTTCAATTGAACAGGATGTGTGAGCGAATGCATATGCTACTGTACACTGCATACACCATACTGCAGCCAGACATCAGAAAAGAGAACCATTACTCAGTATGGCACTTAAGGACCATCAAGATCATCGACCCACGACACAAATTGATAGCTTCTATAAGACTTCCTGTAACTCCCCCTAGGTCTAATGATATCTGCAAAGTAATCGCGCTCCATCGTCCACTGCCTGTAGACCATCAGTTGAAAATCAAGAATGAAATCCTCATATCACATGCATTTGCACGTCTTAGGCGGTAAAAATTTGTGAATATTTTACAGAAAACTAAAAGATAAGCACAGTAATGTAAAAGTTTGGCAAAAGAGCTTTAACTGACAAATCACGGCATGGCATTAACAAACGGCAACACAATTTTTAAAATAATAACAAAAACAACTAAAACAAAACAAAAACAGTTGCTTGGTAACCGTGGCTGCATCTCTGTAGAAACCGTATAAATTCAGTTCCGTTACCGCTGAACGATTCGACCGAACACGAATATGCGACTCGGCCAACTAATCGTATACTGAGAATAGGAATACGATTCGGTATACTCATAAGCTCTAGGACGCTCCAAATTCCCGACGGTCGACGTGACTTGGAAATCAAACATCAGAGATCGTTAGCGTTGCCTCATCTATTAGATTACGCCGGGTCGTACAAGCGACCAGAAGAGAGCATTTGACGCTTCACAGCGCCGACTGACATTACTGTACGTATGTCGGCGCCAATCACATTTGCGAAATGGAATAATGCTAACAGTCACAATTTTAGAAGAACAGAACCGGATGTCATCAGTTACTGGAATTTTTTTTTAAAAATACGCGGTCCAAATGTGTACACCTAACCTCTAGTCATCAGCGTGATTTGTTAATGCAGATGTGAACTGAATCTGTTGAATGTTGGTATTTCTAACGCACAATGACGTCTCGGTGTTCACTTCTAGTCCCGGTGGCTATTTTAACTTTGGCGTCAGTCGAAAAACTATAGAAAACCACCAGAAGTCTGCGAGTGTTCACTGTCAACATTTGTTGCCTTCTGCGCAAAAATGCAAACTGAAGAAAGTTAAAACGCCAAATAAACGGTTACCAGGTAGGAATGTAGGCTACCTCCTCCCAAAGACCACGACACAAACATACAGACAGTGACACCCTTGCTTTGTTCGATAACGTTAGCTCCTATACGTAAGACCGATAAACGACTCTCCAGACTGACGGACGAAAAATGTGAAAGACGTGCAACAAATGACGACGTAATTGAAGCTCAGGGGCTCAGGGCAACCACTACAACTCGCGACGACCAACTTGCGTCAGCGCCAGTGACGAGTTTTCTCGTCGTAACGACGCCGGATAAACGAAGACGATGATAGTCTGAGCAGCAGCAGCAGCAGGCGGGCAGGTGCTAGCGTGTGGGAAGCCTTGCAGACACCGACCGGCCAGACCGGGCACCGGCGAACGTGTCGGCCACGCGGGCAGCAGTAATTACATCATGAAAACAAAATTGGCGTCGTCTACGTGCGTCGACTGCGCAGCAACGTACGCTGCAGTGACGTCATCGGACGCTGACGTCATTCACAGACTAGCATCCAATGCCAGCAGCAGTAACAAGCAATTTTCTTACCTCATAGTACACTCACTGTCAGTGTAAACAAACCCAAGGCCGTGGTCGCGCATTTTCTCCCCAGTCCACCACAGGAGACAAACAACGTTGTACGGGCGTTACGAAAGGTTCCTTCGATGTCATATCACCGGGACCCTTAACTCAACTTCAAATCCAGACTAAAATAACTTGAAACAAGATCGTCAAGCCTTGCTCGATGCTAAGTAATGTTTGCGGGTAGCCTCAGAAACAAGTGACGTCATCCAGCAAATGACATCAGATGAACCCAGGTCGACTGCTTCGAGTATTATCATGCACACAAAAAACACACACAACAAATCCACGTGCCCTTGACTTATGACCTTCATATTCAGTAGACTTCCGGAAGTTGTTAAGATGCATGTCCAAGCAAAATTTCATAAAGCTAAGTGTAGCGGTTCGTGAGTTATAATGTTCACAAAGAAAATTGGGACAATCTTAAAAATAATACCGCGTCGCTTCCGCGGGCAGTAATGGAAATGAATTAATTTATTATACCCATTATATTTTGTCGCTCGATTGAGCATCGCGCCCTAATTATAAGCCTACTACGTCATGCACCATAATAGCTTTGTCTAGCTCTAGGGACCTACTATTTTTGCTGCAACACTCTACTGCGTAATATGCGTCAACTTTGATCTTTTTATCGGTTTTCACTTCCTGTCCGTGTAACGTGTTTCCTGTTTAGCCGACCTATTAATATCCACATGAAGACACGCGAGGCAGACGGTGACAGAAGTAAACGCGCACATGTAGATCTAGATGATAAAATTGAATGGTCACCTAATCGCATATTAGATAATTAAACACTAACGGGTATGAAGTCCCGTGACACGAACAGCCAGACTCTGCCATATCAATCAACTCCTCAAACAGACATATCGATCTCTCTGCCGAGTTTAACATGCTGGGCAAAATACGACACGCAACAAAATAATTATACCGGAAAGTTATAATGGGACTGTTGTACACCAACAGTTTTTATTACCATTGACAATTTTTTTTATTCGAACGAATAACGAATAAATAACGCACAGAAAATCTGACAGATACCCGATTTTGTCGATCGCACGACAACGGACAGAAAACTGCCGAGAGAAAAACTTTAAAACCTAAAAGCAAACAAAATTCAGAAAAAAAACAACACAATCAAATTATCCGTAAGCGCAATCTGGGTGATATCATTGAGAAAACAAGAAATTTGAGCTAATGCTCACGAGATGCGCGAAAGCCCATAGCAGTTCCGGTACAGTAATTTAGCTGAAAATTGCGGTGTTCACGCTAAGTTAATATACAAATACCAAATTCTCTATCTGAATCGCATAACGATAATTCCGTGGCGCCATCTTGTGAACGATATAGA
>Ga0209367_1000093_pt1 | contig 58124 bp, 37 predicted proteins | sample WorMetLIZISLAND2_FD_187412 | JGI IMG/M metagenome (GOLD analysis project Ga0209367, IMG submission 187412) | Marine gutless worms symbiont microbial communities from Max Planck institute for Marine Microbiology, Germany - Olavius geniculatus... ...
CGTTCAAGGTCATCCAAGGTCATTGAATTCGGCGCCAATCGACAGCCAGTATACGATTTGCTATTAGTGATTAATAGTAACCTAGGCCTTATCTCGCATCGTTACTGAGATACAACGAGTTATTGGCCAAAAATCGCAAATTTTGACCACCCCCGTCTCATTTAGCACCCTCATTCGGAATTTATGAAAAAGCTTTACGGTTCCTGAAACTAGAGTCTTCCAGGCAGCCGATAGTAAAGATTTGGAGATCCTAGCTTGGACCGTTTTTGCCTGATCCACCCCTGTGACAGACGGACGGACGGACAGACGGACAGACGGACGGACAGACGGACGGACAGAATTGCGATGGCTAAGACGCGCTGAAAGCATAGCTGCTTTCGCGCGTAATTAGAGAAACATTGAAAGTTTTGTTACATTTATCGGATTTTTGTAGCTTTCGTTACTGTTGATCATTTTGCCTTATTTACTCGACTCTGCTGTGTGGCAAATCTAATTTACTCTTTTGTTCAACTAATCCATAAATTCTAACACGATTCCAGTGCATTCAGGATCGGTGACTTCGGTGGCTTCTGTGATTTCGATCTAAATTAATATTAGAGCAAAACGATCCGAGAAATTTCACTCAAATAATTTGGCTTCTGGATCCAAGTGTCGGCCAGTATCACGTGACGTACTACTCGATCATGTTATAACTCGCTGACTGATGGCGTTGCAGCAAGGTGCTCGGCTGACATCACGTGTTGAGTGACGTCACGTAGTGGATGACGTCACGATGAGTGCCGGCAAGCAGGCGGCGAACTGGCGAGTGTCGACTAACAACGGTCGTGCCGTGGCACGTCAAGTCGACACGCCGACGTCGTTCAACGGCACTCTGCAACCAGCACTGCTCGGCGACGGTCGCATGTCGGCGGCGGCCAAGTCATCGGCGGCGGCGGCGGCGGCGGACCTGCGCTACGACGCGCATGGGGCCGCCGTCTATGTGTGTGCCGTCATCTCTGTCTACGCGCTTTTCGTCGTCGTCTTCGTCGCCATTCTCTTCGCCGTCAGGCGGCGTCGCCGGCACCACCCGAAATCTCGTCACGGCGCAGCCGCTGAAGCTGACGCTGCACGGCGACCGCACAGCAGTTACATGGTTAAGACTGCAGGCGTGTTGCATGACATCAGTGTCCGCATACCGCCGCCGCCGCCGCCGCCACAGTCGACGCGACTGCTGTACGACTGGAACTCGTCGGCGCGACTGCGTTCCGACTCTTCATCGTCCGGCTCGCCGGTGCGTCGGTCGTCGCGAGGTCGTCGCGGTCGGTCAGCCGGGGGTCGTGGTCGTTGTCGTGTTGATGAGCTGGAGGCGTCACCTCGCGGTCGATCAGCGAACAACAGCCAGTCACGACGTGCTGTCAGCGCCTCACCAATAGACGACTTCATCACCCTCATACAGGTCACTGATGTATACATGACTACAGTCGTGTCTTTGATTGCCGTTTGTCACTACAGAACACACTGCAGACAGTTTTTGACTTTTGGTTTTAATCGTTTGAGTAGAAGAATCTTGAAATGTTCGTTAGCGATCTGATCGGCAAGACAGAGTTAGACCAGGACTTTTGTAATCTTGTACTTTTTGCTGCAGAACGTGGCCACACAGCGGCACGCGTATCCATTTTTGCATGCATGCTAGGTTTGATGATTATATGTAGGCGTCCTTTAACATAGCCTAATTGTCCAAGACAGTTGACATTTTAAACCGAAATATCAGAAAATGTGTGTCTTTCTCTTTATTTAATAACCTTTAAAAACACTAGAGTGCGAGTCATAAAAAAAACTAAACACTAAACACATTAAACGTTTTTTACTGTATGTTTTTCATAAAATTGGAACTACAGCGATAACAAAAAATTCCACTACACCTTAAATGTCGCCTTACGCTACATTGTGAAGCACCATGTCTTCGAAAACGACTGTGCTCTGTATGCTAGCGCACGTTCTTGCTGAGAGATGAAGTCGCCAGAGACCGGGCGTATGGCAGGCGGCAACTGTTACAGCAGAAACAAATCGCAGTTATAAGTCTGCCGTGAACTTGATTCCCAAATCGACAAAAATATGAAACCAGTTTAGCACAATTTCTACACGATGTTGCTGTAACGCACATGAACGGCTTGTGCGTTGTAATTTTTCGATCCAGCCCAACATATTTATTTTTTAATGCAGCAGATACATAGAGTCGAATAGTTTTATGACTAAACCAAATAAAGCTAATATCATTCAGCAAACAACTGTTTTGTGCGGCTCAGTTTTCCCGGGCGGTTTGCTTCAGTCATGCAGGAATCTTCTTTAACATTTTAAACCAAGACTGCGTTGAAAAATGACTTAAATAGGCCTACGACACTGAATCAGAAATACGAGTATGGGGTGTGTTGTTAGGTGGAAGCGCCGACGTCACGTGAAGGAAGTGACGTAAACCCACGTGACAGTATGACGTCAGAGGTAACGATGCTGACGCCATCTACAGGCACAACTTCTACTTCTGCCTCAACGCTCGACGTATCCGCTAACCGGTATGCGGCATGCTGCTATTCCTAGGAGTTGGATCCACTCATAGTGAATTCTTGTCATATAGGGAACAATCAAAAGTCGCGTGTGCCGCGTACTTTGTTGTGACTATTACGGTGCATGTAAGTTGACTGCGAAAGTTCAATTAACAGCTCTTAATTTTCTGCACGTATACAGATGCCGATGGTCGACGGGAAGCAACGGAGATATCTGGGTTCTTCAGATCGAGCCGGACGACGCCAGTTCGTCGACGGCAAAATCGTCGCCGAAGCACGACTGCAGCTACAGCGCACTGGTCAGTGACGACGTTGGTGGTCCGGATGGTCAGAGGACGTCGAGAAGCCCGTCAGTAGTGAGCGTTCCGCGTGCTGACGAGATGCCGCTGTCGCTGCGCGCGTTGTCCAGCGCGTCGTCGTCGTCGTCGTCGTCGGCGGCAAATGATCGATCGAACACAGCGGACCTGGTTGATCTGTCGGTAGCGCACGTCATCAAGTGCTGTCGACAGCCGCCGTGGGATCAGCTGCTACCAGTCAACACCGCCGGCACCAGGTGGCAGCAGGCGTCTTACGCTGACATGCTGTGTTCACGTGCGGCCAACAACGACTGCAGCGACGACAGAAGGTCGAGCTCGGGCTTCGTTCATTCACCGGCTGAACTGCAGCGCCTGCTACACATCACTTCCGTCTGATAGCGACGCCGACTGACGTGTCATGGCGCGTATTGAACGACGTAACTGAACTAAACTGAACCGACGCAGGTCAGTTTTTGACGAACTGACCAATGGGCAAGCAGGGCGAGCCCGTTGGTCATTGGTTGTTGGCGCGTAAGCGTAATCACGTAGGCCACCGACGCCGTTAGACGGTGCGGTGCCTACTGTAATGCAATTACTGCTTGTTTGTTAGTCAGTTCGTCAAAAACTAAACCACGTCCTTTAGTTCAGTTCAGTTTAGTTACGTCGTTCTGTACGCGCCTTTAGAGACATTATCGCTCAACTGCGCGATCGACTGAGATCGAACGCGCTCGAGTGACGTATACATATACAGGGCGACGTCGTTTACTAAGCCAACTTTCTGTCTGTTTCTGCGAATTGGAAACTACATCAAAAATCACGTGGTTGCATTTACGCATAGCCTAACTTTATATTATGATAAAGCGAAATTGGCGGAATTCGAAAAAAAATCTTAGGCCTATTATTATTATTCTGGAGTGAAACTGCAAATAAGTACAGCGTAAGCTGTACGTCTAGATGCAGTGGCGTATTTAGGATTTGGCAAAGGGGGGGCATGGCGAGCGCGCAGAGCGCGGGCCGCGGGGTCCAGGAACAGAGCCCCCCTGAAGCTGAAACACTTTTTGCTTTTGAACGTTTAATGGAAGTCGCAAATTCGCCCATTTTTTCTGAAATTTGGAATCGCAGAAAATCACAGTGTCATATCAGATGCAATCTCACATGGCGATTTTAATCGCATATTGTATCAGTATGAAAAAAAGACCATCAAACATTGTTGAATTTTGCAATTCTTGCTGGAAAACGGCAAAAAACGCACCTTTTCATATAAAGTCGCCTGTAAAAAATTTTAATGGTCGGGCCAAAAGGGGGGGCATCGCACCGTGGCCCTCCCCCTAAATACGCCACTGTCCAGATGTGCATGGGCTTCTAATCTTATCTGTATTCTGTAGACTTTTTATCACACTACTTTGCCATTCATGCGCACACTTGACGTAGAAATCGCATGCATGTTATGTACGATCCAATTAAATTTATGTTAAACAATTTACTGCTGTTTGCATTCAAATCTTGTCAGTTAAATGGAATCCACGAATCTAAATTTGTCAAGCGGTTTAAGTAGAATGCAAGAATGTGACAGTAGACCATGTTACGGAAAAATGTATCGTAAAATTTCCTACCCAACCCAACCTGTGTTTTAACTCAAACTTGAAAGTGTATCCTTGCGCTAGAATTACTGAAGTTATGCGTGCGAAGAGTTGAGGCTAATTACTCCTGAAATAAAGCTCGAGGTAATCATCATCATCATCATCATCATCATATCCGATTTATATGAACAGCGTATCAACGTAGGCTACACCGAACGGACGCACAGACAGACAGACAGACAGACAACATAGGCCTCTGATGATTGCATAACCACTAACCAGCCCATGCAATAGCTTGGCATGGGTAAAAAGTAGGCTATTGTTAATCATAGTATAAATGAAGCTCACATTGCAAGAGAAACTTTCGTAAACCGGTATTCTTAACTACGGCGTCGTTATATGATTGCAGAAAAGAACAGCGAAAAGCTGGTTTATCTCAAATTTGCGCGGTTTCTCTTAGCACGTGATTGCTGCGTACGAAGAGTAAGATATGAGTAATCCAACATAGGCCTATATTTGTCAGCGCATGTCAACGTTACACGAGACAGCCGGACGGACAGATAGACAGTACAAACCGGTAGGCAATTAGGCTCGCGAGCTGCAATGCTATGCCACAGCCGACTTTCAGTCGGCTTTAGCAACAGCTGTACGTGATAAATACAGCAGCTATTGATAGCGGGCGTCATAGGCGTGGCAGACGCAAAGACAGTCACAGAAATCCTGCCTGACAATAAGGGTCGCTTATAGCTTGCAGTTCGCTTCGCTAGCCCATATATACACTGGCTTGATGCGCCGTGCAATCGTATGGCGCGAGTAAGAAAGGCCATATGCAGTATAAACACGTCATTTTTAAACCTCAGGGGCGTCATTTATAGGGAGGGGCTGGAGGGTCTACAGACCCCCAACCAAGTATTTAAAATTTTTGATTTTTCCCCTGTAAATCGTACCCTTAAAACAGTGTTACTGCTGCAAAAACAAAACGTTACGTAGACTGAGACCCCCCAATGATTTACTGAAATGATGTCATGCACTGTAAGACCTACAGAACAAGTTAGGCTTTACATGTCGTGGCGTAATTATTCAACATAAAAAGGAAAATAGTCTTATTTCACTGATTGTGCAGTGGGAATCAGCTCAGGCCGCCCTCGTCCGGTAAGTTATCTCGTTAAATGGGGTTTCTGTCCAACCCAACGCACGCAACTTACGGAACACGATAGAAAATAGTAGCTTAACAAAGCAATGAACGCAATGAACGCAATGAACGCAAAAAAGTACGCAACGTCAGCTGCGTTGCGTCCTTTGCGCTCATTGCGTTTTTAGCGTTGTGTAGATTCATGGTAGACCGTGGAAACTCCGCTTTACTGCAATCGAGGTATGCCACAATTAAGTACCCCTCAAGCTTATAGAAGATTTGCATACTGGAACAACATCTCGGGTCCGCCTTGGTGGATTGATGTTTGACAGTTTCGCCACATCATCCGGTGTCCGTCAGGGGTGCATCCTCGCACCCGCCCTTTTCTGCCGAGCAATTGATTGGATTATGGAACGAACTGCTCGAGAAGCTGCATGGGGTTCATGTTGGTAACAAATTAACTTGTACACAGCCCTTAATTGATTACGCCGATGATGTCGTGCTAATGGCTGAACTGTTTAGCCTGAACTGTTTAGCCTGAACAGACAGAGACGTTACGATCAGCTCTCACGAAATTCCACCAGACCGCCGAGGACCTTGGTTTGCATCCATCGTGGCAGAAAACTAAGGTACAGAACCTGGGCGCAAGTACGTGATCCTGCTGCAGACACAACGGTTGCTAACAACGCAACACCACTGAAGCAGTTACAGACTTCCGGTAGGCCTACTTGGGCTCTATTCAGTCGTCTTCTGGCAGGTGCTATTCAGATCTACATCGACGAATTGGAGTGGCCTACTCCGCCATGCAACGCTGCTGGCGTCAAAAGGGTCTAAGTCTGGACACCAAGCTAAGACTAGGCATATACCAAACTTGTGTTCTCTAAATCCTGTTGTATGGAGCTGACACATGGACCCTACTGGCAGACGACACGCGCAGATAGCAATCCTTCCATATATGTCATGCCAACGCCAGATACTGGGTATGATTAAGTGGCAGGACCATGTGAAGAATGTCGACATAGTCGACAGGACCGGTCTGTCAAGCATTGCAGAATCAGCAAGAGGCGCCAAGCACTGTTTGGTCACGTAGTAGGCTAAGCGTTATGCCAGGTTATTGCAATGAAAAACGGCGAGAGTCTAAGTACAAACTGGCGAAGACCGCTTGGGCGTCCTCGAAAGACGTGAATACAGCAGATCGGCAACGGCACACCGGCCAGCTGGAGACAGATGTGGCAGAGTGCAGATGAACGTGGACATCGTGGGGAGTCGTCGCAACGAACCTCAGCTGTTTACGCGTCATGATGATGATGATGATGATGCTGTGAAGCCTGCGTCCATAAAACTACTGTGCGTAAAATAGATGTTTGGCAACTATGGTTTATTATTCTTGATTGTGATGTAAACAATACTAAACATTTATTTTATTTGATAAAAGTGATCGTTCGTGTAAGCAGGAGTAAAAGTGTAGTAGTTTTTACGGCTCTCAGTGATATTTGCATGTTTTTGTTGTTATTTTGGCTTAATAGTCGTATCTGCTTTCGTTTTCATGTAGGCCTACAGGTGTCCTGACTTTGCTGCATCCATTTATTCATATATTTGTCTGAGAAGAGTGACAAATCGCAGATGTTATGGAATAATATAATTATACTTGTATATATTTGAACGTAGTGTCCAAACAGTGCAGTTGGCGCTTCTGATATTTATTCAAAATTTTCCTCCTATAACTTACTGTAGGCCTACCAGTTTTCAAAAATTTCAGATAAATTACTGTTTTCGATTGATTGCATGTTTTCTGCTGGCTGTAAGTTAAGCTCCTTAATCCCGAGTCATCTAGCCGGTACCGTTTAACTAGGCATGGAACCTGTCCGAATCATTTTCAGTGTACGTTGTACTTTGTCAGGTTTTGTATTGAATCTCTGTGCTAGACCTTGGCCAGACCAGGCTTCAAAGTAGATACAGTTAAGCAGGTTGGGTAGGAAAATCATAGCTACTGGCTAATTAGGCTTGGCATTGCACTTATTTAGATAATTTGTGACTGGTGCATTGTTATTAATGCAGGAAATGGAAAAAACTTCAACACAGCAGATTGAAGAGGAGTTGCGGCGAGCACTGAAGTTGAACCAGGATCAGCCACCACCATCAAACGCCAGGCAGTCAAAAAGCTCACCATCTTTGTTAGCCTCTGCTTCCTCGTCAAGTGCTGATGCTCAGCTTACTCATAAAGGCAGTTCTCGAGTTTCTTCATCACCACAGAATGCAGCCACCAGTCCATCTTGTGCTGGTGTATCTGACAAGCTAGCAACAGCCTCTTTGTCATCCCCATCCATTACTAACTCAGCGCAGGCATCTTGTGTTAGTGGAGCTAGATCTGGCAGACACCACAAGCCAGGATGCTCAAAACACAACCATGCTCAACATATGCCTCATGATGCTGTTGTTGGTAGTGGCAGTAGAAAGAACATGTCAGAATCACAGAAGTCAGCAGGCCAGAGTGGTGGCAAAGTTTCTCACCAGAGAGGTGGCAAAGCCTCTCGAGGTCGTGGCATTATGGGTATGTCTGGTAGTTCAAGGGATAGTACAGCAGCGGCAGCAGTGACTAGTTCTGCATTTGTTGTTGGTTGTATTCATAGTACTATGAGAGTAATGAACTCAAGCAGTTATGTGAGAGCTGCCACTGACACTGTGGCTGGCCAGAGTGGTGGCAAAGTTTCTCACCAGAGAGGTGGCAAAGCCTCTCAAGGTTGTGGCATTATGGCTATGTCTGCAATGCCTCATCAGACTGACCAGGTAGCTGGCACAGCTTCCCGAGGTCGGGGTGTCAAAAAACATATGGGTACACCTACGGTACCTGTTCAACTGCCACCCCAGAAACCACTGATGACTGATGATGACCATGCTGATGGTTGGTGGAGTGGTGGAGACCTTGCCCATGATGTCACTAAACATGAAGCTGCATTGTCTGGGCAGTTGCTGGGTGCTGGTAATAATATTAATGTTAAGTCTGCACCACTCCCAAGAGCCAATGAACATGTGGTGGACCTGTCCTCTAATGAAGCAGATGCTAAAATTGCACAGAATAGTAACAAGCAACCAGTACATAAGCATAAAAAAGGTACTGTGCGTTTTTGTGCTTTCGTAAACCATTAAGATTATGGTTGTATATGTTAACTTTTATGCTTAGCACTATAATGTAACATTAAGCATATATTCAGGTTTTATCCATGTCTTGTCATAGATACACTACATTATGAAAATAATTTTGGGTAAATTAGTGTGAATTTGATAGCTAACAAGATTGGTCCATGGGCCAGTTTTAAGTCGTTAACTGCTTTTTTAATGCTGCATGCCATAATGTGGAATGGAACGGGTAGGAGCAGAATTGCAAAAGTCAAATGCTATTTCAGTGCTGACTAAACAGCAAGCCTTGCTAACACTAAACCCATGTGACACATATTTTTATTGGTAATTTTTTAAACTGGTTGACAGTTGTTATCTGTATTTGATGTAGATTTGATGTTTGGTGTTTTCATGCTTTATGTTTGGATTATTGGATTTATCAGCTGCATTTTGGAGTTACAGACTGTATCTCTATTTTTTTGTGTTTTGAATTATATATCATTGCTGACCCAGAAGTTGGACTTGTTGTTTTAAATGCTGCTAGCACCATATGGCTGGTGGATGTTGCTTGTACAGATGGGGATTGTGCTGATGCGAATAAAGACCATTTGCCAAACAATGAAGAGCTGCAAAGGATCAATGATGAGCTTGAAGCAGAATATGTCTTTGCTCTAAAGAAGGTTAAAATCTGTATTTCAGAGAGCTGCTTTCTGCATATTCTTAATGAATAATATACTTTGTGAATAATGAACAACATGCATGCATTTTTGTCAATATTATGCATGAATATGAAGTCGGAACTGATTTATTAAATGTTATTTATATAATTTATTGTAATGTATTGTTTTCATATTTGCTGATGCCTGGATTGGCTGGTCATCATTTCAGGGACTTGGATGCTGACAATTACACAGACTAGAAAGTGCTTTGTATATAGCTAAAGTTTAATAGAACATAAATACTAAATTGTATAGATCGATGTTTTTCTTTTGCTTTAATATAATTTAATTTAATTTAACATGAATAGTACAGATAACCTAAATTTTACATTGTTTTATTTAATTTTTTAGTGGATTTCATTTTCAATAATTTTTATGCTTTTGAGACTGTATATTACATCCAATTGTATTTTGTGATCAGAAGAGTGTGGTTACTTTGTGACAAAGGAATTATGTGATACTAAGTACAAACTTTCTGTATTTATTCCAGAAGTCAACAAAAATTCCAGCTGCCAAGTATTTCTGCCGGCTGTGTGATTATCACTGTATGAGTGTTGAGCACTGCCATCGGCACATAAAAGACCAGCGGCATGTACGACTCTTGTCGGTCAGTTGGCGGTTTCTGTGCTGTTACAAACTAGTTGGCTTATTGAATATTGGTATTGTGACTGCGTTGAAGCCTGTGCAACAACAACTGTTAGAAATTTAACTTCAAGGAACAACTTTGTTAAGTGTTGTGCACCCCATGTGGCCACATGTCATGTGGGACTTTGCAGTGGAGCATGAGCGTAATATGGGCTACTCGTCATACATGTCTAGCCTGAAGCTGCAGTAATACCTCATCAGTTATTATCTCTGCCAAATGGAGGAGATTATGGCATTGGTCGTTCTGTCCCATCCGTGTATGTGTCCGTCGTTCCATGTGTGTGTGTGTCTGTGTACATGTCTTTGAGGCGCTATAACTCCATAACGGTGCCAGATATACGCACTCTCACATGACCGATGATGTCACGTGACCCTGAAAGGTCAAATTATCTCTGCCATCTTGTGTTTACAGCACTTCACTTGGCGGAGATATGCACTCTCACGAGCGCCTTCTAGTTTATATTGGTGGTCACAGTAATAGAAACTGATCTGGATCTTGCTGTTGCAGTTACGTAGACAACTCGCTACGGTCCTCTCAACTTTGCACTACTGTTAACATGGTACTTGCTGCCTCTGACCTGCTATGTCTTAAGCTAATTCTGTTTAATCTGTCGTGGGCTGAAAGTAGAACTGTTCAACAGAACATGCCATTAGATATGTCAGCTCATCGTTGTCATCATCAGTTTAATGGAAGGCAGCAAAGTCAGATTGTTTGTTGTCTGTTGTGTTTGTGAGCTTAGATGAAGGCACAGGATGAGTTCATTCGTACACTGCCAGCACCGACCGAGCTGCACGTTGCTGCGGTGTCACAAGCGATCTCATCTCTGATGCCACACATTGCTGCAGCCGACGTCAGCTACGTGCACCGCATGGACATATGCAAGCGTCTACAGGATGTGGCGTACGGTGTGTCAAGAGGTAGCGAGACAGATTGTTGCCAGTTTGTCTGTTCTAGCAGCAGTTGATGTTATTGCATTAACACATTACACAGCGCTCAGTTTTTCAAGACATTGTCAGTTTTGTGACATGATGGTGAGTTATTTAACTCTATATTTGTTAGAGATGTTAGTGTGCAAATACTCTAAATGGTGCTGTTAACTCTTTTTGTGAGCCATTAACTGGGGTTTATTTGTGGCATTAACTGTAATTATTTTCACAATATGAGGAACTGCTGAAGCAAAATAACTGACGTGGCAGCAGTTTAATTTTATTTTTTTCTTGAGCTATTTTTGTCCCACGGAAAACATGTAAAATTTCTTCATATACTCTGCCAACTTCATATTGTTCTGTATGCAAATGTCTATGATATTGACATTTATAAAAGCACATTGCATTAGCATTCACTGTTTCTGCAGTTAATCATTTGGCAAGTAATGTACATGTATTAAGCATGTGAGTAAATGACTTGCGTAGTTCCAGATTGCGGACCAAAGTTTATTTTTGTTTTTTTCCATTGATTTCTGGTTTAGCCTTATTCAGACTAGTTGGCTGCTGTCAGCCCTTGAGAGTGCGTTATTTATTTTGTATAATGTTATATTTGTATTGATATTTACCTGTATATTAATGTATTGTGGACCTATGAATACTGGCTGTGATTATGTCCGTATGTTAGATGCATGTGTCTACCCATATGGATCGTCGGTGAGCAATTTTGCGCTGGTAGACAGTGATTTGAACATTGATGTTGAAGTTGGTGAACCTGCCAAGTTTCTGTCCGATCTCCTTGAAGTGCTGAGGCATGACACAACTGGTATGAACTGATGATGGTAGCAGAATTGTCTGATATGATTAGAAATTTGTAAGAACTGAGAGTTATATGAGCTGAGAAAATTGTTTGATCATCTGCTGTATGTTATGCCAACTAGTTTTCTTAACAGGCTGTTATTTTTGTGACTGCAGAAATTAGTGATTAAGTAATTGATTAAACATTTAAATAGTTGTTTGATTAATTTTTTGAATGATTAAAATTGGATATCTGTTTTGCATAAGAAATGTCATCATTCTTATTTTTGTATGTTTGCATTGTGTTAGTTTTGAGTTTGCATTATGTAAGCCATCAGAATCAGACTACTCATGGAACTACAGATATATGGACTGCATTATTGTTGTCACGTTTACCGATTTTGTTTTAGTTTGTTGAAGATAACAATTAACAGTAGTTCAATTTTGTATTCTTCTTGGTCATTCGAGTTGAGTAAGTGACTTTAGAGTTGTTCAAAACTAGTCGATCAGTCAAAATTAATTTTTGGATATTAGTCAATTAGAGAATCTTTTTATTAGTACCGGCTTTGGTATTTTTTAATTAAAAGTTGAGAATTTTTTGTAGCACATGTTTTATATGTATTGTTTACAATAGGTGATGTGCATGTGTTTGGATGATATGCAGGATATTTCACAGACGTTGCGGCTGACTTTCAGTCCAAGATGCCAGTAATCCGGGTCATAGCGCACCATGACGGTCACAGCTACAGACTGGAGATTGTAGTCAGTAATGCCGAGTGCGTAGAAACTTCACAGTTGCTGGGAGTTTACAGCCAGCTCGACCCACGAGTCCGACCGCTTGTCATTACCTTCCGCTACTGGGCTAAAGTGAGTAACCTCATTATTTTGTAGTCTGCTTATGTATTTGTTTTGGTTCTTATGCGCGAAAGCAGCTACTGCTTTAGCGCATCTTAGCCATCGCAATTCTGTCTGTCTGTCAGTCTGTCCGTCCGTTTATTTGTCACACGGGTGGGTCAGTCAAAAACGGTGCAAGCAAATGCAAATCTTCACCGTCAGCTGCCTGGAAGACTCTAGCTTGTCACCAGTGCTTGTTGTGATAGGCAGCATGCCCATGGTGATCTGCAACCATTTTCATGAAAGACTGGCCATTAGTGATGACACAGTATATCGAAAATATCGATATATCATTTTCGTATCGTATTGTATCGTCGAAAAAATATTGAATTTTTCCATATATCGCAATGCTTTATGCCAGAAGTTTATATTTTTATTACTGTATTGCCAAAATAACGAGAATAAACAGAGAAAATGACAAACTAACCGAAGCAAACAAACTATAGTGTCGTAATTCAGCGACACTTACGACAGTCAATAGTTAATTTTTAAGTTTACTGGCACATTTTGGCATCTACTTAAAGCAAACTGCCTTGCTGAACGTTCATGTCTTGTTCTTGTGCTTGTATAAGGTTTACATACTTATTTTTTTAATAATATCGATACCAATATCACAATATTTTCAGAATATTCTATTGATATTGTATCGAAATTGAAATCCTGACATTGAATCATCACTACTGGCCATCACAACAAGCACTAGTGACGAGCTTTTTAGTTGTATCTAGATCGATGACTTTGAAAGACCCTGAACTTCCAAAATAAGGGGTTTTATTGATTTTTTGCGATCTCCGGCTGCAGCGCACACTCCAAGAATGAACTATGACGAAATGGCTGGAAATAGACTGAAAGTTTGCAAACAGGAACTGCTATAGGCTTTTGCACATCTCATGAGGATTAGCTCAAATTCATTCTTACATGTTAGTTTCATTTGTTTTTGGCTGGCTAAGTCTCGTCATCTGTGTATACCGGGTAGTCACAATGAGTACTGGCAGTGCTTATAACCATTGCTAGAGAAGAAACAGCATATTCCACAACACAGTAGTTTCCATATCTAGGAGTGTTGCTGTACCGACAGTGTTTAAGTCATGAATAGAGTACTGGCTTAATAAGATGAATAATTCACTTCAGTTCAGATTGGTCAAGAAAACTGATGAGCTCCTTATCTATGATGTTAAACCTGGGACATTCTTCTCTTCGTTTTTATGTTGGTTTTCTGTCATTGGTTTGTGTTATAGTATTGCATCAGTGCTCATGAGTCGGCTATAACTACTTAATTTAAAACTGTCAAGTGATTTAAGGTACATGTATTCTTTACGTTCATCATTAAGTTAATATCTTAGGCAGAGCTGCACAAGAGTGGTTTAGCTCAGCAGGATGCAATTAAAGCATTGTTAATCTCAGTTGAAAACGTTTTTTTGTGATGTATCGGACCTGTAAATGTTACTGATATGAGGAGTGAACTTAATGTTATAACCCGAGAAGCTGTAGATAAATTTAACTGAAAATGACTGTCACTGTGGGAACCAGCATTCTTGTTGTTGTAGTCGTAGTTGATTGTGTTTGGTTGTTGTTCATATATACTGTTTGTGTTATACAGTAGCGTGTTGTGTATATCACATCAGATGTGCAGCATAGATAAGCAGCTGGAAGGAACACTGCCGGCTTACGTGTTCAGCCTGCTAGCTATCTACTACCTACAGCAATGCAGTCCACCGGTCCTGCCTGTTTTGCACGAGGTATCATCGTTCTGATTTATGCTTTCTTCTTAACCGTACCATTACCGTTCGCATTCCACATGTCATTCCACAGTGGTACACAGTCTTTTGAGCCACAGGTCACACAACACAGGCTTGACGTCTCTGCCAGCCAGACCAGTATAATATTGTGCTATGATTATGTATGGTGAAAGACAGTAAACGTGTATTTATGTATTGTGTATTTACCAAGCTCTGTTGTGTGTTTCCAGCTGAAGTTGGAGCTGTTTGATACTTATATATGGCCAGTTAGAACAAGTCAAGTGTGTAAGACAGTAAGTGAATAATTTGCAAGGTGTATAATTTCGTATATCATATGTCTTGTGTTGTTTGTCTGGATGTTACAGACCAGATAACAACGTGTCACTTTTTGGGCTGGATGTGTGAACTGCGTCAAAACTAAAACTGAAATACCTCTGGTTGACAGTTGTCAGTGGTTGTGTGTTACTGGTGACCAGATGCTGACAGATGATCAAAAGAAGAAAGCACAACTGATGCGGGAAGCAAATCCCGACATGATTTATCTGAACGATGTTGATTTTCTGGTTAGTCACATTGTTGTTTCCTGGGTTTGTGATACGTTGTGCTAACAGTTGTCTTAGTGTTTATGTAACTGAATGAATCTTTTGGCTTTTTTGTGTTTTGACACTGTTGGTTCAACTTGGTTGATGTGAAGGACAAACCTGCTGCTGTATTCCTTGGAAATTTCTACCTGGGAACTCTGCTTAGCCTGAAATACTGTTACTATAAAGAAAACATAGACCAGGAAACTGAAATCTAAAGCAACAGTGGTAATATTTGTATTTTTGTATGGCTGTTTCAATAGGCTACAATGTGTGTCTTGCCCAGCCGTCTGCTCTGTATAGGCTCTTAATCCAAAAAGTAGGAAAACCATCTTGTGAGAATGTTTTCCAGGTAGGAGTAACTGATGTGCCAGTTTTTAATTTAAAAGGTCAGGCAGTGTGTTGGCATTGGGCTGAGATATTTTTTTACTTTGATGTACAGTTATTGAGTGCTGTTGATTGTTGGACCACAGCAAGTACGATGGCAGTGTGACAACACGGAGAGCATCGGTCGACTGTGGATCGGTCTGCTGCGTTTCTGGTGCGTCGGCTTCGATACTGCCGAGTCAGTAGTATGCATCAGGCAGAAGGCGCTGCTGACGCACTCTGATAAGAAGTGGATGAGTAAGAAGCTGACAATTGAAGGTATGAAAAATATCCTGTGGATACTTTGTTGATAACAATAATGGAAATACAGTGTTAGCAATTAACGCTGTGCAAAACTGATGGCTAGAAAAAACAGATTGAACAAAAACTGAAAGGTCTAGTTTTGTTATTTTGCATTTTTTGGCCTGATTTAGTTGTTGCTTGGTGTTTGCAAGGAAGTAGCTCTTGTGTGAGTCTGCTGTCAGATTCTTATTGCTTTTTCCAGCATTGGTTTTTGAAGCAGAATTAAGATGATGTATAATTTTTATTGTCCAAAAATTTTTGTGGTTGTTTATATGGCAGTTGTTGACTTCTAATTCTTTTTGCAGTCTTCTATGTAATGGTGTTATGTTTCAGAAAACTGTAATAAAAATTAACAGTACTGCATATAAATATTTGAAGATATGTTGCCTGTAGTTTTTGTGTCTGGTGTTGTTATTTCAAACTCCTAATTATTGTACATTCCTTACGGCTGATAAATGTGACTTTTTGTTGACATATCTTTTTTAGTTTTTTTTTGATACTGCTGCATGATATGTAGCAGCTTAGGATATTTGAGCTTTCATTTTCAATGAATGTATTCTAAATTTTGCATGTACATTAAAACTTCGTTATAACTTACTTCTAGGGACTGGAAAAATCAGTACGTTATATCCGAGGTACGTAATCAAAAATAGCACAGTTCATACTTTTATTAGCAATCCAAATACATGTATTCCAAATGCACCTATTAAACGTCAGGTCATTCATTTAGTATACAGTATAGTCTGTACTCTAGGCCTTCTAGGCTCATCTGGGCATTCTCGCTGTTGCTGACACCCAGCTGGTAAGGCTGCAAAGTGTCCAAAGCCTCCATAGCTCGTATGCAACCTGGGAGGTCGAGCAAGGTCGAGTGTCCCTCCTCGTTCTCATCTGATGGTGCAGCGCTGTCTGGCTGAGCAAGTGCCATTACTGCAGCAATGGCGTCGACGTCAGTCAGTTGCTCACACGTCTCCACGTTCTCATCGATGGTGCAGTGGCGTACTCATCAAACGTGAGGTGCAGTAACACAAACAGATGGTTACAGTCTAACGCAACACAGTGTGAATGATCTGGCCACTCCAGTGAATTTGATAAGAGGCAGTTCACTGGTCATCAACGGGTCAGATTACACGTACATGCCATACATGCCGAAACGATGTCTATTGGTATCTAATTTCCCTCCCCCACTGGGCCACTCACTCAGTCGCTGCATCTCTGGAACGCCAACACACTGGGAGACTGGGCGTCTTGGTGTGTGATTCGGTGTCTTTGATTGTGTTCATGCTCGCCGTCTGATCTCTGATCGCTCTGTGCTAGCCGGGTGGTCCATTCTACAGTCCATTGTATGCAGAGCATTTGCTGGCCTGCGGACTGCAGGTGATGTTCGTAATAGCCGAGGATACGTTATAGCCGAGTACATTATATCCAGCAGACGTCCTGTGCTAAAGAATAGGAACTTGACAGGACTGTAGAAGTCAGTACGTTGTAACCGAGTGTACATCTTAACCAAGTCCATTATAACGAAGTTTTACTGTACTTTGCAGTTCATTATTAATCAGAGAGATTGTTGACATTGTGTGGTTGTTTCTATGTATAGATCCATTCTCTCGGAGGCGGCCTGTTTCCAGGAGTGTGAGTCATGGCCGGATGTTTGAATTTATTGATGAGAGATTGCGAGTGGCTTACTGTTACTTTGCGACGTTGCCATCTCAGCGTGCTGACATCAAGCAGCAGTCATCCAGTAATGCCCAGCCACCCCAGAAACCACTTATGACTGATGATGATCATGCCAATGGTTGGTGGAGTGGTGGAGACCTTGCCCATGATGATGTCACTAGACATGAAGCAGCATTGTCTGACCAGGAATGTCACAAGACCAATGAGCTGCAGGAGAGTGTTCCCGAGCCAGTCCAGGCCAGCGACTATGAGTTCACTGAAAGTGTCTTGGCTGATAAGAAGGTGAGATGCTTTGGAGTTTTACAACAACATTACATTAGTGTTCTTTACTTGGGCCATAGTTTAGTCCACTGTGGAAACACGATTCATAGTGCTTGACTGTCTAAAAAAGCATAGCAACAATGGCAACAGCAGAGATGGTTGAAGATTAAAAACATTTGTTTTGTAAGAATTAGCAGTGTTTTGTAGTTAAATAGGGATCAGTGTACTGATGTTGAAACTGTGTTGAATTTGGGTATTTTTTTTTGCTTTTTTACAGAACTGATATTAAATTAACAAGTACTGTTTGCCTGTACACAATAACTAAACATCATATTTTCACATTTTATTTTTTGATGCTTTCATGCTGTTTGTTGTGCTTAAGTTAATGCATCAGATAGTCTGTGGCACCTGTTCTGTGAAAACGTACTGCATGTTCTGCATTGAGGGCCCACGATACGCAGTTATCTATAGTGTTTTGAGGAGTCATTCGACTACTTATTCACTCAATCACTCACTCACTCACTCACTGTGTATTGGGCAGCTGTTTTGATCAGAGTTAGTAGGCAATCAAACAAAGCAGCGGTGGTAGGAGCAAAAGCGTCAGTGGCATTGTGTACTGTGCCAGAAGTTGTTTTGTGTTGCATAGGGTCCGGCTATTATTTGTTCAACGTGTCAGAAGGAAGGTCACCTGAAGAGGAATTGCCCGGACAATCAGCTACCCCCACTGCCTTCCATGCCGCGGCCAAGCAAGCAGCACATGAGAATGCTGAACGATTTCCTGACTTATGTTCCAGGTCAGAATTTTACGGTTTAAGAGATTTTATTTTAGCATAGCGCAAGTATTTTGGGGTCGCCTGTAGGGTTGTTGTTGGGTCGATGTTTACTAATGTTCGATTGCTCAGGCAAGCTGGACATCATTTCCAGTAACCATTTTGCAATATGTAGATACTGAGCTTTTTTATTTGCTTTGATTTTGCATTTGAAATGACATTGTGTATTTTCGGAGGATGTTGTGATGTGGTGGGCCATTATGTTAACATATGGTATGCTGCTATTGGTGGCATATGTTATGTTGCTTCATTATATTTGAGCAGACTGTAACCCCATGTTTATCCAGTATTTTGGCCAAACATTAGCACGTTGTGGCAAAAACATGACTGAACAAGAATGGTGACCTGTGGTATTTTCTGTGTTGTAGAAGTCAACAATTTTCTAATCATTAAGAAGTATTTTTGCTGTGTGGTATTTTTTATCATAAATAATTAAATATGCACTGATCAGTAAGTGTTGGTGGGTTATTTGTTTCAGTTGATTTTATGCCCACTGATCAAGAGGTTTGTAACCGGCAATATGTGCTCAATGAGTTGTTGGGCATTATACGCAAGACATATCCAGGTTTGTTTACACTGTGTTTCATAAAAAACCGGACCCTGAAACTTCTTGTTATAACTTCAAGAAAACGGCTTTAATATCGAAAAACGTTGGTAGAAGCAATCTACACGTAAGACTAAAGTTATAGTAAATGTTCAAAATGTTGTCCTTTGGCCTTGATGCAGGCTTTGAGTCATTTCCTCCACTGGTCAATGGCCTCGTCCACAATCGTCTGTTCCAAGTCAGCCCAAACCTTAACAAGTCGCCATGGAAACCGTGCAGCTGGTACTCGGCCGATACCAAACTTTTCAAGCACAATGAATCCGCAACTGAATGGCAGTGCACTGTGTGAAAAATCATTTTTGGCGAACTTATTTTGATTTGTGCTGACCTGCCTTGGGGGTCCAGTTCTTTATGAAACACAGTGTATATGCAGATTTGGTTTTTAGCCACCGTACTTACGGTTGAGCTATTGGCACGAGTTGTCATCTGTCGGTCCATCTGTCTGTAACAGATGTATTGTGTCTAAGCTTTAGGTCATAGAAGAACGGTTTTTGCATGAGTAATTAGCTATGTGTGTGAAACTCGGGCATACATAATTTCAGCCATCTAGTGCAAGGGAAACATCATGGCTTGTGTGATAGCAACAAGCTGTTGTATAAGCAATGTGCCAAGTCAGTGGGAAAGCCAAAAATTTGACCCCCACCGCTCACACATTTTGAAACCGATCTTTCTGAAACTCAAAAACAAGAAAGATATCCGGGATACGACCCTGCGTGCAAAATTTGGTTGATGTGGGACGACGGGAAAGGGTCTGCGAAAATGGCAAATTTTGGCTTACTTTTGGTTCTTTTTTTGTACTCTCCACATGGCACGTGGACTCAATTTATGGTCCTACATACGAATTGACTGTAATACTAACAAAAATTAAATTCAAGATGGCGGTGGCCACCATCTTAGATTTTTGCACATACACTAATAACTCAGCTGCCGTTTGAGTAAGATTAATGAAATTTTGCAGGAGTGTAACCAGCTACTACAGGAAACAAGTGGTATGACCAAAATTGGCAACAGTAGTAAATTCAAGATGGCGGCGACCGCCATCTTGAATTCAGTTTATCCCCCATAGCTCGCTTGTTTAAAATGTACACCAACAGGGTGTATTTGCACAAAATTTGGCACGTGGACTCATTTTATGGTCCTACATACGAATTGACTATAATTTTGAACAAAAATTAAATTCAAGATGGCGGCGGCCGCCATTTTGGATTTTTGCGCAAACACTAATATCTCAGTTCGTGTTTGAGTTAGATTAATGTAATTTTGTAGGAGTGTAGCCAGCCATTACATGAAATGGGCCATGTAACCAAAATTGGCAATAGTAATAAATTCAAGATGGCGACGGCCGCCATTTTGAATTCTGTTTATCGCCCATATCTCTCTTGCTATTGCATATATTCGCACGAAATTTAGCATGTGGATTCACTTTATGGTCCTACGTTCGGAAATACCATAATATTGAACAAAAATGAAATCCAAGATTGCGTGGGCCACCATCTTAGATTTTTGCACAGAAAGTAATAGCTCAGCAACCGATTGAGGTAGATTAATGCAATTTTGCAGAGATGTAGCCACTCACTACTGGAAATAGACCATGTGACCAAAATTGGTGATGATAATAAATTCAAAATGGCGGCGGCCGCCATTTTGAATTCGGTTTATCGCCTGTAACTCGCTTGCTACTAGATGTATTTGCACAAAATTTGGCAGGTGGACTAAATTTTACATCTTATATACAGCTGTACCATAATATTAAACAAAGATAACATCCAATATGGCGATGACTGCCATTTTGTATTTTTGCACGAAACATAGGCCCTAATAACTTAGCTGCTGATTGAGACATAATTATGCAATTTTGCAGAAGTGTAGCCGGCAACTACTGGATGTCGGTTATGTGACCGTAATCGACAACAGTAATAAGTTTTAGATTGTGGTGGACACCATTTTAAATTTCATTTATTGCTCATAACATGGTTGCTATTCTATGTGTTTGCGCAAAATAAATCCAAGATGCCAGCTATGTAGTAGTTGTTGTAGTTGTAGTAAAAACTAACAGGCTATAGTGACTTTCCAAAATGTAATAAAACCGCAAATATTTTATATAAAAAAACTGCAAACATTTAATTTAATGTTGTATAAGCGATGATGTAAAACGGCAAAAATCCAAAGGATAAGCACGAACATTATGTATTAGCTTAGACATTTTTATCTGGCTACTGAAGAGAGATTAAATGTCTAAGCTAATACATTACTTTGTGCTTATACTTTGGATTTCTGTTGTCTTACATCATCGCTTATACAACATGAAATAAATTGTTTGCATTTTTTTTATATATAATTTTCAAATTAAGGGTGAGATAAAGAGGGTGGGAAAGTTAATGGAAAATTGGCCATATCTCGGAAATGGTGAGAGATACGGCCAAGATTACTATTAATCACTAATAGGAAGTGGCATACCGGTACGCCCTGTCGGATGAGATCAGGTTAGTTTACACCAGGTTAGGCCAGTCTTCAAATGCAAGCTCTTGGAAACTGTTGTGGCAGAACTTTCACAGACTAGGCGCGCTCTTCCAAGTTCCAGTCATCTGAATAACATTGTCAAAGGCAGAGCCCAACGTGAGTCCACCCAGAGTCCAAACTAGATATTCAGTCACCAGCATTTGCTGCAGATATGTTTAGGTTGTGGCTGATTTCGGCAAGTAGATGACAAAATCTTTGCATGTCATGCAGAAAGTGTTTCGATGTATCTACTGGTGTTTTTGTTACTAATTACAGTTGCAAGTTGGTGTACATTTTTTCGCTTATTGTGGGCCCAAAAACTGCAGAAAAATCTTGCAATTAATCAGTACCGGGTTTTTTAATAATAAATTGCATTAATGTTGTATAACGGTCAAATTTCTTGCAACTTTTTATGATTTGGCTGTTATGGTATAGTTCAATGTTGTTTTGCTATTTTTACTGTTTATATAGTGTGGGTGTATTTTGTTGTTATTTTTTGTATTTTTTTATTAACAGATGCTCGATTGTGCCTTTTTGGATCGTCTTGTAATGGATTTGGATTTCGTAACAGTGATCTTGATATCACGTTAACATTCAAAGGCCGTGAAACCGATGAGGTGAATAATTGGCTTTGCTTTTATTTGCTGCAGCTGGAAAATACACTTCTTGATGATAACCAATGACACATTAAACTTGTAGCAGTCAGATTTAAGTTGATAAAGTACATTAATGAAGATAGTGTTTCTAACATTATTGAACTGTGTGTCCACGTGAGGCAGTAGAGTTGCATTATTTGTTTCAACGAGTGAACAGTATCATGACTGTTTACACAGATAAGAACTAGAAATTTGGGGCAGAGCCCAACGTGAGTCCACCCAGAGTCCACCCGGTGTCACAAGTCTGATTGGGGGAAAATTTTGGGGTTAAAATTTTCCTTGGAGCAGTCACATGGCCCAAACTCAAATGCATTAGCATACACAGAACATGCATTGTTGACTTAGGGTGGGTCAACATGCACGTTTATAACTTTTATGTTAGACTGTTAGTGAATGAAAGTTCACCAAATTGTTTTGCCCAGTGTAGGATGGGCTGTAGTTGATCACTTGTTCAGATTTTTGATATCTCGATTCTTTTCAGAGATATTCGTCATCGAAGTTTAAAGTCATCCGAAATCACGCCACATTTTGCATGTTTTTGGCCTTTACAATTTTTCGGGGGAGGGTGCCCCAATTTTTTTTACCTAATTTTAAAAATTCAGCCTACTACCTGCAGCAGTCAGCCGACGGAGCTCTTGAGATCCCATGGTGCAAAAAAACAAATAAAAAAACATCGGTGGTAAAACAGAAGTCCATTCTGAAAACTACCATTTCTGATATACAGTGTATATGTGCATGTTGACACATTTCAGTGCAGTGAATTGTGCATTTGTACATTTGGTGCAGTGGCTGTCTATTATCTTTGTTGTTTATCCACAGTCGTTATAAATGCTAATGTTAATTGTTTTGTGAATTAAGGGCTTGAATAATGTGGAGATAATAGAGAAACTTGCCAGCACTCTGAAAAAGCATAAGTCTGTTGTCTACAACATATTACCAATCACTACAGCCAAAGTGCCGATCGTCAAGTTCAAGCATGCTCGGACGCAGCTGGAGGGTGACATCAGCCTTTACAACACTCTTGTAAGCGATATGCTTGAAACTGTGATTTGTTTCTGGCTGTCTGTTGCCTGGGTGCATGATATATTGATGCAGTATATCCTTACAGTGGTTAGCGAGCTTTTGAAGTCAAAGATCTGTTTGGTCATCCATTTGCGCTATTCTGGTGATGATATCTTAAGTAATTTATTGGCAAATGTTGCCAGTGTTGTTGTTTTTATATTCACTTTGTTGTGAAGTCTCAGTAATGTTGAAGTCTGATAAACAGCAGTAATTCATCAAATCGCAATCTTTATTTACTAATTTGTTGACATTTTATCAACTGCATGCTGTGCTAGGCTCAGCATAACACACGGATGCTGCAGACGTATGCCGACATTGATGAACGTGTGCGCACACTTGGCTACATCATGAAAGTCTTTGCTAAGGTTCTTTTTGCTTCATCTTATATGATCATTTGCAGTCTTATGTAAGCTATGGCAGTAACGGTAACAGCACTGATGGTTCCTGTCACTCAGTAATATTATAGCCAAGCAATAACTGGACCGTGCCACCAGTGATTGGTCATGCACGACGAAAATGCGGCTTGATTCGTCACATCTCATGAATATTCATTATTTGCATGGCTAATGAGCATCGCTGCAAACGTTTGCAGTGAGAGAATAATTTTTAAACAGAGAAAGTGTTATTAATTGATTAATTACTAATTAATAAGGAACCTGACAAAATTAACCAAACCCCACTGTTGCAGAAAGACTTAGGGTATAAGTCATCGAAAAGGGATTAGGCAGTTTATTGAATTAGAAGAGAAATTAAATAAGAAAGGTGACCACATCACTATACGCATAACGTCAACTGAGTAGACCTACTGTATAATGGCTTGTGAACGCTGTCTAGAAACGCACAGTGACGACTGATGGTAGATAAACATAAGCCAACTAACCGTCATCGTTAGTGGACAAAAGTTCATTAATTTGTTTTGTTCAACGCGAGAGAGATCAGTTCAGCAACAGTATTTTATACACGCAAGTCTTATAACCAAAAGTTATGACAGCTGCGCTGATGCGTAGTAGCTCCAAGTAAACATCACTGCCTTCAGCTGGCTGATGAAATGTCCAATGGTCAGTGACGTAGTCTTGAGCTCCGACGGCAAATTGTTCCACACTGATGGGCCAGCAACCGAGAAACTTCATGGACCAAAGCCGACAGTTCTTGTTCTCGGTGTGGCCAAATCACCGGCATTAGTGAACCGCAGATGCCGACGAGTTGCGATTGCCGTCACTCGGGTGAGAAGTGACATGAGGCAAACTGTGGCAAGCTGGTGCAGACATTTGTAGACGAGTAAACAAATCTTAAAGTCCACTCGTTGACGCACGAGCAACCAGTGTAGATCGTCACGAAGAGTTGGTGTGATGCTGTCACATTTCCGCTTTTTGACCACCAGATGCGCTGTAACGTTGAGCACAGACTGAAGAGGACGTAGGTGGATGGACGCAACTTGATACAAGATGCCGTTGCAGTGGTCCACGCGACTGGCAACAAAAGCATAAACAAGCATCTTGACATTGTCAGCAGAAAATGGTAGGTTGTAGGAGAAAGTTTTATTTGAAACCTAGGCATGCAAAATTTTAGCAGTCTAGTGCAAGGGGAACATTTTCAAATTTAGGGTTGAATGGAGAGGGTAGGAAAAAATGTGCGTTTTCAACAGAAAACTGGCCATATCTCGGAAACGGTGAGAGATATGGCCACAGTTACTATTGATCACTAATAGGAAGTGGCATATGTCAGATGAGATGGAAATCATTGATCTTGGATGACCTTGAAGGTCACTGACAACCAGTACGGTCAGCTATTCTAGTGACAGCTGTTCTTCTTTTTATGAATAAGTGGATATTATGTACGTGAAAACAATGATGTTGTTTGTAATTTTGTTGCGTGTAGTGTGCTGACATCTGCGATGCATCACGCGGTACATTGTCTTCATATGCTTACACACTGATGGTCATCTACTTTCTTCAGCAGCGTACGCCTCCAGTGGTTCCTGTCCTGCAGGAGGTCAGTTGCTCTTTTCTTGTCATGTATTCAAGTGCTGTTCGGTTTATTTTGCATAATTAAAGTTTCATAATAGGTTGCTGACATTGCATTTCACTCAAGTTGTTTGAAACAGTTGATAGCACTTATAGTTCTGTTGTTAATTCTTTCGGCCATAGTTGTCACGTTTGTAATACATTTCCCACATTTGCTTCCCACATTCCTCCAGCTAAATTTTACTTTTCAGTATTGTTGTTGTTATTTTGTTATTTTTTGTATATTGTTGTTTGGAGAACACAAAGGGCATTTAGCCTATAAAAAGCACTGTTGCATTTTTGCTTGTTGTGAAAGCATGCTGTCTTTAGTTCAGAGGCATGCTCTTGAAGCTTCAGGAAAAAGAAGTTCATGCATGCAGTATTACAGTGTTTATGCTTTATATTAATAGCATGCTGTGTTTAGTGAAGAACATGTTTTATTATCTTTTATTATCTTTCAATACTTTAATGCTGTTTGTATGACTGGAAATCTTTGGATTTATACATTACATAACAGTTCCCAGTAGTTTGCTTTAGAAGACTGAAGTGGTTGAAGCCTGAGTGATTCTTGCAGCAGTATGAACCAGTTACACAGAAACCAAGTTTGTTACTTTTTGTTTTTCAGCTTTATACTGGACCTAACCGTCCAGTACGTCAAGTGGACAAGTGGAATGCGTGGTTCTTTGAGGATCTGAATGCCTTGGTCAGTATTTTGGTAGTCACTAATTTCCCTCGATCTCAGCGTCGATTCAGTTTTGTAATAGCTTGGTAAACAAAGTAACACAAGTAGTACGCTTTCTGATGTTGTCTATCTGAATTTATAGAAAGATGAATAGATTGTGCTTACTGAACGATTCATTTGCAACATATGGCTGTTTATCTGTGTTTTGGTCCATTGATTGATATTTGCTAATGTTTTCCAGCAAGGTTCAGTGTAGTGGGTAAACGCTAAACTGTTTGTCATAAAAGTTGCTAAAAGTAAAGCAAAATGAACTGAAGCAAATGGTGGCATAGCCAAGTAGCACTGGGAAAGAGTTAACTTTTGACAGCTGACATTCTCTGACAGTTGGAAATGCAACTCACAGCAGTGGATGTTGCTTCATTTGGCTTCTGTTTATGGCTGCAGATAGAAGCAGGATTTTTGTATATAGTTTTTTTAGCTTCTGTCTTCTTAGCTTAGCTTAGATTGCAGTTGATTCCTAAAAATATCATTGGAACAAATTCTGCATAGCCATGAAGCATATAGGAAAATCTCCCGTTGCATTATCTCGACTCTGAGCATGCGTGTATCTTGTCAGCCGAGAATGTGGTCAGGACTGTGCAAGAACAAGGAGAGCATTGCTGATCTGTGGTTGGGCCTGCTGAGATTTTACACGGAAGAATTCCCCTTCAATGAGCGCGTCGTCTGCATTCGACGTTTAGCGCCTTTGTCCAAGTTTGAAAAGTTGTGGAATGGCTGCAGGATTGCCGTTGAGGATCCTTTTGATCTCAACCACAATCTTGGCTCTGGACTGTCTCAGAAAAGTAGGTACACACTGTACTTTCATTGTCAGGCAGGCTGTCAAATTGGTAAATAAACTGTAGCCTGCATATGTCAGGTGAACTGTTGTGTAGTACATTATTTATTTGCTTAGTTGATTGTCTTCTTATATTTAGCCACATGCTGCTATTTTTCTAAACAAACATAAGCCTTAAATATTGTCTATTCAACTTTTTAATGCAATTTTTTGTTTTAGTTTCATTTTTCTTTTCATATAAATGTTTGTGTAATGTGTATTTACAGTGTCAGTGTACATTCAGAAAGTATTTCGCAATGCCCGCTTGCTGTTTGGTACATCATTGAGGGAAATCCCTCGAGGTTTTGAAACAGTTGCGGTAAGTTGCTGCAGTTGTATCTACACCGTGTCCCAACGGATAAGTTAATGTAAAATCATTAATATTTGACATATTTTTTTTACAAAATATGAAGCATTCATGGAGACAATTATTCTGAATTAGTCTTTAAAGTTTGTGCTCAAATTGGCCACTTTTGGTCTTGATGCAAGCTTTATTGCAGGTGCGTCATTGTTTGGTCACTTTGTCATATAATATGCTGGTCTTTCATCCCAGACTATAATAGTCATAATAGTGACAGTCATGATACGATAGTTGTGATAGTGTCAGTGTCACGGTAATTTTAATGCTAAGATTGTGCAGTGTATGATATTTTATTGAAATCCATGAACTGCATAAGTGAATTACATGTTTTTGATCCAAAGGGTGTTGCTAATTTTGGGACGCAGTGTATTAATGCACCAGATGTAATATTTGACCGCAGATTTTAAGGTAAATTATACTGCATTAATATTGCAGATTTGTTTCGATTTTGTGTGGCTGTAATGTGATAGTCTATGATTGATGGCTTCTCAGGGAGAAGGTTGTTTTGCCTGTGAAACTTAGCTGCACCATTACTATCCTTCAGAACCTGACATAGTAAGCCCATTAAACACAAAAAATGTACAGTATGTGTTTAATGTCCTACAGATAGACCATGCAGGACATTAAAGTTGACAAATATTGAAATTGCAATGCTGAAAATCATGACACAGCTATGACAGATAATTTGCTTGTTAAGTCTCAAGATTATCAGTCAGCTTGTCGGGTGAAATAGCTGCTTAATTGAGGTAAGCAGCATTGAATACTTGCAGATAATTACGACCAGAATGTCGCAATATTTGGTTCAGTGTTATGTAATTATACCTTATGTTGTTGTGTGCCATCAGGACTATTTCTTCTCATACAATCTGCTGACCAGTGGCCTTTCTCAGCCGAATGACAGAGGTTGTCGACGTTGTGGAAAGATCGGTCACTTTGTCAACGAATGTCCGCTACTTGCTGGCAAGGGGTAAGCAGTTACATGCACTTGGTTGTGTTGTCAGTGATTTCTGTGTGTGATCTTATACAAAACCGTTCTCGGGCATCATGTAATTAATGTTGCATCACTTCATGGGTTGTCCACTGCCGTCAAAGCACCACATAAATGCTGAGAACTGGCTGTTTGGAACTGGCTGTCAGATACGTAATTGTCCAAAATCTGCACATTTTCTTCTGTTGTGTGACTAACTAAACAGTTAGTGGTGAACATGCTCTAAAGTCTGTTTTTAGTAATTTTGTATATGTATGGAAGAAAGACATAAATGAAAGCAAGAATGATTCACATCTTCATTAAGTTTAGTCACTAGATAATCTGTGTTATAAATTGATGTTGTTGAATAAGCCGGAAGAGAGAAAAAGAACCGCTGAAATCGAATGCTGACAAGGAGGGCAGCAATGAAGGCAAGATCAGCTCTCCCAAGAACAATGGTATAAGTGCAGTTATTTCAGTGTTACTCATTGCTAATTATCTTCACTATAGTGAACATTGGAGGAGATTAAGAGATTGGTCGTGTGTGTGTGTGTGTGTCTGTGTACATGTACTTTGAGGCGCCATATCTCTATGACGGTGCCAGATAGTTGCATGGTCGCAATGGAAGTAACCACCATGAGTCGAATGGTCACGTGACCAATGACGTCACGTGACCCCAAAAGGTCAAGATCATAACCCCATTATATTTGAGGTGCCATATTTTGATAACGGTGCCAGATAGATGGAGAGACAATTGCCGGCTCTTTCTTTTCCCTCCTCTTTTTTGTTGTAGGATGTAGTTGTGGCTGTAGGCATAGTAGTAGTTGTAGGTCTGGTAGTGGTAGTAATGTTTAAATCATTTCACTTGGCGGAGATATGCACTCTCACAAGCGCCTTCTAGTTATACATGGTGTTTCATAAAAAGGCACCCTGACATGTCTAACAGACTGGTGCTTTACAAGAAACTGAAATAGAACTATACTATAAAAATTTGAAAAAGGCAAAAAGTATTCATTTCATATATTCAGTTTTTTAGACACCTGTTTGTGTCGGTATGACCAAGCACTATAATTTGGTACATGTAGTAGTCAAAAAGTACACTGGTGTTATGTGGCTGGAAGGTATCCATCCACAGGCCCATCCATAAAAAATTTTGTATGTTATGTCCTCCTGCTTGGTTTATGACTCAGTTCCCCACCAGTAGATTGGGATCATATTCAGATATGGGGCTGCTTTTTTCTTAATTATTTGTCTAACTATTTGGCATACATTTCTGGTGTAAAACATGTTGCATGCTGAACGTATGTGGTTATGTGACTTGCAGTCCTGGCTAAAAGCCCGCCATGTTCTTCATCTGATACCAACAGCGCAGGGTCGTCATCTTGGCATCAAGTTCCATTGAAAGCTTCCAGTTCAGACTCCAGCAGTGCTGCTGCAAGCGTTGTATTCTGCAATTCATCCTCTGTGCCAGTGACCCCATCCTCGGACACACAGGTATTGCCGGTGTATTTGCTGCAGCCTGGCGCTGTTAGCGTTCCAGTTCCGTTGTTATATGGTGGTCCTTGTGTCCGTCCAGCTGCCATTGCTTCCCAGTCCCTACCAATCATGCATTCTCCGTGGCTGGCTGCTTCGCCTGCTGGCATGCAGGTCAGTACACTGTCTAAACACCAGTCAGTCAGTACTTATTTGTAAGTTGCCGTTTTGACCATGGAAATAAGGAAACCTTTTGAAATTTGGTAGAGAATATAGTGATGTAGTCTACATTTTAAGCGAGAGGCACTGTTGAATAGCTTTAGTTTAAAGGTAGGATGTGCATGTTTTTTTTTTGCCTCATACATGTATACAGTATGAACTGTGATCTGATTTCTTCCCCCCCCCGCCAGAAAAAAATATTTCAAGATATTTGCAGCACATTGTTTGGCTAAAACAGATGAATGTGTGATATGATCATACACCTGTCATCGTCAGTGTAACATTTGTTTATTTTGATACCTGTAGAATTGTAACAGTTGTCAATTCAAGCTACATCCATATGTCAAAATTCCAGCTGCACTGTGATGGCATATCCAACAGTCCATTGTGGTGCACAGCCCCAAGGTGGCAGTCATGGTCACCACTAACATGTTCATTTCCTTGCTCTTATGTTGTGATGGAATGTGCCAGCTAAGAATAGAGTTTATTAACAGTCCCGACCAAGTCATTACTGACTGTGTTCTTGCTGTGGTAATCTGGTTTGGTGTTTTTCTAACATGTATTTATTGTGTACACCTGCATCTTTCCATTCTGCATTAACCTCATCACATTTTATGCACTAACCAGGTTTAGTTAATCGCCAGTTTGGTTCTGCTTGTTAACATACAAGTTTCGGTTATTCGGTGCTTGTTTACGCATGTTCTTTAGTGATATTTGCATTGTTTTATTAACGTCATGGATAGCTAATTTTTTCAGTTATTATTCTTGGATGGTCTTGGTTGGCAGAAATAGCTAAAGTGTTTGAATTGCATGTGATGCAACGGGTGTGATTATTATCATTCTGCATTGGTCACAATATGCCTACTTTGTAACTGTTCATCCTGTCTTGCATACATCTGCTGACAGTCCTTAGAAACTCTTATGCTTCATTTGTGTTGCAGTCCGGCAAAGAGGAATGGGATAAATAATTTCTTTGTAATTTCTGTTATTTCATAACATGCTGTATCTAAGCTGCATTGTAGAATGTAAGCTAGTACACTACCCACTAGTTCATATCAATAATCAATAGAATATGCTGATACTGTAGGCTTCTATGCCGGGTCAATACAATCACCCAAGTACCTCAGTTCAGCAGTACTTGGAAGTGGATTTTTGTTACTTTTAACCGAGTAAATTATTTGCACTCTATCTATGGCATAGTTTTGTTATTGACGCATTGCTTCCACAATGCAATTCTGAAGTGCTTTCTCTTACCAACATAAATCTGCAGATATAGAGGCTTAGAGGCAGTGATGTGGCCAAGTCCACTTAGTCCAAGGTCAAGTCCAAGTCCAATTGTGTTCAAGTCTGTTGATTACGAGTTCGAGTTCTTAAAATTCCTATTCACAATCTGAGCATGCAGCGATAAACAGCAACATACAAGAATGTAAGAAATTCTACAACATTATTTTGTCTCCTGATGATAAATTAACAAAACAGTTAGTTAGAATGCAAAAATCTGTATGGCACAGTTACTTCCCGTTGTGGCTTGGTCGTGTAATGGTACCATGCTGTGAGGTTGCTGATTTGACCCTCACCCGGGGTGCACTGCCAGGCAGCAACCTTCAGCAAGTTGTTCACACATGTGCCTCTGTCATCAAGCAGGACAGTTTAGTACCAGCTTAACTGCCGAGAAGGTTACGGCAGTATATGGGAGAGGGCTGGCCCTCCACCCATATCATTGAGATATGTTTGCACTCACTGCTGGCTGGGAGCCATGGAAATGGAGATGAGGACCGCTCGCATCGGACACATAGCTGTGAGAGAGCACGAGAGAGAACTGTTGACTATCGGTGATTTAATCTTTTAATAGTTAATTCCAAGTATATAGTGCTGAGTCCGAGTCCATTGTGTCCGAGTCTGAGTCATGATGGTTTGAGTCAAGAGTCCTGTGAAATAATGACTCTAGTCTGACATTGAGTAGTACATCAATGCTTGCTGTTGTCTGTGTTTCTGTAGGACCAGCCTGTGTTTATGAAGTATTCTGGTGTTTAGTCCGGCCAGCTGACCAACACAAGACAGTTACCAAGTTCTTCTCACGATGCACTGATGTCAGTTGTTGTGGCACCATTGATTGTGTCTCATAGTGGCCAGACACAGTGATCAAGCTATGCTAGGCTCAACACAATGTTTATTAACAATTGGCAGCCAACGACAGTCTGCCTTTGTTGTTGCTGTCATGTTGTTGGTCTCTTGCAGCCCCTCACCAGAAATATTTTAGATCCCGAACTAAATCTAGTTTTAGTTTTTATACAGTTCACTGAATGCTAATTATAGTTTTTATACAGTTTTAGTCTACTTGGAAAACTTCATTTTAGGTTTTAGTTCTAAGAAAATAACTTTTTTGTTTCTTTTCAGTATCAGTCTGACAAAACGGCTTAAAAATGCCAAATTTGGCTGATTTTGATCTTTTAAAATGCCAGCTGGCAATCCTTACATAGTTTGTTTTGTGGTGTGTGACGTGTGAAATGGTCTTACTGAGATCTCTGCTCTGTCCCGTGTCAATAACGTTTTATGCTGAAAACTGCCGGGTTTTTCACAAATGTTTGATTTGCATTGCAGCGATCTTGTGTTCGTTCGTTCTGCCAGTAACTTTCGTTATTGTTCTTTCTGCTTGTCATAATTTTCACATTGTTTAGTTTCCCTTCTTCTTTATCCTAAAATTCTAGTTCACTTTCCCATAAAACAAAGACCGATAATTTCCATTGTCGTACTTGTTTCGGCTACTCTGCCTGTCACCGCAGCACTATATAGATCTAGATGTAAGTGTTCAGTGGGCACCATTGATGCAGCATCACACTGGCTGAACCCTTCCACTCTTTTTCAACAGCTTTTTTTACCATATGGCTACTTTACTTGTTGACGTTGGGACCAGTCTCTCTGTAAAAGAATGAAAGTAGCTATAATATTTGGCAACTGTGCTCGTTCGTTTTGCAATCTCATGTAGTTTATGGTACTGCAGGCGGTTAGTGATTGATGTGTTTGGTTATTTTGACAGCTGTCTTTCTGTACTACCATACCGTTACATATGCACAGTCATATTGGTCAGTTCTTACAGTTTTAGGTTAGGATCAATATTTTGTGTTTCATGTGTTCCTTACCTGTTTTTTATAAAGGTTAAATTTAGTGTTTCAGAATTTGTTTATGTGTTTATATGTGTGCATTGCCTGGAAAGGCTGTCCCCGAAATGATCTATACTGTGTTGGGTGGGATGTTAAACCCTACTCACTTCACTTTCTGTGCAGTTGTCTTGGTTCATACTGTTAGTGTTTGTATTAATTACATAGCTATGACTGCATGTCAGTGTGATGAAGCTACAATGCATGAACTGTTTTGCATGTTGACTGCAGTTGACGTTAGTGTCTTTTGATTTTTCTCCATGTTTAACTTATGCGTGTTGCATGTAGCACTCACTTCCATTAATTGGTTATTGTTGTTGCATGTATCTCTGCCAAAGACAAGAGGTATTGTTTTTGCATCTGTCCACAATATTACATAAGAAGTTATAAGCGTATTTTTATTAATTTTTTTGGTGGATTGGGCCAAAAAGTAAATGAGTTCATTAAGAGTGCTTCGTGCCAGTTTCAGCCCACCATGTCCTTCAATAGACAGCATTATGAGATTGATGACTGTCTGGAGGATAACAGGGAAGATTATTAGAACTGCCATTATTGTTACATATGCACAATTATAATCGGCATTTCTTACAATTTTAGGTGTAGGTCCTCCATTTTAAACTTTTTGTTTCGTTATTATGTGTATGTGCAATTTTGCCTGCAAAGGCCGTCCCCAAAATGGCCTATACTGTGTCGGGCGGGAGGTTAAACCGTACTCACTCACTCACTCACCCCACCCCGCCCTCTAATGCTGTTACAGTGAGATGATAGAGCAACAAGCAATAAGCAATCCTTGCATTATTCACTACTAGTGGTTGGTTTTTAATTGAATGTCAGTAATAACTGTGAAAGTCATCAGTTCAGATGGGAGAATTTAAAAATCTATGTTTTTAGCCGACCGTACTTAAGTAACAGTCGAGCTATTGGCATGGTTGTCGTCCGTCTTTAATGAATATATTGTGGCTAAGCTTTAGGTCTTAGGGGAAATTTTTTTTCACGAATAATTAGCCATAGGCCTTAAACTGGGGCAAGCAAATTTTCGGCCATCTAGTGCATGGGGAACATTTTCAGATTGGGGGTTGAATGGATGGGGGATAGAAAATTCAATGGAAAACTGGCCATACCTCGGAAACGATGAGAGATACAGCCAAAAATACTGTTAATCACTAATAGGAAGTTGCATATGCCCTTTCAGATGAAATGAAAATCATCGATCTTGGATGACCTTGAAGGTCACTGACAGCCAGTACGGTTGGCTATCCTAGCGACAGCTGGGCTTCTTGTTGATCATTTGGTTAGATTAGCAACTGTGAGCTGTGTTAACTGTGATTTACGTGATTGAATTGACCCTCGTTGGCCATATTTTTGAATATTTGTTCATCCTAAAATAGGTATGGTTCACTTTAAGTAAGTTAGTTATGCATGTTGTTAAGGAGTTTATTTGAAATTTAGTAATCAGTTGGTGAATCTGTTTAGGACTATCACCGGGAAACAATGTTTAAAATCGTTGAAATCTGGACCTTTGTGCCAGGATGTATTTTGTTGTGGTTCGGGAAGGCCTTGTATTTGAATTGGTTTTGTGTTTATGTAAAGGTTATTGCCTCGGAAGACTTTGTTTTTAATTTTTGCGGCTGAATTTGGTTTGTTTTGATACATGTGGTTCGACTGGCACACACGTCAGATTTCCAGCCATTGTAACGTAATTTGCCAGTGTAACTGTAATCAATGCCAGTCTTTCATCATTTAATGGATTCAGAATACTGGTGATTGAACTGCATCTTACATCATTTTTCCATCTTCGATGTGACTGATTTGATCACTATATAATATAAATAATATAATATTATTCAATGATCAAACCAAAGCACTCTTCACCAAGTAATGCATAAAGTAAGCTGCCAAAGTTGCTTCCTGTTATACTGACACAAAGAGTTCAGTCTAGTAAGTACTAAGTTTAGCTGTTTCACAACTAATATTTATGTCTTGTCACCAGCATATTCAAGTGCTAGATATGCATTGCTATTTTTCACCTGATGAGTTGAGGGAGTGTGCCTCGCATTTGGCTGTCATCCATTTACACGGTGTTTCATAAAAAGGAACCCTTTTTGTTTCTTTTATAACTCAGTCGAATGGTGATCAGTTTGCGTGAAAGTTTTTACCAGATGTAGCTGAAGAAATACAAATTCAAATCATTTCAACATGATGTGGCCGTTAGTTAAATATTCTTTGCTAGTCGTAATGTAATGCTGACGTCATAATGTGTCCTGAGTACAAACTGGTTTGTCTCAACTGGTTCTGTCAGTAGCTACCCTGCTTCAATGGTGAACTTTTTCTGGTTTACTGATGAAAAATGTTCATCGTGTCAGCACTTAGCAACATGGAGTCATAAAATCAGGTGTCTTGCAATCCAAAAACTCATCCATCTCGTAAGCGGAGTGTACTGGTGCACTGTCTTGCTGAAAGGCGTAAAAGTTAAGCTATCCCCACAAGTGTGTGTGAAAGTGATCGTCTTGGGCATTTTTGTGGCTACAACGTTAAAACTTCAACAGTTTGTCATTAATAAACCAGATAAAGTTCGCCATCGACGCAGGGCAGTTATTTAACAAGTCTGTAAGCACCGGTTGCAACAATCCAGTTTGTACTCACAGCACACTATGACGTCAGCATTACGTCATGACTAGCAAAGAACATTTAACTATCAGCCATATTTTGTCCAAATATTTCGAATTAGTATTTCGTGAGCTCAGAGCCAGAACGCATTATCTCACGCGCAGCTAAAACCGAGAAAATCAAAAAAACAAAATTTGCAGCACGCTGTAAATTTAGCCAGACAAGCGACAGAAACTATAAAGCATTCGTAGTATTAACAATTTACTGCTAATACAATGATAATGTTAAAGTTTGGCTACATAAAGCTGGTTTATTATATTTGAATTTAAACTGAACTATCCTGTTCACATTCTAGCCAATTTCGGCCAGTGTTTGCATGCCAGAACGCACTATCTCGACCTGATGCGTTACTACAGCAACGAGCGAGGCTCCTGCATCTGTATGCAGAAACGCCTGCATCAGCCGCATTAGCTCTAGATAATGCGTTCTGGCTCCAACTGAAACCGACGTTCTTGCATGCAGCTTGTTTTTGCTTGTAGGACTAACAATGCATCACATTTAATAAGTTTCTGTGTTGCATATAAACACATGTAAACACTTAAATGCTTTCCATTTCATTAGGCTTGTTTTATTTGTAATATCTTAGACCACTCTGTAATGAAACCTGTCAAATTCGGAATTCCTATAACGAATCTTGTATGATAATAACAGTTTGTCTTTATTTGCTGAATCGCTGGTCAAGTTTAATTTAAGAATGGTGTCCTTGATAGACTGAGGACAAAAAATTAGCCTTAGCCTTTAGTCATTGTGATGAATGTGCTCTATGCAACAACTTTGTTGGTATTTGCAATTTTGAGGTATATTTACCGAAATATTGAAACTATGTTTGTCTGAGCATTTTTCCTGTCTGTGGTAGCGATGACAGTATTGTTTTTGGTCTTTCTGTCTGTTTGTCTGTGAACACGATAACTCATCAACCGCTGTAGGAATACACTTTGATAAAATTTTACACGAACACGTAAGCCCTACCTCGACGTGTCAAGGTCATAGGGCAAAGATCAATGTCATTTTTTTTCGTTGGTGGACCAACGTTCACTTAGGTGTTAACGTCGTCATACGTAAAAACAATTCTAGTTGATAATGCCGTTTTTCTCTTGTAGATTGCTTCACGCTTTCCAAAAATAATCATAATCGAAGTTTATAGTTGTCCGAAATCAAAGGCACTGTTGATAACTCATGAACTGCTGCACTGAGATTGATAACATTTTTCGCAAACATGTAGGCCTATCTCGACAACCTTCATAAGCGTATTGAAATACTAAAGTCATACGTCAAAGGTCAAGGTCACAAACTCTTTGTGCTTTGTGTGCATGCCATGGCAGCTACCATGGACACTACTTACAGCCTTCAGCAGAACTTAAAAGTCTAGTTATGGTTAATTATATTTTAAGTAAAATCAAACTGGCTTTTGATGTACGGTATAAAAATGTCATATTTACTTACTTACTCACTTAGTGGTCTTGGTTTTGATCTTGGCCTCAGCCTCAAAGGCTAATTGCCTGGCATTGACCTCCCAAGACCACTGGCTTGGCCTCGGTCTTGAAAATGCTGGCCTCAAACCTACTACTGGTTAAGTTTAGAATTTTAAAGCTACGTTGTTTATTTTTTTACTGCACAGAAGAATGTCTACTATATCCATTGTACGTCGTGCATAGCCTAATTGTGTAATTCCGGAAAGTCACTTTCTTGCCGTTTGTTAATATCACAACAAAGAAGCAAAGAAGAAGTAACTAGGTTTATAAATTTTTCACACTGTCGTAAATGCAATGTTTATATTTTCATTTTAATTAATACGTAAACAAAATTTACGCAGCTGCAAATTAACATGGACTTTGGTTATAGACTTTAGTGGCAAACTGTGAACAAACTGTACTGTCAATTGTTAACGTTATCCACCTAAATTAATGCACAACAAAACATTCGTAGTATTAACAATTTACTGCTGAATACAACGATAATGTTAACTTTTGACTACATAAAGCTGGCTTGTTATATTTGTGCTTGAACTAAACTACCCTGTTTAAGTTCTAGCCAATTTTGACCAGTGTTTGCGTGCAAGCGAAGCTCCTGCTAGGCAGAAACGCGTGCACCAGCATGCATTAGCTCGAGATAGTGCGTTCTGGCTCTAAGCCCACGATTTCTTCAGCTACATCTGGTAAAAATTTCGTGTAAACTGATCATCATTTGACTGAATTATGAAACAAAGAAAAAGGGTGCCTTTTTTATGAAACACCATGCAGATGATCTGCAGAAACAACCTCATGAAAATATCATTATTATAATCATGAATTCATACATTTAGTAATTTCAGTTACCACTGAATATTACAGCATCATACTGTGAAGCCGCTAGATGGCAACAGTTCATCCAACACACTATGTGGTATCCTGAAGGTAAATATGCAAGTTCACATGGATTGTATTTGACAAACTTTACATAGACTGGGACACCGGCATACGTACGATCAACAACTTACACGAACAGTCTTGGCCAAATAACCAAACAGGAGTGTGGAATGACTCCCAGAAATGCCAAACAGCTGACACATATGGGCCAAACACTGGACAATACTACTGAGACTTCAGTGTACAGTGTGCAACAATAACCAAAGAACCTGCAACAAAAACTATAATATCTTTAAAGCAGAGCAACAACTTTATACAAAATTTTCAGCACTTGTTAAGGAGGAAGTGCGGATCGGTAGTCTAACAGTAACGTACCGGACTTGTAATCCTCAGGTCACTCGGGGGCGCAGGTTCGACTCCGCACCAGGACACTGCCAGGTAACGACCTTAGGCAAGTTGTTCACACACGTGCCTCAGTCACCAAGCAGTATAATTTGGTACCGGCTTCACTTCTGGGACGTAAACAGGCACACTGCGCGATACACTGGCCTCATATCCGTGGTCTCGCAGTGTAAAAACTGGTGTCTGGCTGAGGGCCTTAGGAAACGGAGAACAGCGCCACCCTATGGGCCTTAAGGCTCGGGAAGGACTTTACGTTTTTTACGTATTAAGGAGGAAATTTACCACAGACAAGCCAAGTTTTGTGCAATATTATGAAAGTTTGTGTAAATGGTGCAGCCTTTCGTTTTTCAAGCACTATTTTTAAGTCAACATGCTCCTGTCACTTCAGTATAACTAAACCACATATCTGTCTGAATTAAAACTGCAAAACAACTTGAAGATATTTTAGTAATGATTTGCAGTATACAAATTTTATTTGTATTATGCAAGTGATCGTCTGCTTTGCGGAAAAATCACTAATTATATGGGACAAGTGCCACAAGAAGTGATCAGAAAATCAGACATCAGCTAAAGCAAAGCTTGCATTGACACAAAAGCGGAGAGTTTTCTGCTACTTCTGAACGACAAAATTTCGGATGATAAATGGCATAAACAGTTATAATGGCAGATTGTGTTGGAAATAATCTCTGTAAAATTTTGTAAAAATACATTGAAATATGCCTAAAATAATGTCATTGCTAAAGGTTTGGTGGGGTCTTTTTATTGCTGCACACTGTACACACACTTTCGATGTGGATGAAATGGAACCGATCACAGACAAGCACAACATGGGCAAGAGCACCATCACTGTACACGAAACACCAGTCACGACGACTCTTACTAACGATTTACACCAGTGCCAGCAGAACACTGACAGTCTTGCTTTAAACTCACACAAGTGTATAAAACTGGGACTAAAACACTGGTTCTATATGACACATTCAGACAGAATCGGAAAAATGATTTACGAAATACTGCAGAACCATTTAATTTTGCACTCGTCTCATTTGGCTCAACATTCAGACACTAAGCAACACTGTATATTACTGGTACAATTTACCAGTGATCCTAAATTTCAGTATCAATACAATATAAGATTCTTTCAATACACGTTTCAAACCTAATGGGTTGCCAATTCAATCTACCTTACAGAATCAAAGAAAAACTTAACGAATGATAAAGTTAAAAAAACAGAGCTGATCATACGACTGAAAACCCAATCGGCATTCAGTCAAATATTCAAGAATCACTCCAGATCAGGGATGTGGTCTTGGTCGCAACGCTCGAGATGTACTAATGTCTTGTCTCGGACAAAATCCTCAATGTCTCGGTCTCATCTCGGACTTCGGGCCATCGCGTCTCGCCGAGATGTTTTGTGCAGGCACGCGCCATGCATACTGTAGCTGCGTTTAGAACGATATTAACCAGCATGACATTTATGGCCTAGAAATATTCGTTCACAGTGTTTTTGTCTTTCATATACTTATTTATCATAAAGCAGAATTATGTCGTGTCAGTCTTTTTTCGTCATAAAATGATCTAGTCGCAATGAAGATAAAGCGCATCGTGTCAGAAGGAATACGATCAGCCAAATTTAGTTGACGTATAAGGCTATAATCAGCTGTAGTTTACTAATTTCAGTTGCTTGCAAATTGCGACAAACATAATGGCTCATGCCCACAGCACTGCAGTTGCAATTCTTTGCGGTGCAAGCCATTAATTATTCAGCAATAATGTCAAAATAAAGTGCAAAACCCACAATATCACAAACGGAAAGTGCTTACGATGGTGCGAGTTAATTAATCCGTATAATTTTTTTTCATTGTTAATGTGTTTCCCCATACATCACGGAAAACGTCTCGGGGAGACGTTGAAGCTCCCGAGACACAAGTCTCGGGAGCTTCAAGGTCTCGGCCAGCATCTCAGAAGCTGCAACATCTCGCCTCGGAGACATGGGTCTCGGGTCTCGTCTCGGTTCAGGTCTCGTGCACATCCCTGCTCCAGATGGTACCAACAGTCTCTTTACACATAAAAAGAATTACAAAAGCTACAGTAGTGACGAATGTGACAAAATTTCAAACAACACACTGACAGCACTGATGCTTACATCACTACAACTGTTAATTCGACTACGAGAATGGGAACAGTAATTATAATGTAAATTAATCACAAAGTGGAAGCACACGTGGGAACATTAATCCAAGTGAAGCAATCGTATGGGCAATTTTACCAGAAAGCAGGTAAACAAAAAATGTAATCTGGCTAATGAGGTGGGGCTTGAAGCACTAGTAACTTTTTCGGCCACAGCCTGAAGATATTGAGGTTGGCTGCTCACACAGGACAACACAAATGACTACTGTCAGAAAAGACAATTTTGTCAACTTAACAGTGCATACAGGTGTGCTATGAATTCCATTTTTTCAATCATTGTTATAAAAATTATTAACAGAAAAAGATTAGCTTACCAACAAGCAAGCATCCTATGTTCTGAAGTCCTTAGCATGGTTATGGCAGCAATTTATTACATGACGCTGATAAATCTATGCCTAAGCCTGAAGAAACTGTGCAATACTTTACATACGTAACTCCAAAAATCACATTTGCCAGTCCTAAGTCATTCGCCTTCTTTAATAGCATAATATATACATTGAACAAATTTCACCAGTTTATATTAATTTCCTTGAAATAATCCAAGTTGAAAATAGCATGGAGATCAACCTCCAACCACAGACTGCCTATGTGCAAAGTCTGAACTTCAGATTTATGGCAGCTGCTGAGATCATTTAATCAAAGTGTCACCAATCACCATATCAGCTAAATTTGGCACTACGGAGCCATAGCAGAGCTGGGAATAACAACAGTACCGACCACAATAGAAAGTAAATAATACTTAGCACTGCCGGATTCGATTCAGGTTAATCTTGAAGCTTAAGTTCGTGTTTAAGTTCCAATACACATAGTCTGGCTTAGCTTTAGCCAATGGCCTCAACAGCCCCCTTTGAACTGTACCACAGAGATGTGCAACTGCCAGTTAACTGCATCAAATTGACAAAAATGATTCACTGATAATGTTTAAACTTCAACATAAGTATCCAGTACTATATTTACTTCAACATTCACGACCTAAACTATCAGCAAAACTAGTTGCAGGTACCTGATAACTGACTTTCTCAACAACCTGCAACCATACCAACTTACAAGCAATCACTATTCCCTGCTTAATGGATATAATTAGCAACAGATAACATTATACTCTGCGACGACTTTTAACTTAAGAGTAGATTGCCCTGTCCTGACAAACCACAAAATGAAGCTGCACATGCATACAAGCAGACAGCTGCGATCACAGCCTGTGCACATTTTGCGTGATATTGACGGGCGGTGTAAAATTGAAACATAATCGCACATCTCCTCACTATTTGGCAGCTTTGGCAAAATATCTCACTGCCAACAGCAGTAATCTCACACAACGTGCCATCTTTCAAGAGACAAAAAGCAGCGCTCGTAGCCGCACAGCCAGCAGCATAGTTTGGAAATGCATTTTGTGCACGCTTTCTCCACGTTACAACGAGCACAAGCATATACATTAGCAGCCCTGCAGCGTGCGAGAAGTAGAACGTCAGTGGCCAACCAGATGGCAGCTGACGTACAAGTAACTGACAGGCAACAGGCATTTCATTCATATCACTGGCAGTATCTGGTGGCCAGACGCACCAGCGAAATTGGCAAAAACTACAACCAGCAACATGATCAGCAAGCCTAAGTGTTAAATGTCCAATGTCTAATGCCACTGCTGCTAGTCTCGACTTTGAAACAGATAAAGGTTGTTGGTGGCAGCGAGAGCAAGAATATTCTCCGACGGATGCCAGGCCGTGTGAAGAATCTTCTTATTAAAGTCGAGGCAGTCAACGCTGATCTCATCCTTGCGACGTTTGCCGGCCGTGCAGACACGTCGCGGCCGCAGCGGCTGCACTGTCGGCTTGGAAGCATTACTCCCTACTGCTGATGGCATCGTGACAGGAACATCAGCACGAGATGCTTCTAGGATAACATCATGCTGCAACTCTCGGTCAAACATGCGAAAGAAGTTGTTGTACGAACCGGTCATGACATGCCTACAGCACATCCAAACTGATACTGTTGCAATTAATCAGAAATCTTTACACGACAGAGCCTACAAAAATTTTTCCTTTAAGCTTTCGGTTGACTCATCAGTTTCTCTGCAGTATTCTAGGTTAAGCCATGAACCCAAATGCTCAAAACTGCTGAAGCAGGACTTTTTCCGTAACAGATGCCCAGGCAGTAGTTCATGTTAATTAAGAGCTTTTAATTCTTCAAATAAAATGTCACAAAATATATTCAATTTATACTCAACTCGTTTTATTAAATCAAGAAACACAGCGATTAAATTATTTACACATGCTTTGAATGTCATGCTTATTTTCATTCATCCAACTTTCTGTCACCTTAATTAAATATTGACCAATTATGCCCATTTCTAGAGCCTTGGAAATTAACAATTAATTGTTATTTTAATGATAACCAGATAATATTCTAATCATTAGTATTTCTATTGAATAAAAAAATATTAAGCAGATGGAATGAGATCACGACAAGCATCTGATATCATCTTCATCTGTTTTTCAACAGAATGTCTATTCTACATGACTAGATTAAAAAACAAACACAAATTGTACAATGCATTTCTGCCAGCCTTAAGCTCGATAATTAAAAATAATACAGTGATCAAAAGAACACAGTTCTCTTGCAATTACAATTAGTATTGTTAACTTTTAATCAAAACTAACTAATTAATTGTTAATTTATGTAATGTTAACTAATATAACAATTTAAACATTACTAGTTCTATTTTATTAACCAGCTGTGCATACCCTCTAAAAAATTTGCAATAAAGTGATCACTAACCATCTCACCACATCTCAAGAATACAAAACCAATGTCAGTATATTAGCTATAATAATTAGCCAAATTTATTACGTCATTTTTGGATGATATTAAATAAAAATTAGGGTACTGCAAGTCAATGCTATTGGTGCCACAATTATCGTCCTATTCAGCATAAAAAATGTCCATTGTAAACCAGCATACAAACTTTGTGGAAAGTATGACCTTGATGGTATAGTTTTTCTTGATGCGTGGTGTGTCATTGCGTACCTGTCATTGCCACTCCAAGCACATTCGAATTTGTCAAAAATGCAGTCATTTTCATACAATGCGCAGAGTTTACTGCGCAAATGCTCATGAACTGGATATGTTTCGACCGGCTTGGTGTCCATATTCAAGTCCCAGATTTTGAGTGAAAGATAGTCGCGTGTCAGCAGGTAGCGGCCGTTGTGACTAAACTGCACATCCGATATACTGGAGATTATTTCCGAGAAGAAGCTTCGATTAGCTGGGTCTTCAGGTTCCTCCAACACTGTAATTGTAAACACATACCAAATGTTTAATGAAAATTTGCCTGGCAATCCCAATTCTCAGCTTTCGTTGATCCTAGACCTGTCAGCCGCCGCCGCCAGCCGGAATCGTCTGGCACCGCCACCAGCCAAAAAACAGACATCACTGCTGAATAATTAACGACTTGCACCATAAAGAATTGCAACTGCAGTGCTGTAGACATGAACCATTATGTTTATCGCAATTTGCAAGCAACTGAAATTAGTAAACTACAGCCGATTATAGACTTATACGTTGACTACATTTGGCTGATTGTATTCATTCTGACATCATGCGCTTTATCTTCATTGCGACTGAATCATTTTATGACGAAAAAAACTGACATGACATAATTCTGCTTCATGATAAATAAGTAAGCGTAAATGAAAAAGTAAAAATACTGTAAATGAATATGTCTAAGCCACAAATGTCATGCTGGTTAGTATCGCTCTAACTGTAGCTACAGTATGCACGGCGTGAGCCTGCACAAAACGTCTCAACGAGATGCAATGGCTCAAGACCCGAGATGAGACCTACTGGGCTGAGACCGAGACATATTGCTGCGAGACCAAGACGAGACCTGAGATGCATCGGTCCGAGACCGAGACGAGATCGAGACGTTTAGGATTTTGTCTGAGATGAAACTGAGACGTTAGTACGTCTCGAGACCATCTCGAGACCGAGACGTCTCAACCGAAACCTCATCCCTGCTCAATGCACAAGAAACAAGAAAAGCCCTGCTAACGCAAAGGGGAACGCGCAACAGCGATGCACCGTCATACGCTGGTGATCTGTAGACTTTGATCGTAGATCTCATCCGTATGGCTTTTGGCTACCGTTTCAAAGAAAGCCCAGTAAAATAAAATCAGTCGCCAGAGGGCGCCAGACGACCTGTGGCTAAATATGTACATATAGTGTTTACTTGTACTCACCAGAGGGCGCCACCTATCTCGCTCTGCCAATGCCGTATTGCCAAAAAATCCATAAAAACCTTTATTTTGGCGTTCAAGGTCATCCAAGGTCATTGAATTCTGTGGCAATTGAAAACCAGTGTATGACTTCCTGTTAGTGATTAATAGTAACCTAGGCCCTATCTCTCACCGTTATTGAGATACAGCGACTTACTGGCTAAAAATCGCAAATTTTTCCTACCCCCTCTCATTGAGCGCCCTCGTTTGGGGTGACCCCCTTCGATTTTATGGAAAAGCTTTACGGTTCCTGAAACTAGAGTCTGCCAGGCAGCCGACGGTGATTCTAGATTGCACCGTTTTTGACTGATCCATTCGTGTGATAGACAGACGGACAGACGGATGGACAGACAGAATTGTGATGGCTATCACTACAGCAGTAGCTGCTGTTGCGCATAATAAAATAATTAACAAATATATAAACAAATATCTGGATCTGTTGCCACTAATTGCCGGATGGCTTCTATAAGGTTTGACTGTTGTGTAGCAGTGTGTCCACCAGATAACATTCAGGAATGTTAGTAAATTCAAAAAGTGAGTGATGATGTCTGGATTGGTCTGGTGCAGAACATTATTGACACTGCTGTCAACGAATGGAAAGCATCTCCATGTTTGTGTGCACGAACATTTTTACTGAAGACTGTTACAAAAATGGACAACTAGACAAGCTGTAAGCCAAAGTGACAGAAGTCAGGACAAAATATGTTTGGTGCGTTATTTTACTTAAGTAATAATACTGCATTGCACAAAAATGCAATATTTTGTTTGTTCTGTTTTCCCCACGTAATGCAAAAGCAGACATTAATTGTAGTAAATATTAAATGATCATCTGATGGTCAGGTGTGTCAGCAAGATTTGTATCCAAAAAATATTAAAACTTATCCATCTTCAAGTTACAATCAAAAATACTAGGGGTGTTTTTGGGACACATTGTATTAGTATACTTAACCACAAACTAATTAATCTGTTTTTTTTCTCGCTGTAAAATAACATCTGCAGCATTTACCAAAAATGTGTTTTGCAGCCATCCGATAGCATGGACACCAGTGACATGCAACCAGTCCATCACGTGAAACACCTGCACTCGATACACATAAACCAATGCATGCTGAGACAAAATGTCACTCATATGAGAATCAAAGTGGACGAAGCAACAGTACTCCAATTTTTATGTGCTAAAGCAGTAAAGCAGCAACTGCTATAGTGCATCTTAGCCATCGCAATTCTGTCTGTCTGTCCGTCAGTCTGTTTGTCCATCACACGGGTGGATCAGTCAAAAACAATGCAAGCTAGGATCGCCAAATCTTCAACGTCGGCTGCCTGGATGACTCTAGTTTCAGAAACCGTAAAGCTTTTCCATAAATTCGAAGGGGGTCACTCCAAACGAGGATGCTAAATGAGAAGGGGGATGAAAAAAAATTTGCAATTTTTAGCCAATAAAATGCTGTATCTCAATAACGATGTGAGATAGGGCTTTTCAGTCATATCAACATCGATGACTTCAAAGGACCCTGAACTTCCAAAATAAGAAGTTTTATTGATTTTTGCTGTCTTCAGCTGCAGCGCACACTCCAAGAATGAACTGCGATGAAATGGCTAGAGATAAACTGACTGTTTGCGAACAGGAACTGCTAAAGGCTTTTGTGCATCTCGTGAGCATTAGCTCAAATTTCTTGTTCAGTTACCTGTTACTTAGCCCACAACAAGCTATTTGGTGTCAGTTCAACACAGTAAGGTGTGTCAGTACAAATCCACACTGACAACAGCCTAGCAACAGGTTGATTTGTCAGTGTCACCTGCACTGAACAGTGAACAATAACACCTACCCAACCTACTGAGTTTCATAGAATGACACTGCAGCTAGAACTCATAACTATGGAGCGAACACAAAGACAACATTTTAAAACTAGAGCCACAGTCTGAAGTATAGTTATACCTGATTTTTGAAATGAGGAGTAAACCTCGAATTATCTAACCCGAGATTAGACAGTTACCTCGGGGTTAAACCCCGGTGCAACTTTTTGCGATTTTGCAACGAGGGGTAACCCGGGGTTAGTAACTCCACGTTCAAATGCGGGGTAACTCGGCCATCTTTGTAAACCGGCATCTGATTGGTCGATAACAACCACGTGACTTGGTGAAATGCAGATTTATCATTTGGTCGTTTCTAGAGCTGCCACCTAGCGAATGGCTCCAATACAAAATGCTATTTCAAACATTGCAAGCAGCAATTCGCCGACCATAAAATGTTTTTGCAGACGCTATAGCCATCTCAATTACAATGTTGAACAAAAACGATGTTAAACGAAATAAGCATAAAAAGCATATTATTAAACATTATTTTAAAATAATGATGTTGCAGAAAATACTTATGCTTCATTATCAACTTAATCAGAACACCTGCTGCAACTTGAAATTTGCTATTAATATTACCAGACAGTTGAATAGATTAACGAATTGTCATCGAAGTAGTCAAAGTGAGAAATTTTGCTCGTCTTGAGTTTTGCCCATGGTTTATCCCTGGGGTAACCCTCGCATGATATGGGGCTAACTTTTGGCGAGTTATCCCTGGTTTAAACCAGAATTAGCGATTGCAAAAACACAATTTTTGCTAAACCCAGGAATAACCCTCGATCGAGAGTTACCCCTGGTTTACCCCTCGTTTCAAAAACCGGGCATTAGTGAACTACACATTATCACTGTCTGATTAATTCCGCTGCTGCTCTGGCGGACTTGGTCACCTACGTCATCACGTACTCTCTATCGCACTCTACCACAAACCAAGACGTCAACCCCAACCAAATAAAACGGGCTGGAATGTCATATTGCCACTGTTAACCGCCCAATGCAACTCACACAACCAAGATCAATGAGATCACTGACACGTACTTCAAGTGACACGTGGCTAATTATTAAACGATCGCAAAAACTGCACTTTTTAGTAAATAAACAACAAACGCACACCTAATAACAGTCATCAACGGCCACAATGGAGGATAACGTCTAGAGTAACAGTAGCCGACATTTAAAATTCACTGAATTTAACTGAAAATGTAAACATTACGTTATTTCCGGTTACGGTAAAATGAAACTAATGAAAGAAACTTCAAACTTAGACAGAAATAAGTAAAAAAGACATATTTTTACTAATGCAACTTACAACTGGGAAACGATGAGAAATAAGAAGCCCAGCTGACGCTAAGATAGCCGACCGTACTGGTTGTCAACGTCGTATAGGCTAAAGCAATATTGACTGTAGATCTTGATATTCGACCTCTCAAATTGAACTCCACGTGTAAACAAACAGTCTCGACGTGATTACGTGACTACTTATTAGTTACGTCAGATTCTGTTCTGCACGGCTATATGATATCTCAACCCTCCCCACGTTTTACCTTTTGTTTTCGAAGACAACTACATGAGAACAAATAAAGATTAAAAACTGTGTCAGCTCAGTGCCAACATATTGTGCGGCCGTCTGCTTGACGTTTGACCTTTTAAGGTAAAATTGGCTCACCGGTTAAATACTCCTACGGTCCTACCTATTGGGGAACATTCACATCAATTTTTTGGTTTACGGGACGCACAGACGGGTGGACAGACTATTAAGACGAACGTAATGCGGTTTACTGGAATTTAGAATTGCCAGACAAAATCAGCCAAAATGTTGTTGACGTTCGAAGTCATCTATGTGAAATAACGTATGCCATATCCTATTAGTGATTAACAGTAGCCTAACTTTGACCGTAAGCCTATTTCTCACTGTTTCCGAGATTTGACCATTTTCCGTTGAAAGACGCACATTTTTTTCTACCCTCTTCATTCGACCTAAAATTTGAAACCATTAGCCAGGGTAATCTACATCCGTTACAGATGGCCGGGCAGACGGACGACATACGTACGTACCAAAAGCTCGACCGTAGTACGATCCGCTAAAAATATTCCGGCCTGCAGCTTAGTATTGACACATTATGCTGTCCTCTGCCTAGATCTGCGCGTAGCTCTAACCCGACCTTTGATCTTCTGATTTACGCTTTTTGTTTGAACAGGAAAGACCCATAATCCGTACAGTAACAGTCATGCAAGATAAGATAAGAATGTATTTAATGATCGATATGTATTTGAGAAATGTGCGTGATAGAATATAATTCCTACTGACATCGGTCTCGGCTTAGCTTTGCGCCACTATATATACATAAGAAGCCCAGCTGTCGCTAAGATAGCTGACAGACAGTGACTTTCAATCATCCAAGGTCGATGACGTTCATCTCATCTGAAAGGGCGTATGCGATATTTTAATAGTGATCAACAACAATCTAGGCCTTATCTCTCACTGTTTCTGAGATATGGCCAGTTTTACTTAAGTACGGTCGGTTAATAAATTAACTACAAAAAGAATTTCGTTTAATCATGGTTTAGACCTATAAGCTTCTACGCCTAATTATAGTTATTAATCTTTACCACTGATAAAAAGCGTCATTCAGCAGTAGTAGTCAGACAAGAACATCGCCAGTCGTTGCAAACAGGCGTGTTCGTGGTTGTAACTCACTGTTATCATAACCACAGAGTCATCATGATTCTTTACTTGCCAGCCCGAAGGCTGAACAGGTAAGAATATACCTTACTGAATGACGATCGTTTCTCATTCCAGTCACAGGTAATAAAATTCGTTCAACACATATAACGGTGTTTCGATAATAACATCTCATTAAAAATAATTTATTAAGCTAAAAATTTTGGTAGCTGTTAGCTAAACAAACAGTGCTTATATTAACTTATTTTAATATAACCTTTTAATAAATATTACAACATTTTTTGCTGATTTATAACAACTGCGAAAAAACTGCTGGTTCTGCCACCTAGCGTATCATTTTGCAGCTTCCAAATTGCACCGTTGCAACGTAAATAAGTAAGTTATTCAGTAACGGTAAATTAATGTGGTTGAGGTGGACGCAGGCTTGCTGTCTCGAACCGGGAAATTTTCAGCCGCAAATTTTGTATTTTTTGAGGAAAATTCTAAGACAAAAAAACTTTCCCACAGGTTGAAATTTACAGATCGAGCAATAAGACTACTTTTGTCTCCCACCACGTACGTAACGTAGTACGTAGCCTACGTGACACCACGTGACTACAGAAAGGAAGATATCCTTCACCAATGAGCCGTAAGCGTAATGCCTTGAAAAAATACCCCCCTAAACCATGTACAATAGAAATGTCAAATCTGAACGAAAAACGAACAAAATTTCGTACACACCAAGTGACCGCAGCAGGCAACAGAGATATTTTGTCATCGATATTTAGAAATCGATAACTCCGCTACAAAATTATAGGTTTATTTTTCAACAAAATTTTTCGATTACTTTATCGATTTATTGTGGGGGTCAAGCGTACGAAATTCTATTCGAGTTTGTTCAGATTTGAATTTATCTCATAAGATTATATTGTAGACCTACACTGCCGGCTAAGGGGTTACTTTTTTCCGGACACATTGTAAATAACCTGTCACAGTATGTTATTGAGGCACGTGGCAACATCTGTGAATAATGTTCAAGAACCAACTAAGCAACAGCTAGCCTATGAAATTAGCATCTACGCCTGAGAAACTACCTCGCTTATCGTGCAAGTAGGCTACGAGTTACACGTGAAGTGCGATGGCATAGGGTCTACTGCGCGCGCGCCCAATGGCTTGCGCGTGAGGCGTTGCGTAAACTTACAGAGTGTACTGATATGCTCTGACAGGAGTGCGAGAGTCGGTGATATGTCGGCTTACACAGTTGGTACATTTGTTTGCAGGCTATGTAAGTTTTATAATATTAATTAATCAATAAACTATACGCAGTGAGTTTTATTCGGCCTAACTCTGTAACTCATCGACAATCACAAGGTCGTTATTAATGACTGTCTGGTGCCGGGTGATCGAGTAAGTTCCCGAAAAACGTAACAGGAAAGGGCTGACAATGAAACGGACAATGGACGATTTATTTGACCTGAAGGAGATATTTCAACACTTCAATTTCAACACATCACAAGACAATAACTCGTCCGACAGTACTGCTTTACTCCGGGGTGGTCTGGAAGGGGCTGGCGTTAACACACTGGCGGTCGTCGCTGGTTTGTTGGACCGATCTGTAGCACCTGTTGTAGTCATTGCTGGACTGATTGGCAACCTAGTCGCTCTGTTCGTATTCAGTGAGCGCTCGATGCAGAGACGCTCGTCCGACGTCTACCTGACAGCGATCAGTGTCGCCGGCGTCGCTTTCCTGCTGTGTGTGATGATGTCCTGGACGTCGATCAACGTCTACCATTTCGACGGCGCCTGCCAGCTACTCACGTACGTCACCTACGTCAGCAGCTTCCTCGGTGTCTGGTACGTGGTCTGCTTCACCGTGGAACGCTACGTCGCCGTTCACTACCCACTGCGTCGCCTGTCGCTGTGCACGGTCACCAAGGCTCGACGGACCGTGGTCACTCTAACAATGTTCGCTGGCGTCGTCTACCACTACGCCGCATGGACGTCTGGTGTGGTGGAAGCTTAGACAGTACGCAACAGACGCAACGGACGCACGTCGGGCGTGGTGGAAGCATGGCCGGGCGCTGGTAGAATCTGCGTTCCGCTACGTCGTTACACTACCCTGATGTTGATCACGTGTGTTGTCGACACGGTCCTCACGCTGCTGCTGCCGTTTGCCGTCATCTCCCTCCTAAACGTGCGTATCGCCGTTACCGTGTGTCGACACATCCGCGCCAGGCAAGCGATGACGTCCGTCGCCATGCCGCTGCACCGCCGTCGCTACGCGTGGACCACGCTTGACCGCGAGTCTCCTGATCGACTTCGTCTGCGCCGCTACATCCGCACCGACGTGCCTCGTCGTCACTCGCCCCATGGCGACCAGTTCCGTGTGACCAAACTGCTGCTGACCATCTCGCTGACTTTTCTGGTGCTCAACTTACCGCGGCACGCCATGCGAGCCTACGCTCTAGCCGCGTCCAACGACAGTCGACCGTCGCTGGCGTTCTTGGTTTGCGACAAACTCTTCAACGTCATCTACTACGTCATTCAGTACATGTACATCATCTTGAATGTCATCTACTATTCACACTTCGCTGTCAACATCGTCCTCTACGCGACTCTCAGCGGCAAGAAATTCCGTTTGGCTCTGCGTCGACGCTGCCGAGGTTTGTGCCGGAGTGTTGCCGACGTGATGCGGTAATGAGAAGCCGAAACCAAACATTGCCTTGCTGTAGAAATTGCTGCGACGTGGGAGACAGGCAGGCACATGAACAGTAGCAGTACCGACGTGGACCTTTGTGTTTGTACTTTATAGTAACAGCCAATCGACGTAAACATTATGATGATTTCTCTGCATGGATGTTAGCCGCTCGAATACTCTAAGGAGTATTTTTGAACTGATATACGTTTTTAATCAGAGTTTTGTTTTTATTGCTAGATGACATAAATACCGATGTTTGTCAAAAACTGGATAGAATTTATTTTTAAAGGTTGTTATTAGTCTGCGCCGTATAGCACCGTATAGCGTCGCCAGTCGCCACTCGATTATGGATCACTGCAGACGGCTGTTTTATACGATACCTACTGGAGTAGATATTTGAGTTACTTTTCTATAATTTTGGTTGAAGGTATGGTGTTAATTATTAACAACGTAGTTTTTTGATAGCTTGTAGCAATACAACTGTTCAGAAGAAGCAAGATCAATGTTACGAAACTTATCGGCAGTATTTTCAATTTCGTTGTTTGCTCTACTCACGGCGGTAATAAACTTGCAGCCATTTAGAGAATACAGGTCAAAACTGCAGAAGTACCCTGCTCTAAATAATTTTGCCATTATTGATTAAACACTATATTTTTATGCTGAACATTAGACCTACATCAGCTGTTTGCGAACGGCTATTCAGTGAGCTATTCAGAGTGACTGAACGGCGACTTTTCTTTCAAGACACTCAAACGTAAGAACTTGAATATTTTCTAAAGCTATAGTGACAAGAGTGACATGTTTGCATTATTTTAATTAGTAGGGACCTAAGCATCATGTTTAAAATATTTGCATGCAACGGTATATTTATCTCATACAGGCTTGGCAGTCACCGCGTCCGCGCTAAAATAAAACTGTGTAAATAGGTTCTACACTTTGTCTCAAAAAAGCATCCCGGACATTTTCGATTTTAACTTGAACAAAATTAACAGATTTTTATAATTTTTTGTGTAAATATTCTTGACACAACTTGCAATTAAATGGCCGTTCAGTTTTTACCTCATTTAATGTCTGCTTTTGCACTACCTCGAAAAAGAAAACCAAGCGAAATATGCGTTGAAATATGCAACAAACGTGAAAAAAACATCCCGAACATTATTGACCTTAACTTGAATCATGATCATTAGATTTCAATAATTTTTGGCACACATATTTCTGACACAACTGGCTATTAAATGATTGTTTAAGTTCCTACCTCACCTAATGTCTGTTTCTGCACTACCTGAGGAAATCAGACCAAGCAAAATACGCGTTAAAATGATAAAAACTAGGTCCATAAATTCCATCTAAGAGTGGCTCCCAAAAGCCAGTCGATTACAAAATTTGACTGTCGTGCAGCAGTATGTTTACCACATGACGTAAAGGAATGTTTATAAATTTAAGAAGCGACTGGTGAAGTCTGGATTAGTCTGGAGCATAACATTTTCGATACTGCTGTCAACGAATGGAGAAATCGTCTCCACGTTTGTGATTGCACAATTAGCCAACATTTCGATCAATTTCATTGCAGGCGGCTGAAAAACGAAACATTGGATAAAGTGCTAACCAAAGTGTCAAAAATGTAAACAAAATATTTTTTGCGTGTTATTTGCATTAATTAATAATACCACTTTAGATAAAAATGCAATATTTTGTTGGTCCTGATTTCCCCCGGTAGTGCAAAAACATACGATGGGGTAGGTGGAATACCACATAATGATGTGATGTCCCAGTTGTCTCAGGAATATTTTTACCAAAAACTGTTAAAATCCGATAATCCTTCTTCAAGTTACAATCGAAAATGTTCGGGACTTTTTAAAGACAGAGTGTATAAAGCGACAGAAAACATGCAAATTATTGACATGACACAAGAACTCAATTTAGTACGTTGGATCTTAACGATGGACAACTTTTCTGAGTAGTTAAAACGTCTAGGCCTACTTCTATTTGAGTACATGTGGTTTTGGGCTACCTCTACTTCACATTAGTAGATTTTTGAGCGACTAGCGCCGACTACAGTACTTGTGCGAAGGCCTATTTTTACTCAAGTAGAAGTGTTTGTTATTTTATCTAACGCTGCAAAATGCCTGGAAAGCAGATCCAAAGAGGACGGCGTGTGCGTCATGAAGCACTTATTAATATAACACATATATCCTGAAAATAGCGTCTTAGTTTGCCCCGACATATAATTTGTGCGTTAAAATCGTTCCAAGAATAATAAGGTCTAGTTAATTTTAGAATTTACATCCAGGCCTATAGCGTTAATGCGTGATGCGGATACGAATTATTTCAGTAAATGGACGGGTGCTACGATCGTCAATAATCGAGTGATTCGTATCCTGCAATGACGCCAGATCTCCACAGGACCACACTTCTATGTCTAAAGCGTGATATTAACACTAATGGCCGTGCATAACACCTGACTGCATGGGCTTCCGCGACAATTCACGTCTTTTTTCCGTTTCAAGTCACGTACGCGCCACCATTCTCCACTCGATTATTTCAAGAGCAACCTACATGCGACACCGACACCTAATGCAGGTACTTACGTCATAATTCTGTTCTGCGCAGTGCGCACCTGTCCGACGAGAAAGAGATGACGTCACTGCTACGTCAGACTAGTTTAAATAGATTGCTTTTTGCATCGCACTGAGTCATCATTAGTGATCTTTGTTAAGCAGTGCTGATTCTGACTATCAACAAATTAAGATTTTGCTATTTTTGTAAGTAAGTAAGTAGGCCTAAGTTAGTAATTTGCCTTTAATTGACAGGTGACAACCGCACACGTAGGCCTATTACACGAAAATGAAAAAAAAACAAGTGATGGGCTAAATAAATTAACTACGCACACACACATGTAAAGGCATAAAGATATAGCTTCTTATTAAAGTTACTTGTAATTACTGAGCCTTATTGATAATTTTTTTTCCATAAAATTGACAGTCTCAAAGGTACTGTATGCGACTTGCCAGTAATACGTAAAATTAGGGTAGCAGTAAGGGTCTACGCATTAGCTACAGTCAGAGGCTTCGTGGTTAAAAATAGGAAGAACAGAAAGCTGCTATATTTCGACAGATATCTGCTAATTTTCGACAAAAGACATTATGAGTGCTCAAAATTTAAATTTTGCTCCTAAATTTTTTAACGTGAAATATTTAGCCCCAAATTTTGTATTTTTAAACAAATATTTTTCGACAGCAAGAAAACTTTCCGACTAAAATTTAGGGTCGGGAGCGGGGGTAATAGTTACTTGCCTCCTGCCACGACGCCACTAATTACAATGGTGGCAAAATACCATTATTGTGCCCTAAAATTTCGAGATCGAGAAGTAGAAAGTTAAAACAGGATCGTACAGAGCTGAAGACACGATATTAAGCACTTTGGCGCATTTTAAAAGTGTCAATCGGTTAAAGCACGCACAGTCGCACACTTCATTGTTCAGCTTCGTGAAACGTGGTGATGTTAACTTTCGACCTTGACGTTTCATCAACAGTTACTACAATTATTGAAATTTAGACTGCGACGTTTTTCCTGCTCGAGATAGAAGCCTAATTGTCGTATAGGCCAAAGCGGTAGCAATTATGTTGACTGCGGACCTTGATCTCAAATTGAACTCCACGTGTTAACAAACAGTCTCGACGTGATTACGTGACTACTTATTAGTTATGTCAGATTCTGTTCTGCACGGCTATATCTCAACCCTCCCCACGTTTTACCTTTTGTTCTCGAAGACAACTACATGAGAACAAATAAAGATTAAAAACTATGTCAGCCCAGTGCCAACATATTGTGCGGCCGTCCGCCTGACGTTTGACCTTTTGAGGTAAAATTGGCTCACCGATTACTCCTGTCTTGGGAACATTCACATCGATTATTTGTTTACGGGACGCACAGACGGGTGGACAGACGATTAAGACGACCGTAATGCGGTTTATTGGGATTTAGACTTGCCAGACAAAATCAGCTAAAACGCTCTACGTACGTCGCTTTTCTCGCGATAGCACTGCCTTTTGTTTTAATTCAGGCAAATCAATTTATTCAAATTGAAAACACTGCTACACCAACACATTAGGCAGTCTAGTGCAACAGATATTAAAAGTACAGTTCGTTGAAAAACCAAAGAAACGCTGAAGACTGACAATCACAGTGCGGTAGGTCGTTTTGTGCTACCACCTAGCGAATGATCTCAAAGTGCAGTCCCAGATGCCCTACTGTCGTCATTTTAGGCGGAATGTCCTTGCAGCACAAGCGATTTTGACTATTCTTATATATTGCCTATACATTTCTGTTTAGCGCGATTTGTCCGTCTATGGTCTGTCTGTCGTCTGTCTTATTCGTGCACGCTGCTTAAACCGTTTAACGTCATTAAATGCCATTTGGCACATAGGCTTAGACTTGTGAGGTTCAATCCAATGACACACTGCGTTAAATGTAGAATTTTGGATGAGGATCCCTGATCCCCCAGTGAAAGGGAGATTAGAGAGTGAAACCTCCAGCCAATGAATTCAGTTGCTTCCGACTTACGAAAAAGATGATCCATGATTTACCATGTGGCAGCATCGATCAACGATTTCGCCTTTTACCAAATTGCTTTAACCGTTATCACTCAAGATAGTGTACCTTAATTTTTGCGTGCGTATTGCGTTTAAGCTATGGTTTCGAGTTAAAGCTCGATGATGTGTGAAACTCTAACGTGGATCTGTCAAATTACGCGGAATCCGTACGAAAATGATGAGTAGAAGAAGACTGTGCATCTACGACGTCTCGTTAATAATTTGAGCTGCGTGTCGTCGTCGTCCAGCTGATCTCTTTCACTGCTCACGCAGGCCGCTCTCATTGACGACTTGTTTGCAGCGACGACATGCCACCTCGAGCTGCCGCGTCTATGTCCTCCACGGCTTCGAGAAACTGTTTGCCGGACGGACGTCATCGATATCAGCGGGGCACGGCCTGGCTATAGGCCTATGTATACATGGGCGACTCCCGCCGTCCGGTCCGGCTGAAACTAATCTATCACGGTACGTCGTTCGTCCGCCGGGATCTGATGGTCTTCTCTCTGTGGTGAACCAAAACAGTCCCAAGTCATGCTCGATTCCAATGAATTGACTGCACGCATACGGCCGCTACTGCTTGGTCTGCTGTAAGGAACACAAGCTGCTGACACCGGCTGCTGCTGCTGCTGCAGCTGCCTTCATCTTCGGCGCGGCATTGTTGCCGGTGCTGTACGTATTGATTGGAATAAACAATAAATCGACTGGATGTACGATAATCTTATCTTCTTTAAACTTATTACTGAGCGTACGTACTTACCGCTGTCAAGAGTAGAAATAAAGAACGGACGAAAGAAAGACAGCAAAATTGCTTACAAGAATTCAACATATAGTATGGCATGACAAAAAGACGAAGTTTTGTCATAGGCAGTCTTGTCACGGGGGGTTTGTTGTTATTGCTGTAACGTTATTATGCTAAACTGCTAATTCAATATAATATTATATAAAACAAATTTTCAGGCTCCAGCGATTTCATCTAAACAAATATGAACACAATATAAGTAATTGATCCAACGGACATAGGGCGACTCCGTTTTCTGTTCGCACTATTTGTTTGATAGATTTAGAGCAATTTTGAGATTACTACAGCAGCAAGCATGCTTGTAGTTTACGCTTGGTTGTCGGCGCGTGGTCAATGCTGTCAAGGGAAGCACTACATCGATGCGGATAGCTAAGAATCTATAAATAATTGATCATCGCTACGTTGAGCGGCCGCGTGCATTGAGAATGGCCGGCGACTAGACGTTGAAAATGAGCGCCGCTGCCCACGTCGTCTCAGAACAAGTAATTTGAGAAAAGCTCACGAGACGCGCGAAAGCCTATAGCAGTTCCTGTTCGCAGGTAATCGTAGTCTATCTCCATCCATTTTCGTCGTAATTCACTCTTTTGCAGCCAAAAATCGCCAAAAAATCACGTTAAATCAATATTTTTAGGGTTCAAGGTCATTCAAGGTCATCGATGTTGATAAATTTAAAAAGCCTGTCACCAGTGC
>Ga0209367_1000094_pt1 | contig 57829 bp, 37 predicted proteins | sample WorMetLIZISLAND2_FD_187412 | JGI IMG/M metagenome (GOLD analysis project Ga0209367, IMG submission 187412) | Marine gutless worms symbiont microbial communities from Max Planck institute for Marine Microbiology, Germany - Olavius geniculatus... ...
CTTATATACTCTACACATAGCACAATTGAATGCATATGATAGACTTGACAGCTCACTATTGTTCCACTCAATAACTTCAGAACCATACAAAAGATACGGCTTACATTTAGTATTAACCATACATTGTAATACAGGTTCACTGAAATTATGGCAGTTTGAATACAAAGAGTTGAAGCACTGAAAAAATCGAACACGCATTCTATGTATACTGATCTTGAAACGTGTTGCTGAAACAATATACCAAAATAGATATTTTAACTCATGAACAAACTGTACAGATGATCCACCTATTGAAATATAGCAGGTATGCGTACGCCGCATTTGCCCAATTCTTATAATCTGGGATTTATTTGCATTAATGTCGTCGTCAAAATAGATCATGCATTTGTCATAAATGATAAAAGACTTCTAAGTTTCAATTCGCATAGACACTTTCCGTCATCTCATTGAACGTTAATACGTTATAGATCTGAACTAATTCAAGTTATTCAACAAAATAAATGTTGCTTTGTGGATGTAAAATTGTACCGCGTAGCGACCTCGTTGCCGAGACGTTTCAATTAATAACGTTATTTACGTGTTGTCCAAATTAGTTCGAGTGGTGGCTAAAATCAAATAAAATGTAAGCTTGGTTAATTATATATTATATTATCGCTACTATAAGGAAAACCGATAAACTCTCACTACTAAACTTGAAAACTTTTTAAATAAAATTTATAAGCATGTTTATATGTTTAACTCGTCGAAATGTGTTGCTTACTTATGGACGTAAGCACACTGTGTTGGTACTAAAAGCTACTATACCTGAAAACACGTTAAAGTTTCAGAATTCTCAAATGGAACGAATCTGTGACGCTGATGAATGGTGCTGAATGGTATTGGTCGGGTGATCGCTGCCACGAGCTATAGCAGGCTTTGACTATTATGCGGCCGTGCGTCATATGCCGCCGCATTACGCGTCTTGTAGCAATTTCTTTAACTCGATAGTAACAAGGACTAGAAAAACAACAAAAAATGTATAAACATTATCCTAGGCAGGAGTAACCAAACTGCCAATTTTCAGTTTAGTAGAACAAAGGTCTAAGTTACCGGACAGCAAAAACTGAAACAAACTTAATATTTTGCGTATAATCACGGCTGGTGCGGTGACCTAATTTAGAGTTAACGCCGCAGACGCTCTGCAACTAGACCGACCGACGGCCGCATTCATGTCGGCACTGGGACATGTTTTCTCATCGTGATAGCAAGCAAATTGACGTCGTCTAAGGTCAGTTCAACCACGCCACATGTGTTAGCTTAGCTCCGGTCTCGCGTCATCAATTGACAACTTATTCGCGTGCTGCTGCTGCTGCGATTGCTGCCCTACACTGCAGGAACCTCACTCTAGTCGCCACAGATCTCGTGTTGATCTCCGCGCTTTATTGTGGCTTCATCCAGTCAGTCAGAACACGGGCGCTCTCGACTGGTCTCTCGAGAACACGGACGCGGTTAATACTGTCCCCGGCAATCTCTCGCAAACACAATGACGACACATGTTCCACGGATTGTAGCGCGTACTGATACGGACTGAGCGAGAGCGCGTGCACCGGGCGGGCGCAACCAACGGCGTGGACGACCGCTCATCGTGCTTAATGGATTTTGTGAAGCGACGACTGCTAAAGCTAAATCAATCATTACTGTCACTGTGCACTCGCGTACGGACGTTTCTACACTGGAAATTGAAGAAACTGCAAACTAGTTACCATTATCGTCGTTATTATCATCATCATCTTGTTACGGTTTGAATTTAGTTTACGGTGCCGTAATGTCACAAAATATATGCAATAGCACAGTAGGCGAAATGGCGAAATACAAAGAATTGAATAAAATGTTTGCGAATAAACTAAATGTTAGACGGCATAAAACTGAAAGTAAAGTTCAGTTTTGAGACGTTGTCTGAAAATTCCAACTTCTCCACTTACGATGCAGATGCGATAGTTGATGGCAGACTGTTCCACACCATATTTGTTTAACGGAACTTACACGTGATTAAATGCAGACGTTTGCACAATATGTGTAAAATATGATAAACATATAATATTGCTAAGATTAACTTTATCTGCAGCTATGTTCAGATTACATTACTTCTGAGATGTCACAGAAAAGTGATCAAGAAGTCTGAAAACTTCAGATTTAAGCATTATAGGCCTAGAAGTAGTAGAATTCGCACACGAAAAACATACCAAACATTTAATCAGCAAATGCACGTGAGTAGACTCAGTAACTCATTTATATGGGTTACGGAAGGTGGTGACCTTAGTACAGCTGACTGGGGCTGCCTAGCCTGTTGCGTTAGCCTGTGTCTGCAGGCTGCACGTGGTGGCCGTGCGGCTGGCGGCTCGGGTTAGTGACGAAAAGAGCATGAGAGGCGTTGTACGCGAGATGCGCTATACAAATTGACACCTTTTTGGACATTTAATGTATAATGTAACGTCAGCTGTATTGTATGTCTTTTATGATTCACATTATTCTTTGCCTGGTGTAATATGTAAAACTTCGTCACTTAACAAAAGTTAGGTCTGGTTCTGACTCAAGATGTCTGCGACAGGTTATGAAAAGGTCTTCAACAGTCAGACAACTCGTAGTCTGGTCTCGTTTCCACGTGGTCACGTACTCCATTAGCTCGATCGGTGGATTTCTTGTACAGCATGTCGTACAACAAATCAAAGCAAGTGAAGTTTTAGCCTTAGTGTTTATGTACGTCCTTCAACCGGGCAAGCGTTGAAATTTCCGGTTTGCTGAGGAATTTGGAGCGAGGAACAGATAAGAGCGAAACTGCATTACGCACTGTTAATAGCTCGGTGTCGCCGTTGGTGTGGACACCGTGAGCGAACGTGATAAAGGCAAACACAGACGCGTTTAAACGATTTACTCTGAGTCCGGGCAACCAGAGCTGGTCCATGAACACTTAATAGGAGTACTAACACGGGTGCAAAGCCTGAGATCCCGCGGTGCGGTGCTCCAGTGTCCAAACCGCTGATTAAACCAATAAATTTTATTGCATGCGCCTGAGCTCCACATGGCGACGGGAAATTGCGTCAGGAAATTATAGTTGCGCTAAAGACCAAAACGCACCCAATGCCGAAAGCTGCGTGGATAATAGTTACGCTTCAAAATTATACTTTCCATCTAATTCAACCCCTATGACTACGGTATGTCAACGTTACAAACAGACGAAAACACAAACGCTATACGTGTGCATTGCGGGATAGAGTCCAGTGGCAATATATCGCATTCGCAGCCGTCTAGGATTTTAATTACGTCTATAAAAGACGGTGTAGATCTGCTCGTGTCACTGAGTAGTCCTTGGAATCTGCCTGGCAACGTGACCATGAAATGAACGAAGGAATATATTCATCGCGGTTTCTTCATAATATTCACTGAGGCAGAAGAAACGGCTAGTCGAGTGCTCGCGCCAGATAATCTGCTTCTCTACTCGTAGAGTAGAAGTTTTTTTGAAAGATATTAAGTTCTTTTTGTTTACCGTTGTGCATTTGTTAAAGTAGTAAATTAGCTGGATATCAGTCATGTGTAAAATGTTACACCCATGGGCGGCGCTGGGAATCTGAAGCTAGGGGCAACAGGGGGGCAAGGGCCAGGGCACAGGGAAGGGGCAATAAATTTTGTGTGTATGACTCAAATGTCGATCTTATTCAGCTGTTGTGTGCATTGAAAAGATGTAACGGGGTCCAGAAGCAGAGCCCCATCGAAGCCCGCCAAAAGTTGAAACACTTTTAACTTTTGGACGTGCAATGGAAACCGCAAATTTGCCTGCTTCTTAATATTTGGAAACGCAAAAACTCGCAAATATCTGTGTTTTCTTGCAAAAATGACGTTTCATAATTCACACCTTGGCATGATAAAGTAACCAGAAAGCACTTCATCACCAACAAAATTTTTCCTGGAGGGCAGCTGAGGAGACAAGGGAGAGGGAACCGGGGGGGGCTGCCCTTCTGCCCTTTCTGGCGTTGCCCATGGTTACACCGCCACAGGTGATTCTATTTCGTTAAATAAGTTTGTATCAATTATCTCTTAACTTGATCTTTACACGTAAAAAGTTTTCAGAGCAGGTTTACATTGAGAACAGAAACGGATCGCCCGAGTGAAGCGTTAGACAAGTCCATCAGCAGTCGGCGTGTTTGACTGATCGCTTGGCGAAAACATTTTGGCTTCACGGAGTTGGAGTAGATACTATGTAGGCCTACGGAATGCGGTAAGCGTAAAAAGCCTATACATAGCATCGTGTAGTATGACTTGACGCGGCGTAATATCATGACGGCTGGACGTCTAGAGCGAGCGTGATGGGTTGTCTTCACCGATCCACGCGTGAGTTCGTCGTGACGCGGCACGCTTGCTGCCTGCCGCTGATGCTGCGGCTGCAAGTGACGCTCGTGTCCAGAGCGAAATAGCCAAATAACTTCCGTAAATCACCGACGAACTGCCTATATAGTCATCTCGCCAGGAACAGCTTTTCGCTGCATGATAGCGGAGTTTTTTCTCCAGCGGCCCGAGTATCCGGCATCGATCATCGTTGTTCCAGGTTTCAACACGCCGGATTAAACAATTTTATACGCCTGCCAGTTTTCATATATTTCCATTATCAGCGTTTTACTTGCTTGCCTAGAAATAGTTTTTTTATCGTTCCGTAAACTACACTGTGTTTCAATAAACTGTCACCCTTTGTCATTGTCCATATCTTTAACAAATATTAAACGATTTTTACAGTTTTTCACTGGCGCACTCGGTGGACAATTTACAAAAAGTGGTTATAAAATACCTTACCACACTTTAACTGTGTTGCTACACTACCATGTAAAATATAGATATTCAAAAATTACTACAATCGAAATAAATACGTTACAAAAATGTATCTTTTGAAACAATTTTATACTAATTTGCGTACTAATATTCAATTATATTTAGTTTTCGATACATGGCTGGGGTTTGTAAACAGAAACAAATGATGTTATTGTGAATAATGTTTTTTAATGCGGTGACAAAATACTGGCATTGTAACATTCAGCAACAAAGGCAAGGCAGTGATTAAAAATTTATATCAGTTCAAAAAATCTGGTTTGCAGAGGATACTGGCGCAATTTTTGAAAACAAACATCAAAGAGGAAGAACTGGGCACTTTACTAAACGCAAACCATCGACCAAAGGCATGAGGCTGCAGACTGTAAACGCGTGCATAACTGAAGAAAATGGGACCATTATTAATGAACTGCTAGGCCTAGTAAGCCAGGAAGACCAAAAACAAAAGTATCTTTTAGCACACCAGACATTTAAAAAGATTGTTTTAACACAGCGTAGCATCGTACAGATTATTCACTGCGATCTTAGTCTGAAGTGCCTTGTTCATTTACCAATGTGATTGCTGCCTATTGCTAGTTTTTCTTACATATATATTTTACAAGGTAGTGTAGCAACACAGTTGAGGTGTGATGAAATATTTAATAATTACTTTAGGCCTATTGTCAATTGTCTAGAGAGTGTTCCAGTAAAAGAATTTTGAAAATCGGTTAATATTTCGTGAAGATAATTATAGAAATAACAACGTGTGAGGTTTTTTTGAAACACAGTGTATGCTGGTAATATGTCAGCATTTAACATCAGAAGGTTACCACTTTTAAGTAAACAAGTGCCAAATACCGCATATGTACGCTCTGTTGCCTGAACATACCAAAAAAATAAATGTGTTAATTCGGAAATAATTTTAGGAAACCTTAAGAATGTCACAGTACTATTAGGGGTCACTGACCATCAAATCAATGATTTTACGGAACTTATTTTACCATTTCGCAGTTTTCTTTGACTTTTTGTGGTCTGACAAGAACGGCAATGATAATCGTTTAGACACGGCTGCGATCTTGATGGAGTCGTGGCTGCGACAGCAATTATACCACGCTGATATGCCACCTGTTGCTGTTCCGCCATTGTCATCATGGTAGCTTCGCATTTTTATATACAGCAGTACATTAACCCCTGTCAGTCTGACTCGAGCAGTTAGTCAGCCAGTCAATCAGTTACAGTTGCTAAGCAGGACTTGGCCTGTCAAAACGCAATAGGCGCCTAACAGTGACTGTCTGTCACGCGGCAGAATGCATCCCAGCAACAAAATGTCTCCGGACGGACGCATCTACGGCGCTGATGCGACGCTCGCGCCAATACAGAATAACCCGTACACTGAACTAATGGCGTCGTTTCGCAGAGCAATGGGGCAATCCCCAATTTTTAAGTTGCCGCAAATTTTTGGTCTGCTAATTTTAGTCCGAAAATACAAAATTCTGGCCTAAACATCTCGCATTTAAAAAAAACGTACAGGTAAAATTAATTTTTTAGCAGTTTTAGTCTTCTATGTCGGAAATGTGCAACAGTCTGTTAGAAAATGGCAATTTCTAGCCCAAACTTTTGTAATCCACGACGACGCCGCTGCACTAAACAACAGAAACTGGCTATTAGACCGTCATTTGAGACATGACATGTAAAGCCAAAACGGCTATTGCTTCAACTTGCTGCGTATTTGCTGCAGGCGTTCTCCTGCAGCTTGTTGTGCAAAATGTTGTGCAATAAATACACAGCAGACGAAAACAAGTGGAGTTTAAGCTTAAGCTGACATCCGTGCTGCACTATTCATTATTCAGTGGCAGGACGTGATCGAGCACGACTTTGTCATGAAGTGGAGTAGTGTCATCACTAACGGTATACTGTGTTCAGCTGCGGACAATCAGTCTTCCTCGAAAGTCAAGGCACATCGCGCGCCATCTCATTACTGCGCTTATAGTTACATCCTGTCCGCCAGTCACTGTCAGCGTCTGCTCAGCGTCCATACTTGATAAAGTCAAAATCTAACTGAAATTTAATGATTTGAAAATGCCGTAAACACGTCGCCAGTAAGTTATCAGTCTTCGGCGTCGTTCTAAGACTTTCGAAAAACACTTTATTCATTTGTTTTGCATCGTAGCAATAACGTTGTATCTGACGTCATTGCTTTTCATCGAATGACTTTTCTGCGTATGTTGTACTGCTTTATGTTATAACTTATACTTTGTCTTCTTTGTCTATCCCTACAGTGTCAGCGATGTTAGAACCACCCACAATCTCACTGCAGTCAAGCGTGACGGTTGAAACGCGTCTGCACACAGAACACTCAGCCATGAAATAATCACGTTTTAACGCGGTCAGACTGTATTGCGCCTCGTTGCACTCACACAATGCACTTTTGGCTCATATGAAATGTATGTACTTAATCCAGCCTTCTTGTTGCAATATTAAATAACTTACATTTTTAAAAAAACAAGAAGTTAACGCAGACATGTGGAAGGTCGACATTCGGTGAATTTTCCTGTGACGTATGCGGTCGCATCTGCTACTCTTGAATTGATTCTTTTTATCGCGCAAATACAGTGTACGAACACACACACACACATCCACGCGTACACGCATCTGTGATGAGATCTGTGTCGACGACACGTCTCAATTCATAGGCCTTACACTCCTTCGGCGTCAATAAATCGACCCTGTCTTGAGATTTGTGACGTCAGCCGGATAAGAACCCTAGCAGAATCAGCAAAAACTTGCGCAAGAGCTAAAAATAAAGACATTCATGTAACGAAATTTTCCTGGTATGGCAATCTCGCGTCACAGTTATCATGCGCGTGTCTTAATAGGCGGCATCGCAAGTCCTGCCCATCCATCTTTCTGTGCGTTTGTACGTCTGTTTGTACGTCTGTCCCGTATGAACTCCTAACTTGAAAACAAAAAAGCGGCATAAATATTTACCAACAGCTCGTACAGCGAGCGTTGCACCAGCCGTAGTGCAGTGGGGCATGCGACCCTCCTCTACTAGACAGACGGCCGCAAATATTTTGGCACAAAGCGTTCCAATATCTTTGTTCTTGTATTGTTTCAGTACTTCAGCGCAGCAAAACATTTTTTCTGCGTCGCTGTAATTGCGAGTGTTCACGGCGGTCGGGCTTGACCGTGGTTGCGGTTGACCAAACAGCCAAATCACCAGCACGCCATAACGTATTTAAACAGGTGGAGTATTTAAACAGTAGAGTTACTCAAGAAATCAAGTACAAGGCACATCTCTGTACTGTTGAGAAGTCAGAGCAAACGAAGCCAGTCAATTCTCGCAAACATCAATGTCAATGTCGACATTAGATTTATAATAGCGCAATATCATAAAGCATCTCTTTTGCGCTTCTGTACGAAATTCGATGTGCTCATCTGTTGCTACAGCGTATATAACATTTGGCGCTCTTTTGTCACAGGATCGATGAACTAACGCCCCTGCATGTCCTGACATAAATACGTATATGACTTTATTTGCAAGATTAATGGCACGTATTGTCGCCATGCCACACAAACCGTTCAGATGTCCCGCGACACTCACATTTCAGGCTTCGTTCTTGCCGATGCTGAATTACTTTTAGTCCGTGTCTAAAAAATAACACCATGGGCCTATTCGTTGCATTACTTGGCTCTCTACATTGAGTTTGTCCTGCGACTGGACCGATTCGAACGATCCAATCGTATTTCTTTTTCGTCTTTGTCTCAAATCCTGGAGCGCTCCTCTTAGACCTATGCAGACCATTCATTGTTGCTTCATTTTAATTGCTTGTAAACAGTTACTGCAGTCATTAATTTACCGTTGAGTTTAAGCTTTGGGTACGATGTGTCGTCTGGCTGTCGTCTGTGTGACTGTCTGTAAAGCATGGCATCTATTGTGGCAAAACGGTACGCTTTACCGAAAAAAACTCTGAACAAGTGAATAAAATTACCCGTCGGCTACCTTGTAGTAGCAAGTCGGACTTTCTATAACCCACTTATTTTTTCCTAAACTGTCCACGGGAGTACTGACTGCACCCCAAATACATGCATTAAGAATTGCGGCCAACCCGCTTCAGTTAGAAAGATGGTTAGTACTGACAGCTTATAAAAACTTATTAATGCTTTTGTGAAGTCATCTCAAAACATTTCAGTTTTAGGTTTTTTTTTGTCTGACGTTATTTACAAAGACCTAAAACTGAAGTGTTTTGGGGTGATGTCACAAAAGCCACCATAACTATTGTTTGCTTTGGCAGATTAAACTAAAATTTGGTACTTTGATTGCTAATAGATGACGCACTGTTGGTTTAAAATTTTGCCGGAATCAAATGTTGTTTGTTGGAGTTACGCAAATGTACAGTAACGAAAAGGTTTACTTATGTAACGTCATTTTGGTAACGAAAATATTTTGTTGTCGACATTCAACAATTAATAACTTTGCTAGCAAATGTTATTTTTCAGTGAAATTTGGTGATCGCTTCAGCAATGTATTGCAAATTGACTGTACGAATTTTTTTCTCGATTTGTTTAAACTTGGCATCTCTATTTTACGATGTCTAAGCTGTTACTTTTTCAATACACTGTAGTTGAGTTATGACGTATCTAATTGCAGCGTGCAGAATCCTCGATGCTGTTTATATTAACTGCCCGCATTTTAAAAAGTAATCTGGAAAATACGTTATGCCGTCCGCAAAGCCGTGCAATACAACAGTGCTATACAAGAACATTTCGTGTTGGCGTTGTGCTGCACTGGTGCGAACCGCAATATAAAACACTCAAAACACTCCTGCAGTTTTTTTCTCAATCGATTCCATTTATATCACGCCGGGTTATTCAGCCGGTTGGCCATTGGTGTTAGGTCGTTTCGCCGCAGCGTTCACTCTGTTGTTTGGGCGGTCGAGTGTATCTATCGCACTCCGCATTCACTCGTGGCCACTAACTTATAACTGTAGCGTCCGTCGCTCGCTCGCTTCACCTCGTGTAGGTTATTAAAACGGCAAAGACTCGAGCCTCGAAGCTATCGACATGTTCTGTAACGTTGCCTCCGGCTGAAGCAAGCAGTTACTCTCTGACATAAGAAAGTAAAGTAAATGAGCAAGCAAGTAATATGTTTTACACAGTATATCATCAAGTGATCTACAGACTAAACGTTTTAACAGCATACGAGCATAAACCAAATTTGGTTACTAACTTATTACCATAGCATAGGATTATTATAAGATTACTTGCATACATCTGTCTCTATGTACGCGTTTGCACGGCTGCATTTTTTTATTCAATTTTGATTGAATTTTACACAGTGGTTTGGTGCCAAAATGGTTAAATCGAGTTTCATTGGGGGTAAAAATCGCATGTCTTTTTCCCGTATTTTGCCCCAATTTTTACCGCCGTGGAAAGGCTTTAGTACCACAGTAATAAGCCCGATGACTTATAGTGGCAGCTAATAGGTCTAAAGACTTGTCTTTGGGCTGCTATATGCGCAAACCCAAAAATATATTTTTAACCTTCGATTTTCTCCATCCTCAGAAATGGTGATAATGACTGCATTCTCAATGGTACGTAAGCATGGCGAAATATTTGACACGCAATATCTTAGTAACCATGCGAGATAGAGGCATGTTTTCAATGGATCGCTCAGGCCTATATATAGTAATTCTGCTAGTTTAATAGTTGTAAACGTAAACGATGACGTCACTTAACACCCGTAAATCAAGGTCGTAATTTCAAACATATTAGAGAATATTTATACGCAATATACGCAAAAAAAACAATAATTGAGGGGTTACCCGGCTTCGACAATTGAGTATAGTCGTAGCAGTGACGTATTCAATAGCGTATGCTAAATTGTTCGTGCTACCATCAATCACTGGCGAGCGAAATGCAAACGAAACACCGCAGAAAAAGCGCGCGTTCGCCGTCCAATCACAGCGCAAAAGTCTATACCACATGACCTGTGGGTCGAGCACGTGATGGCGTGAAAGCAACATGGCGGATTGGCGATCGCATAGCAGTGATCACTAACTGACATCAAATCGCTTCTTCATTCACGGTTCGACGACCGGACTTCGGTCGGTACCGAGCAATTTGGGTTGGTCGCCTCGGATGCTCCGCTGACTGGAAAACCCACAAGACAGAACGGCGTTACTGTCTGGACGTGCATGGGCTAGCTGGGAGAGAGGAATATTTTGATATGTACTTGGTGTGACTGCTTGCGAGACTGTAACCGCATTAAACCGACCGGTTACAAGCAACTCGAGCACTATGGCGATGTCAACCAAAGACTATTTTAAGCTTTAACGTATCTCAGTTACGACGAAGCAATCTCCTATCTCAGTTGCATATGAATTGCGACACGCGCCTCTGATTTGTTCGCGAGATGGCGCTGTACAAATGTGTTTCGATTGATTAATTAATTTAGATTGCTACACATGCACAGATAAAGCAGAGTGCTTAACTATCCCATCTAAACGCCCTATTTTTGACTGCACTGGTTTCGTGTAAGCACTGTCTATGAGAAAAGCTTTAATAACATTAAGCCTATAGTCTTACAGCGTAAAAAATACTGCGTTCGCCGATTTCAATCACCACGTTTTTTCTGTGACTGACGTCTCCAGAAAACTTTTTATAATTACATCAGACAAGTAATTTAAGCAAAGCTCACGTAACATGCGACAGCATTGGTGCTGCCACATGGGAAGTCAGTCTACAACGTGCAGTAAAAATGCGTTTTAAATAAGTATCCAGATTTACGTAGGAAGACTTGAACTCATGAGGTCGACACTCAGATAGTTAAATCTACGTTTCGTGCAAAAAAAACGTCGTACGCAGGCTGTTCTGGTCTATCTCAATAATTTCGGCGCAATTCAATGTTGAAATATGCATCGCAGTCTAAAAATGCGAAAAATACTAACAACCAGTTTCTTTAAATTTCAAGGTCGAAGGTTATCAATGTTAATACCCCCTAAAAGCTCATCAGTAGTCTCGTTACGGTAAGCAGCAAAATATGTCTATCTGCAACCGTATTCAATCCTGCTATCTCGTGCCGAGTTTTTACTGTCGCATTTTCATTTTCCACTACAGACATAAAATAAGCGAGGCGTTGACATGGTAGCTTGCACCAGAAGAAAGATGAAGACGGTCGGTGCCTATGAGACTATAGCGACGCTTTACAGTCTCGGAAGTGGCAACTAATCGTCGTGAGTAATGGATACGGTAGCGCGTAGTGCGGCCATCCATTTCCGGCGTTAATGCATATTTGGACGCACGATGCAGACCAAAAGACCACAAACATTGTTCTAATCGACCAAACGAGGCCTTCACCCAATAACGCGTAAACTAATCATTTTCGTCTCGTTGAATGTATGCGGCTGCTGAGTTGCTTTGCCTAGCACACGGAGTGTAGAGGCTTTAGTTTTGATGTCGCAAGTTAATTACAACAAAAAAGACATCGACACCAAGTGCCGACATGATTATGCGACCGTCTGTCTAGTTGCCATGCGTCTCAGTCTCAACATATAGTAATAAAGCGCCGGGAGGTTCAGGCACCGACTGGACAGGCCTAACGATTAATTGCAGTTTAGTAATATAGTTTTATTATGCAATCTTCTTCAAATTTATCGCAGAAGACGATAAACCAGTTTACATTAAAATGTTTAACATGTCATTAGCTTTACTAACTTTTAGACGTAAATTTAGAGCAAAAAAAATCACCGATTAATCTGACCTTAACATTCTAGTTTTTGCAGACATCCGTTTATCACCGCATGTCCCAGTTCCGACCCGCGGTCCAAAGAAGGAACCAGGTGGTTCTTGGTCCAGACTTCAGAGCGGCTTCATTGCGCATCTATCAGTGTCCCAGCCATTCTAAATCACTCACCGCGCAGTTGCGCGCCTAACGCCGCGTTATTCATTCACTGGCTTCAATTCCCTCTCCGTCCGTCTGTCTCTCTGTCTGTCTGTCTGTCTTTCAGACAACAGTTATTACCACACACGTCGTCCTGTAGTCACTAGTGTATAGCAAGTAAGTAGGCCTACGTAAAGCATAAAATGTTGGTGAAAAACCCGCCAACTTTGCGCTGCGAGGTCTGGCGTGCGGCACTAAGAAAATCGGAAAGCTATAAAACGCTTTAAATTGGCAACGAAAACAACGTGGAAGTACCGTTTTAAATGTTCGACTACGAGAACCAAAACATGTGTCTAACGTATATTACTTATACATGTTTGCAACATGCATCGAGAAAATGCTAGGAAACTTGGTACTGGGACGTACGAGCTATCATGCATGAACGGCAGTTGCGACTGCAGCCGTCGTGATGGCACCTATCGCCGCCACCTTTATTAATGAATATATCTTGCTGATTAATTTTATTTGGTTGCCACTGTTAGTGTCATGACTACAAGCCTATTGACCTATAAGCTGAATATATTTAAATCTGTGTCTAACAATCAACCCTCAGCATAAAGGATGGCCAAAAGCTAGGCAAGGCAAGTAAGTTGCGAACTAAATAGATTTTTTATCCATGAATCAATCACATGTTGGTGTAAAACCAAGCGAGTTACTGGACTAAACGTCTAGTTGTGATTTAATCTCTCAGTGGTCAATACGTCGTTTCCGTGTCAGAACATGGACACTGTTACCATATAAATTTCATTACCAGTCTTCGCGAGTTCGTTAGTCCATCACCATTCTTTACATTATTCATCACACCACGGTGCTCGTTGCTCAATTCGACAGTGCCGATACGTTAGTATATTTAATAAACGTGACGTAATTAAGTAAGTAATTTATACAGCTCCCAAGTCAGCAAAGACAGTACCGGAGTACGCAGCACTGTTGCCCTTACATACGCAACTCCTGGAAGCTTTTGCCTTTTACTATTTTCTGTTTGTAGCGTCTTCCATGGCTGCAGGGTTGTGTGCTAGCTTAATTGAGTTTAACTTTCGCCATCTCAAAGCGCCACAAAGTAGATGAGTTCTCAACTTCTCATTGCAGCAGACCTTTGCTATACGAAAATCTTGCAATATGTGGCTGACTTTATAATTTGTTGATTTTGCCGCCTTCGTTTCACGTTACCATTTTTAGAATGCGTGAAGTTTACTTCGTAAGCTACCGAAAGAATTGGCTAGGATTCACATATCACATATTTTTGGGGCCGCTACTGTGTAAGCGTTAACATCTTACATCGTAGCAATGCGCGCTCACAGAAAATCTGTTACGGGGTACCGAACGAGAGGCTGCAGGCATCGAGTTCGGTGGGAATTAATCGAAAAGTATTTCCCTCATCGGTTAGCAGATATAAAGAAGCGTATGTGGGTTTTCTTAGCAACAATATAATATAAAACCAATACATGTTATGAAGTAAACGCATAAAGCTAACATTGAAAAATAACAGCATTAAAAATCATTACGACACGGCAGGAATAAGTTTATTGTTCAAAAAAGGGCCCCCAAGTCAGTGTAACATGCACAGTAGGTCTATAAAATACAAGTCAATAATAGCAATCTAATATTCATTTGGGTAAAATGTGTAATTGTAAAAAGTGCGCAAACATGCCTCAGATTCGGCCACTGGCTGACATTGTGCACTCTAAATATGCACTTACTTACTTACTTATGCAGTGTTCGGAATGACTGGCAATTTTCAATTATTATTTCTTTGTAGGAATTATTACTTCAAGAATAGACAGACTACCCAACTGTCGTAAAAATTCACGGAAACGTTGCAAACAGATGGCGGTCAATGATACACGGAAACAATTGCTTCTGCTCATGAAGTTATCTTGACATGTTTAAGGGCCTTTTTTCGGAACGCATCTGCTTATAATGAATGTAACATTCTCGTTAGCTGGTGTACCGACTATCATTCAATCCATCGATTGACATGTCAGTCAATCAAACTAGGCTACATTCGTATGTCGCGAGCGATTCAGAGGCGTATATATAGAACGAATCGGGCGCGGCAGATAAACTAACATTAGTCCCAACGTTACGATACGCATATCACGGTATCAGACATAGACAGTCAAACGCATTCTCTGTTTATGTTTAACTGACCCATTTCCTGGAAATACCTTTTTAGGCCGGTGCCTCTCCTAAACTAAACTTCTGGAATTGTACTGTCGGCAGGCGTAGGCCTACGTCGTAAGACCTAAATTCCACTTGATTCGATGTGGATTAGTTTACAACATTCTGTCAACGGATGCATGCACAACAAATGAAAAGTGTACAAAGTTGTACAATAAATCTATATCAGATCGCAAGCTTAGATAAATCAACAACATCTTGACATGTTGCGCGGCTTATTGTACGAGTAGCCACAGCCCACAACAAATCAAGCTAGCGAAGTTTGGCTTTTAATTTCTTCTGCCGTCTATCTACGCTGGCTATACGCCGTACGTTGCGACGCGTTCCAGTTCTGTTTGCGCTCAGTGCAGACTATATGCGCGATATGCAGAGACCACAGTCGCAGTCGATCGATTGTGAGCGGTGGATCTATCTGCTCGGTGTCGGTAAGTTATTTTCATTTTTGCATACAGTTTACGAGTTAAACGCATAACTTTTTGTATCTCCACCTCAGATCGACGGGCTGCATTTGTTCGTGCTTCCCGAAAACACCTAAACAGGGTTTTAAAAAATATAAGCTACATCATATTCTGTGCAAATTTTAGACGAAGTGATTAGAGTTATTGCGGCGGACGAAGGTATCCACGCTTGCGAGTCGAACTATCGTTTGTAGTTTGTATGACGTATAATCTGGCAATGTCACCTTTAATCTGTAGAATGCGACGTACCAGTGATCCGTAATCTTACGTAGGCCTACTTTCACACTATGACGCATGTAGGTTTTCATTACATTCATAATATGCAAATCTTATTTTAAGTTCAGTTGATAAGATTAGGATTAAGGTTTCTCATATGGTTTTGCTTTCGGCCATCTTCACTGCTGAGAATCGGCGGACATGGAGGACGTCAGAAACAGCCCTCCATTCGCTTCTGTCTTCCGCTGTCAGGAAACGTTCTGGAATGCTGCAGTCCAGTCCAGTCCAATCTTTAACGTCGTCGATAGAGCGCAGTTTTTGTCTCTCTCTTAGCGATGGAATTCAGCTTAAATCAACAGACTAAGGCCTATTTTATTTACCTACACTCGTCCGCGCAACGCTGCTACTCGGCGGTATGTCGTGTTCTCCCGCGTAGCCGTTAATTGCACGCGCTGAAGCCGCGATCACTGATTAGAGACGCTTATAGTGCGTCGTTATAAGCCTACTAGTAACGGCAGCCGGGGTAGCCAGTTTAGACACAATTAGTCTTGAAATTGAAATCAAATTGTCAATAATAATATTTTTGTCGTATTTGATTGGTAAACTACAATAATCACACAGAAAGATACGCCTACATCTCGCTAATCTCTGATAACTGTTCAAATGAGTGCTTTGTTTGAAGTCGTCAAACATTTCGTTTTCTAATTTAAATTTGTACAACGGTTTCGCTTTGAAAATAAATAAAATTTTAACAATCACAAATATAGTCTAAAATTGAAGTGCAAAAACGTTAAACGCAAAATTAGTCATTGCATTATTTTGACTCGCTTTTACGAGGGAACGTCTCAGTATGTCTAGACATTTTGTTATAAGTTTGACATGCCCACATAATATATGCATCTTTATTCACCATGAAAGGTAGCAAACAAATACAAAATAAAAGAAAAAAACTTAACTAATTACAGTTACATAATGGTGTAATGGATGAATAAACATATCTTTATTTATTTAAAAAGTGGTGTTATAACTCGGGCATTGTCGATACTGTTAATTTTTTCAAGTCAAGTTTAACTATAATGTCTCATAAAAGCATAGTTTATTTTGCAGAACATTAAACGTTAATTGATTACGGTAGCTTATGTAAGTCGCTAATTAAAGTTACGCGACAATTGGTTTTTGAAAACGATATTATATGTTGATCTTACGTTACTGCGGTATCTCAGTATTTTGAAAAAGCTTTTTTCCAAAACGTATACTGCAAATATAGGACGGAGGAAACGAAAACGAGGAGACAACACAGTTTTGTTAATTAAAAACGTGTTTGTTGCTGTTAGCCCGATCAGCGGCGAGAAAGAAATTATGACTAAATGCGTGACGCATCACTGTCACCATCAAAATCATCAAAATCATCATCATCAGCAGCAGCAACAGCAGCAGAAGCAGCGACGGCAGTCGTCGTGCGAAGACGATGCGGTCGACGAGGACGCTGACAGTCGTCGCAAGTCACTGGTCGCGATTGTTCATCGGTTCGGTGGCAAGACGTCGATGCACGGCGTCCCAAACGCCATCCGAGCTCACTCGATGACTGGTCGGGTGTTCTGGTGTATCGTCTGCATCACCGCCGCGTGTATCTTCGGCTTCCAGCTGACGCAGCTGCTGCGGAAGTACTTCTCGTATCCCCGCAAGGTTGTGATCGAGGTGCTGCCGCTGGCCGCGCCGTTTCCGTCGATCTCACTGTGTAACATGCGCAACCTCGACACGATCGTTCTCAACCGACTTAACCGCATCTTTCTGCAGACGAACGACATAGGCGCGACTCTGCGACAGTTTACCGGTGACGCCTCTTCTCCGCCCAACGTCAGCGAGTCACCACCAGTCACATCTGCTACTGCTGATGATGATGCTGCGGTCAATGACACGCACCGACGTCGACGCAGCTCCACGTACAGCGACTCGTCGGCCGATGACGCAGCGACGGCGGTCACGAACGACGACTGGCTTCGACTAATGGAGAGTGTTCTCTGGAAGAGCAGAGGCAGACGACGCAAGCACACTGAGTCTGCAGGTTTCAAAAAACGAACATCTTTTTCTACTACTTCTTCTGGCAAGAGAGCCTCGACCAGTAGAAAGAGGAGAGATGAGGGTACGAATAAGAGACGCACTCGTCAGTCAACAGACTATGACGATGCAGAGTATGAAGACTACGACGACGCAGACTATATTGACGCGGCGCTGCTTAATGACCCGGTCAACGAGTTCATACGCTCTTACATGCGAGCTGTCGCCAAGTACTGGCCGATGTTTGAGATGAAGGACTCTGAGATGCGTCACGTGTTTCAGAGCGTTCTGACGCGCACTACGATTGCGTCCAACATGAATCGCACAACGCTGACCAACGCCGGAGTTCCCTTCAAAGAATTTGTCGTTACTTGCAGGTACCGTATCTTCTACGCGGTGTCTCAAACACGTGCCACTTTATTTTTTTACGATAACACAAACAAGATTTGTTCAACTACAGCAATTTCGGCAGAACCGTTATTTATAATAACAGCATTTAATTTTTTCTTTTGTTTAGCGCAGCTGTCGTGGGAATGAGTCAAACCCTAAAAACTACATGTTTTAATGCTAAAAAGTGCTGCAGGGTGCAAAAATTGTAGGACATGCTGTTATAATTATTATTGTTATTGTTTAGTATAAAATTGTAACTGTTACGTACTTCAGTGCTCGTGGGCAAATGCACTAAACAACTGTATACCACTTACTTTTTGCTGATTTCATAAATTGCATAAATTTAAAAAATGCCCCGTTTGCGGTGAGTAATAGTTAGATAATCAGTTTGCCAAAAATTACTGCGATGTCTGCTGTTTTACTAACTTTACGTCAAAGATGAAATAGCGTGATTTTTTCAGACACAGTATTATACATTCAGTACTGAACAAAAACATACGAAACATGCAGCCGACTGAAGGCTTCCTCGTTACGTGCTTTGAGGTGGCAAGGGTTAACTCAATTTATGACATACGCTGGCTCAGCAACTGATCAGAAAATATCAGCGTCTTTTAGCCTCGCGATAGGCTGTGCTGTGCAAAACTGGCAACTTTCTTTCCTAGTGCAGACGATGTGGCCTTCTAGACTATACTGCCGTGCAAGAGATGCTTTTTTTACGACGTGCGACTTGACGCAGTGTTGACAATGACAAGGAGTTTATTTCGCACACTTGAGGCTATAAAAATAGCCGAATAGCTGAATAACAGTGCAGTGGAAACAGTGCAACAAAATAATAATAGCACAGTCTGTAAATGCAAAATATTAAATAGTCCATAAGTGCAGAAAAGTAGATAAGTGCAAATAATATCAATAATAGTCCATAATAAAAAACAAATATACAACTGGAGGTATAGGTAGAATAATATAGTGATTACTATTTACTGAAGGAAAAAATTTACAAATGATTGAAACTTTTTCGTTCGTGTGGTGTTGACGCCGTGCATAGCGCCAGCATACCACAGCATTGCGTTGTTTTACATGCCTTTTTTATCTACTTTTTAGTAACCCAGCGTCTTTCCTGCCAGTAGTCTTCTGAAATTACGAACTTTGCGCTAAAAGAGAATTCAGCATTAAAGGCTATTGTAGTGGCGATTTAGACCTATGGAAATCTGAGCCACGGCGATAAACGATGAAATGTCATACGTCCATTGTTCATTTTGTTAACGAACAGTTCATGCATTCACATATAAGACGACTTGGCATATAAGACTTACGAAGACAGTATGCTAACTGTCGTGGAAATACAGTGTCTTTTGTTTAGTAGAATTCGTCGTAACTATCGCCAGTGCTCATAACGCCTGCCAACAAAAGGATGGCCAGGCCGAGTTGGCCTGAGTGGTTTGGTTGCATATCAAGACGGCAAACCCTCGCACGGTCATTAATCTTATTACTAATCCGGCTCCGCGTATCTCCAAAAACATATCAATTTATTTACAAGCATTAAATAAATATTTATGATTACAATAGTGCCATTAACGATGCTGTCGTTTAAGGCGGTGCCTGCAAAACTAAAAAAGTTTTTAAGTTGCAGGTTTATCGCGTGCAGTTTTTACTTCTGTTGTAGCGGTATTACAGATCCAGACACCGTTTAAGTCAACCCGCTATCGTACGTTTGAGAGGCGTCGATCCGCGTGACGTTTGACACAGCGAGTTGTAAAGCACCGCGCCGACATAAAATTCGGACATTAGGCCTACAACCGATTGTGACGCCGAGTAGCTGTTGGCAAAACTAGGTCTACAGTAGCTGGCAGAAATCGTTTTTCACGGCTGCAGTTTCAGCTTGCGGAACGCCTTGTCATTAGCAGTGGCGTGAGTGAAGACGGTTTGTGTGGGGTGGTCGTATATGGACTCGCATCAGATCGTAAAACACTGTCGAGTGTCGACGACGCGTAGAACTTGTGCGTCCATGCGGCGATAAACAGATACACTCGGAGGTTCGCGGATCCGATCGCTTTTAATCCGCACTTTCGTATGCAGTCTACACGCGGATCCGTCCGCAAATCGCAACCAAGCACAATATACAAGTAGACTTTTTGAGCTCCGGGCGTTAACAGTTCGTTCATGAATAACTCGTTTATAAATAACACAAAAGTTACAGTTATTGCAAACAAAACTGCGCATTAGCTCATATCCTATCGTTCCGTCGTAGTTTGGTTAAAGCGCCTACACATGTGCGAACTGCGATGGGACAAAATAGAAAAAATACAACTGGCTACAGTCGCCGTGAAGTCCGTTTACTGTAAATCACAGAGCGAAACGTGGCGCTAAAAACTTGCAGAGAACTTAATTGTATTTATTTATTTTTTTTATTTATTAATTTTCAATGAAGCGATGGACAATAGGCCTGCGTATGACTATCAGAGGCGAACAACACTGGTGCCACGCAACAAGACTAGTGGTGGACAGCAAAGCCCAACAGAGCACTTACTGCTACCCATCTAACCTAGCTAGGAAATACACACAGAGAGAACACTATAACTCAATCAGTAAAACTTTTATACAGTAACTTAATGACGGATTATAACACTAGTGCTTGTATTTATCCAAAAAAAATATCAGTAATACAATAAAGTTAAAGAAGTCACAGTTACACACGGAACGTCTGAAACCAGTTAAACTTGTAAAATCTACTGAGGGTGATAACGAATTCCAAACATTAATGACCTTATTTGCAAAGAAATGACTACGCACATTGCAACTACTACTAGGTTTATAAGGTTTATATACTAGGCTTATACGGGTAAGTGTCCTCGAGTAGCGCTTATGGGACAAAGGTGAAAAAGTCTTCACAGTCCAAATCTAGGGGCATACTGAACCAAATAATATCTTATAACACCATATACGAGATCAATGTGTAAACGACGTAACTCAAGACTAGGCAAATTTAATTCTTTTAATTGTTGAAGACCCTGCTGATAAAACATTGATTTAAAGCCAATAAGTTTTTAATGAAACTATTTTGGACTTTTTTCATGGCAACAATATCTTGCTTTAAGGTAGGTAATCATGTAACACAATATTGTATTTAAGTAAGGGTCTAACATATGTGAGGAACGCACGAATCCGAAGTGTATTGTTACGTGAAACAAAGCAACATAAAATAGCATTTGCTATTTTTATCATATGGGCTCGCGTATACTGTAATAAATAAGTTGTTTTACAGTTGTTTTTACCTTGCTTTATTTTATTTTTTTTTTATTTTACCGCGCGCATGTGTGAGCGCCCTTAAACCTCATCACGCACATAAGATACGTTGACGTGCTCGTCACAGAGCGTTTCTTAATTGCGGGGTATGCCTGAACATCGCAAATCAACTGCAAGTCAGCTCTAATCCCAGAAATGGCTTATTTTATACCCTGTTTACTCGATGAAGCTAGCTTAACGAGCTTGTTTGTCGAGCCCGCCCGTCAATCTACATGTAGCTTCATCTTGTAAACGGGGCATTAGCGGCCGCCATCAGTCAATGGCACCGAAGATCACAGAAGATCTCTAACTTAGCTTATTTGGCTGACCAGAGCTGATCTGCGGTGATCTGCGAGCTGCGGCGTTTAGGCAGACCGTACGTCTGTCGTTGGAGGTCTCATCTCCAACTAACAACCGCGAATATCCGCTTAAGCCTTACTTTGCCGCGACTAGAGTCCCTGGCCTCATTTCTGCTGCTGACTAGACCTATTTCCTCGCATCTTTAGTTGTTTTACGTTGTTGTCTTTCGAAATCGGCGAGTAACAGTCTATAAGATATCACAAGCTAGGATCACCAAATCTTCATCGTCGGCTGCCTGGAAGACTTTTGTTTCAGGAACCGTAAAGCTTTTCCATAAATTCAAAGGGAGTCACCCAGAACGAGGACGCTAAATAAGAGGGGGCAGGAAAAATTTGCGATTTCTAGCCAATAAGTCGCTGTATCTCAGTAATGGTGCGAGATAGGGTCTAGGTTACTATTAATCATAATAGAAAGTCGTACACTGGCTCTTGATTGTCATCGAATTCAATGACCTTGGATGACCCTGAACGCCAAAATAGGGGTTTTATGGATTTTTGGCGATTTTGGGCTGCGAGACACATTTCAAGAGCGAATTGCGTTGAAATCAATTAAGATAAGCACGGAGAAGCTGCGTATGAAATTTTCAGCATTAAACGTAGATTTTGACGGTCTAAGTCTAGATTTTCTAGGTTTAAGGAAACCTGCGCAGAAGGGCATTAAAAGCGGTACCCCAGTAAAAGTCGTTATTTTACCGTTGTTGGCCTGCAGTCTTTCGTGAAAACGGTTGCAGATAGGCATTCGCATGCTGCCTATCACAACAAACACTAGTGACGAGCTTTTTAGTCGTATCAACATCGATGATTGTAAAAAAACCCTGAGCTTCCAAAATAAGGGTTTTTTTATTGATTTTTGCGACTTTTGGCTGCAGCGCATAATCCAAGAATGAGCTGCGACGAAATGACTGGAGATAGACTGGCAGTTGGCGAACAGAAACTGCTATAAGCTTTCGCGCGTCTCGTGAGCATTAGCTCAAATTTTTTGTTGTAATGGGCTCCGAAAAAAACCGTTATCGTACAACCGGCTTTTAATGGTCGTTCGAAATCTATCAAATCGTTGATTTTTACACAAATCGAGAGCGCGTATGTGTAATCTTTCGCCCTCTGTTGATCCACGTCTGTCGCAATGCAACTGCGTCATTAAGAGACTACAGCTTAAACTCCACTTGCTTGGATTTGTTGTGGTTTTGTTGTACAACGTGTTGTAGAATAAACTTACAGTCTACAGCAAATCATACGTCTGCAGCAGATCAGCAACAAGTTGCTCAACAAGTACGCGTAAATAGTCGAAAAATTTCAACAAATTCACAACATTTTGACACGCCAAGATTTTGTACACCTCGTAGCTGTACGGTTTGTTGTCCGACAAGTCCGCAGCAAATCTAAGTAGCGGAGTTCGGGCTTAAACGTGGGAGCGGATTCAGCGGCAGTGTCCACGCCATGCTTCTTGATGCGATGATGACGATGATGATAATGTAACGTCATCGATGACGCATGGTCGTCTCCCCGACGGCGCAGTTACGCAAGATAAATCAATTGTCGCACCGGGCTTAGGTCTACGCATCAACGCTCTACTGGCGATACATTTCTCAACTGTAGGAAAACTTTCGCAACATTTCTAGCTTCGTTAACTGCCTGCGAACAGATCATCGCCTTGTAAATTTGACAGCGAAAACGAAGAATAACAAAACAACATATCTGTCTTTCCCAGCATCTATAAGTCTAGATATATGTTTTTTTCTTTGTTGTTGACCGCAAGTTTTTCAAACAGTAAGAACTAAGATTAGTAAGTGGACTGCGTCGCTGTTAAACAAAGCTTATGACATCCACTTCGAATACAAGAGACTGTTACTGCGTTCCGACGCGTTTTGGCTGTTTATTATAATAACTATTTTTTATTGTAACCGCTTTGCGATGCGTGGCTCTTCCCGTAATTAAAGATGATCGATCGACTGATCGATTTTTATTAGCTTGCGGCAGAGTCTCAGCACGATGCATGTATTGAGTAACACTAAGTCTTTTCTTCGTTAGCATGCAAGTCATTGGGTGCGTTCGGTACTAAGTGACCTATCGGTCATGCAAAATGACTGCTTCTTTGTGTGCCCGAAGGCAAGAGCTCTTAAATGATGTGGCTGCATTTGGCACTTGGTCATATCTTTTTGCTGTAATTTTTTATCGTTTAGCCACCGCTTTTTCACAATCTTTTAGTTTGTTTTTGCCTTCGACGGTAGTAAGAGCAAGTCAATATGTTGATATGTGATTATACGACGGAGCCCAATTTTGCGTTATTCTTCGAGCTGCGAAAATTATTAATTAATCACGCAATAATTCGTTAAATTTTTTAAGATCAATAAAATTTTTATAATTGAAGTGTCGATAAAAGTCACATCACAAACCTAGGACAATGAAGGCAACAATAATTTTATCAAAACTTAATTTAACATCGCACTGCAATGTTATACTGCTTGATAACGCGTTAAAACCAAGATTCCTTACAGAAGTACGTGATTTATCGGGAAAATCAGTAGTCACGCGTCCCTGTCGTATGTCACAGTCTAAGACCTAACCTTGTGAATAAATGCGATTTAACGCTCGGATCACGCTGTAAGTATGTAAGTAAGTAAGTAAGTAATTTGCATAGCGCGTTAGCTGTAAGTAAGTACCTGGGCGCGCTGCGTGTTTGCAGATTCAGCGGCGAGGAGTGTAATCGTACCGTGGACTTTACGCAGTTCTTCGACTCGTACTACTACAATTGCTTCACGTACCGTGCACCGCCTGGACACGTGGACGGCGAGGACAGTAACCTGGCGGAGGGTCTGGAGAACGGTTGGTCGGCGGTAGTACTGACGGGTAGTTCAATGCTGGACCAGAATGCCGATGAGATACGAATGATTCCAGGCAAGCACACACCACCCGAACACGACAATTCATTAACTGCATTTGATGCAGTGATTTTCAGCAAATCCTCAGTAAATAGCTACAGCAAAGCCGTAGGATAGCCATCTGTCTGTCCGTTACGCCAAATGTACTGGATATATTTGGTTGGTGTTACACACACACACTGGTTGTCAGCCGTATCCGACTGTCTACCGTCGGTGACCGAGCTTTTCCAGTCGCTGCTGCTCGTGCCTAGAACAATATGCCTGATCTTGTCGCTTCCGCACTTTACATAGCTGTCTTCCGGTCCCAACTTGAAACTCACCTGTTTAACAGTTTTTATTCTCCTTCTTGTGATTGTACAGTGTCTGTGCAGGGACGTTTAGTTGCCATGAACACTATAATCGTTCTTGCTTACTTAGGGCCTACTTACTTACTTACTTACATTTACGTACTTTAAGCAATATCTATAACCGTGCTTTTTGACAGCAAAGAAACATTCATACTGATACTAATTTTGCTGACTTGCTCTTTTCGCTTAGCATGGGCACAAATAAGAAGCAAGTTATCACACGCTGGCATTGACTTTTACGCGCTATAGCAGAATGCTTCGCGCGTCTTAGCCATGGCCTGGGCGTATGTCTGTCTGTCCGTCCGTCCGTCCGTCCGTGACACTGCTGTATTGTATAAAACGGTGAAGCCATGATCACAAAATCTTTAATGCGGGCTGCGCCAAGGACTCTAGTATTTTGTGACGAAATCTCATGCCGCTGGGTGAAAGGGTTTTCCTCGAACGAGGGCGTCAAAGAGGGGTAACCACCTAAAAGACGTTATTTTGCCGCTATTGGCTCGTGTAGTGTGAAAACGGTTGCAGATAGGTACAGACATGCTGCATATCATAAAAATCACAGGTGACAGGTTTTTTAAATTTAATTACATCAATGACCTTGAACGACCCATAATAAGGGTTTTTGAATTGTGACGAAATGACGAAAAATAGACCTGGACAACCTGCATACGAAATTTTGAGCATTAAACGCAAATTTTAGCAATTTAATTGCCGACCTTCTAAGTTTAAGGAGGCCTACTCACGCGAGCGTCGTCAAAGAGGGGTGCCCCTCTAAAAAGCGGTTATTTTGCTGATATTGGGTCGTCTAGCATGATAACAGTCGCAGATAGGCACAGACATGCTGCTTATCATAACAAGCACTAGTGACGAGCGTCTTGAGAGTGTCAACGTCGATGACCTTGAATGACCTGGAACCCCCATAATAAGGGTTTTTGTGAATTTTCGTGATTTCGGGCTATGATACATATTTTAAGACTGAATTGCTGCAAAATGGCTGGAGAGAGACCTGGACAACCTGAGTATAAAATTTTTTTTAGCATTGAACGTACATTTTTAACAATCTAAGTTTCGACTCTTTAAATTCAAATACGCAGGCCTCAAATTTGAGTACTCTTTCGAGACGCATTATTTTATTGCTGTAGGCACACAGTGATTGCCAAGGTGGCAAGACCGCTGCTATCGCGCGTCACGTGAGCTTTTCTCAAATTACTTGTACTGGCCTTAAGATTTAGTTTGTCGACACATTCATGCAGGCACGCACGAGTACATCAGTCCAATGTCAAGCAGTGAGGGAGTGCGTGTCGTCATTCATCCGCCGGACACCGAACCTTATCCACACACTGAGGGATTCGACGTGCCTCCCGGATACTCGGCTACATTCGGAGTCAAGGTCGGTTCCACTTTGTACGACACATTGTGATAAAGATGCTGACTATTGCGTGTCTTAGCCATCGTCTGGGCGTCCGTCTGTCCATCCGTCACACTGCGGTATTGTGTCAAACAGACGCAAACTAGGATCACGAAATCTTTACTGTAGGTTGCCGCAATGACTCTAGTTTATCGCGACAAAATTTTGTGCGCCTGCGTGAGGGAGTTCCGCTCGAACGGGGGCGTGAAAGAGGAGGTCCCCCCTAAAATGTGTTTATTTTACCGCTATTGGCTCGTATAGCGTGTAAACGGTTACAGATAGGCACGGACATGCTGCTTATCATAACAAGCACTGGTGACAAGCTTCGTAAGAATGTCAACATCGATGACCTTGAATGACCTGGAACCCCCAAAATAAGCTGTTTTAGTGATTTTTCGCGATTTCGGGCTGTGACACACATTTGAAGAATGAATTGCGCCGAAATGGCTGGAAATAGGCCAAGATAATCTGCATATGAAATATTTTATTGCTGCAAGTTCAAGGAGTGCGGCGTACGCGGGCGTCAAAGAAGGGTATCCCTAAAAAGTGGTTATTTTACCGCTATTGGCTTTTCAGCGTGAAAACGCTTGCAGATAGACGCAGACATGCTGCTTATCATAACGAGCGTTGGTGATACGCCTTCTAATGGTGTCAACGTCAATGACCTTGAATGACCTTACATTCCCAAGTAGGGGGTTTTAGTGTTTTTTGCGATTTTCGGCTGCGAGACACACAAAGAGTATTGCGTAGAAATGGCTGGAGATAGACAAGGACAACCTGCGAACAGGAACTGCTAAGGCTCTCGCGCGTCTCATGAGCTTTTCTCAAATTACTTGTTGTACTTTGCTATTATTTACTGCAGTCTCAGTAATATTTTTTTCGGTGTAGCTCTATACTGAAGTTCGTAGACGTAACTGCTGCTGCTGCTGCTGCTGCTGATGATGATGATGACGACGATGACGGCGTGTCTTTGTGTGTGTCATGCGCATATGTAGACGCGAAAGAACATTCGCATCGGTCCGCCAGTCGGCAACTGTTCAGACGACAATCCATTCAGTGGCGACCAGTATGAGTACCGCCTAATCTCCTGCCAGAAGGTATTTGTCTGCCTGTCTCTGTTTTTCTCAGTCTGTCCGTTTTGTCTGTCTGTTGCTAATGATCACAATCGCCATTGTGGTCGTCATCGTTTAAGCATAAATTAAAAATTATCTTTTTCTGAAAGCGGCATTTTCAATGACGTCATAGTTACGCCAGCAATAATTTATAATTCATAGACTTTTGGACAAGTAAGAAAAGTCGATGAACAGCGGTTGCCGAAATGCCAGCAGTAGCAAAAAAAGTTGTAATTTCATGAATTTGTATGGCTTATTATAGCACATGGATGAAGCAGTGTTATCGGGCGTGTGCAGCACTGTCTGCAGCAGTCGGTCGTGCGGGCGTGCCAGTGTCGAGATATCTCACTGCCGGGGCAGAGTCGCTACTCACATCTACCGTTCTGTCACGATGACAGCCACATCCCGGAACACTGTCGACATGAAGCAGCCGAAGACTGCTTCAAGGTACAGAGGTTTTATGTATTAACCATAACCTATCGTTCTGACGTACTAGATAACATGCGATGCGAGGCGGTACAGCAACGTATTTTAGGCGTTTTGGTGATCTGTGTTAATTGTTCTATTGCAAATTTTCCGCAGAGTATGTAGGAAATTTTTTTCAAAAATCGATCAGCATATTTGGCGAAGCTATGACAAAAACGGTTTCCAACTTTGTTGACTCGTAGAATATCAACAATAATTAAATCATTTGCCGCTATTGCATGCGGTCTCTCGTACTAATCTGCGCGCCAAAGGACATGCGTTTACGATGTTCTGTTTTTACGCGCGAAAGCAGCTACTGCTTTCAGCGCGTCTTAGCCATCGCAATTCTGTTCGTCCGTCTGTCCGTCTGTCACACGGGTGGATCAGTCAAAAACGGTGCAAGCTAGGATCACCAATTCTTTACTCTCGGCTGCATGGAAGACTTTAGTTTCAGGAACCGTAAAGCTATTCCATAAATTCGAAGGGGGTCACCCCGAACGAGGGCGCTAAATGAAAGGGGGTGGGTAAAATTTGCGATTTTTGGCCAATAAGTCGCTGTATCTCAGTAACGGTGCGAGATAGGGCCTATAGGTTACTATTAATCACTAATAGGATGTCATACACTGGCTCTCGATTGTCGCCGAGTTCAATGACTTTGAATGACCTTGAACGCCAAAATAGGGGGTTTTATGGATTTTTTGGCGATTTCGGACTGCGATACAAGTCTACATCATTCACAAGGTGACGCCACGCTACTATCGTTATGCGATTCAAATAGAAAATTTGGTATTTGTATATTAACTTAGCGTGAACACCCTAATTTTCAGCTAAATCACTGAACCGGAACTGCCATAGGCTTTCGCGCGTCTCGTGCGCATTAGCTCAAATTTCCTGTTTTGCACCGGCGTCATAATATCATCTACTGATTGTTTGGCTTTATATTGTGTATTAAGTACTATTAGTCGCTCTTGCTTTTCATACTTTTTGCCATATGTGTTTCGCATTTTTTCAATAAACTTCAAATTCTCAACGGTTGTTTTTCTGTCTAAGTTTTACTAGTAGTTATCGTGGCAACTTTAATTATTTTTCTGTTTTGTCCTTACTGTATATTTTACTCTCTATAATTTGTCATACTGTGGTACGTTGAGCTAATCAACGACGATCTAGACGATACAGATGAATGATGAGTGCTGAATAGCGTCGTCGTCGTGTTGCGTGGCGTTGCGTGCACTAGGCGCTGAACGAGATCTACGCACGTATGCAGTGCGTACGCAAAGTGACCTCACGCGTGGCGCGAAGTACGACTGCCGTACGTCACAAGTACGGGCTCTACAAGTACGAGATCATCGGACGTACGAGCTACAGATACGAGCTGCAAATACGAGTCAGTGGAAGTACGATATAGAACTAGGAGTACGACAGCCGTACGTAACATCTGCGGGTGTGCGGCCCCCTGCTCTGAGATATCCTATGACGTCTCGTACAGTCTGTCTCGCTGGCCTGCGGAAAGCTTCGACGGCGACGAGGCTTACAGCGACATCTTCATGGCAATTATCTTTTACAATTTACACATCTTTACACTTTTCTCTGGCTGTCGTTTACGTCTGCCTCAACACAGTAATAACCAGAAGCGATAAGAGACCTCAAACCACAGCAGAGACTAGCGCTGCCATCTAGCGAATCTCAAAACTCCTGGATTTATGCCATCCCCTCTAGAACATTTCATCAAAATTTGTTAATAAATTTCGAAAGATCTAGCGAACGTAGGCTTGCATTACAGACAGTCAGACCTGAGAACATAGCTTTCTTCTTCGGCGGAGCTATAAAAATTAAGCTAATTATTTCTGCAGCTAAAAGTATCAGCGTCGATAGCGGACTAGTAAACTAAGAACAGCAACAGCAACATTGTATTGCAAAAATGCAACAAGCGCTCATCGTTAAAATCAAAAAGCGAGCAACAGTTTCACTAATATATTTGTCTATTTGCGGTCCGTTAGCTTTCATCCATGCGTCGCTGAAGCAAAGCTTGAAACTGATCGAAACAAATGTGTAGGCCTAATGCATCAGCCACGACGATAAAGTAGTAAACACCCGGGAATACTAACGTGTCCACTAAGGCTCGTCGTACTTACTGGACATTAGTAGGCATTACGACAGTCGTAGAAAAGTACTAAGTATAAGTTAAAGGCGCCATCTCGAGATTACATACTGAATTTGCACGCAGTAACCTTTAGTTTGCAATACTAAACGATAACGTTTTTCTGGGTTTCGATTCTGATAAGTTCCGAAATATATTCAGCTGTGTTTTTTCGTTCGAGAAACAACTTCTACTTTAACAGATTCATTTGAATGTTCATCTAGTGTAACTTCTGGAGTGATCTTGCCAACAAAAACCCAACAAACGCACAAAATCGAATCTATAGCAAAACACGACATCGTTCGTAGCGCAGACTCCGCTGCTTTGTTATATTTGTTAAACAACGAGTTTCACAACACTTTGACACGACGAGATGTCGATTAATTGTAAGATTTTGATTTTTTGTAGACTTATTTAAACTTATTGTGGATTTGCCGTAGGTCTATATCATTTTATTTTGTAGTGTTTTTGTTCCGTTTGTTGCAGAGCACGTTACACAACAAATCCGCAACAAGTGTAAGCAAGTGGAGCGTGTGCCTAGGTGCTTGTGTGTGTCTGAGTACAGGCGTCGGACTACGTGGCGCGGTTCATGGAGCCGAGCGACTACGAGAAAGTCGAGTTGTACGCGGCGCACTTCGAGGAGTCCAACCGACGAGTGGCGATGCGTGACTTTGCACGACTCAACGTCTACGTCGCCGACGGCAACGTGCTTCAGACAGAAGAGCAAGAGGACTACGTGACGACGCAGCTGCTCGCCGACATCAATTCAGCCGAATCATTTCGCTCGTTTCTAGGAGCAAGATGTCAGCACTAGAACAAATGATTGCCTAATGGAAACAATGGCCTCCGAAATGACGCGTAATGTGTCGAGAGGGACGTTAAACTCTACCTACTCACTGTAGCTGTGAGCAAACAAAAGAGAGTACAAAGCTGATGTGACGACGCAACTGCTGGCTGACATCGGCGGACAGCTGGGGCTGTGGGTCGGGGTGTCGGTCATCACGTTGGCAGAATTTGTTGAACTGCTGCTGGACTTCGTCCACTATGTCGGCCGCAAGCACGGTCCGTACGCGCGCGGCCGCGAGTTCTCGTCGCGCTCGCACAGTGTCAGTCGGGACCGATCCGCTTCCTGTCCATCGTCCCAACGAGCGACGTCATCGTCGTCGGCGGCGGGCTCTAGTCACGTGATCTGTCGGTGTGGAGCGCGCTACTGCGAGGCAGCCGAGCGGCGTGTCTCTTTGTCTCTGACGTCACGCCGACGTCGATGTACTTCCGGTTGCGACTGCTCGTGCGCCGCAAAGTCACGTGGCGCCGGATTGGTGACGTCACTGAGCCATGTCGGCGACCTGTATGACAGCGTTCTGCCGCGATCTACCGCGTAACGTGATGTCATTTCCGGTTCAATTCCGGTCTACCGTGCCCTATACAAGCAGATCACTTGATAACGAGAAATATTTTCACTCTAGCAAAATAATGATTCAGCGATTCTTAGTTCGGTGCATTTTTGACAGCCGTTAGCCGAATAACTCACATGTATAATGCTGCTAAACAAAACACGCATATTCTTTTACAGTTAGCACTGTTACATTTAACTCGTTTATTTTTGTGAAGTTAATTACTTGAAACGTTTAATCGCTACCACGGTACCGCTTTATAGGCCTAATCTATAACGTAGACATTAACAACATTCCATGTTGTCGCAGTAACCAGACAAATAATGTTTTTTTTCAGTGCAGCTTCGATATTCTACGTAATCTTTGCAATTTGTATGCGACTACCGGCTCCAGTGCGTCCGGTTGGACGGCGGTGCGGCTAATAACAGACTGATGCGTGCAGTAGCCTATTGGAATTTGGAGAGTAGCGAGACAATTATTCAATTTATCAGTTCTTTCTTACCCAAGACCGAGCACTGCTAAATAATGGTTACTGGTAGTTCTGCCTTCACTGGTAACTTAGCTGTTTAGTATCGGACTTATCAGCACATCTACTAAACGTTTTGTTTAGCTATTTCTTTTGATAAATATACGTGTTTTACCACGCAGTAGACGTTTGCGGCGTACGCCCCAGCATGCCATCCAAACATGAGCAATTTATACAATTGTTAAAATTTAGGGTAAACTCTAACGATTCTGCAAAACGTCTTTCTGTGCTGCAACATCTGTTGGCTTGATTGACTAAATGATTAACTCATCTGATTGTTTCGGACGTGCAATATTATGCAGATGATGTGCGCTGCTAACCACAGTAATTCTAACTGTAAGCTTATAGTACAGCGTGGGCCAAAAAACCGGACCTGTTTGAGCGTTGATAACTCAGCGATGGTTACCCGTAGAAAGGCGTGTGATATGTTAAAAGTTTTGAAATGTTATAGACAAAAAGGGCCGAACTTGCATAGCAAATCATTTAGATATCTTTGCCTAATTTGCATGAATCTTCATTACTGCTGAAATTAGGCATTTGCCTGCACTCATATGTGCCCGAGTTCATTGAACTCAAAAACTCACTGCCAAAAAGTCCAGATTTAAATTCTGTGAATTATTCAACAGATAGCATGGTCAAAAAATTTTAATAACTGACCAGCTAAAACTTGTGCTAATCAAATGCTGGGTTCAGCTGATCCTGAAAACATTGACTTCAGCGATCGATCAGCTGTCTAAAAAGACTGATGACGGTTATGAATGCAAAAGCTGGGCAACTGCCTATGTCGAATTTCATCTAAACTCAACGCATGTGTTAATGATTGTTGATATTTCACTGTATGCTGAATGAAAATCAACTTAAATCCACGTGTTACTGCCAATTTAGCATCATTTTAGGGGTGGGGCAGATTGGTGTAAATCAGGCAAAGAATATTTAAATGCTGAGACATGCAAGTTGTACTTCTTCTGTACACATTTTTGAAACTTTTGGCATATTATGCGCCTTTCCATCAATAAACATCGCTAAGTTATAAAAGCTCAAATATCCATGTTAAATCCATGTGTTACAGTCAAATTAAACAGAATTTCGGGGGTGACGAATATCTATGCAAATTAGGCAAAAAATATTTAAATGTTCACTATTCAAATACACCGTTTATTTTTTTACAGCATTCTGAAACTTTTGACATATCACACGTCTTTCTACCACTAACCATCGCTGAGTTATCAACGCTCAAAGAGGTCCGGTTTTTTGGCTCACCCTGTATAATGACGCGATTGCCGCTTGCGTGAAAATATCAACAACAATCGAGCATTTATCGTTTTTTTTCTGTTGCATCGTGTGTTCAATCAACACAGTAAGTGTCCGAAGCAATGACAGTTAAAGCGAGGTCACATCTTTCACATAAAACCAAAATAAAACGTTTGTAAAAAGTACTTTGCAATGTTTTTGATTTTACATGTAAATACGTCAAAACATGTGCAGTTAAAACGATGTTTACCAATGTTTTGCGTTAAGATATTTGCAAACAATTTTGGAAGCATTTTTCTAGGCCAATTCGTACTATTGGGCACGACTCTGAGCTATGGTAGAGTGTAAATATTAAAATAGGTTGGAGTAGTTGCACAAATGTTTCAGCCGCGGCGTCGACTTCGTGGGGGACAATGTTGCAAAACTTGAGTTTGTGCCTGTTTCTTCAAAGCATGCAGCAACTTATCACGGCTGACAGGAGCACGATTGTTACGCGACGGATTTTCAGAGGCGAACCGACCAAAAGTCGGCAAGACGTATCGACGATCGGCGTACAGTAAACAAACCGGGAACCAGCTGCCGGTGTCACGTGACCTCATCTGCCGCTAGTCAACAAGTCGCTGGGTAGCGACTGCAGACAGCGGTAGAGAAGGCGTGTGCGTGGTTTCAGGCAGTGAAAAACTAGCATCGAGATAGGAGCAGTTGTGTAGAGTTGGGCATAGCGCTGTCCGAATATATTATGCTTAGACTATAATGATAAATACTCAATATGTTCAAAGTTAAACATAAAAGTTGTAGCTGTTGTTGTTGAGTGGTTGCGCAATTTTTGTGAATGTGAGCAAAATCAGGAAGACAGCGTGTCTGGCAATTGTTACGCAATTTTTGATTTTAAATACTGTACAAACCTGAGTCGTTCAGTTTATCGTAAACATGCTATAAAGTCCCCATGCATGCAAAGTAGTTGAAGTAAAAAGTGTAATTAAATAATAAGCAACAGTAATTCATCATTTGAATAATTTATCAACTTACGATGATATCTGTATAGGCCTGTTGATACTTCACATATCAATGCAAACGTTATCGTAAATTAATGACTTATCCAATTAATGAATTACTGTTGCTTTTGACGCGCTACAGCAATGCTATAGGCGTCTATGGCACGATTGTCGTCTGTCGCCCGTCGTTTTTCGTCTGTCTGTTTGTCTGTATTTTGTCACAAATGTATTGTGGCTAAACGATAGATCGTAGGAAAACAATTTTACAAAAATAGTCATGTGTTTTAAACTTAAACACGCAAAATTTTAAAGATTCAATGCAAGGAGAACATTTTAAAATTTGGGGTTGAATAGAGAAGGTAAAAAATATGCGTTTTTTTAAAATTGAAAACTGGCCATATCTCGAAAACGGTAAAAGATATAGCCAAGGTTACTATTAATCACTAATAGGAAGTGGCATACGCCCTTTCAGATAAAATAAAAATTATCCATTTTGGATGATCTTGAAGGTCAGTACTGCAACAGGAACTGTACAGGCTGTATCGCGTCTTCTCTAGCGACAGCTGGGCTTTATTGTTTTATTTAACTGCACTTTTTTGCTTCAACTACTCTTTAGGTTAAGCAGTAGGCAGTTGGACAAAATTTATTTCAAAAATAGAACTTTGTGTTTGAAATTTGCCGTTTCTAGTAGCAATTTTCCAAGTTCTCAAGAGCAAGTAAAAAACCTCATTGCATTCAATACTCTAGGCCTAGGCCTACTTTTCTTCAAAAATTTAGAACATTTAGTGTCGACATCAGTTCGGTTACATCGAATCGATGTTTTTTTGGAAGAAATTGCGCAACCCGAGTGCACAGTCATCCCATAGATACGGTAAGCGTATGTACGTCTGGGCACAGCAGCTGCCGAGTAGCGTGCCTATGCTGCTGTTCGTGTACACTGTAGGCTACACGAGAGCGTTGCGTTGTGTGCGGCTAACCTGAGTTCCATGCGCTAGGTTCTGTGTGTTATAGCGTGTGAAATGTAGTCCGTCGGTCTGCAGTCTGCCTGGCATTACGTTTACACAGCACAAACTGGCCTCGTCGATGACAACGTCTAATTACGTGCAAACAGTCAGACCAACATGCCACGCACATCCGGTCTGTACGGGTCGACTGGAGATGCAAGCAGTCCACGCGCTGCTTAGAACTGTGTACGCGTCATCACCATAGTAACGCGCATCTCAGTCTCCGCAGCTAATACACTTGCACTGAATCTGAGGACCTCCAGATGCGTTCTGCAATGCTTGCCGACGGCATTGCTTGCTTCTGTCAGTCTCGACTTTGAGGTAAGACCGAGGACGAATGTAAGAGCAGGAGGACAATTCGTGGACGCTGTGTTTCGAACAAAGGCTGAAATATTATTGTGACTAAATGGACATTGCAAACTACAATGACAGATAAAATATTTTGCCAAAAAATGTAACGCCTTTGCCATCGCATAATTACTGGTAAATTGCTAATTGATTAGTATCGTCTATAGTAGGCGGAAAGGTTAACACGGTGACACACCTCATAGGCCTATGGAGGCTATAGACAAAACATCGCCTCGCGTTCACACGCTTGATGCAGACTACTGTACAACGTGCTGTCCGGCAATTTTACAACACATCGATGTGTTGAGTTTGGGCTTTAGTTGCAAAATGATCCAGGAAAAATATCTGTATTCTCTAAAAAGCTATCATTTGTCCGTCCTCAAGAATGCTTCTGTGACAACAACATCGAAATGCGTCCATATGTTAACGATATTTTGCACACAGGCACTACCGAAACAACCTTCTCTGTGAAGTGTGTAGGTAACAAGACGTGTAACCACGAGCGAGGTTTGACTTGAACGTTAGATCGTAATTATATATAAAGATTAAAACATTTTTGCATTTTACTTAACATGTGGCCACATCTGAGCCATTTGGAAAGATGTTTTAAAACATTTTAGCAAAAATATTTTAACAGAATTGCGCTAGCCTGAAGATGGTAGTTGGTTATGTTTCAGTAAAACATTTTCAAGACGTATACTTTAGACCTATGTATGTGTAAAATATTTTGCTCGACAATCTATAAGCCACAAGTGGTCGGCGGCCGCTAAAACGTTTTCCTACTTTCAACCGTGCGCAATTCTGACAAAATGTTTAAACCGCTTTTTTAAAATGCGGTTTCATGTAAAATAAAACATAAAGCGGTTGCAAAACATTTTGCTAAGCTAAAATGTTTCTTTTTCGGTATAGGTATAACCACGGCCTCAGAAGAGCAGCTGGCGGCTGTGCCGCGAAGGATGCGCTGAGTTTACGCTGCTTTAGTTTACCGGCGTCTGCAGCTGACCTGCTTGCTTTCTGAGCGTTAAGGCGATTGCACAATGCACGTGTAAGTGCAAATACTATAACACAGAATAACAAACAGCAAAAGATTTATTTTTGTATTTTGGTATATGTGAACGCTTCAATAAAACATATCTTCTCTGCAAGTTTGTGCAAACTTTCAGGTAACTTGTGCAGACAGCAGTTGTATTGCAATAAAACCACAATTTATGAAAATAAAACAACCGGAAGTAAAATTTTCAGTAGTTGATGTTTTATTTTACTGTTTATCAGAGAGCTATAAACTTGCACGCAGAGCACTTGTATTTTGCTGTTGGAGTATACAAGCGCCTTTGGTCGAATGCAGAATCAGCCGAGTCCGCAGCAGAAGCAGCAGCGCAGTGCCTTATTCAACAGCATGGCGATGTATCGCTAAGTTTACGCTACCGTAGTCGAGCGGCATGGTGAATGACTGTTGTAATACCAGGTATTAGCATTTATATTTGTAGGTCGTGCGTACGTACATTTTTCGCATGCCGGGAAGGTCCAATCACAGCGAGGCACACTCTTCAACGGCGAGCTGATGAACTAGCGGCTCGTGCCGAATGCCGAAAAATCATTCTGTTATTTACGGCTCCCCGACTCACGGCAGACGTGAGACTTCGTATCAAATAGCGGGGCTTTAAATAATCTAGCAGAATTTAAACACAGGATGATGTGATTTGACAGTGTAACGGCGACGTTGGTATACCTGCATCGAAGCGAAAAAAAGAGGTTAATGTTTTTGGCGCTGACTGTTTGTCAGCTGGATTACTGAAAACATTTCGAACGGATTCTTATCAGGTTTTGTACAGGGGTTGGAATGGACCAAGGAGAAAGATTTTGGCGGCGATGCAACTTCTATCGATTCTGAATTAGAGGATTTTTTACCATTGAGAGGTAGCAACTCTGTCGTTAGCAGTGGCGGATCTACCATGGAGTTGGGATGCTACAGCACCCCCAAATTTTGGGGGCTAGAACCGCTATTGATCGTCCCACTTCGATATACTCACCAGGGGGTAGCAGAGTTCTTGGTGGAGGTTTGATATCTCAGATCGCTTCATATGTGTTGCATAATTTTGCATCGATGCAGGGTAACGGACTGATTAGCCTCCGTCCAAGAAACCACGTCTAATCAGGACCGGAAGTAGAAATCGGGCGATGACGTAACGATGACGTCATCAGGGGGTCGGTGTCGTCGGCCGTGGAGCGAGACGGGGGGTGCTGGTGGCGCTGGGGCAGGGGGCGTGTCTACTCTGAAGCGACTTCTGTCAGACCTGCTACAGGCGCTGCAAATACAAGACAGCTGGCGACGAGGGAACAGTGATTCTGGACGTAGGCAACACGACAGCAGCAGCGGCTGCAGTCAGCTGACTGCTGATCTGACCACGGCGCCATCACCCGCCTGCAACACGTCTACGCCCACTGCAGCTCAGTAATTTCATTTATTTATTTAGTTATTTTTAGTATCAAATTTGTAGACGATGTACACAGAAATAGCCTTAAACAAAAACGCATACAATGAGAAGACAATAAGAATAGCAAAGGCACCAATTCTTATTGATACATTTTTAATCTTCTTGTGCTGGAGGGATGGCCAAGCCGAGTTAACCTGGGTGGCTCCTACATATCGAAATGGTTTACCCAACTGACGAAATTCACCCATTCACGCGGCACCGGGGTCGAATAACGATCGGACATAACTTTTTTTACTCCTCGCACGCTACGTTTTTAACATAGCGAAGAGGAGTAGCCTCTATGAGATCAGTGTAATAATGACCGACGACCATCCTCAGTTCCTTGAAGAGCCTTCTTGGAAGAACTTCAAACGGCCACATTTCCATAACGGTGCCAGATAGACGCATGCGTTGAGGTATAACAAGACAAATGGCAACTAGCGTCATCGACCATTATTGGAAATTTTTTCCTCTCAGTTTCTAAAATTGGGCAATATTTTATGAACTTCGGGGAGACAATTTCCAGTAACGACCTCGACGCCAGTCACTATTAGTATAATATAAACTGGTCTCAATTAGACGCCGGGTCTCTAATACAAGCCGAAAGGAATGAAAAAAGCTCTTAAAAGAATACAAAAGAAAATGATGCGCGCGAGGAGTACATTAGATTGGTCACAATTTACCGGTAATAATATTTCTTGTAACCACTACATAAAACTTTTGAAAATTTGGAGAAAAATGCATTTTGAACCATAAGATTTTTTTGAAGGTTTCAAAAATAAGCTCGGTTGGTTTCTTGTTTTTCCACAAGACAGTAAAATGTAATAGAGTAATGTCAGTTTTACCATTGGAACTATGGACAGGCCATGTTACTGTAATGTTCTTTACGCCGTCAGATGCTGTTCGCCGGCTGATGTGCACGGAAAAGACGTGGAAGTTTTACCGGAAACTTGGAACACTGCGCCGACACAGCCACTGCCGCTGCGGCTACGTTCAGCCGATGACGATGACGTAGACGATGACGTCAGGGCAAGTGCTTGCAGTGGCAGTCCGAGCAGTGACGTGGAAGACATTCTGGAATCACTGCGCGACACGGCGACCATCTACCGCGGTGACGTGACGCTACGGCGAGTCTTTTCACTCGAGCAAGAACTGACAAGTCATCACAGCTCTCCGCAGCATGACACCGGCCATTCCGCTAACTGCCAGGTAGTGAGCGATAAAAAATGTTATAGCCAAAGCCATTAGTGGTCATAGGCTACCTATCAAGGTGAAGTCCAATACTTAGCGCTTTTTACATGAGTCAGACTTGTCACCAGAAACGCGGTACAGTCTCGGAAGTAGTGCATCTGCGGCCGTATGTGCACAAAAGCTTAAACTCCACTTCGGTTTGTTGTCTTGAGCTTGTTATATATCAGCTGTATATACATTTCTAAGTGCAAAACTATGAAATGTTATAAACGGAGTCGTCTACAGAAACTCATATATAGGCCTAATAAACCCCGTTTGACTGTTCTTTACTTTAATATATTTTATAAGCACTTGTTATATTTTGTATTTTGGTTGATTTTTTTCCCGAAAGGTGTGTGTGCTTTGCGTTCTGGCAGCACATTGTACGAATATTCTGTGCTGTGTTGTGTACAGGGGAAGCCGATCACAGCCGCAGCGACACAGCCGAAGCGCGGCAATCACGAAGTTGAGGCTGAGAAGATGTGGACTTTGCCGCTGGCCAGACGAATGACTCCGGCGACGATTGGCAAGAGTATGACGCGAGTGTTGCGTCGGTTTAACGGAATCGCGCAAACGTCGGACGATGACGTTGAGTGTTGCAGATCAGCGAATAATTCTGTCGTCAACGCCAGTGCCAGTGCCGGCATGATGATGACGCGCGATGCAGACTGTCCAGCAGACGTGGTTGACCGTCTGTCCGTCACGTCACCAGTCGGTGCAGATGTTGTCCAGTCTGTCAGTGAGGAGGATCGTTCAACTGAGCAGCAAGCAGTCCTTGCGGCCGCAAAAGAAGCTAGGACTCTGTACATAGACAACGGTGCTTCAGTTTCAGCATGTGCTGCTAATGCTGCTGAAAGTCGGCGGCTGATTGAACCGACGACGCAGAGCGGCAACTGTGTGCCAGTGCCAGGTCCGAGCAACCAGGCACAGTCAGCGACAGCAGCATCACCCAGCACTGCGTCGACAAACGAAATACGGCAGCCTGAACCAGAATCGTCTGGAATTGTCTGCAGTAAGTTGGAACAGCTCACCGGCGCCTCGCCGACTGTGAACGACTCGACGCGACGGCTCATGTCGAGGCCGGCACAGCGCAGTAGCAGCGGGAACGGCGGGGACTTCGCGTCAAGGCGGCCACCCGTTCAACCACGCGCCTCGCCCCCGGGGTCTAGCTTTCAGCGACGTCACTCTGCCACGCAGGCCAGGACCGACTACAGTCTGCCATTAGCTGGCGGTTTCATGACGGTCATGGCGAGTCGTACGTCGTCGTGTGAGGTGCTGGTCGACGACGACGACGACGACGTTGAGACGCGACTGACGGCCGAGGACATGGTCAGGTGGCGGCGGCGTCACAGCGGCGTCAGTGCAGTCACTCGTCGGTCGTCGTCGTGTGCGTCGTCCCTGGCTGATGACACCGAGTCGACGGCCGCCAGTGAGACGGACAGCTGCACCGCGGCACAGAACGTTGACGTCGACGATCTCATCGCTTACTCACTGCTTGATAGCCTTTTGATGAGACTCCGCTCGCCAGCCCGGGATTTCCCGTCTCGGGAATTTCTGCCACGTGATTCCCCGCGCAGCCTTTGTGGTCAACGACGTCCATCCAGCCAGATGTCGATGTCGTGGTCGTCATCGGACGAAGATGAGGCTGATGGTAAACGGCGTGGTGCTGGCGTGGACGTGACAGCTGAGACCAGCGTTCTGCCGTCGACAATCAGCGGTAGAGCGTGCAGCAGTCTTTTGTCGTCACTGGACGACCTCGCCAGCGAATGCTGCTCTGACTTCGAGCTCGGCTCATCGCTCTCTCAGCTAATCCTGCTGACGCCCGGCAAAATCCAACCGGAGAAATCCCCTTCCGGGAAAACGCCGCGTCACCCGTCCGCCTCACGTAACAACGGTCGACTGTCGAGTTCGGCGGCGTCTCTGACGGAGCTTCCATCGCGCGCTGGGTTGAATCAGTTGCACAGTTACCGTCGGCAATGGACGGAGAATTCCAGCTACGTGCCACCACCGTCAGAACCACAGCGGCAGTGTGCGGACACCGCGGGGACTCCAGTCAAGGGTCATGCGCTGATGACTGACGCCAGCGTTACAGAATTATCAGCACCGATTGCCGCGTCGCTGCCTGCAAGGGTACACGTCGCCAAGACCAGCAGAATACCCAAGTACTGACGTGGTGACATATGTGCTCATCATCACGCATACATTGTGTTTTGAATGTATCAAGGCAGCTCAGGATTCATGCGTTTTTTTCTCGGGTTGTGTCACGTATAGCGCTGTGGTTTTAGTAGGCTAGTCGTTGGGCGACATGTTGTGCTGAAGTCACTGAGTCATTAAACCAAGAGCTTTCTAAATAGTCACCTTTTAGACTTGTCTTTGGTCTCTGATCTTTTACTACGACATCGATATATCATCAGTTCATGTAGATCTGGGTCATTCATATTTTTTTCTTTCATGTTTCGTAAGCAAACGCAATCATGTTGTTTGTCGACAAATATCTGTAGGCCCATAACAAGCAGAGATCGACGAACTTGTTTCGGTTGGACAGCCAAAGGTCAGAAATGTCGAACATTGTTGGTTACTTTCGCCCTGCAGTAATTAGTTATTACTTTTAAGATTCAAGACCTTAACGAGTCTTAATGGTATGCGTCGTCTTCATATAGGTTTATTTATCTGTTATAAGCTCATATGCGGAACTATTCTGTTAGGCCAGATACGGTCGTAGTTTTGGCTTCCACGGGGTTTGCGTCAGTCGCTTATTTGCATTTTTATTTTACAATCGTCTGTTGCGGTGTTTTAGGCAACATGACGGACACGTATACTTGCTTACATATTTAGTTTTTTTTTGTTTCAGGTCCACGATTACATCGTGGTAATGGTTTTGACATTAACTTTTATGTTTCTGTTTATGTCTATGGCGCACAGCACACAGAAAAAATCTGTCATTTACAAATACGTTCACTGGAGAATTAATCGTTGAAGGATGTTAGGCCTACACTGCAGTGTCAGACGACCAAGTACCCTCGCACCAAGTTTTGTCGAATTCTTAAGCAACTCCGGTTTTTTATTAAGATTTTTCATTTTTTCACTTTTCAACAGCTATATAAAACAGTATCAGAGTGCTAGGGTCTGAAGATAAAAACGCATGTTGTTTGTGATAGAGTCTTTGTTAAACATTTGTTAACTCCGTTTAGCCTACTAATGTATCAAAATGTGGATGTGAATTTCTAAAAACAATTAAAGAAATAAAATAATTCAATTAGGTCCAGTCGAAGACACGTTATAATAACGAAAAGTTTGATCAGAAGGTTGTAGTAGGTTTATATAAATTTAGTTAAAACAAAATAATTTAGTCACTTAGCCACTCATCACCGATGGATCGTCTTAAGGTGCGATAACCTTCATACGTTACACTACAGGTAACTCGACTGAACATGCCTTTCACGGTCTTAAGGGGATGTCAGACGAACGACAAAATCGGCCGATTTTATCTGCCGACAAAATCGCCCGACAAAAATCTGTCGTGCGTCATGCAAAAATCTCCCGATTTTGTCGGCCGACAAAATCTCCCGATTTTGTCGGCCAAGATAGAGCATGTTCTATCTTCGACGATTTTGTCGGCCGACTTTTCGTATATCGGACAACAAATTTTGTTTATGTTGCCATGGTGATTATTTACAATGGAAGATGAATATTTTAGTTATTTATTGTGTTTGTTATTATTTTCGTTCATTAGATGCAGAAAAAAGTGATCCAAGTATTATTTTGCGATCTGCATTCGGCTGTTGTGCTAGCTGATAACGTATGAAGTAGCAGACAAAAATATCGGCCGTGTGTCATGGTTCACCGAATTTGTTGGCCGATTTTGTCGTTCGTCTGACATCCCCTTTACTTACGGTGCCGATCGATCTGACGCGTTCAATGTTTTACGTACGTTGCGGCAGTTACGTTACGTTACGATAACGCTTAGTCCGTTAGCCGACTGTGCGACGGACGGGTGCGCATTGCGTGTGCGACGCCGACGCGCGTTATAGCCTACGTTCGTTGCGTTCTGTTCGGTGCCGGTGCGTGCGTTGCGTTGAGTGGAAATCTGGCTTTGGTGGGAAAATTGGTAAGCCTACACGGATACGGACAGGATACGGATATTGTTTGTGACGAACTTGCAGATGCGGATACGGATGGTAACCGATACGCATAGAAAAGTGATATCCGCACACCTCTGATCCGTACTGTAAGAAAATTTTGCGGTTTGTTAGTTTCGCGTTTACGACTTGCGGCCTGTTTGTGCGTTTTGTAATAACATTTTTTTTATTTATTTGCATAACATCAATAAAAATTAGTATTATAAGATAATATACTGTACTACGAATTAGTGTGCACTCAAAAACTGATGTTCGTATTCTGCAGTCGATTATACTCATATGTAATATTGTCAATTCGGGTGCAGTATGAACTAAGTGTGATGTGTAACTGGCTTATTGGCTGGATATAGTATGGTTTGTTTGCTAGTCTTGCAGTGTAGCATCCTTGTCAAAAATTAAATGGTTACGCAATAGCTACGTAAACATGTACAATAGTTTTGGTTTAGTGTTGGCATTCGTATTTGTATTGTACTTGCTTATTCAGCTGTTAACTTGCTAAATATGTTTGGTGTAATTAGACAGGACACTAAACTGCAAGACTGCTGTTTTTTTCTGCACAGTGATAGCTGAGAAATGTTGTGTCGTGTTTGTAGACGGTAACCAAGTGAACGGAGACAGGCGTTGTTGCTTTTTGACATGTAAGGTGCGGTCGTCTGTCAGTGTTGGCTGAATGCATGATCAAGTTGACACAAGAGCTGGCGGGGTGCAGCGATGAGTGTTGTCGACACCCGGTCACTGGTCGTTGATTATGTACAGTATCAGCTGCGCAAGAAGGAGTTGCCGTGGCCCGGCTACACAGACCTAGCAGATGATGAGATGCCACTGCCGAGCAAAGTGAACGAGACGATGCGATTGCTCGGTCAAGAGTTTGAGGAACGATATACGCAGGTCATTATTGTTCAAAACTTATTTTCTTTCACTCTCTTAAAAAAAATTTGTAGAGTGATATATATACTGTGCAGGTTATCAATTCATGAATTTGTTTTATTTTACTCTGTTTTTGCCAACTTTGTGTTGATAGTTTGACAACATTACTGTGGAAGCCTATGAATTGCTTCGTTTAGTGCGTCAAAACTGTTGTACGTGGTTTAATTGCAAGGTACTTGATACTAGCTTTATGAGTTTTTTAAAACTAGATATTTTCTGTTTTTGTTTTCAAAGATTAGCTGTTATGTTCTGATTAAGTTATTGTTTTATTCATACTAGACATTTGGTGGCAGGAAATAAATCTTGCAACTCGTTTCTGATGTGTGAATATTCAACTGCAATATGGGGCTTGTCTACCTGCTAGTGGTTGACTACTCAAGTCGAGAGACTTCAGCTGTGTGGATTCAGTATCGTGCAACTAGTAACAGTTTAGTTATGCTATCTACCGTACACTAGACTGACATATCTGAGTGAACATGAAGTTGAAACTGCTTTATAACCATAATAGGCCAGTTCTGCATGTTCGCTGTCCTTTGTCATGCAGGTGTTTGATGATATGTGTAACCAACTGCACATCACTCCAAACAATGCGCAGGCGACGTTTGTAACAATCGTCAATGAACTGTTCAGTGATGGTATAAAATGGGGTCGTATCGTTGCACTGTTTGCATTCTCTGGTGCACTCGCCATGCAGTGCGTTCAGAAAGAAATGCCACTACTGGTTGAGCAAGTTGTTGACTGGACCGTTGTTTATATTGATGGACATCTCATGTCATGGATCGTACAAAATGGAGACTGGGTTAGTTAATTTCATTTATCATCCTTGTTGAACATGGTTTTATACTTTTATTGGTATTGTATAAAATGTGTGGAGAATATCAAGTGCTGTACGATGTACGTGAATGTTATAGCAGTATTACAGTAGAAGCTGATTCTATTCTTTGCAGTCAGAGCATTAAAGGGTTTGAAATGAACTCAAGAGTTTATGCCATGCCAGTTGTTATAATTTGGTTTATCACCTTTTGTTGTAGGAATGAATATGATAAGTGCATTGAGCATAGGTTGAAAGCATTTGTAATTTTATTGCTCAACTTAAATCATTGAATATGACTGAGAAAGATAGGATGGGTATAGATGCATCATCGGATGAAGTTTTTGTTGAAAGTGTAGTTTGTGATTACATTATGACTAAAGCTGCTGAATTTTACCATTTTCAGTGTTTGTTTCAGTGATGTTTCTAGTTGACGTAGATAGATTATCTTTCCACCAGTGACCAAGGACGTGTTCATGCATTGTCATGTTACAGGATGGGTTTGTTGAGTTCTATGAGGGATCTCCAGAGCGGAAGGACGAGTCTCCTTGGCCATCATTCAAGACACTATGTGGATATGCAGTCGGCGCTCTTGGTGTTTTGACACTTGGCGCTATCCTAGCGCACCGTTCTTCCTAATATCACGCTTCTTGTGTGCGCTGACACTAGCGATTGCCAGGCGATGGAAGTCTGCTGGAAAACTGACACCACATTGGTTAAACAAAGGCCAAAGTAGCCATTACTAGTCAGTCGACTGTTTACAGCGGCACTTGAATACCAATTGCGAGCAGTGGCCTAATGGGTTTGACTTTAGACTTTAGACCATATTTTATGTTCTGTATCATTCTGCTACATCCAGTACTTTGAGTTTATGGAAAGGATTGAATGTACTCAGTTACTCACTGCATTGACTTATTATAAAATACAGTTGTAATATCTGTATTCGGCTGTATTTTTGATTGCTGCTGGAGAAATTTGTGAGCAGATTTTGGTGACATTTTTGGATGGGTTGGGCATGATAAAAAGAACTTGACATTACATTTTGGTGAAGATATGGATCACAAGCTGGATCCAAGAATGTCTTAACTGATTATTTATTTGCTGCTGAGATTCCTTGGCAGATGACTGAACTCTGTTTGCTTCTAATTTTTGTTTTTATCCAGATGATACTCGGACAGTTTCTTAAGATAATCTTTGAGCTTTACAATCACAAATTGTCGATTATGTTACTGTTGACTATATTGTATATCGGTATGTTGTATACTAGCTCACTGTAACACATTATGTCGATTATAATGTTTATGCTGCTGGCATTGTAATGCAAGCTTTTTGTATGATTGTCACACATCTTGGCTGCGAGTACTAAGTAGTGAGAAATGGTTAGTACCCTAATGCAATCTAGGCTTTGTCAGTCAATATCAATTCCCCCAGTGGCTATGAGTGTAGATAAGTCCTTTCCATGATGGGTTACAGTTCACAAGAAGTCAGCGGTAAGCAATGGTGTATAGTATGTTTCTGCTCATATGATGTGCATCAGTTGCCATCAAACTGCTTACATTTCATTGCTTCACTCCAGCATTAAGTCATTGTGGTGTGCCGACTGAGTGAGACATCGGTTTTGTTGGTTTCTACTAGCATATCATTTCTGTTGTTACTTTTTACAGTGTGTTTTTAGTCATGTTGATAGCAGATATGTTTTGACCAGTGAATGCTGTTGGACAGTAGCATTGTACCCTTTGTAATCTTTGCTGTTTCTCATTTAACGTCCGGTTCCATTTTGATTTGCTGTTGGTCTCCATTCTGAAATTAATGACATGTTGCAGAATAACAGGGAAGATTATTAGAACTACTATTACTGTTAATGACATATGCTCGCATATAATGTAGTTCTTACAATTTTAGGTTTAACTCGTTTTTATATTTTGTGTTTCTGTAAAGGTTAAAATTTCTATTTCTTTATTGTAAAGGTTAAACTTACTGTTCCATTATTATGTGTTTGTGTGCATTCTCCCTGGAAAGGCTGTCTCCAAAATGACCTATACTGCGTCGAGCGGGATGTTAAGTCCTACTTGCTCACTCACTTTATTTTGATTCGTTACTGTCTGAACTTCTTCAGTTGCTTTATTTGCATGCTGGTCTATAATATTGCTATGAAAATGATTTCTGTATTGGGGCTTTGAGTATTCAAACTTTCTGGGTTAATGTGTTAGGCTTATATTAGAGTATGAACATTTTATATTGCAATTGGTATTGACATAATGTTCTATCGTCTGTTAACGTTTTGTGGCATATCGATGGTTACTGGTATTTATCTATTAAGTTTGCTTTTATTTTATTATTCTGATGCTGTTATTACACCAATCTAATATGAGAGCTAAGAGTATGATTATTCAGAGGTTTTGTGAGGTTCTTTCACTATTATCTGTATATCATAACTCTATATGCTGCTGTAAAAGCCTGCGGTTTTTTATAGGTTTATACAGAATTACTATTTAGATTGTTTTACTTATTAGTAATAATATTATTTTGTAAGTGGTGTCTTGCATTCTCTTGGTAATTTGTTACCTACGGTATTTGTGTACTGAAAATGCGATGTATTTTGTGTTACTTTTTTATCGAGTATGCAGTGCAGTGTACAGTACATGTTATCCTGAGTGTGAATCTTGCTTGGTCCATAGATAGTACAGTTTCAGTCACGGCACATCTCTGTATTCTGTATCCCCCCTGTCCTCCAATAGACAGCATTATGATATTGATGATTGTCTGGAGGATAACGGGGAAGATTATTAGAACTCTGCTATTACTACTACATATGCACACTTATAATGACGTGTTCTTACAATTTTAGGTTTAGATCATTTTTGTGTTTTGTGTTTTTCTGTTCCATTATTCTGTGTATGTGCAATTTTGCTTGAAAAGGCCGTCCCTGGAATGACCTATACTGTGTCGGGTGAGACGTTAAACCTAACTCACTCACTCTGTATTCTGTATGTTAATAGCTTTTGTGACCAGAGGCTAGCTGTTGTGTTGTCTTTGGTATTTGTTTTTTTTGTCTTTTATTGCCAATGCAGTTATTACTAGAGCTGTCAAATTAATGCATTAATTAACCCATTAATGCGTTAATAAATTAACTTGCATTAAAAAAATTAATGTGCATTAAAATAATTAATGCACATACGTAAATTTATGTTAATTTACTAAATTCCATGAAGCAGAAGTTCCAATATTCCGTTAAACTGCGGTTATTTGACAATCGAATGAATTCAAGTAACTAAGCTGTAGTTGCTGTTTTATCATTACTGTAAAAAATTATTATTTTGACGACAGGCTAATAGATTCTATGCTAGCTATGACGGCAGTTATTGTTGATTATATGTTTAAAATGTGGTTTTAATTTTCTATATTCTACAGGTGGGGCCCCCAAATGCCGCGGGACCCGGGTTAACTTACCCACCCTACTCTCCTTCTCGACGGGCTTGGTGCGTTAATAACGCGTTGATTAACGCGCAAAAAAGTTAACGCAGTGCGTTAATGCATTAAAAGAATTAACGCTTTGACAGCTCTAGTTATTACTGAAGTTATTTTTGTAATGTTGAAAACCATGTAAATCTTTATATACCGGGCACCGTCAAGACCATTAAATATTATTATTAGTAAGACTGGAGACTAGCATTCCATTTAATAGACCAGTTTGTAAATAAGAACTAAAATGAAGAATATAATTTCAACACAAATTCCATGCATAATTGCAGTAGAGTAATTTTGAAGCATATAGTGGCTACAAACGTTACCAGTGGCACTGTGTCTGTGTTTGTGTAGATGCATCCAGTGTGCAGTGCGCCGTGACAGTCTAGCAACTTTTTCCACTTCCATTTTATTTGTGAACAATGACACTGTCCACTATGGTCACATATTGAGATCAGTTCCAGTTGTCTTATGTGTACAATGTGTGCAAATAGTATAGTGAAAGCTGGCCATGCACTATTCTATGTCATTGCCATGTATACAGTGTACATAATGTGTATAGACATGTAGTTGTAACTTGTAACTACCTCTGCTGAAGCAAGGAAAAATTTTCTCACTTTTGTCTGTCTGATTGTTTGTCTGCTTGTTTAGAAGATTTTTTCTGAAAAACTGCACAGATTTCGACAATTTTTTGATGCATGTTGCATGTCCCTAGAACAAATATATTTTGATGGCAGTTTGGATTATGACACAGGGGTCCAATTTTTTTCACCCACTTGATACACTTCTAGTGGGATGGAATAGCACAACTGTAGCATTATTCCGCAGATGGCGGTACTGTAACAACAGATGTGAAATAAATCGTACAACTCGTTGGAGTTTTGTGCTGTCTGAGTGCTTCTGGTAGGTAGTTGAAAGCCGTTTATCATAGTTTGATATAAGCTTATTTATTGCTTTATTTATTTATTTCTATTGTTGTTGTTGTTGTTGTTGTTGTGTTCTACCTCACGCTGGCTAGAGTGCATCAAAGCAGTTGCATCCCATGTCATTATCAATTTGTCATACAGCTGTCATCGGGACACAGTTATCAAGCAGTGTATTTGTTTGTCTACTCCAAATGAATTTATTTTTTTCAGTGCATGCCTGTTATGGTGGACCAGAGATTGTGTTTTTTTGTCTGAGTCCATTCTGACTGTTACGGTTTTGTAATGGTTTAACTAGCCTGCAGTTTGCAGGATAATGTGGATCGTGAGTGTCGTGCTGTATACTGGTGGCTTTTGTAAATAAATAAAATAAACTGCATCGTTATTCAAAAAATCTCGAATGTGCTTAGATCTTTGATACCAGCTTTCAGCCTGCAAAAAGTGCAAGTTTCTTAATCTAGTGAAACCAACAATGAAAACAGATTTCAGCATCACACGGAATATCAAGGTCATCCAATGTCAAGCATTTTGTGGTCACTGGAAAGCTGATAAAATCATAATGTAATTCATGGTGCTGCATATTGGCTTCAACTTTTAAGGTTCTGAAGATATGGTGACCAAAATTACTAGAAATTGCCGATTCCGACCACTAACTGTGACTTGAGGCGCCTGTCCATGGAATGCCCACAAATATCCACAACAGCTTTATGCACTGTGTCTTGTGTCTGACGTCATTCACAAAGACCAGAAACTGAAGTGTTTTGGGGTGACCTCACAAAAACCACTGTAGCTATTGTTTGCTTTGGTACATTTAACAGAAACGTGGCACTTTGATTGCCAATACAAGGTGCATTGTTTGTGTAGAATTTTGCCATATTCAGATGTTGTTTGTTGGAGTTATGCAAATGTACAGTAACAGGAGGGTTTGCTTGTGTAACGCCATGTTGGTAACAGAGATAATTTGTTATTGATATTCAACAATTAATAACTCTGCTAGGAAGCGAAATATTTTTCAATGAAATTTGGTGATTGCTTTAGCAGTTTATTCAAATTTGACGTTTCTATTGTACAATGTCTAAAGGGTTACTTTTTTTCCTGACACAGGGTATGTGTATTAGAAAGTAAGAGTCCCTGGGCTACATTTTTGTCACTGTTTGGGTCTATCCTTTTTAAAATTTTTGTGGTGAGCTCCAAAAGATTCACCATTAGTGCAGTAGAGTGCAGTACAGTCGTTCAAGGTCACCAAAGGTCATTGATTGTGGTAGCAATCGAAAGCACTTATGGGACTTCCTATTAGCCCCTCTCATTTCACGCTATCTGGAAAAGCTTGATGATTCCTGAAGCTAGAGCCCTTTTGGGAGCTAGATTGTTTTGATAGTGTCAGAGTGTGGCAGACAGTTATCTTTGTGATAGCTAAGGTAGGGTTTTTGTATAGCAGCCTATGCTGATGCCCTGTAAAAACGAGTGAAGTATCTTTGTTAAGAAGCAGGTGAATAAATGAACTAAATATACATTCAAAATAACATCATCTGATTTTCTGAAAAATTTAACTTTTAAAAGACTTGTGAAGACTAGTTTAGAGTGCACTTGCAGTTACTTTGCGAGTCCTACTTGGCATTACTTTCTGGGGGAGGGCACTGGCTAACGTAAATAGTTTACAGTCTTTGGCAGAAAATTATTATAGATAACTATTGTTGAAGAATCACACATGATGCAACTAAGCCTGTGCTTATTGCTTTAAACAAGATAATGTTCAAACGAACACAGATCGAGTCTGTCCAATGCATTCCGATAGCTTACAGTATATGTTCATATGAATAAAACCAGTAAGCTGTGTAGACCAGTGGTAAAAATTAAACAGTTTAATTTCAAATGGTACAGCAGCAATGTTATTGTCATCCTTCACTAATATTATAACTAAGCAATTAACATAGTCAGTCACGTGACAATTAGATTCAACACCAGCAGTTTACTATTAATGGACCACTGTGACCATGCATCTATCTTGCATTGTTATAAAGATATGGCGCCTGAAACATGATGGGGTTACGATTTTGACCTTTTGTCGGACGGTCACGTGACCGATTACGTCACGTGACCGTCCGACTCGTGGTGGTCCACTTATTATAAGTGGTCCGTTGTGACCATGCGTCTATCTTGCATCGTTATGGAGATATGGTGCCTCAAAGTTGGACACTGGTGGACGGACGCTCAGGTGATTCTATACTCTGTCCAATGCTATGCATTGCATTGGACAGACAACTAGATCTGTTAAGGCGAGATGGAAACCTTCCACTCATGTATTTAAACGGTTTTTGTCCATCATACCCAGCAAAAAATTAATGCTAAGGCCTAATATTAGTGGACTGCAGCCAGTAATAATTAATAAAAGTTGAATTGTCATACCATACTGGATTAGAATGACAAAGCCGTATGTTTTATTGTAAAAACTGTAAGATGCCTAATTCAGGAAATTGTGAACGTGCAAACGACAAATACGAAATTAACATTATGCGTTAGCAACCTACAATAACGTTAACAATATTGACTATATGCTTAATTACCTAAAAACTGCGACATAATGTCTTAACTTTGTTAGAATGATGTGTAAACAAACTGCAGCATAATTTACTGATAAACATAACAGTGTAAACTCTACATCAATGAACAGAGATTTAAAGTGTACGAATCATGATTAAAAGAACTATGGCATGAATTCAATCAATTGCCTAAAAACTGCTTATACATGTAAAATTACGTGCAATCAACATAACATCATAATTTACTACGGCAATGATAACTTAACAGTCAATATAGCCTAGCATTCGTGCAATATGACAATACACTGTGTCTGAAAAAAGGGACCCCCAACATTATTGAAGGTAACTTGAAGACGGGTTACCAGATTTTAATAATTTTTGGTATGAACATTCCCAACACAACTTGCCATCAAATGGATGTTTAGTTTCCCACCACACCAAAAGTCTGTTTCTACACTACCTGGGGACAGCAGAATAAGCAAAATATGCATTGAAGTGGACAAGAGCATCAATAAATTTAATCTCTCCAGATATGTGGCCTCCAACAGCCCTGGCCTCAGTCCATTTAACAATGTTTGGGGTGTCATATCGTTAAACTAAAGAAGCGACTCTCTGGAGCAAAACACTGACCTGTATGAAAGAAGAATGCACCTGTGTCCCTATGTTCACACAAACGGCCTATATTTCGAATATTTACTGTCAGCAGTTGCACAACTGGACAACTCGATAAGCTGTCAGCTAAAATGCTAGACACTTGGACAAAATGTGCTAAATGTGTGTTATATTAATCAAATAATTATACTGGATTGAATAAAAAATCTAATATTTTGCTTGTTCCGTTTTTCCCAGGTAGTGCAGAAACGTATGGTAGTGCAGAAACATACGTTGGGTGAGGTGGGAACTTAAACGATCATTTGATGGCCAGTTGTGTCTGAAATATTCTAACTAAAAATTACCAAACGCTAATTACTTGTCTTCAAGTTACGATCGATAATGTCGGGGTCACGTTTTTGAGACACAGTGTACATCTGGTTTATAATAATTCAATTGCCTAAAAAGCTGAAACATGTGAAATGTGCAAACGTGCTAACAAAACTCAACACCATAACTTACTGGCAATAGCCTAGCTTTCGTGCAATATGAAAATATATCTCCATATAATAGACCTACATGTATATAATCGACAAACTGTTCAACACTGGTTAGTTACACTGTTCCACGGTAACGTTTAGAAGTGGGTCTTGCGTATGGTGAAGTAGCGGACAGTGCGACGTCCGTCCATTGTGTAGGCAAGACAGCCGAACTTGTTGTCTCCACGGGGCAGAAAGTTGTAGAAGCGCCAGCCCAGGCCCAGCATGGCCGCGTTCACTTTGTCGACGTCACCCGTCAGAGGTAGGAGGTTGAGTTGCGACGAACCGTCATCAGCACCGCCACCATCATCCGTGCTGAGGTTGTTATCTGTGAAGTCTCCGTGGTAGGTGGGTGTGACGGTGACACCGGGAACACTGGAACTCAGAGGTAGACTTGTGTCATCCAGTATCTGCCACTGCACACACAAGTATCAGCAACAATCCGCAAAATATATAGTCGGGATCGTTGCGAATATTATTAGGCTAGTGTGGAGTAAGGGGAAGTGGTATGGAGTCGTCAATTAATTGTACCCGTGCATAGAACGTTGCAGAGTTTCCGCCATTCCGATATCTGTAACCGTAGATTCTGTAACTTCTGTTACATAACCTTCTTCTCTCCAATCCCTTGGCGAAGATATGACAGGTCCGTGTATAAAGAGAAACACGGAGGTTGGACTCGCTGAATTCTTATCAAGTTTCTAACACACTGGAATACTGTCGGTCCGCACCGTCGCAGCTTCCCAATCCATCGGAATAAATGGAGCGGGGTTCATGGCGAGGAGCAACAAGCTCTTTTCAACCCAACAGAACGGTTTCAAACTATTTTCGGTAATCAGAATGATCTGTTATATGCCTATAACATACATGTAGCTAATTTTGGTTATTTTGCTCATGATCAGCACATTTTAGCTACGAGACACGGTGACAGTTAACAAGTAAAGGACTTACAAAGAATGAAATTAGCGGTTGTTCGTTGGCGGCGCTTGCCGTGCAATTGACATGAACCGGTTTGCTGTGTTGCATCACGATGTGTTCCGGTTTCACGATGACGCGTACCTCGTCTCCTGCCGCCCCGTCCTGCTGCTGCTGCTGCTGACGATGTTGATGATGAGTGGGTCTTGGTCTGAACGTGGGCGGCACGAGATCATCAGGCAGCACGTAGGTGTCGCCACTTGCCGTCAGACAAGCCGTGACAACGACCGTCGCTAGAACAACGCGACTTGCTAACTGACCACCCACCATCATTCGCTCTGTACAGACGGACAACAGACCGCAAATAAACGCAAATTAATAACCGGTGGGGGCGGACACAAGGCAGAGGCGTCGCCCCGGGGACCTGCGGGGCTTTGGCGTATTTATAGAAAAGTGAAAACGGGATTAAGTGTAAATATTTTACATTATTACTGGCCAACTCCCTTATTCATATATGATTACTGTTATCTTTTACTTAATTAGGCCTATTTTTCGCTTTTAAAAGACAATGCAGGCTCGGGCCCATTTCCCCGGCGAATAGATAATGACCGAAGTTGAATGGAGTCATAAAAAGTGTTTCTCTTTCAGTTCACAATACCCCACATAGTGACATATGTCATATAGGCTACAGAGCTTTGACAACAATGCGTGAATGACAAATGAATTAGGCCGTAATACGACTAAAAATGCCGGTTATTTGTAATAGCTATTTGGCAATAGGCAGCATCGCTGCGGCTCCCGTGTCGATCTAGCTGCAAATTGCAATGCAAATTATGATTGGAGTTCTAATCTTCCTTTCCCACGAGGAACCTGGTCCCTCTATAAAAAAAGCCACAGTGTTAGTTAGTCACAGTTTGGACTAGCCACGTGTAGGCCTACAAGTGTTCCTGCCAAATAGCGTCTCATTCGTCCAACGGCTAGAGTAGTGCCAGAGTGCACGAGTGTGACAGACGGACTGACCACGCTCGTAACATCTGCCGCGATATTGCATCAGCCTAAAGCATCAGCCGTGTGAGCCGGCATGATGCCGGCATCGTTGATGCTTTCGGCGATGCCGATTAATAGACCTCATAGTAATAATAATTATACTAACAGTAACAAGTAATAGAGCCTAATCAACTCATAATAATTGCTGTAGCGCTCTAGGTAGCATGCACTTCACAAATTCACAGGCCCCTGCAGCCCTGCGGCAAGTCGGATCAGTGTTCAGAACTTGACTGGCTATACAGATTCTCAGATTCAGAGAGTCTCAGATTCAGTGAGTTTCTCGCTGACATTGTGCGCTTTATAAAATAAATTTACTTAATTTACTCACATTAATAGGCCTCGAGTGATTACTGAAGCTGAGCCTATGAAAAAAGACAGTCTTTGCGCAGGAAGGTTTCAAAATCCAGACCGATGGTAAGTTTACTGAAAATTGGAAATCGCGTTTATAGAGAAAGTCAGTCATGCGGTGAATGGTACCGGCGGCAGCCTACAGATCCGCCGACTGTACAGTGTACGAGCTTTGTCACTCCATAAAGGACTCCGGGACAGTGGGTTTATTTGTCTGGAAGTGAATGACATCAATATGGTGACCGGGGTTTCGAACAAAGGTCACGTGCCCGCTATCATCTTTGGTGGGCCAACATCGTCAGCAGCAACGCGCCACATTTTATCAACGTTTAACATAAAACGTAGGCCTAACGTTTTATGACGAAATCAAAGACAATCCTTAAAAGCTACTGAGCTATAGGCCTATAGTTTACTGTCTTTTGACGAAGTAACCGACGTATAGGCAATGTGTGTGGTCGTCCTAGCTGTTCTTCACTTTGCAAAATTTGATCTCACTGCAAAGTTTCCATCCAACGCAAAATTTTGACGATTTTTTGACGCAAATGACGCAGACGCAAAGTAGGCCTACGAAATAGACGCAACGTACGCGCCATACGCAGCTGACACAAGCGATTCAACAACCAAAACGCAAAGGTACAAGTTGTATAGGACGATTATTGCGCTTCGTTAAAACGCGTAGGGTCTATAGCGACGTAACTAAACTGAACTGAACTGACAATATGGTGAAGTTTTTGACGAACTGACCAATGAGTGAGCAGAGCGAGCCGATTAGTCATTGGCTTACGCGTATGTGCGCGTAGTCAGTCACGTAGCCGTTAGACGGTGCCTACCCTACAACTTAATGTATTAGGCCTACTGCTCGCCCATTGGTCGGTTTATCAAAAACTAAACCGTGTCAGTTTAGTTCAGTTCAGTTACGTCGCTCTGTACGCGCCTTTATATATAGTTGCGTCGATATTGTGCTCGATGGATACGCTTTACGTATAGCCCCTACTATCACAGGCGCGCGGTAGCGGAGACCTGTGTTAACGGCGACAGGCTAAGTCAATGGAGAATGACAAAATTCGACCCCTCCCAGATCCGAGACCCAGCAAGCGATCGACAGAAAATTTGAAACCTGCGATTACGTCTGCGAGGCGACCCCGTGTGCAAAATTTGGTGCAAATCCGTCCATTGGAGGCATCTCGGCAAAGGGGTGAAATATAACGGAATTTTTTCTTATTTAAATATACCTTTGTTTAATAACCGGCCTACAGGTCAGATCGGTCGGCGGATTTTTACGCGCGATGGCTCAAACGACGCAATCTCACGCAAAGGTGTGCCTTTTTAGGAGTAGAAAATTCAAAGTTAATATCTAACCCCTGAAGTTTTATTACTAAAATTATGTTTTATCCCCAAACCCCCAAAGTTAAAAATTGGGCCCAAAAACGGACTTTAAAATTTTTGGCCCAAAAACACTCCGGTATAAAATTCTCACCTACAAACGGCCACTAATCGTCATCGTAGCCACATAGAAGTTGTATAGTGAATAGGCAATATGGCATCCGAAACTCCAAATGTGTAGTTATTTTTGAACCCCACCTACAGGTCACGTGACACTGGGCATGCGCAGTAAACTTTTGGCCTTTAACATCGGCTGAACACAACTTTGAGGATTTATACAGTATCTCCATAATGGTGCAAGATAGACGCATGGTCATCATTGACCACCAATAGGAAAGTGCCCACGCTGAGTCCATTGGTCACGTAACAGATGACGTCACGTGACCCCAAAAGGTCAAGGTCGTGAGTCAAAAATCTTTGAGGCTTTGCATCTTCATAGCCGTGCAGAACAGATAAACTATTATTCGCCACCTACGATAAAACATAATTTTAGTAATAAAACAGCAAATATAAATGTATAAAACATCAGTTTATACGCTTGTTAACGGCGACGCGCAATGACTGACATTTCAAAAACAGCAAAAATCATAAAAGTTGATATTATTTAACATCACATTGACAGTTAGGCGATGTGACGGTGAGTGATATCATCTTTTTATAATTTTTGCTGTTTTCGAAATGTCAGTCATTGCGTACTGATTTTTTGTACATTCATCTATTTAATATTAGCCTACTACTACACAATCCACATCGGACACAACTTCAAAACAATGAGATACGTTTTAAAAATTAATTTTCCGGATTAGCTAGTTATAGTTTCACGTACATGCATACGACATACCGGCAGTGGCGTAGCCTGAAATTTTAATTGGAGGGCATCGTCTCTTTTCCCCTCCTCTCCCCTTCTCCCTTCTCCTC
>Ga0209367_1000095_pt1 | contig 57787 bp, 41 predicted proteins | sample WorMetLIZISLAND2_FD_187412 | JGI IMG/M metagenome (GOLD analysis project Ga0209367, IMG submission 187412) | Marine gutless worms symbiont microbial communities from Max Planck institute for Marine Microbiology, Germany - Olavius geniculatus... ...
GGACACGACAAGGTGGTATTTTATCTCCTTATTTGTTCAGCCGATACATACGAGAATTGTTGTTAGAGCTAGAAACCTTACATGTAGGCTGTAATATTGGTGGTGTTTTTATTAATGTGCTAGCATATGCGGATGACATTGTGATTTTAGCACCCTCATGGAGGGGACTGCAACAGTTGCTGTCTGTACTCTACAAGCATAGTACTAACATTGATATGATGTGTAATAAAAAGACAGTATGTATGGTATTTAAACCAAAGTTGCGTGCAAAGGTTGTAGCAGATATTTTTCCACAGTTTAGCCATGGTACTAACTTAGTAGAGTTTGTGAAAGAGTTTAAATATCTAGGTCACATGATTACAGATAACTTAACTGATGATGCAGATATACAGCGAGAAGTTCATAATCTCTTTGTTAGAACTAACATACTTCGACGTCGATTTTACAAATGTTCTATGGCTGTGAAATGTGTTTTGTTAAAATGTGTTTTGTTTAAAACTTATTGCATATGTTTATATGATGCGGCTCTATGGAGTATGTATAATAAAGGTTCACTGCGTAAGCTGTCATCGTGTTACAATAAGTGTGTAAAACTATTTTTTGGCTTTAAGCGTATTGACAGTCTTACAAGAGTATTGGTGGAAACAGGCATGCCGAGTTTTAATACCTTAATGCATAATAGTCACATAATTTTTTCAAAATGTTGGAACACCTGCAGTTTACATAATAATATAGTTAGTCATCTGGCTGCTTTTAACTGTATTTGATGTTTGCAGTTGCAACTGCTAACAGTACTGTTTTTTATTGATTTTTACCTGTATTTGCATGATTTGTGTGTTTTTTGTGTGTGTTTTGCTGTATGTTTTTATGTGTTTTATGTGTATATGGGCCAAGTGCCTGAAATAAAACTGATGATGATGATGATGATGAAACGACATTTTCGACGACGTCACTACATAGTAACCATTAAATTTTAAAAGCAAATTTTACACGTTTTTAGTTAAACGCGTCATCAGGATAACATGTGCATAGTAAAAAATATGTTTATATCTGTTAAATTTATTTACAAAAAAACTGTTGCTTTCCATACTGCAAAACAGTTTCTCGACGACTTGAATTCACTTTATTCATCCCTTTGCCTGCAACCCAGCAAAAACTGAATTCATCTGGTTTGGTTTTAGATTCAACCTAACCCAAATATCTTCTGAGTACCGTTCCCTTACTGTGGAGACTTCGTCCATTCGTTGTGTCCACACTGTGCGCAATCTTGGTGTTATATTTGACTTAGAGTTATCCATGAAGTCACACATCAGTAAAACTGCAAGTGCTTATTTTTTTACGCGTGATAGCAGAATGCTTCGCGGGTCTTAGCCATCGTCTAGGCGTCTGTTCGTCTGTCCGTCCGTCACACTACTGTATTGTATTAAAACGGTGCAAGCTAGAATCACCAAATCTTCGCTGATCGCTGCCCCAAAGACTCTAGTTCATCGTGACGAAATTTTATGCTCCTGAGTGAATGGTGCCCTCCTCTTCTAATTTGAAAACGGTTGCAGATAGGTACAAACATGTTGCTTATTATAACAAGCACTGGTCACGGGCTTTTTAATTTTATCAACATCGATGACCTTGAACGACCTTGAACCCCCAAAAAGGGGGCTTTTAGTAAATTTTTCGCTATTTTTGGCTGCAACACACATTTCACGAGTGAATTGCGACGAAATGCCTAAAGGTAGATTAAGACAACTTGCGTATGAAATTTTCAGCATTAAACGCAAATTTTAGCAGTCCAAGTGCCGACCTTTCAGGTTCGAGGAGGCCTGCGCACGCGAGCGTAAAAGAGGGGTACCCCTCTAAAAAGTAGTTATTTTACTGATATTGCCTCGTCTAGCATGAAAACAGTTGCAGATAGGCACAGACATCCTACTTATGATAACAAGCACTAGTGACGAGCTTCTTAAGAGTGTCAACGTCAATGACATTGAATGACCTTGACCCCCAAAATAGGGGATTTTAGTATTTTTTGCGATGTCGGGTTGCAACCCACATTATAAAAGTGAATTGCGTATAAAATTATTATTATTTTATTGCATGCTGTACTTTAATTGCCAAAGTGGCAGGACCGCTGCTATGGCGCGTCACGTGAGCTTTGCTCAAATTACTTGTTTCCATCTGAGAAGGCTGCGACAACTGCGACAACTGCGAGGTGTAGTGACTGATGAAATCATGAAACAGTTAGTGACGTCACTGGTTCTCAGCAGATTAGACTACTGTAACTCTGTTCTGTACGGACTTCCGGCATCCAGTCTGGCACCTCTGCAGCATGTGCAGAACGTGGCCGCTCGTCTTGTCCTTAAAGTGGATCACCGGGCACGCATCAAGCTTGCGCTACAGAGTCTTCACTGGTTGCCTGTGAAAGCACGAATTGAGATCAAGATCGCCACCGTGATGCACGCTATTCTTCATCAACGCGGCCCGTCATTATCTCAGTAACATTGGAGATTCTAGTCGCCGACAGCTGCTGCGTTCTGCTACAACCAACGCAGCTGTTGCCGTGAGGACTCAGACCCAGTTCGGAAAGTGCCCCTTCTCCGTCCACGGTCCGAAAATCTGGAACCAGATTCCTCCACACATCAGAAACATTGCATCAATTCCGGCTTTTCGCAGAGCTTCCAAGACTTACTTGTTTACCTGTTTAGGCCTATAACATTGTAATGCACTATCGGTCTAACTATTTGTAGTTAGGGCACTATCACATTATAATATTAACATTAATATTTTTTCAGGACTCAATGTACAAAGCCTACATTACACACCACCGTGTTATTTTTTCAATTTTACCTTTTAACTTAAGATGAGCAATTTTTCCATATGACAGAGGCCTAAACAAAGTGAAATGATGAAACCGAATTCAATATTAAACTATATTAAAAAGTCCACTCAGTCTTACTTTAAACTTCAAAGTTTAACTTATTGTAGTCAGTGTACTGTTTAGTCACGTCCGTGAACGGTAGTGCTGCTAAGTATCGACTGTTTCATTAATCGAGCAACTATTTTTTTTAAATTTTGACTAGTCGTTTATTAATCGACAGATTTATTGGTCGACTATAGTCGACTCTAGTCGACGGCAGCACTAGTTTTGAGTTTTAAGTTTTGGGTTATAACTTTAAACCGTAGCTCGAAAGCTAACCACAACCCCATACGCTAACATCAACCCTAAACGTGATTCTATCTCGATGCATCGTCTCGAGTACAGTCTTCGAGTAACTCGAAGTTCAACTCAACGACTTTGAACTTTGAGGTTAACTTTGAACCCTCACTCACACGGGTTCTTTTTTGGTCAGTCAGCGTCGATCGTTTCTTCATTGCTTAACTGCAAAGGCATTTTCCGCCCCATCGTGTCATCAGCCGGGCTGCAAACTGTCTGTCGTTGATGCGCGTTTGCTTACTGTCGTTGTTAGTCATGGTCGTGTCTTTCAGATCTTCGCTGCTTTACTAACTGTTTACTGGTGATACTGCTCTCATAATAATAGTAAATTATCTTATCAGAGATAATTTTCGTTGTCCGGCATGTGCGATGAACGGGTTGCAACACCAACCGACGATCGTCACGTAGCAGACACGGACATCTAGACAATTTACATATAGCTAATAGCGTCATAAAAGTAGAGGAAGGGGGTCAGTTTTTTAAAGAGCAACACAAAACTACACTGTATCTGGAAAAAGTGACCACTAGACATTGTACAATAAAAATGTCAAATCTGAACAAATCTGAATAAAATTTTGCGCACTAAATCTTCAATAAATTGCTGAAACAAACAACAAACGTTAAAAATATTATTTTTAGCAGTAATATTAATTTTTGAATATCAATAACAAAATATCTTCGTTACCATCATGGCGTTACATAGGCTACTGCAGTAGCTCGATCGGAAGTGACGTTTGTGACGCAATCAACTTAAAGAATAACGTAAACAATAACAAAATGATATTTTCTGCAGACGATAATGCTTTAATAAAACTGCTGAAACAAGACAAAGGGTATGGTGCTAAAAGGTTTATCGCGAAATTTCCCAGCAAGCCATGGACACTGTCGTGATTAAACAAACTGTTGCAGAATATCGACACCTTACGTTTTGGGGCAACTTCACAAAAGCCACTGTAGCTATTGTTTGCGTTGCGAGATTAAACTGAAATTTGGCACTTTGATTGCCAATAAACGGCGCATTGCTGCCGTAAAATTTTGTTAGAATCAGATGTTGTTTGTTGGAATTACGCAAATGTACAGATGGGCTTATGCAACGAAATATTGATAACGAAGATATTTTGTTATCGATATTCAACAATTAATAACTCCGCTAAGAAATAATATTTTTCAACGATATTTAGTACTTGCTTTAGCAATTTATTGGAGATTAAAGAAACAGAATTTTATTCAGATTTGTTCGAATTTAAACATTTTTATTTTACACAAGACACGGTGTATATTTTTCCACGACAGAAACAAATAAATTTTGACGCGCTACAGCTATACTGTATAGCGCGTTTATGGCACGATTGTCGTCTGTTGTTCGTCGTCCGTCCGTATGTCACAATTGTACCGTAGCTAGCGGATAAATCTTAAGGAAAAACTTTTGACGAATAATTAGCACTGTGTCAAGGCTCCCTGCGTTCAAAATTTAAGAAATGAGGTCACGTGGCTTTGCTGTGAACGGAATTTCAGTCCCCTAACTGTCTCCCAAATAGGACTTATGGCGCCGGGCGGCCTCACGTTTGGCTCTGCCCCAAATTTCTAGTTCATGTTTTTGGATTTGATCGTATCAGATGCGATGTTTTTTTCTCAAATTCTTTGTCATTCTGCTACATGTTGATTCTGTTCAGTTACTGCGATCTCTGCTGTTCTTTATGACAAATCTACCGTATCTGATTGATCTGTGCATCATAAGTTATTCGTGTTTTCCCGGGGTTTCGAAGTTGTGCTCTTCTTCCACTGAACTCTTCAATATTTATATATCACTTTTTTGCTTGCTTTTATGCATAATTTTTCAAGCCCAGAATTTCGCGCAGTAGACGTCGGCTGGGTCTTCGTTCAGGTCAAAACAAAAAGAGCTTACAGAGCCCAAACCCGAGATGAAAAGGAAAAGGAGACAGAAGAGAAAGTGAAAAGGGGAGGGAGGAAAGAAGAGGTGAGAGAAATTTGCTTCAAAGGCTCAGGGAGGATACATGCCCCGCTCGAGCGACCACCAAGTAGCAGAAGTTGTTTGTCTGGAACACTGGCATTGTGTATAGACTGTCAGAGCAGACAGACAGAACCGATCTATCCTCGGTGTCGGCATTACCGTTCTATCTATCAAAGCGACGCGGCGGCACAACTGTACTGCAGTCTGTTGTTTGACTGATAGCAGCGACTGTGTAGCGGCGTGTTAACTTCACCGGCCATTGCATGACAGTCGTCGCTACTAGCGCCCACGCCCGCCGCACCAGGTTGCTTCGTCCGTGCTGATGCGCCGTTTATTACTTCTTAGCCGGGCGTTGTCGGCTGCGGCTGCTGCTGCTGCTGCTGAGAAAGGCCATGTGACTCGGCCAGGTAGCTACGGTGTAACGCTTCGCCTATGGCTGCTGCTGCTGTAGACTATACCTGCCACTTGCGGCCAGACGGCTTCAGAGTTAGCGGCAAGCAAGCAACTGATCAGTTGCCGCCTTCGAGGTCGACTCGACGCAACTCTCGGCAGAGCGAACAGACCGACCGACCGACCGGTGAGTGCCATCGTGTTACATAACAGTTTTCACGAGTTATTAACTTGTTATAGGCCTACGCAGGATCAGTAGTCAGTCTTTCGCGTCCAAGTCTAACAAGGCTTTTGGTCCGGTCAAATTCGGGCTTGACGCAGAAAAAAACGTACAGAACTGAAAATTTGCGCACGGTTGTTTGGGGGGGGGCTTGATATTTGGTAATTTGTTTCAAAATAATTGTCGGCTTTGTAGCAATTTTGGGTTACTTTGACAGGAGTGTTTGAAATTTGTCTCCAGTCATCTCCATGTGAAGACTTATTTCTCGAAGGCCGGCAATCACGGCACAGTGTCACTGTATCCTATAATATTCTGTCTGTCAAATTTTCGCGATGGACTACACTACAGCATTTGATTAAGTGGGTCCACCAACCACCCAGATAAACTCAGCTTTCAGTCCCTTCGGGTAAGTTAATCGAATTCGTGGCAACTGGCAACTGCCTATTTAAAGGCGATGCGCGTTAACTTACATACATTTGTAACCTTCACCGATATCAAGCGATTTGTATTTTTCCACCAGCCACAGCTACACTTTGCGTTAAGCAAGGGATACGCTAAGCGCATCGTGAAATATAGTCAGTTCTAGAATATACTGAAGGTTACAAAGTAGCTCACTTTTTGTTGTAAAGTTAACTTGATTCAGAAGGCAGTGTAACGACGGGTTTGGGATGTGGTGGAGAGATTTAATAGGCCAACCCCACAGCCAGTAGCATGCAATTGCAAATTGCAGCCAAACCGTCAGTCTTATTCTGTCGCCTGGCCAATACCAACGAGAAGTTTGGTGGACAGCGATTCAGCCTTTTGCCAAATTACTTTGGCCCAAGCTGTTCTTATTATCGATGACTCGTGAAATGTTTGGTGCGTGTTTGTGATGTTGATACAACCAGTCAACGACTGCAGCAGCAGCAGTGAGAGCACGTGACGTCAGAGTGACATCATCATCATCAACAACATCATCATCATCAGCAGCAGCAGCTAGAGGCTAGTAGTTTGCGATGGCGTCACAGACGACGACGACGATGCGTACTGAGGGTCCGGTCGGCGGTTCATCGACCGTCACCAAGACGACGACGTACGAGACGCGCTCGTCCAGCTCGTACGTTGCCGATGCGTCTCAGCCGGCGTACCGGCCGAGCATCGCTCCGCGCACGTACGTCATTCAGCGTACGGCGATCGGCGGCCTGGGCAGTGCGCCGGGCGGCGGAGGCTCTATGACAAGGACCGTCGAACGCTCGGCTCATTACGGCGCCCTGTCAGCCGGCGCACCTGCCGGTACGTTGCTAACACTGCAGCTGACCACTGACCAGCATCCTGCCGAAATGATAGCTCATAAAATACGTTCTCGCATTCTGCGACCCTGCATACCTGCTCCCCGTGTTAGCACTTATGTAACTAAAACGTATGTCGATCCAGCGCCTGTATAGTATGCGGTCGTTCGCTCAGATCTGCGCAACCCTAACTCTAACTTTAACGCGAACATTTGATCATTCACGCTGAAAATTGGCACACCGTTTACTACTATCTGGGGGAACGTGCGTTGACAACTATTTCAGTTTTGTTTACGTTTTTGTCTGTTTTCGAGTTTTGAGTCTATACAGACAGACAAGACAAGACCCACTTTCGGCCTGTTATAGGAATTTAGGACAGTGGCAGAGCAAGGACACATGTCGATGTTACCATGCACACACGGCCCGACACGGGAATGTTATGTATTTTTTGGTATTTTAGTCAGTAAGTAACGAGAAAGATTAGACGCCGTAGTACTGACGTGATATGCGGCCGTTCGTTTAATTGCCAGCTTTTTAGGCGTTGACAGTGAATTAGGCCACCGTGCAAGCCGTAACTGCGCGAGATATATGTAATTTTAGTAAGTTTTCGACGTCAGGTGATTTTGACTTATGAACCTTTTGAAGTGAATATAGGCATGAATATGGACACTTCGATCACTTTCACCGTAAGATCAGTTTCGGTTGTTCTTCGCTTTTTTGTTTTCGCGTTAGCAGTCCGTTCGTGAAAGACAGACAGACAGACAGACGGACTGACGGACCGGCAAGACACGTAATGCAATCTGTAGGATGGCGGCATAGTAGGCCTAATCAGTAAAGAAAAAAGTCACTAGCTTTACCTACTGTACGACATGATTGCCTGGTTATCGATAAGATCGTTGCAAATTGCGGAAGGTGCGAAGAAGTGTTTTAGAATTTGATGTTTTATTACCACAAGTTTTGCTAAACGCTGACTCAAGTTATGATGTAATTTAAGTGTTTCATCAAACGGTTCAGTGAATTTTATTTAACACATTTACTCTTAGGCGTTCCATATAGAATGTCAGTTTTGCCAGATTTCTGATATACGACGTATCTTGGGCACAGAATATTTATCCGGCAGCCGTCTTGGACGGCCTTAGCCGGAACGTACCAGCACCATACAGGCTAAAGCTGTATCTCTGCGGCGATACAATGACGCAGCAGACACACGCCGTCACGGCAGCCGGTGAACTGACGACTTTAACCTTAGTTTCTAGTATTCGTTTAAAATCTCGTGGTCCGGTTGTATACCACGTCAAATCCTGTCGTTACGTTGGTGACGTGAGATGGTGTACAAGAAGTAGTCGTATGTGTGTGCGTGTTTGAGGCGCGTACGCAAACGTGACGCAAACCGGGGTGACGGCCGTCAAGTCGTCGCGCGAGAAGGAGAAGAAGGACATGCAGGATCTCAACGAGCGCTTCGCCAGCTACATCGAGAAGGTGCGCTTCCTCGAGGCGCAGAACAGGCGCCTGGCCGACGAGCTCGAGAAGCTGAAGGCGAAGTGGGGCAAGGAGACGACTCAGATCAAAGCGATGTATCAAGCCGAGCTGGATGAGGCGAGGAAATGTCTGGATGATTCCGACAAGGAGAAGGCCAGACTCGAGATCCGCGTCGCGTCCCTCGAAGAACAGCTTGAGGAACTGCGTCAGAAGTAAGTCCTATATAAGCGTTGGTTTCACACAATACTTCTGTAGCCAATCACAGTTGACATTATTACTTAGCCTACTTATAGCACGAAATAGCCTCTTAATGTGCTGACATGTCGTTTAGAAACTACTCACTTACTCAAATCGCTGCTCATCGCCGTCAGTCAGCTTTCAGTCAGTCGTCAGCCAGTCAGTATAGCTGTCAGGTTGCAAAGATATGGCCCGTTTGAAACTTTCCAGGATATAAGGTCGGTCGTCGGTCCTCAATATTTGTATCTACTTATATTGATGCCATTATATAGGCTAATTTTCTTTGCTACGTGGCGCACGAGAAGTAAAAATTGATTAAGCGCTATGGTAAAATTATTTCGCGTATACGAGGTGTTCGCGTCGTTTAGACAGTTCATACAAACCAGCATACCCGCAAACAGCTAGTCACAGAAAGATCACGTTTCCGTCGTGTCATGTGCACCGTTAAAACGACTACGTTTCAGCTGCTCAAAAATGTTTTGCCGACTGTTTTCGACGTTGAGTCACAGTTATCAGTTCCATGAAGAACGTGCGTCTTCATACAAGGATGCGCCGAAGTGCACTGCACGCTTCTGCAGCCGCTCGATTTCCTGTGACGGCCCTGACTGAGGTTGGTGATGTGTGCCATACCGGACATACGTGCTCAATCACCGACCAGGTTACGTCCAGGGTTATAATGTGGTTTAAATTAAACTTGACTGCAACGTAACGATATGCTTCCCTGTCGACTGATCGTAAATGCACAGTCTGCGTGTTATACGGTGCTACACGGTGCGGAACTGCGGATCGACGCTACAACTGGTTGCAGCGATCTGTTGCAGCCACGATTGCTAGACACCGTGTACGTTGTAGACAGTTATTACAGAAACTGTGAATATCTGAGCCAACTGCAGCCGTATTTGTGATGTATTAGTATTAATATTGACAATGATATTCAAGGGCCCGATTCACAAAACAATCGGCGCATATGCTGCAGCTGTCCTCTTATGTCACGTTTTGTTGCTTATGTCTACAACAAACGCGCTAGTGTTTTATTTTATTCTAGTAATATAAATGATACTAATTGTGAGACAATGATAGTAATAATAAAATAATAGCTACTGCTGCTATTCTATGAATAGAGTCGTAGGTTGAACTTTTATATGTATTACTACTATTATAATTTTTTACTGTCCCAATCAAGTTATAGTATAATATTATAAAGCTTCAGACTAACAAGATACAGACAGACATCAAAATAACATGCCATTTTGCAGATAAATATGAGTTATTTATTACGCATTTTTAGTGCATTGAAACAAAGATGCCTTCGATGCCGGTTTCGTGAAAATCGCAGGATATTTGACCGGCAGCCGGTCAAATATCCTATAGGCTATATGACCGGTAAAATTTTGTCATCGGTTAAACGCGTCGGATATTTGACCGGTCACCGCCTTGAACAGCCTTAGCCGGTACGTACGACCACCAAAGTGGTGGTCATAGGTAGCCTACCGGCTAAGACCTCACGGGTCGACAGTCCGGCCAAGCAGCTCCTCAAGCTAGCACTATCACAGGATACCGCTTGGCAAGTTTTTTGCCATTGCCTGCAGCAACCTCTAATATACCACCCATACTTTAGATTAATAATGGTGTTCACTATTGTTCCTATACATCTTTGAAAAACCTTAACTCGAACCCGAACCCAAACCCTAACCATAACTTTAACCCTAACTCTAATCCTAAGCCCTAAACACTACACCATAATAGTAACGCAAATTCTAGTCATTGGCGCGTACACTATCTATAATGTCATTTGCTAGGTGGCGACTGCGATTTTTCGTTTTGACCGGTCAAATAGCATACAGGTTATCTGGCCGGTTACCGGTCAAATAGTCACCGCGTTCGTGAAATATAAAGTGCAAAAATCATGGCGCGTGTTAAGAGATTAGCAGCAGACCAGCGGTAGAAAGCAAGCGCTGTGGCAGTATGTAACGCACGTTTGTGTTTTTCTCCGTCGTTATCCTACTCTTACTCTTGACTGCGTTGGGCTGAGTCGCGCGGCACACGTGTTGATGCATTGGCCACGCCAGCCAAGAAAACCACAGACATATTCCATTCGGACAAACCTTTCCCCGTGAGAAAGTGGGGATTTCAGTGGAGTTGGGATTTTGGACGAAATCCTGATTGAAAATGTACCGATTTGTTGTAGGTCAAATCCCCCCGGACGAAATCTCCAGTAATACGGACGGACACTTAATTATATACGCCTGAATGTGTCAGCAACGGCGATGACGTTGAAGGTAGCCCGGACTTGTATGTGCGGAAAATTGATTAGCAACAGTGATCTTCCGTAGCGGAGAGATTTTGTCATAAAAAAACGATTCTGACAGGGGACGTTTTGTTTGCGGGGCACTGCGTCAAGGTGGATTTTGTCCAGGAAATTTTGCAGCGAGATTTCGTACTGGAAGAGATCTAAGACAGGGGGATTCTGTGTGGCGGAGGTTTTATCCGGGGTGATTATTTCCGGGAAGTTGTTCGCGGAGGATTGGGTCTGTTTTCCGGCGCGCCAAGGTATACGCGTCGGCAAGGTGAGATTCAGCGTCTGACGTATAGCTGATACAGGCTGCTGGATGCTGGAACGTTCCGCTCCGCTCCACTCAGTCTGAGCAAGTGAGTGCTTGGCGGCAGCCAGCACAGAGACACACTGCGCGCTTACATCACCGCGTAGCTCTGTGATGAACAGTCAGACAGATAGACAGACAGACAGACGGACATGCAGACAGTCAGTCAACTGAGTCGGAGAAATAATTGCAGCATGTCCACTGCGCCGCCACCAACTGCAACTGCAGCAAGAGCAGCAAAACAACACTCGCGAGATCGGCTTACAGACTGCTGTAAGCGATATAGGCTTACTTCATGGTAGTCGCAGAGAGACCACCATTTAGGTTCCCGTGTTGATGTTTTACATACCGCAGTAGACGCAACGCGACAAATTTATGTTATGACAAATCACAAGACAACACACATCATGTCTTTTAGCTAGCGCCATCGATCGCCCTCAACACTGATGGTAGCCAGTGATGTTAATTGGACTTGAATGCCTTGAGTGACTTTACTAAAGGTAAAAGGTAAACGGTAAAGGTCGGAGAATAGCTCTTTAGAAAACTGAACCCCTCACAGAGCTACGGAGCGTCGCCTGCCGTATGGGATCACACGGTGTTCCCTATCACCCCACACAGGTAAAACGTACTTCGCCTTAACCCCAACCAGATAAGCTGGTACTCGATTTACTTACCCCGGAATGATGAAAGGCTGAGTTGACCTAGGCGGTACTTTATACATACCGAGATGGTTTACCTGCCAGCAGGCAGTCACCAATCGCAGTATTAACCCGGCCCGGCGTACAGTAACTTCGTTGATCGAATGAAACGCGTTACCGCTACGCCACTCCACTACTCTACTGCCAAGATGAAGAAGAAAACATAGACTTCCCTCATACTCTGAGCTTGATAGCAGACACGAGAATTAAAATTTATACTATTTGTAGACTATAGTTATTTTGAAATGCAGTTCTGTGTTACTGCACAATGCAATATGATCTGAAAGCAAGAAACCCTAAAGTCCTTGCTAGTGAATCTTTGCTATGTTAATGCGAATTCGTACTAGCAACTTGCAGAGATATTTTCTCAAAGACAAGGACTTCACTTTGGTCCTTAAGGAGTATAGTTGACGACAAGAACAAGTACTTGCAATACAGTCTTAACACCATCAGCAGCACTGCTTAATCTACAGACGCAGTGGTGCAATTTACTGGTTTCCTACGTGAGTTGCTTAAACAGAAAGTAGCGCTAAACGAAATACTTTCTAAACAGGCTTAGCCTACCGCCAGTCAGCGCGCTGCAGCAGTAGCATCAGGAGCAATGAAATTATCGGCATGTACACGCGCACACTTGCTGCGGGCTTTATCATTATCGCTGAGCGTTTAGCAATAAAAGCACGCAGTAAAGTGTGAATCGTCGGCTGATGGGGGCGCCGCATGGTGGCTGTACTGCGGTTCTATTTTGGCGGTGAAGAGCAGATGAGCGGCGAGGGCGGCGGGAGGAGTACTTAGAAGACAGGTGAAGGTGATACAGCAGAGATAGCGAGAAGAGACTACTAATAGTCGCCACTGCCCGAGCGCCCACGGAGTCGACTCAGTCCTGAGTTTGGCCCAAGCTCGCCATGCGAAGCCGTCGATCATTTACGGTCATCTTCGTCGACAGACGGGCTTTGTTTCGGCACCGCACGCTCTCGACGTCGGTGGCCGCCGCCTACTGCAGCGTTTGCTGGCATTCCTGGCTCATCTCTGTTCGTCTGTCTATGTGTCTGTCTGCCTGTCTCTGTCTGTCTGTAGGTCTACCTGTCCGCATGCAGGTGTGCTGCGTCAATCGCTTTGCAATCTCCGTATTTGCCGCCCGGCCGCCGACTTCGGACGTCTGCAGCCTCAAACGCACAGCACTGCGCCGCAGTTTCTGCTAATCATCACACGTAATGTGTGATACGTCTCTAGTTTTTTTTCACCAAACGTAGGCCTAGGCCTAATCCTTCTCGGCAGGCGAGGTGTTGCCCTGTAGACGAGATATAAGATTTCGTTGTGTGGAAAAGAAAAAGCTGCTATGATGATTCATGCGTCTAGATGCGTGTAACTGGTGCTGGTATGCAAGATTCGTGAGCCCTGGAGCGTTAAGTTTTCTATCTCTCTCTCTATTACTTTCCTTGTTTTCTTTTTTCCTTTCCTATACTTTTACCGGGACTTTTCCCCTAAATACAGCTAGCTTGTTTGAGGATCGAAAAACGCATTCAGAGCTGTAAAGAAAAAGTTGATAAAATTGAGGTTTAAACGCTGAATTATACTAATTCCTTCTGAAGGGCTGAACCCGCCCCCATCACTTTTGCGATGGAGCAATTAAATCCGTCAATTGCACCAACGTTTGTGTGGTGTAGACGCCGCTTTTACTACGTTGTACAATGTACATAGCCGATACATGCGTGTACTATACAATGTGTGCATGCGTAGACTGCAGGACGCAAACAAAGCGGTGATCGAGGAGCGAGAACGCAGTCAGCGCAACGACCAGCAGCTGTCCGACTACGAAGCCGAGATCGGTCTGCTGCGTCGACGTCTGGAAACACTCGAGACCGACAGAGAAAAGGACAAGAAGACCATAGCGCACCTTCAGGACGCACTCAACAGAGCGCGTGTGGTCTGTACAATGCACCTGACTTCAGACACACTCAGACATGCCAAGCTCGGCAAACAGAATACGTGAAACGACCGATTCCGCGATTTTCTTCTTATTTCCTCTCTCAGCTCTACGTTTTTCCTTTTCCCGGTGACATCCCATCAGGACGAAGACTCGTTAGAACGAAACTCATTAGAACGAAATCCCGTTAGAAACAATAGAACGATAAGTCACATATACAGCGAAGCCTACTAGAAGTTGAAGCCGTCAAACTTGTTAATATTTTCCTTCCGTTTTCTCAAAATGCCGCTTAAGAGTCTGGGCAACGCCGTAAGCTCCCACAGCAAAGCTCCGGCCGCACAACGCATTTTATATGTATTTTCAGCCCTACAATTACCCTTGAAGAAAATCGATTTTTAATGTTTGCCAGGAGAAAAAAATTTAGAATAAAGTCGAATTTTGACGTCCATGAGATAATTTTTAGCGGGCGGGGCGGAAAAGGGCGAGGTGACCGAAAATGCATGACTCACGTGAGATGCGTGGAACTTGGCAAGTCTGCGTTTTCTCATTCACTACCTGGTACACACTGTTGCCGATAATTGATAATGTTACGAGAAGAGCGTTTCTCGCTGGCAGCTACGTGACGTAACCGTCAAGAACCGTACATGCATATTGCGTAGGCCTACTGTGCGCAGTTTAGTATGAGAACTAACAGAAAGCCTAGCTATCGTCAGAACTGCGTGCATTGCATTTGGCCCATTCGTGGCCCGTTTGTTTCTTTCGGTTGGTTTTAGTTGTCCTATGAAATATCAGTTTTCAAAAATTGCACCGACCAAATTTTGAAAATCGGTCATTATATCGGGCGAAGATGTGAACAAAAATTTAGTGCCATATTTGTCTAGTCAGGATGTAGACTGCCAGGTTACGCAGATGCGTTGACCGCATAAAGTAAATATTGCCATTCCCATTCTCGACCATCTTGCCAACAGTTCAGATACTTGGATAGATTAGTGGCTCACAAAATGCATAAATGCCCATTTTGGGGGTTGCAGTTTTTTTTTCTTTTCGTATGCAGATAACTCTGGCTGACGTCAAAAACAGTTGGCAAAACATTTTTGAGCAGCTGAAACTTTCTGACAGTACTGTTGTTTTGTGCATTTGATGCCACCGAAATGTGATCTATCTTGCACTAACTGTTTGCGACATGCACGTTTGTATGAATTAGGCCTACATGAAACTTGAGTAGCTCGCCGTGCGAAGTTATTTTTACCGTGCATATTACCCAACTTATTTACGTGGCTGTGTATACGTTTTAATTTTTATTTTAGCATTTTCTGCGTTTTTAATCTTTGAATTCAGCCATTGGTTGCAGCAACAAATAAAGGTGTTTTTCATTAATGCGGTTTCATTTTACCTGCACAGTTTCACTGGCGTCGCGGCAGAAGGGACAAGGGGCAGTTTTTTACGCTCAAAAAATTTAGGCTGTGAGAAAATTGTCTGAAAATCTTTTTTCGTTGGACAATTATCGTCCAAAAATACAAAATTTGGGGCGGAAAAACTTTTGATTTGGGGTAATTTAGGGGCAAAATTGCAACTTTCAGCACCCATACTCTTCGCTGTCGCAAATTTGGAACTGTCTGTTGGAACATTGCAACTTTGTATTTTTTAACCAACGATGACGCCGTTGGCGACCACCGTTTGTCGCTGGCTTGTTGACGAACTGGCAGCTGTTGTAGCGGAATGTGGCAGAAGCTGCTGTGCGTCTACAGAGTGAATCAGCAACATCAGCAGCTGATGCAGCAGCAGCAGCAGCGCACGGCTGACTGCAATAGCTCTGCACTGACGTAGTGCACCGTTATGAACGTTGCATATCGTCATATGATTAACTCAGTGAATCGGATCGTAGGTGCTAAGCCATTGCCAGTGTTAGCATTCACCACCTATTTTTAGTGTGGCTGATGATTGGGGCGGTGGTACCGTATGTCTGCTGTCTGCACCGCGGGTTCAGCATTTAGTTGTTCGCTGGCGCATGCAATGGATGGCTGCATAGTGCGCTTCGGCATCATTAGCTCAGCTACAAATTCCGACATTGTAAAGCACTTCTGATTACGAGTCTGACTCGTGTGAAATCAGTTTATCAAGTACTGGGCTTTAGCTATTTTTATGGAGATATGAAGATAATTACTGTTGTATGAAGTGATTGTCATAATATGTCAGTGACTTCAAGTAACCGATGACCTTTTCGAACGTCTGGAAAAATAATATGCGCTTAAGAGCAGAGTCTTTTGGGCGGAAAATATTTAATGACAACAATATCGACACGTGTCGGTACATGATTTTATTTTAGCTGAAGCTGAAGTCGTTCAAACTGAGTGCTGGTGAATATTTTAACTTTAGATGTTTTAAATTTTTGATGTTTATGGTGCTGGTACACGAATGCGTGAATCATAATGACAGTGAATATGTGAATCAACGTGATGATAAATATGTGAATCACCATGATTCTGTTGGTGACTGACTGTGCGCAGGACTTGGACAACGAGACTCTGCTTCACGTGGACGCTGAGAACCGCCGCCAGACGCTGGAGGAAGAACTCGAGTTTCTCAAGCAGGTTCACGAACAGGTCGGACAGACAATCAGCCCCCTTCCAGTCTTCTTCTTTTACTCCCGATTTACTGCATGACAACAGGCGTGCATCATTCAACACCTAGCATGTATAGTACTTGTTGGTCGTTGCTCTGTTGTGTCGCGCACTCTCTGAGTTAGAACTTATCAGCACCGATTTGCTAAACTACGAGTATATGCATGGTGGTTTGGTAGCTTAAGGTACAGCGTCAGACTTGCGAGCGAAAGATATAGTCGGTTCGTGATTTCTACTGGAATAAGTTATTGTCTGCGGACAGGTAAACCATCTCGGTACATAGCCAACACCAAGGTCAACTCAGCCATCCATCTCTTCGGGTTATGTCGGCTAAGTCGAATAACAGCCTGCTTGGCTGGGATTAAGGCGAGGCACGTTTACCTGTGTCGGGTGGCAAGTAAACAGTGAGATCCCATATGGCAGGTGATGCTTTGTAGCTCTGAAATGGGGTTTTATGAAAAGCTGTAGACACATCTTTAACATTTCTTCTTTACAGTGTGGCGTACGAATGACAGGCTTACGAATTATGAAAAAGTAGCGTCAGATCATGTAGTTTGTAAGATGTTATAAGACTAACTGCTATAAAACTCACTATGGCGTTTGTACATAATTGCTGTAAAATGAGCAGTGTGCGTCTGATGTCAAGCGGGCAGATAACAGCTGTGTAACTGACGACGTTGTTGACGCATGGAACGTTCACTTTTAACTCAACAGCGCGTCTTTGACGTAGACGTAAAGCGCGCGTTGCTATAGCAATGACGTCATGTAAGTCGTCACTGATAACAGCAGGTATCCGTATGATAAACACACTGAAAGGTATAGACTGCGACGTCAAACAGCTGGCAATGATAAACAAACTATAGAAAGCATTCAGACAGCGGCGTATTTAAGGGGAGGGCAGAATTTTTCCTACCTTTCCCCGAAAGTGAAAAATTAACAAAAAAGAAAAAATAATCACATAGAGAAGGAGTACGGACCAGATGGATAAAAAGCCACTACAAGTTGTAGAACAAATTTACGTTAAAAGTCGAAAACCTGCCAAGATGTTGCACGACCTGTCGTATACGATATGTGCAAGGAAGTGGGGTTTCTACCTAACGCAACGTACGCAAGAAAAGTATGCAACAAACGCAACTGACGTAGTTGATGCAATGCAACGGCTGTCTTAACAACCCGTCCGCTACTCGGTCTTCTGCTTTTGTAATTAACCTTAATGCCGCGCAACATAATCTGCTATATACGAATATAGTAAATGAACAAAAATAGATCGCAAATAGCGCTGTATTTAAAAGAAACAAGCGCGCATAAATGCTTAGCAGTTTAATAGTACCGTAATTATAAACGACCCAGCGTAAAAGGGGGGGGCGCTTCCTCATCGATCGTTGCGTCCATTGCGGCAGTTACGTCAGAACTTTACGTCTGTTGCGTTGCGTGCATTGCGTTGAGTTGAAACTTGAAAACGCGCTTAAGTCGACGACAACTCGCACAGTAGTGGAGCATGGGCGGCGCGTGTGTAGGAGCTGAAAGAGCTGGCGGCGCTGGCTTATCGCGACACGACTGCTGAGAACCGCGAGTTCTGGAAGAACGAGATGGGACAGGCTCTGAGAGAGATCCACCAGGTCTACGACGACAAGCTGGACGGCATGCGCAACGAACTTGAGACCTACTACAATCTCAAGGTACTGAACTTACATAGTCACCGGAGTGGTGGGGATACGTCGGCACGCCGTCTTCTTTTTTCCAGGAAGGGGTTACGCGTTCTTCTAATAGGTTATAAGATGCGTGCAGAGTGACAAAAATGAAGAGTAACGAAATGCAACGAAAGTAGCGTTTCATATCGTTTCCGTTGTTTCGTACGCATCTTAAGGCCTATAAAAATCTACACAAAAGCCCGTATGTTATGCTATAATAATTGTGTTTCATTAAGACATTCTGATGTCAGCCTAAAATTTTTTTTGTCTTTTTGTCTGCAACTGTTTGCAATTATACCTTACACTAGCTTTTGTGGCAATAAAAATTACAAAATACTTATGAGAAGTTTAAATGTGTTATAATTATTTTACTATTTCTGTACATAATACAGTTGGGAAGCAGATCGTCGCAAAACATGTGAAATTACGAGAAATATTTTGTTTTACGTTACTGAGTTCCGGGCAAAGGACATGTCCCACTTTTTTCAATGCGCCTATAATACACGTCTGGTTTCCGTTTAGCAGTAATACTGTCAGTCGACCTTCGTTTCAGTAAAACGACGCTGAATCGTTCTTTGATCCAGCAGTTTATAAACTAAGACGATAATAATCGTGATAACAACTGTACTTAAGCAGTGATTGGCATTGTTTTATGCTCGTGCAGGCCGCCGTCTATAATGTGTCTATCAACTGTTTATGCTATGCGTCAGAGTTAAATCGAGCTATACACTGTTGATTCAGCAGCAAACTGATGAAATGATATCGCCATACTTTACGCCCGCCCAGTGCCGACATAATGTGCGGCCGACCGTTTATAGCTGTACACTGTACTCTGCAACCCTAACTCTAACCCGAACCGCGCGACCTTTGACTTTTCCAGCTGAAAATTAGTACTGCCGTCGGGAAAGTTTACACCAATTTTATTTTTCTTCTGCGCGTTTTCGTTTTTGAGCTAAACGAGACAACAGACTGACAAGACTAGTTCCGGTACGTTATGCAACCTGTTAGAAAGCCGCTCTTAAGACAGCCTTCGTAGATGCCACAAACTGGCATAGATCTATTGTTGTTGTTGTTGCTGCTGCTGCTGGTGATGATGATGAGGCTGTGCTGTGCAGATCCAAGAGTTTCGAACAGGCGCGACGAAGCAGAACATGGAATCAATGCACGCAAAGGATGAGTGTAAGAGACTGCGCACGAACGTCGCCGAGTCACGCGATAAACTCGCCGACCTCGACGCCAAGGTATCAGAGTTCATCTCGTTTCGTTTATTATGCAATTAAACTATCACGGCATTGGCACAGTCTTTTAACCTTTGCCCATGTTTTATGCGTCTCAACCTAATTTCTTGCTGATGTCTGCATGGACTGAAGAGTTTCATTATATATGAGCATGTTGTACGCGAGCCTTTGCTGTGTCCGGTCACCACGCGAGCTACTAGCACCAACACGCCGGGTTGCTTTAAACGAGCTTTGGAGACGTTTCTGCTATGAGTGACGTTTAGTTGACAGCGCACAGGAGAAACATTTTATAGCGAGGAATCAATGCACCTATTACATTATTACACTAACATAACATCATTAGGAAATTGGAGCAAAACGAAACTGAGATCGCCAGGACGTCGTAATTAAGCAAGTAAGCAAGAAAGTAAACTTTTAACCGGTGCAATTGGACAAAAAGTTGCAATGCGCTGAAAAAAGTGAAAATAGTCGTTTTCGTCGCATGCTTCACATTATGTCTGTGTTGTTCGCTTGACAGTTTTCTCGTAATACTTTTTAGTGTTCGTGTGCTTTGCCACTGTATAATCTGGCTAAGGATGTGCACGCTGGTTGAGCAATGTTGGTGGCGTACAGTAACTGTCGCCAGTACGTCGTGCAATGCTACACGTGCGTGTACTGTAAGTGCATGACTACTGTAGCTCATTGCCAGTGCGTGTGTTTGCTGTAGTGTGTGTTATGAAGTCTCGATGCAATACAATACTATACAATTTAAAGTAAAAAGGCCTATGGCGTTGAAGTCACTCTACAGTCAGCTATGGGAAAGATGCGGCACAACATAAGTTTAAAGTTTAGTCTTGAATGTTCGCAGACACTGTGAAGACGTCACTTCTGATGGCAGACTGATTCTAGTTTTTGCTGCAGCGACGAGGAACACTCAGTGATACAGCCAGCGCCGAGGTCGATGACGAGCGCAGGCGTTGTTGACCAGGAAGTCCAGCGACCAGCTGTAGAGCGGCGCGAGTCCATGAATACAGGACGAAATACTGTCGCCGGTACACTGCGCGATGCTGTAGAACACGAGCATAAATTCGTGTCTCAGGATCGCGGACTGTCACCGGTACACCGTGCGATGCTCATCTTGCGATGCTGTCTGTGGTATAGTGCGCGGCTCTGCAGCGGGAGTTGGAGGACATGCGGCGCATGAAGGAAGAGCGCGAGCGTGAACTGGAGGGAGAGAACAACGAGTTCAAGATGGAGATCGTCAAACTGCGCGCTGAGATGGAGGCCGTGCTGCGGGAACTGCAGTCGATCATGGACAGCAAGCTCGGCCTGGAGCTCGAAATTGCCGCATACCGCAAACTGCTCGAGGGAGAGGAAACCAGGTAAATCAGCAGCGTTGTAGATTACAAAAGTTGGCGGGGATGGTGCGCAAGCAGTTGCATTTTTCCAACAGCGGAAAATTCAAAATTCTGACAGAGTCGATTATGGATGCACGAAAGTTTAACTTTGCCCCTAAATTTTCCAACACTTTAAAGTGGAGGATTTTTAGCCCCGAATTATGTGCATCGGGAAAAAATGTTCAAACAAAAAAAACGTTTTTCACCAAACAAAAATTTCGGGGGTAAGAGTACAATTGCCGCCCTGCTTCCTGCCACGACGACACTAAGTGCACGGATAGTCCACGGATAGTAAATTACCTGCTCAGACAAGCGAAGATGTCGGCCTTAATATGCGGCCGTCCGCCTATCTGTAAGTATTGCCCATTCCACTGAGCAATCTTGACCCTAAACTTAATTCCTTAATTCTTTTAAGCTGAAAATCGGCGCACAGTTTGCGCCAGCCCAGGGCAACATTTGTATAAGTGTTGTAAGGGGTCTACTTTTTGTTATGAGCATGGTTAGATGATAGAGACTAATCATGGCTTTGAGTGAGGAGATTGTTCATGACAGGCAGACGGACATACGGCGGGCAAAACCCGTAACCCAGGACGGCCGCATAATACAGTACGTAATATGCAAACTTGCTCGCAGCGTTCACAACGTGTCTCGATTCATTTCGTGTTTGAAGTTTTTTTTTAATTTGAAGTGCCTTCGCTGTCTTTTTCTTTTATGAAGTTTTTGTGTATGAATACAGTAGCCGATATCACGTAACGGCATTGCAGGCCGCATTACTGATCTTGCCCGTCCGAATTTCCGCCTGTCTGTCTGTCTGTCTGTCTCCGAGTGCAGAGAATGCGTCTGTGCAGGATCGGCATGCGTACAGTCGTCGACCAATTGTCGATGGGACAGGAGACGGCGTCTCAGGAACAACGCACGTTCGCCAGCGCCAGCTTCGCCGGCGTCGGCGGCTCGGCCATGTCCGCTGCAGGAGGCGGCGGCATGGGTACGATACGATACGTGATACGTGTTTTACGGTCGAAAATCGGCAAACAGGATGTCAGTTTAGTCTAGCATTTGAACTCAAAGAAACGAAACTGTTTTAAATGGAACTTAAATGAGGATTTGGGTCCGCCATTCCGAAGGTCCGCTATTCCGAGGTGCCGCCAAAAAGCCCATTTTAAATGACGACGAAACCGTACTTATTAAACGTTAAATTAAGTATAACGCTGATCTCGACCCTAATGCTATCCCTAACCATGGCGGTCTTGCAAAATGGTGGCCCTTCGGAATGGCCTGCCAACAACTAAATGAAAGATATAAAACAAATACCGGTATGTAGATAAGTAAAAAAGTAAACACGTTATGAGAGACTGTGAGATAGTCTGACAACTAAAAAGGAAGGTAATAATAAAAAATAAAACGAGAAAAAAACTTAAATGAAAAAACAAGTAAAGAAAATTCGTGAACAATGTGGCTGACGCAGTGAGTAAGTTGATTCCAAAGGTGGCGTGATGCTTAGCGAAAATAACGATCAGTGATTTTTAAGTAGGAACGGGTTGATGAGCAAACTCGAGCAATCGTGACAGAAGATGAGGATCGAGTATTAATTACTTGGAGTTTGAATTTCTGAGTGAGATCAAGCTAGTCCTACAAGTAGGGTGTTTGAGTGGTATAGAGAAGTTTGAAAACTGTCAGAAAACTTTGTATTCATCCGTTCATTGATTTTAAGTCAGTGAAAAGATTTAAGAATAAAAGTGGTATATAAAGGTTGCATCAGTAGTACTAGTAGCAGTATTTGTAGTTGTTGTTGTTGTCGTTGTTAGACTCGTCAATGAGAACGACTCAAGTAATCAAAGGTGAAATGTCGGCCAAGACGACCTATCAGCGCAGTGCTAAAGGCCCAGTCTCGATCAGCGAATGTTCCGCTGACGGCAAATACATCTCACTCGAGAACACCGGCAGAAAAGTAAGCTTACAAAAATCACTGGTTTTTAAGCTAAGTCTGGTAGTGATAAGTAATACGGTAGGTTCTTTGGATCAGCAATTTGCCTGAATAGCATATACGTTTTGTGTGATAATTTATTTATTTCAATTTCTCAAACAGTGTCACGCATATCCTTACTGATTATTTTTCCAATAAGTAAATCTGCTAAATCGTTTGCATTTTAACGAAAAAGCTTTTTTCCAGAAAAGTTGTATGATTTAAGACCTGAACTATATCAGCCTGAACTCTGACTTGTTTTCTTTCAAATGTGTTTCATCCAAGCCCAGAATGTGCTAAAATTAATGGCGGCAGGGGATTCTGAGACTTCCTTGCTGGATTTAGGGAAAAGAACCCCAGAAAGGAAACGAGAATAGAGCAGGAAAAAAAGGAAGATGGGAATGGGGAATTATTTGGAGGTGCAGGCAGTACCCCTATTTAAAGGAAATGAGAGAAGGTCGTAGGGGTCAAATTTGTACCACAGTGTAACAGTCGGGCAAGCTACATTGTATTTCCTTTTTAAACAGTTTTTCGATTAAGACGTACAGTTTTATCATAATTATATAGGCTACGTTACAGACGGACGACAAAAGAACATAACAGTGATAACAGTGTGCCAAAACGCAACTGTTAATATGGTCGTCTAAAAATTTCAAAGCTAGAAACTGGATAATATATCAAAGCGAAAATTACTACGCTGCGCGTATGTTTGATTGTGACAGGAGGAAAGTCTTGACGGTTGGAAGATAGTGCGAAACATCGACGGACAAGACAGACCGGAGTTCGTACTGCAGCAGATTATGCTGGAACCAATGATGAAATTCAAGGTACAATTATTATACTGTGCCTTAGTATAGTAGCTTAGTCTAATGGTAAGCCTATTTATCGTCGTTGCTCGCGTCAATGACGAAGTTATTCCACGTTGAGCCGGGTTAGTACTGAGATGTAATACCGTTCGCGAGTATACCGTCTTGGCATTCAACCAAGCCAGTGCCACCCAGGCCAACTCAGCCTGGCCGTCCCTCCGTGGGTAGGCATAATAATGGCGATAGTTACAACCACCGCTAGGAAAAAACGGCGAGTTCTACGTAACAGTACAGGGCTTGTGATAACGAGTCGCGACTCGCGACTGCTATCATAGTCGGTTAAAGGTGCTGGCTGTTAAGAGGGCCGTTCATATGAGCGGCTTAGGTTGTATCCTAGTTGAATTGGGTTTAACCCTCACCGGCTCAGAGCTCCGCATAGAGGAAAAATTCGCACGCAACAATCTTCGTCGTGCAACGTGATTGAAACAGTTGGTTTAAAAGTGATTAACTCATGACCTGTATTCGTAGTTTCCTGCAAGCTAAACCAGTCTTGGTGTGTCGGACTGTGTCCATTTCAGCTCTGTACTAAAGCGTTTACAGTCAATGCACATCGATGTTAAACATGACGAAGACGATGATGATGATGCTGTGTGCTTGCTGTGGTCGTAGATATGGGCTCGCGGTAGTCGACCACCAAACGCTTCGCCCACTGATATTGACTACTATGAGCAGTCCTGGGGCACTGGCTCGACCATCGTCACCAAGCTTATCAACCCCATGGGCGAGGTACGTCAAACTATCCGCCGTATTATGCAGGCTTTATAGACATAGGCCTAGTCAGTACTTAATTTGCTGGTTATCGAACAAAATGACCAAATGAAGTGATTTGTCTGCAGTGCTGACATTTGTACTTGGTGTTCCGACAGTAGCTGCAGCCAGGCCACTTTACGGGTCTTGTCTGTTCCTCTGTGCTCTATGGGTTCCTAACTTTAAAGCAAAAAGCACAGAAAAATTGGTGCTTAAGTTCCCCAAAGCATAGAGCAACCCGCGTGCCAGTTTTCGTTTATCTTCTTCATCTTATGCATATTTTGCACTGTAATAAAAACGAATAACCCATTCTAATTTATAACTCAGTATTTATCTAGGCCCACTAGAGAAACAAACTGTTTGGAACTTCGGATAGTATATTTGTTCTGTGGTTGGTTATTCAGTAACGTTGAGTACTTGTCTTTTTGCTTCAGCCTAAAAACTAACAGTGTAAGTCATCACAGGCTGCGCGGTAGCGCAGCGCTGTTGTAAGGGTGACCAGCCATTTCAATGGGAGAACCTAAAATCTGACCCCCCGTATATCCCAAACCTCTTAATTTTTCCGAACCAAAATTTGCACCTAAATGGTAAAGTTTGAATTTTCAAATTGTGATTTTTGCTGTTTTATATCTACAACTACGATGTCACCCTTACACTGTACACCTTAAACTGTTTTTGTACATAAATTACGGAGAATAATCAAACAGTTCCGATCTCATGTGATGCTAATTGTTGCACATATTGTCTGTTTATATTACAGGACAGGGCAACTCACGTGCAGAAGACTATCTACTCGTAAACGTCAAGTGCCTAATTAACTATCGGCGGTGTTTGTTCGTGCATGCATCGGTGCTATAGCCTATACGATTAGGCAGACATTAGTTCGTTATCAGCCTTCGTTCTGGCAGTCTCCAGAAATGTTACTTTTCGTTAATTCATCATCATTTCAAAACTGTGCCAATACTGACCCAGAAAATACGGTATCATTTATTTGTTGTGGGGCGTTTGGCACCTACATGTATAGACTATCAGCGACTGCTGCTGGCTTTTAAAATGAAACATTACATATTTGTAACTTATCGATCTAAGCAGCAGCTTTAGCTAACATATTATTATATAACAGCTTCCTGTACGTGCGATAAGATTGCGTTTGTTAATGTTTAGTAAGTTATTAACACTAGAATGTGCATGATACTAGAGTTTTGTGATGTGATTCTGCTAACTGGCTTGATTACAGCCTTTAGAACAAATATGCTATGCTATTGTAAACTAGCCTATATAGTCGCAGAGGAAACATATTGTTATGTTGCTTGCTATACCGTAAAACTGATATCAGTTGCTCACATCATCCGTGTTGTACTGTTCGTTATTCATTATACGATCGCTCGATCTGCAAAATGAAGTGGTTATATTCTGGTTCACGCATCGTTTCTAAGCAGGCTCTCCAGTCACCGCGTGACTTATGGGGTGTTTACACGATGAAGCAACCATGAAGTAAACTTTGAGCACACGTCGTGCACGTGTATATTCAACACATTTGCTTAATGTTTGCTTCATCGTCTAAACACCCTATTAACTAACACTAGCAGCAGCCTGTTACCCAATAAAAAGTTAGCCCTAAGTTTGTATTATAACTGCATTGAATACTGAATGCAATCGCCCATAAACGGCGAAAAAAGCATAGTAGCTTCATTAAGTTGCAGGCAATGAGACTTTATGTAGCAATCAGAAATCCTGGCCACGTCAATTTTGTAAGCCCTGTTTGCATAGCCTACTACCTCCCTGCGCATTTTAAGAACAAGTGATCTGCTAACGCGAACAGAAACGCGCAACAGCCAGGGTGCATGTTTGAAACACAGTAAAACAAAGTCTAAGTCATTCACCATAAAGCGCCAGGCTATAGTGTGTATAGTGTTTTTATTTACTTGTACTCACCAGAGGTCGCCTTTATCGTTCTGCTAACGTCGTATCGGCTGGATATAGCAACTTTTGCCTACCCCGCTCTCATTTAACGCCTGGTGACCCCCTTCGAATTTATGGAAAAGCTTTACGGTTCCTGAAACTAGAGTCTTCCGGGCAGCCGACGGTGAAGATTTGGTAATTCTAGCTTGCACCGTTTTTGACTGATCCACCCGTGTGACAGAATTGCAATGGCTGAGATCCGCTACAGCAGTAGCTGCTGTTGTGCGTAAAAATGATAGCCTAAGGCAATGGCTGAAACTGAAACCGTGACATTTAGCGGCATGTAACAGATGGTCCGCAAAATAAGCTGCTAACTGTCAGTCTGTCACACATTCATTGAATATTAACTGACAAATTCTTTCACCAGCTAAATCAGACAGAAACTTAAAATACATGAATCATTACATCCTAACAGTGTCAGGACCTACGATCAGCTTTAATACAAGGCTTACGTTAAGTTGCAATAACTCCCTTATTCTAAAGCTTACTAGATAATAGATTTCACAAAGTAGTGCAGCAACACATGGGATGTGGTGGGATCTGCAACAGTCACTTGACTGCAAATTTAATGCAGAGGACATTGGTGGAAGAATTCTGAAAATACGTCAATATTTAACGCAGTTTGGTCAAAAACTTTAAAAAGCCTATTTTACATCTGGTTACTCTGCCAGTTATTATATCTGTGTGCTTTACGACAAGCACGTTACTGTCGTCACAGCGATACGGGGTATGCGAAAAAACGGAGCCACTTTGGTTTACAGCATGTAACTTAACAGATATTGGCAAGATAGGCACCAAATTTTGCACAAACAAACGTTATTTTACTCCTAACATTAATTTGTAATTACTGTGAAACAACCTTGAATAATAAAGCAGCGTCATCTAGCAAATGTAAATAAATAACCCAACAGCGTCTTTACTAATATTTCCCCTACTTCACAAAAACCATTAAAAATTCCTTACTTATTATGGCTACTGTCATTCGCTATATGGCGCCATGTTGTTTCCAAATTATGACATACTATTGAAAATGAAAAAGCCACATTTGGTGCCAATCTGATCAATAATTCTAAAGCTACAAGCCATAAAACAAAGTGTCCCTACTTTCTGGCTTACCCTGTAGAAGTAATAAAGACAACAAACACACTGTCACGTCACAGCATGAAAAATCAACGAAACTATTATATTTGCTGCATGTGCATACAGTATACTTACCACCCACAACAAAACATGCCACAACTACTAACACATTGCACAGACAGCGACGCGCCACTATTAAATCAATCAGAACAGAATCATCAGCTGCTGTGAACAGAAACGAAAACGATAAAATTAATAATTATTATTGACAGTCGTCAAAACACGCGGAGACAGGGAACAGTAATGACACCGACCGACAAGTTTTAATTAACCAACCACGAATGAAACAATCGAACGAACGACAGCGGTAAATAATAATGATCAACAACATCAACAAACCACTGCAAGTTGACGGCCAGCAAATGAAATTCACGTTCGAACGTATACGTCAGCATAATATTGTACTAACAGTTAGTAGTTGTCGTAAGTGACCAAAATTCACCAGCATTGCTGAAACACGCGTACACACACAAAACTTACTACAACTCTCTCTTTTTCCGTCTGCTTGCTGCTATTACAAAACAAAACACTGCAGTGAACTGTTACCTAAGCATGTGCAAAATAAACCTCACTATCATCGTTTGTTTGTCCAGCAATAAGAGTTAATATGCAAAAATGATGGTACGAGAGAGCTGGGGGCTGGTAACAAGTGGTATGAACAAATTTACTTTGTAACTATAAAGAAGTATTTTAAAGAGAAAGAGTCAATGAAATGCAAATGACAAAAAAACCACAGTGATGGTATAGTCACTGTTCTGTGTCACCAATATAACAAACTGTTTCGTGTTTATCAAGAAGCAGTTTTATACAAGAAGTAAACCAAATGTAAATTTTATACACTGGTAACGCTGCCAGAATACGTTTCAGTTTGTCACTAAGCTGTACTTGCAGTTTCACTCAAATTTTTATCACAGTAGGCCTACTAAAAACAACGCATTGATATCAAACTACGCTGCTTGCTACAATGTGGACAAAAATACAACAATTAGAAAATGAAAAGCAACCAGTGATAACAATACAATTTCCCAATAAATAATACACACACCAACGTGTACTATAATGAACAACTGATAAATAACACAAGCTAGAAACTCAGTTCTGGTGACAACCAAATGTGGGCAGCTGAGCTGACAGCATTCAATATGGCAGCGATGAAGACTAAATAGTTAATACGTATTTCCAACATTAAGCAATAATTCGGCAATGAGGGTAGTTTCGTTTAGTAAAAGAACTTCGCTAAATATTTCACAAGCATCCGGCCAATACGAAGAGTAAACTATGGCTCTGGACGGCACAGCATGTGAATAGGTGTGAGCATCATCTTCAACACAGGTGTCTATAGAGTTAACTGAATCGTGTAGAAATAAAGCAAACTGTGCAAGTGACTGTCGCTCAACTGTGATTTGACTTGGCAGTGCTGTTGGCCTGAGCTTCTCCACTTGCACAGTGGAGCATGTATTGTCCAAATCCCGGTTAATCTCAGCTACTGATTGCAGCTAGTGTATACTCCTGCCTGTCTCAACAGTGATCAGCTTCACTACATAATTCAACCTAGTGTTTGATTCCATCTGGCTAAGAGTGCAATGCTTACCGATTGTCAGTTACGTCCAAATATGCAGTCACTGTAAAAACAGAAGACCATGCACCAACAGAGTGGCATTAACGATTCAACATCAAAACGCTTACTGAAGCACGTAGGCACTCTCACACATTACTTACTACATGCCAAATTCACCTAACATTCAAATACACTAACTTCAAAACTGTTGCAAGAACAAAGGTAAGAAAGGTGCTCAAAAAGATCTGCAACTTAATATATATGCATTTCTTTCAATTTTTGTTGTAAATGTGAAATCATTTTAAACGTATAATGCCAACAGCAATAACATAAAATGTTAACAAAGGAGCACAGTAGTCCTGAGAAATGTGACCCATGTGGCCTGTGGTTTCATTTTAGCAACAAATTATAACACTTTAGAAAAAAGTTCCACAAACTCTGCAGTTAACATGCAGAAAAACCGATTGTGGTTTGCATTACTGGCACTACTTATTAATAGTCAAACTGCAAAACTGTTTGAATGACCATCGTACAACAAATTTTGATAAAATATTACAAAGTAATTTACATGCACAAACAGATGTACATGCATTGCAACTGCCAGAAGCCACACGATATGGGGGCTGCTATTTTAATGACACAACGAAAGAAAAAAATAGCTATTAGAATGTACAGTGATAAAACAAATTCCCTCAAAAGTAGCACAGAATTGACATCAGCAGCATCTGTTGAGTGAATGAGTAAAGTTTAACGTCCCACCTGACACAAATAAGTAAGTGTAAGTAAGTAAGTGAGTAGGGTTTAATGTCCCACCCGACACAGTATAGGTCATTTCGGGGACGGCCTTTCCAGGAAGAATGCACACAAACACATAATAACACAACAGTAAGTTTAACCTTTACAGAAACACAAAACACAAAAAAGACTAAACCTAAAATTGTAAGAATTCCATTATAAGTGTGCATATGTATTATGTAATTAAAAATAATGGTAATTCTAATAATCTTCCCTGTTATCCTCCAGTCATCAATCTCATGATGCTGTCTATTGGAGGACAGGGGGGAAGCAACTATTGAGTACAGGCAATGTTAGCTAATGAAAAACTTTGTAATAACACTGCAGCAACATTGCTTCATAATAGCTTCCACTTAAAACTAAGTGACAGTAGAGAACAAAATGGTACGAATCAGGCAAATCAGTCAGTGCAGAGACTTTACACTAGACAGGACGGTCACTCACTCACTCACTTGCATGATTTTTCAACTGCAGGCTTCAGCACACAGACTGACAGATAGCTTTACATGTACAGCTGGGTATGAAGACGTAAGACATGCAGGTTACAACTGGGTATGAATGACATTAAGCTGGTTTTCACATCAAAAATGCAACAAAGACTCCTACTACAGATATCAATAACAGTCTGACAATTACTACTAGATCATCACAGTCGAAAAAGTTGTGAACGAAGTAACAACGAACGATGTCAGAATTCAGCACAGTACCAAAGTGTGCTGCGAGCGATGTACACAGTGCGGCATAAAAACAACCCACATGCGTGCACAGCCTGACATTTCAACAACTGTTGCACAAATTTTGACACACGTTTCAGAGTTTATCAAAAAACATTCTGCCAATATTTCTAAGAACATAAGAAGAATGGCTAATACACTTTAAAGTCACAGTTATGACTATTAAAGAAAAAAGCAAAGTCATATCAAGCAGACTAGTACCTATCAAAAATCCTTGATAAAATGACAAGACATGACTTGCAAATTATGTACTCGGTAAACCATAACACTGAATTTTTCAACTACTTTGCTCTTTCAGTAGTTATTCTAGTAAACGTACCCCAATCCATATTCTTCTTTGTTTGCTCATCACAAAGTTCAAAACAGCACCAGCTTTTATCTCAGCTTCAATCCGAATGAAATTCACAGACAATATCACTAAATGTAGCTTTGCAAAATGTGCTAAAATGCTGCTACAAATCATATGTTGAAGCATCAGAGTACAACGCTAGAAGGATTGTCATTTATGCAGCACCATGCACCGTTAGCTGCACTAACCAAACCAGCAGACTCGCCAAATATTGAACTAGAAACATAACTACTACGTAACGACTGCAAGTCACTTTCAGAAAATACGACACACAACTCTCCACATGACGGTCAATCAATCAACAAAATGCAGGAAGCGAGGCATCTCCGTCCTCTCACCAACAAAGAAAACAAAAACTTGGCAAAATTACATCTACAAACAATGATCCTAATATACTTTGTATGAACTTCGACTGACTACAAGATCAACAACTGGACAGACCAACAAACGAAGTGGCCAACTCTCACCAATGTGACATTAACATGACCCGTTAACGAACTGTTGAGTGTACATCACATGTACAGCGTCGTAAGCAGCACTTGGTACACTTCTACAAAAACTCCTCATCGTCACATGCGCAAACTCGTATCAGGGAAACAAAAATGGCGATCAGTCATCTCACGTCAATTGTATAATGGCGGCAGCATTTGTTCTAGCAAATGCATCAAAGACTCAAGTGTTTGCAGTCGTTTGTTACTAGCACATCTACATCGATCGATTCAGCACAAGTCAATTAGCATAAACAAACAAACAGTCGATAGATATCAAATACCTTGGACAATGTCACTCACCCACAATATAAAGCTCACAAACGGTCAGTATAAATATGTATGCAGCATCTACACTGCGCTTGTCTACATTCACTAGAAAGCATCAAGCGATGACCAACTCAGTTAAGGCATAACTTGGGCAACTGTTTAATGCAACCAATCAGACGACAGACCGAAAGCTAGAATGCCCACTGTAACAGAACTGGCAGCATATCATAACCAGGGTGGCCGCAGTTTTGGGAAGAAAAAACTCAAGAATTTTTCAAAGACTTTCAAGTACCTTTTCTAGACCTATTCTAGAGAAGTTTCACCACGTGATGTCATAGCATTTAATGTTTTTCGCATTATATAAAAACCGCTGACAGCACAAAATTAGTACTATTAACCAGAGCAACATAACAGGTGAGTGAAAAAGATTCTCTGTAACTACTGTAAGTAAACAGTAAGTAAATACATTTATAAAGCGCACAAAGTCGGAGAGAAACTCACAGAATTTGAGGCGTTGGAGGTCAGGCGAGGCACTACAGATGGCTAGAGGTTAAAAAAAGAGCGCTTTGAGTTGATGACAAAAAAAGTTATTGAAGAACTATTGCGAATGTCAAAAGCGCAGAATTCCAAATAGCAGGGGCAGCTACAGAAAAACTTCTAAAACCAAAACATGCACAAACATGAGGTAGAGACAACAGATTAGTGACAGATGAACGCAATGTACGAGCTGGAGTGTAATGTTCAAGAACAGATTTCAGATAGGCAAGATGAGTGCTGTGGATGGTCTTGTATGTAATGCAGGCGATCTCGAATTGGATGCGCTGGTGAATTGGAAGCCAGTGATAATGTTTGAGCAGAGCAGATGGGCTGGTAGACTGACGGTTGGTGCCCTAGGCGACTAAACGAGCGACGGCGTTCTGTGCACGCTGCAGACGAACGACGTTTTTGATCTTTACGCTGACCAGGACAGAGTTGGTGTAACCAAACCGCGCTTTGACGAGAGCACAGATGACAATCTTCGCCATGTCATCAGTGAGGGCAAGGCGAATGTGACGCACGGCCCAGATATGGTAAAATGCTGGCTTGGAGACTGAGTTGACGTGGTAGTCAAATGTCAGGTGTTCACAGAGCATTATGCCCAGTACTTTGATAAGGTCTCCCAGTGGGTCATTTAGCCAGCGACGTTGACTGAGGTAAGACTAGAATAATGAGCAGAACTGCACACTGTCCAGTGCAAACAGCTTGAAATATTTACATGTAAAAATGCTAATAATGACTATAAGCTACTGAAATTCAAGACTTTTAAGGTGCAATTCTGTCAAATTCCAAAACTTAAAAGGCCCTATTCAGTTTTTAGCTCATAGAGAAATTGATACTTAGTTAAAGGACTTTGAAGGACATGTGGCCACCCTGTATAACACATACCACATCAGCATAATAACCAACTGACCAGCACCGACTGAATGGAGTAAGCTTCACAACCTTGTCACTACGCACTAACCAACGACTCATTAACTGGATCATAACCAAATAATGCAGACACACTGCCATGACAGCAAAAAAATAGACAGAAACAATAATGCATTGGGTGATAAACTGAGTTGACCTGTATAGTACAAATGATATGGTAAGAATAATCATCCAAACTGTTCTAATGCCCACACATTCCATTTCCCAAGTAGTATTAGACACTTATGCAAATGAACTGTAAAAACACTCTCATCAACTGAATATTAGTTCAGATTAAACCAAAAGACAAATAACTATCCAGCTGCCATGTTGGCTAGTTTCCACCTGTTTAGATTCCAAACTATTTCTCGCTCAACAAAATAACTGCATAAACCGACCAAATAACAAAGACAACAGTCACAGTATGTAACAAACAATATTGACACAGTGATACATTTATACATACCGACAATTACAACATTAATATAGATATATACTTCTATGCATTCATATATAAGTGAATCCTCACTTTTAAGTAACACAACAATTACATTAGAAATGGGCATATTGGTTAACACACATAAACCGACAACTTTGCCTTCTACAGTAGGTGTTAATCACAGTTGTGCAAGATATTATCGCTAACATCTTCAGAACGGTAAACCGATGTAAAACTAACACAAAGCTTATAAGGATGGATGTTAGCTTGACTGCAGAATACAACTTAAAACACCAACACGGCAACCAAGTGCTATCTGTAAGTAAATAAGTGACATTGACTCCTGTACAAGCAAGGGTTAATATGCAACAGAACATCAACTGACAGCAATCTCAGATAACTCCCACATACTCAGTAAATCAATTCACATACATATCGTACAGTACACAAACTTCTTACATTTACTAAATAAGTAAAAAAAACAATGCTTCAAACAAAAACGTCCACCAAAGTTAACAAGACGAATTCTGTTACTAAGTAACACTGAAGAAACACTCGTGTGACGCTGGCAATGCGCTGAACAAATGTCGCCACAAAGTTGCGTGCTTGTAGAGTGTGTGCGTCGGTTAAACAACGATGAAGTGATGACATCGGCTCATGCAGTGGACAGACAGACAGACATTGTTGACAACAACGTTCCATTTCCTAAAATCCACTCACACGGGCTACAAACAACAGCATCAAGACTCGACGGCACGAGTGAAAAAACACACACACACACGCACACAGCTGAAAATCAGCTTGGCTGATAATAAAACAAAACCTTCCATTAAAACAACAACAATGTGGGCACATCGAAGTTACAAGTTCTTCTAACACAATAAATACACACAGCAGTGCCGCAATGGTGGCAAGCACCTAGCCAACTAAGTAACAAACCAAATTGCAAACTACGCAAGCACATGTACTCCGTACTCAATGGTACACAACAACAGCAAAGAAAACGCACCAAACACTATAACGACAACGTCCTAACTGAACAATATCCAATTCACAGTTAAAATTGTCCACACACACATTCTGGGAATAAAAATCTAACTGACACACGCACAAACACACACAAATATACAGACAATATCCGATATATGAAGAAATCAACAGGACAGTACGTACTGACCAACTTGCTGGCTATCACTGTGTAAAAGCACTCAACAACGACACAGTCTCCACCGTTCAGCTTCAACATTGCACAGACATGAGGACAATGAGTTAAACATTGATGACAGATACGCAGAGTGACAGAAACTTATCATTACCACTTCACACTGAAAACCGACCATAAAGTAAAACATGTATGACACTTGCGGAGTAGAGAAAATTACCTGATGTGCACTTGATCAGACATGAAGCAATACACTATATCCGGTAAAAAACTGACCCCCTAGACGTCATGCAATAAAAATGTCAAATCTGAACGAATAAAGTTTTGCACACTTAATCCCCAATAAATTTCTGAATAGATTGCCAAATGTCGTTAAAAATATTATTTCTTACCAAAATTATCAAATGTTGAATATTGATAACAACATATCTTCATTACCAATATGGCGTTACATGCTGCAGTCGCTCAAGCGGAAATGACGTTTGTCAACACAATCAAAATAACGTAAACAATAACAAAATGTTGTTTTCTGCAAATGGTGGTGTTTTAATTAAACTGTTGAGACAAGAGAAAGAGTATGGTGCTAAAAAGTTTGTAGCTGAATTTCCATGCAAGCCGTGGACACTGTCAAGATTAAACAAATGGCTGCCTCATACTGAACACTTCACGTTTTGAGGCAACCTCGCAAAAGCTCCTGTAACTATTGTTTGCGTAGATAGATCTAACTGAAATTTGGCACTTTGATTGCCAATAGATGATGCATTGTTGATGTAAAATTTTGCCAGAATCAGATGTTGTTTGTTAAAGTTATGCAAGTGTACACAGGGGTTTACTTATGTAACACCATATTGGTAACGGAGATATTTTGTTATCGATATTCAACAATTAATAACTCAGCTAAGAAATAATATTTTTCAACAAAATTTAGTGACAGCTACAGGAATTTACTGAGGATTAAGTGCACAAAATTTCATTTAGATTTGCTCAGATTTGACATTTCTATTGTATGATGTCTAGGGGTCAGTTGTTTTACCAGACACAGTCTATAAACAGTAAACTAAGACATACAAACCAGGTGTGAATTTAACTGGCTAATCTAAGGACAAACGAGATTCTCAGTGTACTATAACCAGAGAAAATGCACCAGGGTAAAAACATTTAATACATTTAAACAAAATATCACAAATTTTCAGCACATACGAGCCACAACTTTTCCAATACCCATAAATGCATTTTTTACCATCTGGGAGAAATGCCAAACTGTAAAATCTAACCTACACATTATCAATAAACAGCAGCAGTGTAACTTTACAGATGTCAGCGAAACAGCAACGCTTTGCACTGTACGCACTGTACTGGTATGTAAACCCGGCGATAATTTAGTTAACAATAACTTAGTTATAATCTATAAACTTCACAATAAAATACAATGCACAAATAAGATGCTGGTGATTGGTAGGTGAGTGAAGAAGACAGCATCCGTGAAGTATGAAACACTGCAAAGTGAGTGACTTCCAGTGGATGATAGATGGTGCTGACTAAGACGAAAAATGGCTCTGTGTGTGGAAGACCGTACAAACATACACCCGGACTGACTGTCTGACTGATGGACTATGCATGAAAGTGATGAAAGCAATGTTGTGCCTACAACAACACAACAACTAAGTAACAACATTGACAAATAAACCGTATCTGTGATAACTATTCAGTCACCTACCTGCAATAAGTTCGATTAAATAAAAATGCAACAGTACCTAGAAAAGGAGAACAAATTTGGAACTTCCATCATAATTTATCAAAACTAGAAATTTGGGGCAAAGCCAAACGTGAGTCCGCCTGGCGCCCTAATTCCGATTGGGAGAAATTAGGGGGGGAAAGAGGGGAAGGGGTAAAATTTCCCCGGCATCAAAGTCACGTAGCCCGAACTCAAATGCATTAGCATACGCCGAACGTGCATTGTCGACTTAGGGTAGGTCAACATGAGCGCTTATAACTTTGTTTGTAGTGGACCGAATTTCACAAAATTTTTTTTGTTCAACGCCCAAAAGATCGTTCTCGTCAATGGCGTTTAGATTTTGTCGCTATCTTCATCAGTTTCAGAGATATTCACAGTCAAACTCGAAAGTTGTCGTAAAACGTACTAAATTTTGGACGTTTTTCCTCTCCCAAATTTTAAGGTAGGCGGTGCCCCCAAAAGTTGTACTTGCGTTAACACCCCACCTAGAGCCGCATCAAGTGCCAAAGTTTCATCGGCTACACCCCCTAACTCCGAAGTTATAAGCGCTCCTTTATTGCATTTTAAGCCAATTTTTGATCCCCTTTTGAAAAAAATTGTAAGGGGGGCCTCCATCCCCGGTGGGGGGTGCGCTAGTAAGACTTGGTCATTCTCTAGCGCGTGTAAAAATTTGGAGGCGCAGCACCCCCTAAAGGCCGAAATATAGTCTTCCGAATAATTTGATTTTGGTGGGTAAACATTAGCCATGTAATCTCTGATGTTAATGGACTGAAGTTTACACAATTTTTTTTATTCAACGCGGAATTAACTGTCTTTGATAACGCTGTTTACCGCTTGTCGATATCTCTATCCAGTTTAGAGATATTTGCGGTCAAACTCGAAAGTTGTCGTAAAACGTACTAAATTTTGCACGTTTTTTACCCTCCCAAATTTTGAGGGGGCGGTGCCCCCTAAAAATTGTACCCGCGTTATCACCCCCATCTAGCAGCACGTCACGTGGCAAAGTTTTTGGCTCCAAAGTTCTCGCGGCTAATACGCTACATTTCAAGCCAATTTTTGACCCCCCTTTGAAAAAAGTTGTAAGGGGGGCCCCGTCCCCGATGGGGGGTGTGCTAGTAAGACTTAAGTCATTCTCAAGCGCGTGTAAAAATTTAGGGGCGCAGCAACCCCTATGAACCGAAATATGGTTTCCGAAAAATGCGCTTTCGGTGGGTTTAATTCAACATCGAGATCTCCAAGGTCACTGGACCAAACTTCACCGGACTTGTTTCGCCTAACGCAGGAGGAATCGCGGTAGACGGAATAAAAATCCGATTTTGAAAATTTTCATCTGTTTTGGAGATATTCGCCGCCGAACTTCGAAGTCGTCCGAAATCGGGCCAAATTTTGCATGTTTTTTGCCCCCCAAATTTTTTTGGGGTGTGCCCCCCAAAATTTTGGACCGGCATTATAAAATTGGGCCTAGTACTGACCATCGTGCAAAATTTCACGCCAGTCGGCCCACGCATCTCGGAGATCTCGCGTCGGAAGAAAAAAAAACATCTGGGCTAAAACTTAAGTCCGCTCCGCAAGCTATCACTTTCGGGCGGACTAATAACTGACTGCTCAAAAATATTATACCAGCAACATGAACAGCACAAGATTAGATGCATCAGATGAACTGCACATTTCTCGATGTTGTATTGGAGTTATGTCTATAGTTTAGTATTGCGAAAAACACAATATAACTACATATAAAGCAAATAAATAAATAAATAAAATGTATTAATAAAGCACCATAATGCAGTAGCTTCAGAGATGCTAATGGTCACAGATTACAGAAAACACCATCAAACCCTCTCACCGATCTGTAAAATTAATATCAAAACATGCACGCAAATAATACCGAAACAATTTATTCAGCCTCCTAGCTGATAACTGAACCCAGACCTGGCTGATAACTGTTTCAAGCTTAGTGACCCTATGAGCCATAGAGTCAGAAACATAATTGATAAAACAAGAGTCAACAAACCGATGTAGATGCATCTTACAGCATACACAAGAAACATTTCATCACTGTGTCCCAGGTAAAAAGCCACTTCTATTATTAGGGCGCACAGACCGATAGTCCGGAAGGCCTTACGTTTTACAACAGTTTTTCTTTCTTTTTTCTCATCGCGAGATCTCCGAGGTCCGAGGGCCGATCTCTGCGAAATTTTGCCACATGTTCAAAAGCACGTTCAATTTATAAATGCCTGTCCACAAATTTGGGGGTCTGCTCCCCAAAAAATTTTGGAAGCAAAAAACATGCTAAATTTGGCCCAATTTCAGACACCTTTCCACTTTGAGCACGAATATCTCCGGAATGGATAGAGATATCCAAAATCATAAAACCTGGTGCAAGACAGCGTTCCCTCATGCGTACAACGAAAAAAGTTAGGTAAACTTTGGTGCACTAACCACGGAGATTTTTAGGTGCAATTGTACCCCAAAAATCAACTTTTTCGGAATACCATATTTCGGCCCCTAGGGGGTGTTGCACCCTGAAATTTTTACACGTGCCATTGAAAAGTCTTGCTAGCCCATACCCCACAGGGGATGGGGTTCCCCCAACTTTTTTTCTAAAGAGGGGTCAAAAATTGGCTTAAACTGTAGCGTATTAGCACCTATAACTTTGGGGTCAAGGGGAGTAACCACATGCAACTTTGCCACATGACGTGCAATAAGGTAGGCATTATCACTTATATATGTAAGGGCAAAAATATACGTGAGGGCAAAAAACTTCCAAAATTCGGCGCGATTTATGACAACTTTCAACTTTGACCACAAATATCTCAAGAACCAGTCAATATGTCGAAAATTAAAGGAAACTTCATTGAGAGCAATTCTTGCTGTGTTGAACAAAAAAAATTGGTGAACTTTTGTGCACGAATAAAAAAGTTATAGACACAGATGTTGACCCACCCAAAATCAACTGCGCGTGCAATTTTAGACAACTTGAAAGTTTGGTCGCGAATATCTCCGGAACGGATCAAGAGATCAACAATTGGAAACAAACTTGATTGACCGCCATCACTACCACATTTGACAAAAAATTGGTAAACTTTGGTACACTAACAAAAAAGTTATAGGTGCAGATGTAGACCTACTCAACTCGACAATGCGCATTCTACTTTGCATTTGAGTCCGGGCCACATGATTTTGCTACCGTGGGTATTTCAACCCCCAAACTTTTCCCCCAATCGGACTTACGGTGCTGGGCGGCCTCACGCTAGGATCTGCCCAATATTTCTAGTTACAATTACTTTGACAGATGTGGCCAGACTTCAGTAGTTATATCACATTTGCACTGAGCAATAAACTGCAGAATTGTCTGCTTATGCCTCATTCCACAATTTATCACTAAGCACGCCAAAGTAAAAAAAACTGTTAAATTGAGCCACATATGCCAAAGTAGCTTCTTTTTATCTCTGACATGGTGTATACTGAGTGGTGCATAGAAGTGGAACGTATGGTTAATTTAACGAACAGTTTCAGGAATGAGTAGTAGCCTCGATCACTGCAGAGAAGATGTTAAACAATGTGTTTAACCCTTCTATGCCTAAGCTTTTTCGGCAGCCTTCCCAGCTCAAGAGGTCGATTCGACCCCTCCACCAATAGTCGCAATTTGCTTGATACTTTGCGGCATTTTACACATCACTTGAATGGATTTTAGAAGTGGACATCAGAACCGTCTGCTATAAAATTTTTGTAAGAAAGTAAATAAGTAAGTAAAACATTAATTTATAGTGCATAAGGTTAAAATTAATCATTTTTGTCTCCTGTCGAAAGTTGAAATATATTTGAGGTATTTTTATCGCAGAAACGCATTAACTATTCAGATAAACAACAAATAAACACGAAAACTGAGAAAAATGCAGTTAATTATAATTTTCAGCATCAACAGCAATACCGGGGAGCTAATTTATCGGTATTATCCGATATATTCCAGGACCTGAAAAACGTGACCTGTCAAGGGTAAGATAGTACGTAATATGTCAAAAAATACCTTTGATGCTTAGGAACAGATATACAAAATATATTGGTGGTATCGGCGCAAGACAAAAAATAATTCTTAAAAAACTGCAAGAAGGGGTCGCTTTGACCCCCTAATTAGGCATAGGAGGGTTGAATGTTGAACAAGACTGCACTTCTCTGCAATGATTGCGGCTACGAGTAATCGTGCTCAATCCACTTCCACTTTTATGCACCATCCTGTACGGTGAGAGTAGAAACAAGACTGACTGTCAGTGGGACCGGCCACCGGCTGTCGACCCTGTCTGTCTAGTAAAGCTTTGGTTCAGTTTTGGGACGTTTCAGGTGAACTTTGAGCCGCTTCGTTCCAATCTGATAGCCGTTCATGGCATGGATTGCTGATTGTGCTGAACTTGGATTGTCATAGCTTACAAACCCTAAATATAACACACCCACACAAACAACATTAGGTGAAATAGCCAGCCACAAAAAGAACAATAATATGAAATCTTCTCACACACATATGAGATCTTTCAGCCTGATCCCATAAAGTGAGCAGTGAGCAGCATCGACTACAGTGAGCTTCTATTTGGCTGCCTACAGAATGACAACTCTCTTTGCCAGCACACTTCCCTGACATTTGATAACATTCTCACAATATCCATACTTTTCTCAGACCTCTGTCAAATTCCCGCATGTTTTCAAGTTTTGCCAAGTACAATGGTCATCCCATGCTGACTGCTGAAGCCTGAATGACTGAAACAGTCTGCTGACCAGTTAATGCATCAGCATCTTTCATATGCCGCGAAATTTTAACAGCTACCGAAACTTTAGTCAACCAGGTGGGCCTATAAACGGCATGTTACTATCATTTCAAAAAGTATGTACAGCACAGAAATCCTGAGTATAGCCTTGCTAACTTAAAAGCAGTACACGCTGATAAGCTGGATGTAAATTCAGCCGATGAGTTTATTCAAGGATGCTACACATCTGATGTTCTGTCCATCATTGTGTTGTTAAAACAAGCCCAGCTGCAAACATCATAAGCCACCCGGCTTGAATCACAGCAAGGTCTAACTGAAGCCTGCAAATCCAAATTTGGTTTTAATAGTGAGACAGCCATGTGACATGTAAATGTGCAAACAGGTACAAACCATACAGTTAAACAACATTATGTGAGAACTGAGAATTTAAAGGCCAAGTCGCACGAAAAAACGATATTGGCTAAATATGTGCAGAATGTAACACTAATTAACAATTCCCTGATCAATTACAATGAAAACATTGCTCTGAAGTAATTTTCAGAGAAATATGCTATGCCAGCCGAATGCATCCGAACGTGCCACAAATACTGATGATGTCACTCACATGACGCTTGGTTGACAAACTGACATTTACATTTGAAAATACTAAATCCGTCAATTTTCTCCCAAAAAATGTTAGACTTATAGTACAAGCAATGATACATATGCGACATCAGAAATTACGTCATTATTTATTTGTTCACTACTAGAGGTGTGCAGCTACTAAAATTAACGATGTACTGAAATATTATGGTTTTTAGTGGGTTAACTATTGATGAAAAATTCGGTCTTTTTGAGGCTACTTGGCCGTAAATTAAGCTGCATTTGACCTCAAGGCAATAAAGCTGGTTAGCAACCCTCCTGCAGGTGACGTCACAGTTCCGAAAATGTCCGAAGCTGTGAAAAAAGAAAAGTGAGTACTTTAAACTTGATTTGTAGGGTATTAAGTTGTATTAGCAACCAGAAGATTAATGAAGATTGACAAATTAGCATTTGATTAAGCCAATTAGCGCTTTATAACAGTTACGTAAAATGATACGACTTAGACTTTAACCTGAAAGTATATGCAACAAATTGACACAAATCCAAAGGTCAACACAAGGCAATAATAAACAAGTGATTAGACAAGTTGAAGACTGACCGAAACATTTGCTAAGGTTTGTTTGCTTGTCGATGTAAACCTTTGATGACAAAACGTTGCCAAACGATGAAAATAACTGAGCCAGATCATAGTCAGTAAACTCTTGTGGCAAGTGATAGATGAAAAGATTTGCACCTTCCGGACCTGCACGTCCAACACATTCCCTTGTCTACTAATGGCATTATTATCTGTCCCACGTGGTCTAACTAAATATAACTTCAACAATGAGTTTTGCAATGCAAATTAAAGGAGAATATCTGTAGCACTCAAATCTTTAAATAAAAAAATGTTGAGTTTAGTGTGGAGCTTAGCTGTGAAGCACACTTGAGCTAATGCTCAGTCATTGTCGTAGCAAATGGATGGCTGGATTCTACAACAAAAACTAGACCAAAATAATATTCAAATAATGACAATACATGCTTGAATAAGTTATATAAAATACAAAAATTCAGGTGCTAAACTTAGACTAGCTCATAATAGCAGAATACTAGTACAGATGATAGAAGTCCATGAGTGAACATAGATCTGTGACTCAAGTGCATTAATTTGACAGCTCATATAGCACATAAGACACAAACGTCTCATGTCATGCACCTTCGATCTGTTTGGTTGCTGAGAAACTGGACGCAAAACCACCAGTCATGCCTGATCCAAGATGACTGCCAGCAGACCCACTGTTAGCATACTTCATCTGAGCCATCGACTGAGCAGAGGCCGAGTTTGAAAACATTGCTGCATAACAAACAAACATCGACGTCACAGCAAACTAACACTGCCATATAGCAACCAACAGTACATGAGCATAAAAAATGCCACCAGTTAGCTATAATACAGCTGTGATTAACTGTCTTAGTACAATGGTCAACTCTGCTGCACACCTATATCACTTCTATGCTAACTTACATCTCTGCATTTTACTTGCAAACTTTGGCAGATGTTACAGTGTCATACAATGCATGTATTAACAATCCGAAAATATTTATTTTGTGGTAACAGAACCAAAAAATAATATACAGTATACAGTTAGCAGTGTAAACTGTAAACAGCAAGAACACCATCTTGCCACAACAAAACACTGTATCTAGGAGATCAAAGAGTCAGAAGCAGCAGTATAGACAGCAACAACAATATGCCTGGATTCAACAGTCCGGAGAGAGCAGTGCCAGCACCAGCACCATACTGCTGCATGGCCTCAGCGCCGCCGACTGCACCTCCACTGACTGAACAGCCATTGCTACCACCCACTGCACCGGCACCTATACTGTTCATTGCACCACCTACCACACACAAGCACAATACAATCACCATTTACGCAGTGCCATTGAGGAGAGACATCCAGGAGTGTCAGTCAACTCAACTGAGTAATCTCGTAGAAAGCAGTTCAGTTTTAAAGTGACATTAGAAAAGACCAACTGGTGTCACTTAATTCATGTTGCGTAGACGATGATCTGGAAGACTGCTCCAAGCAGAAGGCAGCATAAGTAGTACTTAGCCAGTCCGAGTGAGTGAATATCTTAATGGCACAACAGCAGTTCAGCACACAAGAAACCATTACAAGGAGTCAGTCTGCTAGAGAATGAGATGTGTGTGGCACAGTGTTGCCCAAAACACGTTTCAAATTGCTTCTTGCACAATTTTGAATTTTTATAATATTCCATCAAAAAAATGGTACAATTGTTGTCAGTATACTGATGAACAAAAATCAACTTAGAGAGAGTACAAATCCAGAGATAACAATAGTCAATGACGATAAACTATGGCACTGGTTACACTACACTGTACTCGTATGTTTGGCACGCACTTCAATTCTTTCTAACTGTGTCCAACTGGCCATTAAGTTTGGAGGAGAGTAAACAGTCTTACTAACAATGGGCGAGATTATACACCACACCAATGCCACCATGCAACTGTCTATATACAACAGCTGCACTTACACTACTCATCTCTCGTATTTCATCAACACTGTTACTGTCTAGTTGTTAAAAAAAAATTAAGGTTAAATCGCTGATACGAGATCACGCAGTATTACCCCCCACCTGATACAGTCAAACCCATCCCTGCCTTATAAATGAGAAGAGGGCCAGACATCCACATATCACTGCCGTAACCTTCCTGGCAGTGAAGCCAGTACCAATTTGTGCTGTGTAGTGAAAAGAGGCAAATGTGTGTGAACAACTTGCCCAAGGCAGTGACCCGGCTCGGAGTCGAACCTGCAACCTCAGGGTTACAAGTTCGGCACATAAACGTTACACTACCTAGTTGCTGACGTCTCAATAAAATTTTACCAATAACAATGAATCACGACTGACATGATATCGTACATATGGCTGTAACCTTCTTATTTATGGCTGGCAAAGTTTCAGGCTACTATAGATTCATAGCTGCAAATAAGAAGTTTGCAAATAAAGATTTTGCAAAAAAAGTTTCAAGGCTCTCACAAAATCAGAAGGCCCACACAGCTTTAGACCAGGAAAAATGTCACGGTAAACATAAAGCAGAGCAGACGACACATCGGACGTTCACGAGTAATGTTTTCACAGACAATTCAGACAAGAACGCTTTGCAGATACTTATTACAATGCCAAGATGCACAGCGAGAGAGATATCTGATGACAGAACACTGTTGCAAACTAATTTTTTGGTCACGATTTTAAAACTGCTGTTAAATTTTTAAACTGCAGCTATTTCCTTATTGCATTTCTTACCGTCTACATTGAACAAGTGTGTAAAGTGTAATCTGGCAAACCTGGTGAATGGCTGATGCCGTGCATGCCTGCTGATGCTGCTGCCATGTTGCCGCTGCTGTTAGCACCAGAAGTATTCGGCATATGCTGATATGCAGCCATGCTGGCTGAGTTGCCTGCAGAACTCATTCCTGCAAGCACACCATGGCATATCACCTATTATATGTTACTAACAGAGGAAATATACCGTTAAAATGACATTTTCTTTCCAACATTACAATTACCTTAGCACTACCTAGTCATATGTGCTGACTGCTGAGTTATACAATATAATATTATCGAGTTTTAGTATGACTTGTGACAATAAGTACAAACAACATACATTTAACTAGGTTGTTAGCTGTGCACACCATGCAGTTACACTCTTCTTTTCTAACACGATGTACTAAGCCAAGCATTTAATACGATATGCATATATGCACCAATAAAGGCACTAGCATTGACCAATTATCAGGTAATACTGATTACCAGTGCCTCTGTACTAAACGGACAAGAATTATTAGTTAACTATTACTAAGTACTGGTCAGCACATACCTGGACTGTTGGCGGCAAATGCGGCCAATGCAGCCAAGTTCAAATTCTGCAAACCTTGTAAATTATTTGCATCACCTAAATCAGCAGTACACACACACTACTATACCAGCAGTAGACATAGTGCCAATAACTTATGTGACAATACAATGGCAGTCAACAGATCTATTTCAAGTTGATGGCAACTAAAGTGGCATGAATAGCATGATCAGTGATCTAATGCAAATGGTATGGCACTCATATACAAAAAATGCATAGTTTATGGTGAATTCTTTCTGGAACACGCAACTAATGTAAACTCATGCAGCAGTGGCGTGAAAGAAACACTACAACTAGAAGGCACTTGTGAGAGTGCATATCTCTGCCAAATGAAGTGATTTAAACATTACTGCTACTACACTGTGTCTCAAAAAAACATCCCCGACATTTTCGATAGTAACTTGAGAACTAATTATCAGATTTTCATAATTCTGGGTACGAATATTCGTGACACAAAAAATACAATAACCAAAATAAACAAGTGATGAGACAAACCGTAAGAGTTGGGCATGGACGATGGATTAGGCCCAGAGCCAGCGGCCGCAGCATTAAGAAGTTGCAGAGCGTTCAAGCCTAGCACACAACATAAACCATTCCTCATAAGCCGGCCCTCCGAACCTATCACCATTCATCAATGTAACCAATGACACAGCTGATGTACTGACCAACCACTAAAACTGACGTGATATTCATTTTGGCCAGTAATGAAGTCTTATTTCAAAGGCACATCTCTCCAGACAATCACTTGCACTGGTACTGACAAAAAGCAAAAAAAAACTGCAAAAATCAAACAAACAGCACTAAAATGTAAAGCGAGTGTGTGAGTAAAGGTTTAACATCCCGCTCAACATATAATAGGTCATTCAGGGGACAGCCTTCCCAGGCAATGCACATGAAAAACACTAAACATTACAGCTAACAAATGTAACAGAAACATAACGAAACAGAAAGTTTAACCTTCAGATAAAACCCGATGTGCAACACAAAACAGAAAAAAATGACCCAAGCCTAAAATTATAAGAACTGGCCATTATGAGCATGCATATGTAACAGTAATGGCAGTTCAAATAATCTTCCCTCTTATACATCAAAACCTGGATAACAATAAATGCACACAAAAACATAATAACAGCAAACAACGAATTCCCATACGCAGTTGTGAACAAAGCTAACTAATGACAATAAACTAAAAATCTGGTTTATGCATCTTCAACACCATCTAGCCATGATACGAATCGAGCCTACTCAAAAACTTCCGAGATCCACATGGGGGCAATTACACCGACATAAAGCTTTCACAACTCTTAGAACCGTACATCTGTCTGATATGTAGGGCCCACAGTTTTCCACGGGTCGCAGAATTTTGAGACCAGCCGCGGAGAAATGACCAATGATCAGTACGATTGTCGGCTTCACAATGTAACTAAATAGACTAACTATATCACGAAAAAGATAAACTAACGTGCCTAAAACTGTAAGCTCTACTAATAGCCATCGCAATACGGCACACAATAATAAATCAATAATTCTAGTGGTAGATTGGCGATCTTGCTGTTAGCACTGGAAAATTGCTAGAGGTAGATCGGGTAGATACATTATTGGGAAGATGGTAGAATTTATATGCCTGGAAGACGTAGAAGGTCTACAAACCATGTCACGACACTGTCACGTATTTAAATCAGGCTTATTCAGTATTATATCAGAGTCTATCTCGAGCCAAAGCTGTTTTTTTGTAACACGGACATAGAACTATAGTGCTTTTGAATAAATTTTATTTAAAGCTTGGTAACTGATAACATTTCAGTTCCAACCAGTCTTAGCAATGCAGTGAAGAAGAAATGTGGCTGCATTCTTACATTAACAACGAGATAAATGTAATTAGGTAAATGGAGATCTACCGCTAGTAATTTTCTGCTCTCTAGTACGAGATCGCGGATCTACCACTAGCACTGACCATAATAAATAAACACAATTTGATTTGACAGATTGCACTTTTGAAAAAAAATTGATAATTTTCTTTGAATGTTGCCAGCATAACTGAGCACAATGCCAGCCTTCAATAACTGAAGGTTATGCACAGAATAGAGCTCAGTTTATTCACAAACAGATGTCCGCGGCAAGCCGTGGAATTTAAACAATTTTGCCGTGCTGAGCCACGAAATTCAGCAAACTGGCCTGCGGAATTTGGCAAAATTTGCCGCGGAAAACTGTGGGCCCTACTGATATGTACATGATGAACGTGGTTTATCACAATGACCGACATTAACATGACAATGCAGCAGACTCACCAAGCCCAAGGTTGCCGAGATTACTAAGTGCACCGGCGTTTGATCCCGAGCCACTCTGCTGTAACAACTGAACACAACAGCAAAATTACTCTGAAATTTATCTAAACAGTACGTAAGTGCCACACTAGTGTTACATGCTATGCTAGTATGCTGTTTATTATAAACCCCCGGTGAATTCATCAACTGTCCGTGATTCTCATTTGCCAGGATCTTAAGCTTTAACTTCCAGAACTTTTCAAAGCCAAACTTATTTTCCAGAAGTTTCAGGGATCTGAAAAAACAAAGAAAAGCACGCAGGACTTCCCAAGAGGCATGAAAGTACTGATGTTTTCTTTCGATGTGCCATGAGAGATTGCCATGCATGATGTAATTTAGACGTCACAGTATCGTTTGGTAACATAACAAATGTTTCCTTGTGTTTTTATAGTTGAAATAAGACGATAAAAAAACTGAAGTTCATCGGTCAGTGCTGAGCATAGAAACACACTGCTAACACAGTTAACAGTTAAGCCATATCAGTGCTTACAGTCAGCTCTTTGCATAGGAATACGGCCTACTGGACAAGTACAGAGTACTGACGGCAAGATACTGCTGACTGAGAGCGCCAAGGCCAACAGCACCAGCACCATTCAACAGCTGAGCCTGCATCTGCTGCAGTCGCTTCATCTCCTTCTCTTTCTGTGAATCTGCCAGCTTTACCACCAGCGGCGACCGACAACCCTGCATTACACGCAGCAATGCTATAAGTCAGAGACCAGTCAAACACCAATCAGTTTAAAAAAATAAAGATCGCACGGTGCTTTTAGACACCATTTTCAGCAAGCAGCAGATGACGTGTCACCACTGCCAGTATGGCACCTAAAGCAGCAATCAAAGGCTGCAATACTGTGTCAATTCTGACACTCTTTCGTACACTCACCCACCACAGTGGCACCCATGGCACCATAATTTGCTATAAATTCAGCAACTTTTTTCGATGATTTTCATATCGGATTAACATCACAAGCAGACTGGTAATAGCAGCAACACACAATATCAATTGACAATCAACTACAGCAGACAGTGCCACTGTAGTCTCGGCAATGCGACAGTGACCAGACCAAAAAGCTTTTAATAAATTCGGATGGCGAAACAGCAAGTAACAAACAATAAGAATTTATCAAACTAAAACTGTTGAACAGAAATCATTCTGCAGAAGACAACAGCAGCTGCTGAAATGTCAGCAATTGGTAAATAAAAATGTAACATGATACAGCATAATTAATCACACCAGAAGTGATACACATCAGGAAAGAACAAGTCAAGTCCTTGAAATGAGATGAAAAATCCTACCAATTTCCACACATCTATGATTACTTACTGTTTGCAGCAACAACACCTGGTGAACAGTCGTTCTGAAAAACGCAGTGCTCAGCGATTGCCAAAATATCAGCAAAAACAATAAAATAAAGGTTGCATTTAGATGAATGTCTACATATAACTTATATACTGTTGCAACCAGAGTCTATTCAAAGACATAAAAGCATCAGCCTACTTCAAGTGTTCTTGAATGATGAAGAGTGCGTATGGCATTCTGAGCACACTGCCGGCTTGACAGAGTCACAAATGCACAACCTGACACATTCACGACGACAAAGTTTAACTGTTTGTCAACTTCTCAGCTTGACAACAGAAACTTCAGACAACAATACCTGACATATAAGTTCTGTATAAACAATGGAAATGCAACAGAAGTTCGAACGGCAGAGACAGGCATTAAATAAAGCAGTCGACATGTTAGCCAGATTCTAAGCACCAGCAGTTGGCTCGCAGCAGACTGGAAATGCACTGATTTTACCGATGACGGGTGTCAGGCCCATAAGTGCAAAAGCCATTCTTAGCTTTGTCTTTAGTAACGATGTAATTTATTAATGCCAATGTTGTAGTTGAATCTGTCTGATGCCTAGAAACTGAGTTTTTGGCCAAGGTTTTGCAACAGAACTAAGATTAATAGCAATACCTTTATCAAATACATTAATTTCATCACAATTGCAAAAAAGTGTACATCATCGAATTCAGTAATTGCCAGTTTTCATCAAAAATAAAAAAAAACTTGTTTCGTGAGATTTGGTAACATACATGCATATACTTTACAAAAGCATCAGAAATTTCTCAGCCAACTATACACAGAACCTACTACAGCTCACAGCATCAGTACAAATATACAAGCCAATAATAAACGCCGACCTCGACTCTGACCACTTTGTTCCCGCAATATGGTACACTCTTCGATTGTTCCGAATGGTGCAAACATCATACGGACGTCACTCTCACTACACTTCTTTGATAACATGCCGACAAACAGTTTCCGCTCTTCTACTGCAATTACACACACACACAGACACAAGGCACTCCCACCACCACTGAAGTCACATCTACCACTTATTCAAAAACTGCTACGCACCCCTGGTACCAACATATGGACATAATAACAACTCCTGGCTACGGATACCGTCAACAAATACAGAGATTATCTCTTTCCCTGACAGTTGATTTTACTCATCCTGCCAACACAATGAACACCGTATTTAACCTAAATAAAAGTAAAATGACCACTTACAAGCAATGAACATACCCATTTGAAGAGTAAACCTTATAATCAACCACCGTATACTAAAGAACGACATTTACCATCAGATTCTGCTATAATAATGCTCCTTCCATCAAAAATGTCATCTGCATTGTGTTTATATTGATGCACAATGTCACCATGGACAATGAGCAATCATCTGATCTAGAATCAAATTTGTTTCCTGCAATGAAATTCGCTTCATTGAGGATTTCAGTGGAATGTGAGTTGAGTAGAATCGACTGATTAGTTTGACTGGCATTTACACAATCTTAATGAGTAATGACTTTGTACCAGCACATCTGTCACAGCGATTAGCTAGGAAGACGTCATAGTGATTCTATGCAATAACATACATGTTCTTGGACAACATCATCATTCATCAACCACAGTTTAGTCTTTAAATAACGTTAATAACTAATTAACTGGTAATTTTTGAAGTTAATTATTACAATTTTACTCATTACCAGCTGCAATAATAATGCATGATACATAAAACAAACAGCAAAAAGAATGTGAAACTTGCCTCGTTTTTCACTATCTGCAGGTTTCATTTGAATGGGATGCTGCATCTGTAACAACATATACAAGCCAACATATACAGTTATACACTAACAGTGACAAAATATAGCCTACCCAATACCCATCTTATTTCTCTATAAGCAACTCATAACAACAAAATAGAATCCGTGCTCTTATTATTAGGGGTGGTCAAAAAGTAGTAAATGTGTGCAGTATGTAAACAAAAAGTAGACAAATGAGACACAACCATAGATCTATTTTACAACACAGTCACCATCTTTGTAAGTTTGAATTTTTCGATCTACTAAACTAGTACACCAGCGTCAGTCAGTCACTTACCCCAGGCAGTGTTTTTATGTTGTGTAAAGAGCTCTGAGCTTCCATTGCAGCTCGTCGTGTGTAAAAAGTCACAAAACAACAGCCTGCAGAGACAGGAATCAACAAACACCCAACATCATTAACAAAACACTCAATAACGCACAAGGATACATTATCCAATGTCAGCAAAAATAATTGCAAATAATATCGGTAAATCTTGTTTACCCAACTATCACATCAGACTGTCTGTAGCTCCCTATGGTAACCCATCTCAGACTTATGAAGCATCACCTGCCACATGGAATCACACAGCATTACCTACAACCCAATGTAAGTAGTGTGGTAGACATGCCCGCTGCCCCACTCAACAATAGTCAGACAGACTGCTACTTGATTTACCTGCAACGGATGGATGAAAAACCACTTTACGTTGGTGGCTGGTTACATAGTGAAATGGCTTACCTATCATTCCACAAGAGAGTCACCCATCCAAGTCAAACCAAATTGGAGGTGAGGTGAACAATGAGTGTGTCTCACACAATTTTATTGTCTTGGCTATCAGTGTGCCAAAAACTATGAAATTTGGTTGAGATTTGACGGAGTTCTGACAAAAAGAAGTTGGGACATTTTTTAGCACACCCTGCATATAGGCTTCTCAGTGTCAATTAACAGATCATCAAGCATAGTTCGCAGAAAAATAATGTTTCACCTTTGCTTTGATTTGTAACTTTATCACGCAGAACGTTTATCTGATATACAGGACCAAACTCCTCGAAAAGTTTTTGCAAGTCGTTTTCGTCCATATAGCGTGGTATTTGTCCAGCAAACATCTTAATAGCATCCGGGTCCGGCTCAGTACTGTGAAACTGGGAGTTCATTATTCTGAACAAAAACAACAGTCAACTATTAATCAGAATAGAACAAAATAAATTAAATACAAGCAAAACCACACTCAAACATAAATAATTACTCAACTCATTAACCATGACCTTTGTTCATTCACTTCAAAAACTAATCAATGTCATTCTACTACCACATAACGATGGATCAACCGTGCGCAAATTAGTATTTAATCACGTCTCTGCTACATTATACAAATTTTCATTTAAAACATGTGATCGTCTCTTCGGTTTTGCTGACTTGTTTTCTTACAAATGATCCCATGAAGTCATTTTCCCAAATCTGTTTGCAGCCTTGTGCTATCTGTTCACCTTATAAAAGCGTTCATAGCAATTCACACTAGACCGTACAATTTACACATACCTATAGATACCCAGACTGGTGAACCCTGAACATTCCTATTTATTACCAACAACTGTCCAGTAAGTTACTTTAGCCAGAAGTCAAATATCTTTTTATCAAAATCAGTTATCTTTGGCGATTGACCATTCATGTCTATGAACTATTTTCGACACTTGGGGCTTAGTCCCCTGCCCCCAATCCCTACCTTTTCCTCCTTGATCTTGGGCCGCTTATTGAAGACTGGAGGGTTTGGTCTGGTCGCCTACGAAACGGTTTATTATGAATTACTAACGTATTTAAAGCTCAAAGTCAATGCAAGAGTCAAAGAAGGAAGGCTACAGTAAGCGACAGTGTACAGTTACCAAGATTCGACAACCGAAAAGCAAACACAAGCACATATACACAAACACACAACCAATATGTCAAAAAGATGGCAGAAAAGCTCCACCACACAGCAACACAGGTGACGCTCCGATCGCCGACCTTGCCCGCACGACGCAATAAAATATTTGCTTGTACTTTTTACTCTACATATTTTTAAATAATTTTTGCAGAGGAGAGCTTTGATTTTTATTTCGATGGCAAACTGTTGTTCAAAGTTCGAAGAAGTCATTCCGTTGCAGATTAAACTGCTAATTTATCCTAAGAGAGTTTGAGAGTACCATCATCTGTTTTGGATTGTCTCAGAGGTGTGCGTATGAGAGTTGTGGATCGACAAACTTGCGAACTCAAATCCGCAACAATTTCAACCGACAGCCAACCCAACACAGCATTATGGATGCTGCGATTTCAGTATCATTTATTCACTGTCAGTCTGTCAGTACTAACTGTTTAGCAATTTCTGAAAAGTTCGTTACGTACGTTGCGTGTGTGTTGAGTATGCGTTGGATTCGAAACTCCACTTCGCTAGCCGTCGTGTAGACTGTACTGTGTACTGTGCTTGTAGTGTGTAGTACGTTACGCCTTCATTCTCTTCCTTCTTCTTCTTTTGCACTTTCAATGCACAGAATGATCCTCATTCCTGAGGTGCTCAAATCTTCTTGCGAGTAATGTCTTGTAGTGCCGTTATGTTTAGTCGTAGCAACTGCCATCTGGCGAATAACCATTTTGTTCGTGTTTACATCAATATTATTTTAATCACTGTGTACAAAAATTATAAATTATAATGTTACAGTGTATAATGCAACATCTGTGGTGCTTTCTAGTCATTGGTGACGAAAAAAAACAAAACTCATAATAAATGATGATAATCCACGGTGAATTGTGAAGTGCAAGATACAGTGAGATCCTGGGTCAAGGTCCTGTCGGTCCTCGTTGCAACGGAGGAGCATCTTTTTTGTCGTTTATATCAGCTTATATAGCCGAGGTAGTTGCTGATGACAGTAAAGCTAGATATATACTGCTTTCGCATTACTCTGTGACGTTTTTATTGGTAGGTTAATTAACGAGATTGTGACAAGTTTCTACGTTTGCTGCTGATGCTTTGTGTGTTGTATTGCTGCAGTGATTTGGATTGGACAAAGCAGCAAGGATGTGTGCGGCGTCAGCCACTGGTCATATGCCGATGGATATATACGATGCGTCGACGTCTGGTGGCATAGGATCGTCAGCATCGCCAGCACGACTCTCTTACGTATCTGAGAAACATCCTAGGCATACGCTGGAGGCTATCAATGTGCTGCGTAAACATCGGGAACTCTGCGATGTCGTGCTAATTGTTGGACAAAGGCGGATATTTGGACATAGAGTTGTGCTGTCGGCTTGTAGTCCTTATTTTCATGCTATGTTCACGGGAGAGCTGGTGGAGAGCCGACAGATGGAGGTGATGATGAGCATTTAGATGATGCATTTGGACTACATGCATTTGGTTATGTTATACTACCATATACATTTTTGCATTTGAGATTTTAAGAAATAAATACGTTATTTCTTAGGACATTTACATTTGAGTATGCAGTTCCAACTTAGCACTTTGTTATTTATCTTGTATGTAGAGTACTGAATATGCGGCTATGATCAGTGAGATACGTTGAATTATGGTAAATTATATCGAATGAATTTTCTACATTTATGGCTGGATTCGAGTGCTTGATCTGTTGTTAAATTTAGTTCGGGGTTTAATGCTAAAATTGGCTTCTGGATTGGATTATAAGGGATCAAATATAGGCCTAATTGAATTTTTTATTTGCATTCATTTTTTTCTCATATAATGGGCGACTTCACTTTTTGACTTAGACTTTCGCTGAGCTTTTTCGCTGAGCCAAAGCTAAAGCTGAACACTAAAGTTTGTATGGTACTCAACTAAACTTTGGACCAAAACGATTAAAAATATTGGAAAACTGGTAAACCTAACAGGAAATAAATCAACCAGTTACGCTTGGACTTGCTTATTTAATTGTGCCACCCATGCAAATGATGTAATTACGTAATGTCTTATGTCATTGTGTAGCCATTACTTCGTTTATTTTTGGTATCAGACTGTTTTAATTTTCTAAACTATCCCTGTTAGTCACCATGTTTTTGCTCAGTGAAATCACTTCACTTTTTGAATTAAGTAGTTACTTAGACCGAAGTTTAGGCTGAGCGAAAGTCGAAGTCAAAAAGTGAAGTTGCCCAATGTACAACTAATGTAAGTGTTGTTTTACTGGATCTGGTTGGATGTGCAGGTAGCAATACGTGATGTAGACGAAGCTGCGATGGAGCTGCTAGTTGATTTCTGCTACACGTCGACGGTCGTTGTTGAAGAAAGCAACGTACAGACACTGCTGCCAGCAGCTTGTCTGCTCCAGCTAGCAGAGATCCAGGACGTCTGCTGCGAGTTCCTGCAGAAACAACTTGACCCATCCAACTGCCTCGGCATTCGTGCATTTGCCGATACACACGCCTGTCGTGATCTGCTTCGCAAGGCAGACAAATACACACAGCAGCATTTCACTTCGGTTGGTAAATGCTCTACTTAGTTATAACTCTAGTGTTTGGCATTTATATTGTGCAGAGAATTGGGAAACAGGTTACTTATGGTGTACTCATTAACAACCTTAGGTGACAAGACATTACTTCTGATTCTGATTGCATTTGAGCTTACGAGTCAAGAGACACATTTTGGTAGTTCGTTATCATCACCACGAGGCAGTGGCAGTTGTTCAGACACATTTGTAGAATGGACAGCGATGGACTGAAAAAGATAGCACTTGAGTGACTTTGGGTGTGATGGATGGAGACAGATCTAAGAGGCATGGCCTCCCAGGCAGTGGGTCAACTACATCGTTGACTGGTGTGAGTTCTTGGTTCCTGCTGTGGTTCACTTGGCAGTGAGCAAAGAACTGTGGTACAAAATGACTGACTACACTGTTACTGTCCTTGATAGTTCATCTTGGCTACGAGTCATTGGATTGCTGTATGGTTTGTCTGCATTTATAGTGGCCCAGGTAATGATGTGGTTTGGTTGTTTAGCAGATGTCGGACTAATGATGCGAGGTTGCTGGTCTGACTGTCCCGGCCAGTACACAGCCAGGTAACAACTCTGGGCAAGTTGTTCACACAAATGCGCATCTTTCACCAAGCGGTATTGTTTGGTACTGGCCTAATCACCGCTAAGGTAACAGCAGTATATGGAAGAGATCTGACCTACCACCCATATAACTGAGCTGTAGCTCACTGCCTGCTCAGGGCCTTGAATGAAAACCGACCCTGCAGTCACAGAGCTGTGAGAGAACACTGCTGACTATGGGTGACTTATTGTGGCCCAGATGTGTCTGAGTACTATTGCAGTGTATCAGTGTATGTAGTATGACTGCAGGTGCCGCGTCGTTGTTAATAATAGGTTTTGTGTTAGCTGCGGGTTGATGTCATGATAACTTTGTTGTTGTTTGCCCTGCAGGTGATGGAGAGTGAAGAGTTTATGCTATTGCCAGTGAACCAGCTGATAGACATCATCTCCAGCGAGGAGCTTAACGTCCAGTCTGAGGAGCTTGTATTCAATGCTGTCATGGCGTGGGTTCGACACAACGTCACCGAGCGACGACAGCATCTCTCAGCGGTATGTCTCCTAACTTACAAACAACAAGATATTGAAAAACCAAAATCGGTGTGATCATTATCAGGGAACAGGGTTCAAGTGTACAGATTTTTAGCATGAAAGGTTGGTGTTCATGGTTACCAGACATTAACAAGAAATTTAAGCTAATGCTCATGAGATGCACGAAAGCCTATAGCAGTTCGTGGCACCGCCTTGTGAATGATATAGACTTGTGTCGCAGCCCGAAATTGCCAAAAAATCCATCAAACCCCCTATTTTGGCATTTAAGGTCATCCAAGGTCATTGAATTCGGCGCCAATTGAGAGCCAGTGTACAACTTCCTATTAGTGATTAATAGTAACCTAGGCCCTATCTCGCACCGTTACTGAGATACAGTGACTTATTGGCCAAAAATCGCAAATTTTGCCCACCCCCCTCATTTAGCGCCCTCGTTCGGGGTGACCCCCTTCAAATTTATGAAAAAGCTTTACGGTTCCTGAAACTAGAGTCTTCCAGGCAGCCGATGATGAAGATATGGTGATCCTAGCTTGCACTGTTTTTGACTGATCTACCCATGTGACAGATGGACAGATGGACGGACGGACAGAATTGCGATGCCTAACATGCTCGGGATGGACAGGCTCTTACACCTGCCCAGCGCTGAGGCCGTATCAGCTCGGCCCAATGCACATCCCCAAATGTAACCAGAAGGTTACAGGTAGCGGCCATAAAGCCGTAACGGCTGTGAAGCCGTAAATAAACGGCTGTAAAGCCGTAAGTCATCATCATCATCATCATCGACAACCGTGGGCTCAACGCCGTTGGTGTCTGACGCCATTGTTACTATCGCTGCCCACTGCTGCCTATCTAGAGCAGCGTGGCTTAACTCCTGCAGGGTTGCTCCACACCACTGCTCGATGTCATCTGATCATTCTCGGTGAGGCCGTCCTCTTTTGTTTGAAC